>Ga0208613_1000143_pt1 | contig 25463 bp, 29 predicted proteins | sample CryBogmetaGMA6M_FD_184543 | JGI IMG/M metagenome (GOLD analysis project Ga0208613, IMG submission 184543) | Freshwater microbial communities from Crystal Bog, Wisconsin, USA - MA6M (SPAdes) | ecosystem: Environmental > Aquatic > Freshwater > Lake | place: Crystal Bog, Wisconsin, USA | collected... | reverse complement strand
ACCGCACTCTTCCACGTCAACGGGATCGCGCCACCGGTGTAGCCTGTGCCGCCGCCACGAGGGACGATGGTCAAACCAAGGTCGATACAACCTTTGACCAAACCGGCCATCTCTTCTTCGGTGTCTGGGGTCAACACGACGAAGGGGTATTCCACACGCCAGTCGGTGGCGTCTGTTACGTGGCTCACACGCGACAAACCGTCGAACTTGATATTGTCGGTCGCGGTGTACTTTTTGAGCAAGCGGTCCGCTTGTTTACGCAACACCGCAATCGCATCGAATTGGCTGTTGAAGTTCTCAACAGCGCGGCTGGCTGCTTGCAGCAATTGACCCACCAACACATCGCGTTCGGTATCGGTATCGGGCGTGCGTCGGTGCTCGACCTCACCTAAGCGGTGATGCAGCGCCTCGACCAACTGACGACGGCGCTTAGGGCTGTCGAGCAAGTCATCTTGCAAATAGGGGTTGCGTTGCACCACCCAGATGTCACCCAACACCTCATACAACATGCGAGCCGAGCGGCCGGTACGACGCTCTTGGCGCAAGCGCAGCAACAGTTCCCACGCATCAGCGCCAAGCAAACGCAGCACGATCTCTCGGTCAGAGAAGGAGGTGTAGTTGTAGGGGATTTCGCGCAGTCGCGGGCTTTCTTCAGCCGTGGCGAGCAAGTGATTCAGCGAGGTGGGAGCATTCATGGTGTGATGTGCGCGCTAAGGCGCATGGGGCGCGAAATAAGTGGCCCATTTTACCGCAGGGGGCTTGGCTCTTGGCTGACGGGGGCTAAGAGCACTTACTGTGCTTAGGGCCGTAGCAGGTAGGGTTTTAGGGGCTTTTCGACGCCCAAAGCTCAAGGTAAGCGCCTCGGGCGCGTCACCTCAGCGTTGCCAGCCTCGACACATGAGCCATTGGGCGGTGCCACAAGTGCCAACCAGGGCCGAATAGGTGGCAACTTTTCCGTCCACACCCAACAAAACCAAGCCGCCCGCCAACACGGTGGTGCCCAAAACACCACTCACGACGGTCTGTTTCAGTAGACCCCAGTGGGCCAGAGGTAGCCACCAGCGGGCGCTCAAGCGGGCAAATAGCACACAAAACAGGGCGACGCCCCATGCCGGCGCGACGAAGTTCAACGTGTGAATGATTTGTTCTAAAGGACCCATGTGGTTCAATTTTATAATGTCGACTATGGCACTCTGGGCTTTAGGCCTCAATCACACAACAGCCCCGCTTGATTTGCGGGGCCGTTTTGCTTTTGCGGTCGACAAAATGGGGCCGACCATTACCACCTTGCGCAGTGCATTTGCGCCTGGTAACGAGGTCGCCATCCTCTCTACCTGTAACCGAACCGAGATTTATTGCGCCGGCGATGAGGCCCAAATGCATCAAACCTTGGCGTGGTTGGCGCAGTCCGGCGGCGTCTCGACCGACGCCCTGACTGACCACACCTACGCCCTGTTGGAAGCAGATGCAGCCCGACACGCGTTTCGCGTGGCCAGTGGTCTTGACTCGATGGTGCTGGGCGAGCCGCAAATCTTGGGCCAGATGAAGGACGCGGTGCGCGCCGCATCCGAGGCCGGTGCTTTGGGCACCACGCTCAACCAACTCTTCCAACGCTCATTCGCTGTCGCCAAAGACGTGCGCAGCTCGACCGAGATTGGCGCGCACTCCATCAGCATGGCAGCCGCCGCTGTGCGATTGGCCGGTCAACTGTTTGAGGACCTCAGCGAAACCCGCGTGCTGTTTGTGGGCGCAGGCGAAATGGTTGAGCTGTGCACCACACACTTCGCAGCCAAAACCCCCAAGTCCATGACCATTGCCAACCGCACGCTGGAGCGCGGCGAAAAGCTGGCGACTCAATTTGGCGGCGAAGTTATGCGCTTGGCTGATCTGCCTCTGCGCCTGCATGAGTTTGATGTGGTCATCAGCTGCACCGCCAGCACCCTGCCCTTAATTGGCTTGGGCGCTGTGGAACGTGCGCTCAAACTTCGCAAACATCGCCCCATGTTCATGGTCGACTTGGCCGTGCCGCGCGACATCGAGCCCGAAGTGAAATCACTTGAAGATGTGTACCTCTACACCGTCGATGATTTATCTGTGGTGGTACAAACCGGCCTAGCCAACCGCCAAGCTGCGGTGGCGCAAGCAGAAGCCATCATTGATGCAGGGGTGCAGAGCTTTGAACATTGGATGGCGCAACGCAGCAACGTGCCGCTGATTCAACAGCTCAACGCCCAAGCCGAAGACTGGCGCGGCGCAGAGCTGGCGCGTGCACGCAAAGCCATCGCCAAGGGCGACGATATGGATGCGGTGCTAGAAGCGCTGACGCGCGGCCTGACGCAAAAGATGCTGCACGGCGCGATGGCCGAGTTGCATGCGGGTGACGTCGAATCGCGCGAACGCGCACGCCACGCCATTGAGCATTTCTTTTTGCGCGGCAACCGTTAGGCGCTGACCCCATGAAAGACTTTCTGCGCGCTCAGCTTGAGCGCCATACCCAACGTTTGCATGAACTCGACTTCTTGCTGTCTCGCGAAGACATCATGAAGGACATGACGCAGTTCTTGGCACTGTCGCGTGAGCACACCGAGGTAACCGCCACCGCGGGTCGTTACGCACGCTATCAACAACGCGAAGCTGACTTGCAATCCGCGCAGCAGATGCTGCAAGACGTTGGCGGCGACGCGGACATGCAGGTCATGGCCGAAGAGGAAATTGCCAGCGCTGAAGCCGAGTTGGTTCAGCTTGAAGCCGAACTGCAGCGCATGCTGCTGCCCAAGGACCCAGACGACGCACGCCCTGCGTTTATCGAAATTCGCGCGGGGACGGGCGGCGATGAATCCGCCTTGTTTGCCGCCGACCTGCTGCGCATGTACATGCGCTACGCCGAGCGCCAAGGCTGGCGCACGGAGATCGTGAGCGAATCGCAAAGCGAACTGGGTGGCTACAAAGAGGTGGTGGTACGCATGGACGGCGGTTCATCGGGCGACGGTGTGTATGGCTGGCTCAAATTTGAATCAGGTGGTCACCGCGTGCAGCGCGTGCCAGCCACCGAAACCCAAGGCCGTATCCACACCAGCGCGTGCACGGTGGCGGTGTTGCCTGAGCCGGACGAGGCTGAGGCCATCAAAATCAACCCCTCTGATCTGCGCATCGACACCTACCGCGCAAGCGGTGCGGGGGGGCAGCACATCAACAAGACAGACTCTGCGGTGCGCATCACCCACTTGCCCACCGGCATCGTGGCCGAATGCCAAGACGGGCGCAGCCAGCACAGCAACAAAGCGCAAGCGCTGAAAGTGCTGACCGCGCGCATCCAAGAAAAAGATCGCTCTGAGCGTGCCGCCAAAGACGCCGCCATGCGCAAGGGCCTGATTGGCAGCGGCGACCGCAGCGACCGCATTCGCACCTACAACTTCCCACAAGGGCGTTGGACCGACCACCGCATCAACCTGACGCTGTACAAGCTCAACTTCATCATGGAAGGCGACTTGAACGATGTCATGCACGCGCTCAAGCATGCCCACGAAGCCGAACAGCTTGCCGATCTGGAAGGCCGACCATGAGCTTAACGACGGCCACCAACGCGCACACTGTGCAGCAAGCGGCGGCTTGGGCCCAAGGCTTGGGCCTCGCCCGCTTGGACGCCCAAGTGCTTCTGCTACATGCCTTGGGCCGCGCACCGCATGACCGTGCATGGGTGTTGGCCCATAGCGATGATGCGCTCGACGCCAGCGTGCAGGCTGTCTTTGCCAGCCACGTGTTGCGCTGCCTCAACACCGAACCCGTGGCCTACATCACTGGCTACAAAGAGTTTTTTGGTTTGACGCTGCAAGTGGACTCCCGCGTGCTGGACCCCCGTGCTGACACCGAAACCTTGGTGGAATGGGCGTTGTCGTGCCTTGCCGATGTGCCGTCACCTGAAGTGGTCGACCTTGGCACGGGCAGCGGTGCGATTGCCGTGGCTCTCAAGCACACCCGCCCTGATGCCCATGTCTGCGGCGTGGATGCCAGTGGCGATGCGCTGGCCGTGGCCCGTGCCAACGCTGAGCGATTGGGCGTGGCTGTGGCCTTCCATCACGGCTCATGGCTATCGCCGCTTGGCACACACACCTTTGACGCGATCGTGTCGAACCCACCTTATGTGGCCAGCGACGATGCGCACTTGGCCGCCTTGACGCATGAACCCTTGTCGGCCCTGGCCTCTGGCCCTGATGGGTTGGACGACATTCGCTTGATCGTGCAACAAGCTGCGCAGCACCTCAAACCCAGCGGCTGGCTGCTGCTGGAGCATGGGTTTGACCAAGCTCATGCCGTACAAACCTTGTTAGGCAACCAAGGTTTTGTCAACGTACAAAGCCGTCCGGACCTTGCGGGCATCTTGCGCTGCACGGGTGGACAATGGCAGACAGTGAAATAATTACCTTTTGTTTTGGAGAAAACCTATGAGCGACGTGCAACAACGCATTGATGAACTGGTGAAGGGCAACGACGTGTTGCTGTTCATGAAGGGCAGCGCAAGCTTCCCCATGTGTGGTTTTTCGGGACGCGCGGTGCAAGTGCTCAAAGCTTGCGGCGTGGACGCCAAAGCCATCAAAACCGTGAATGTGCTGGATGATGCTGAAATTCGTCAAGGCATCAAGGAATACAGCAGCTGGCCCACCATCCCTCAGCTCTACATCAAGGGCGAGTTCATTGGTGGCTCGGACATCATGATGGAAATGTATGAGTCGGGTGAGTTGGCCAAGGTCATCAACGGCTAAACACCGTATGGCTTGATGCAAGCCCTTTGACGAAGCCCGCCGACAACCGCGGGCTTTTTTATTGGACAGGCATCAGAATTTGGTCTGTTTCGCACTTGTCATTGCCATACCGCTGCAAACATAAGTTTTTGCTGCATGAGGCAATCGCCATGTTGCGCACCGCTTCGTTTTGGTCGACCACCACAGCTTCACGGTAGGTGATGAATTCCGGCCTTGTCATATCGGTGCAAATGGTGTGCGTTTGGTTGCCTTCTTTACTCGTGTAGCAGTTGCGCAAACCAGTAGCGACATGAATCACCCGTTGCCGTGCTTCGATGACTTGAGTTTTGTTTTCTGGGTAATCCGCAAAAGCGGCTGGAGAACATTCACGCTCCACCGCCCGATACGCCTTGGTAGCGCAGCCCGACAACATGGCCGCTGCTAACAAACACAACCAAAATTTCATTGCCACCCCTTTTGCGCTGCCAACACAGCATTTGGATATGGCGCCTGCCCACGGCTGCCGTTGAAGCGGCCCAGCGCCAAAAATAAGTCTCCGTTCTCAACGTTCAAGTAATGCCGCAAGATGACGCAACCAAAGCGCAAATTGGTCTGCGCTTGAAACAAAACACTGGCATCGCCCTCGGCCAGCACGCGGGTCCAAAACGGCATGACTTGCATGAAGCCCCTCGCACCTGCGCTGCTGATGGCGAATTTGCGAAAGCCGCTTTCCACTTGGATCAGACCGAGCACCAACGAAGGCTCTAAACCAGCACGCTGACTTTCATACCAAACGGTTTGCAAAAATTCACGCCGCAAATGAGGACTGGCCAATTCATGCGCCAACACATCGGGTGTGCCGTTTGGTGTGGCAGCTGCGATTGCCAGATTGGTAGGCACTGGACTGGCTTTACGGCGTTGCAGTTGTTTTTCTAAACGCGCCTCGGTCTGGGTGAGCCATTGTTGAAATGCGTTGGCCGCCTTCACATCGGCATGCACCAAAGTCGGTGGACCCAACTGATTCACGGACGCACTGAGTGCGGTGCGCACTGAGTCGATCAAAGGTTCTTCGCGCTGATTGCCAGCATGCGCAGTGGCAACCACCGCCATGCAGAACAGCAAAGCGGCGGCACGTTGCATCACAAACCGAGCTTGGCCTTCACATGCGCCAGCACATCGGCCACTACCACTTTGGTGGGCTCAGTATCACGGCGGTGCTGGTACTCGACCACGCCCTCCTTGAGACCTTTATCGCCGATGGTGAAGCGATGTGGCACACCGATCAGTTCCCAGTCGGCAAACATCGCACCAGGACGCTCGCCACGGTCATCCAAGATAACGTCCACGCCCAAGGCCAACAGCTCTTCATAAAGCTTGAAGGCTGCAGCCTTGACGTCTTCGCTGCGGTCCATGTTGACTGGGCAAATCACAGCGGTGAATGGTGCAATCGCATCAGGCCAAATGATGCCGCGCTCGTCGTGGTTTTGCTCAATGGCGGCAGCGGGCAAGCGGGTCACGCCAATGCCGTAGCAACCCATTTCCATGAATTGGGGTTTGCCGTTCACGTCCAAGAAGGTCGCGTTCATGGCCTGGCTGTATTTGGTGCCGAGGTAGAACACATGGCCCACTTCGATGCCACGCTCAATGGCGAGCACGCCTTGGCCGTCTGGGGATGCATCGCCCGCCACCACGTTGCGAATGTCAGCCACCAAATCGGGTTCGGCCACATCACGGCCGAAGTTGACGCCGGTCATGTGGAAGTCCACCTCGTTCGCTCCGCAAATCCAATCGGCCATCACGGCCACATCGCGGTCAGCTACGATTTTTAAAGGCTGCTTCAAGTTGACGGGGCCGAGGTAGCCGGGCTTGCAACCAAAGTGGTCTTCAATTTCAGCCAAGGTGGCAAAACGGAAGCCGCCTTCAAAGCCGGGCAGCTTGCCGACCTTGACTTCGTTCATCTCATGATCGCCACGCAAGAGCAACAGCCACACGTGTGACTTGACGATCTCGCCCTTGTCGTTGAGCGAATCGGTGGCCAACACCAAAGATTTGACGGTGGTATTCAACGGCACGTTCAACAAAGCAGCCACGTCTTCGCAGGTGCTTTTGCCGGGGGTGGCAGTTTTGGTCAACGCGTGTGCTGCTACACCGCGAGCCTGTGTGGGGGCCAAGGCTTCTGCCTTTTCTAGATTGGCCGCGTAGCTGCTGGTGGGGCAATAGACGATGGCGTCTTCGCCCGTGGCGGCAATCACTTGGAACTCTTCACTCAAATCGCCACCGATGGCTCCGCTGTCGGCAGCCACGGCTCGGTAGGTCAAACCAAAACGGTCAAAAATTTTGCGGTAGGCATCAGCCATGACTTGGTAGCTTTGTTTGGCCGAGACTTGGTCTCGGTCAAAGCTGTACGCGTCTTTCATGATGAATTCGCGGCCGCGCATCAAGCCAAAGCGAGGGCGACGTTCGTCACGAAACTTGGTTTGAATTTGATAAAAGTTCTTAGGCAGTTGTTTGTAGCTGCGAATTTCTTGGCGGGCGATGTCGGTCACCACTTCTTCGCTGGTGGGTTGCACCACGAAGTCACGGCCATGGCGGTCTTTGATACGCAACAACTCTGGGCCCATCTTGTCAAAGCGGCCGGTCTCTTGCCAAAGCTCAGCTGGTTGCACCACGGGCATGGAGAGCTCAATCGCGCCGGCTTTGTTCATTTCTTCGCGCACGATGGCTTCGACTTTGCGAATCACGCGCAAGCCCATGGGCATGTAGTTGTAGATGCCTGCGCCGAGCTTTTTGATCAAGCCCGCACGCATCATCAGTTTGTGGCTGACCACTTCGGCATCAGCCGGGGCGTCTTTGAGGGTGGAAATGAGAAACTGGGAGGCTTTCATGCGGTCAATCGGGTCGTCAATTTAGGGGGAATTAGGGCTAATTCTGAGTGAAGTCCTGCAGCTCTGTGCATAATCGACTCAGTTTAAAAATTTGAGGTTTGATTATGCTTGACCGAGAAGGGTTCAGACCCAACGTCGGCATCATCTTGCTCAACCAGAAAAATCAGGTTTTTTGGGGCAAACGCATCCGCACCCACAGCTGGCAGTTCCCACAGGGCGGCATTGATCGAGGAGAGACTCCCGAACAAGCCATGATCCGCGAACTGCATGAAGAAGTGGGGCTCACCCAAGAGCATGTGCGTATCGTCGCCCGAACCCGTGATTGGTTGCGCTATGAGGTGCCAGACCGGTTCATCCGCCGCGATGCACGCGGTTTTTACAAAGGCCAAAAGCAAATTTGGTTCTTGTTGCAAATGGTCGCTCCCGACCATCATTTGAATTTGCGCGCCACAGACCATCCCGAGTTCGACGCTTGGCGTTGGAATGATTACTGGGTGCCGCTGGACTTGGTGGTGGAGTTCAAGCGCGGGGTGTACGAAATGGCGCTGACTGAGTTGTCACGCTTTTTGCCACGCCACGACAACCGTCACAACATTTTCCGTGGGCCTCAGCACCCACAAGTAGGCATGCCGCTCGCAAAACAATTCGGCATGTCAACAGCGATGGAGTTACCCCCCGGGGCGACGTTTGAACCAGACCCGCAAACGGCTTTGCGTCAACGCGACCACACTTAAGAATACCTAGCCCTGCGAGGGGCTGGGTGGCTGCTTTATTTGGTCAGCACCATGTTGTCTCGATGCACCATCTCAGGCTCAGCGGCGAAACCTAAGAGCTGCAACATATCGCCTGAGGGTTTGCGGCACAACAGCCGGGCTTCCGCAGCGGCGTAGTTGGCTAAGCCACGGGCGACTTCTAGGCCTTGGCCATCCACGATGGCGATTACCTCTCCGCGGGAGAAATCACCGACAACACCGGTCATGCCAATCGGCAACAGGCTTGAACCGTCGGCCTTGAGTTTCTGAACAGCACCCGCGTCAATCGTGACTGAGCCTCGCAATTGCAAATGATCAGCCATCCACTGCTTACGGGCTTGCTGCTTTTGTGTTTGCGCCACCAGCAAGGTTCCGATGGATTCGCCTTGGGTCAAGCGCACCAAAGCGTCAGGCTCGCGGCCCCAAGCGATCACAGTGGAAGCACCTGAACCGGCGGCACGTTTGGCTGCCAGAATTTTGGTGATCATGCCGCCCTTGCCAACACTGGAGCCAGCGCCACCGGCCATGTCTTCTAGCTTGGGGTCGCCGGCATGGGCTTCGTGCACAAAGGTTGCCGATGGATCACGACGCGGGTCGGCTGTATAGAGGCCTTTTTGATCGGTCAAAATGATGAGCGCATCAGCCTCTACCAAGTTGGCCACCAAGGCACCCAATGTGTCGTTGTCACCAAATTTGATTTCGTCGTTGACCACCGTGTCGTTTTCATTGATCACAGGCAATACGCCGTGTGTCAGCAAGGTCAGCAAGGTGGAACGGGCATTCAGGTAACGCTCACGATCAGCCAGATCCGCGTGCGTGAGCAAGACTTGGGCTGAGCCCAAACCGTTTTCACGCAATTTGGTTTCGTACATCTGGGCCAAGCCCATTTGTCCTACGGCGGCGGCGGCTTGCAACTCGTGCAGTTGCTGAGGGCGGGTGGTCCAGCCGAGGCGTTTCATGCCTTCCGCAATCGCACCGCTGGAGACCATGATGACCTCTCGACCATCTCGCACCAAAGCGCTGAGTTGGCGACACCATTCACCAATGGCTTGTTCGTCTAAGCCACGGCCTTCATTGGTGACCAAGCTAGAGCCGACCTTGACCACGATGCGTCGTGCATCGCGCAACACAGTGGAGGTGGACGGCGTCATGGCTGGTTATTCAGGCGTAGGCTCAACAAAACGCGGATCGATGTACTCAGGCGGCTGTTCTGCCACCTGTTGCGCTTTGATGTGTTTGTAGATGTCTTTGATCAAGTGCTCGCAACCCTCGCGCGTGAGCGCTGAGATTTGAAACACCGGGCCTTTGTATTTCATACGTTTGACGAAGTCAGCGACCACGGCAGCGCGCTCATCGGTTGGGACCATGTCGAGCTTATTGAGCACCAACCAACGCGGCTTGTCATACAAGGCTTTGTCGTATTTTTTGAGTTCGTTGACGATTGCCTTGGCCTGTGCCACAGGATCTACGCCCTCATCAAATGGTGCGATGTCCACAAGATGCAGCAACAAACGTGTGCGTTGCAAATGGCGCAGGAACTGGTGACCCAAACCTGCACCATCAGAGGCCCCCTCAATCAAACCGGGCACATCGGCAACCACAAAACTCTGTTCTGGGGCTACGCGCACCACACCAAGATTGGGATGCAAGGTGGTGAAGGGGTAGTCGGCAATTTTGGGACGCGCGTTGGAGATAGCCGAAATCAAGGTGGACTTGCCCGCATTGGGCATGCCGAGCAGGCCGACATCGGCCAGCACCTTGAGCTCGAGCTTGAGCTCTCGTTTGTCACCGGGCCAACCTGGCGTTTTTTGACGCGGGGCACGGTTAATCGCACTTTTGAAACGCATATTGCCAAAACCACCGTCACCGCCTTTGGCGATGGTGATGACTTCACCGGGTGTCAGCAACTCAAACAACACGTCGCCAGTTTCGACATCGGTGATGATGGTGCCCACGGGCATTTTCAAAGTGATGTCGTCACCTGCATGGCCGAACATGTCGGAGCCCAAGCCGTGCTGGCCACGTTTGGCCTCATGCCGACGTGAGTACCGGAAGTCCACCAAGGTGTTGAGGTTAGGGTCAGCCACAGCGAACACATGGCCGCCACGCCCACCGTCACCCCCGTTGGGGCCGCCGAACTCTTTGTACTTTTCATGACGGAACGAGACGCAGCCGTTCCCCCCATCACCTGCGGCGATGTCGATATAGGCTTCGTCTACGAATTTCATGGATGTAGTTTAAAAAGTAAAGCCCCGACAAGTCGGGGCTTTGTCACAAATCAGTTCAATAAAATCAAACGGGTGTGATGTTGACCAAGTGCTTGTTCAAAGCGCCTTTGATGCCGAACGACACGTGGCCGTCAACCAAAGCGAACAACGTGTGGTCTTTGCCCACGCCGACGTTTGTGCCGGGGTGAAACTTAGTACCACGCTGACGCACGATGATAGAGCCAGCAGAGATCAACTCACCGCCGAAAGCTTTCACACCGAGCATTTTTGGGTTGGAATCACGCCCGTTTCGCGTAGAGCCGCCGCCTTTTTTCTGTGCCATGTCAAATGCTCCTTAGCCGTTGATGGAAGCAATCTGCAGTTCGGTGAACTGCTGACGATGCCCTTGGCGTTTTTGGTAATGCTTACGACGGCGCATTTTGAAAATGCGAACCTTGTCGTGCTTGCCATGAGACAAAACTGTCACTGTGACAGTTGCACCGGACACCAAGGGTGTGCCGATCTTGAGTTCAGCGCCGTTTCCGACAGCTAAAACCTGATCGATCACAATCTCTTGGCCTACGTCCGCAGCAATCTGTTCTACTTTAATTTTTTCACCGGCTGCAACACGATACTGTTTGCCGCCGGTTTTTATGACCGCGTACATGTGAGACCTCTAGATAAGAATCTATTTGGATATCTACGGACGAATTTCCGCAGAGCCCGAAATTATAGCAGTGATTGGGCAGTTCTTGTCCATCCCTATAATCTATGGGCCTTTCAACGCTTTTGTTAGTTTCGCTTTGCACACCACACCCTCCAACGCCCTAGCCCTGATTGCCGCCGATATGACGGAAGTTGACCGCGTCATCGAGCAACGCTTAGATTCCGGTGTGCCGCTGGTCGGCACAGTGTCCCAGTACATCATCTCAGCCGGCGGCAAGCGCATACGCCCCGCCCTGCTTTTGCTCATGGCCGGCGCGATGGGCTACACCGGTACGCAACATCACAATTTAGCGGCCGTTGTCGAGTTCATCCACACCGCCACGCTGCTGCACGATGACGTCGTGGATGAGTCCACGCTTCGTCGTGGACGGCCCACCGCCAACGAGTCTTTCGGCAACCCTGCCAGCGTCTTGGTAGGCGACTTTTTATACTCCCGGGCCTTCCAAATGATGGTGGATTCGGGCGAAATGCGGGTCATGGAAGTACTAGCAGAAGCCACCAACGTGATTGCCGAAGGTGAAGTTCTGCAATTGATGAACATGCACGATGCCTCGCTGGACGAGGTAGGTTATTTACGTGTCATTCGTTCTAAAACTGCCAAACTGTTTGAAGCCAGCACACGCTTAGCGGCCATTTTGACCCAAAGCACGCCTGAAGTTGAAGCGGCTTGCGCAGAATACGGGCAAGCCTTGGGTACCGCCTTTCAAGTGATCGACGATGTGCTCGACTATGACGGGGATGCCAAAGAGCTGGGTAAAAATCTAGGGGACGACTTGCGCGAAGGCAAAAACACGTTGCCGTTGATCATCGCCATGCAGCGTGGCACACCGGCTCAGCGCCAAACCATTCAGCTAGCGATTGAAAATGGCGCGATGGACGGCCTGAACGAGATTGTGGAAATTGTCCGTGCAACCGGCGCACTCGACGCCACCCGTGCGGCTGCCAGCGCTGAAGCCGAACGCGCCATTGCGGCGCTCCAAGTGTTACCCGCAGGCCCCTATCGCGATGCGTTGCATGCCTTGGCTGCACAATTGCTTGACCGCCGCCACTAACTCGCCCATACCAAATGCACGATATAGACAAGCCCTACACCGACAGCATTCAGCAATGGGACTACGCCAGCGCTTGCTTCAAAGCCGCCTTTAAATTCGACGCCAGCGAGATTGTCACGATCGACACGATTCGTGACATGTTTTCTGAAATCGTGGACGGCCATGAGCTTTCATACAACGCCGCTGTGTCGCTGATGTTTGCCTTGTATTTCTTGGGCTACGTCACACTACTTGAAATGATGAAAGCCAAAGACGACGCCTTTGAAATTGGCGATTTAAGTGATTTTTATTTGATATTGGACAGTGCCGACCAATGGGCGCATCAATCATCTGATGCCGAGATATTGGCAGAAGCTGCGGCGCCTATTATTGAGGCGACCCAGAAAGTTATGCAGAAATTAAACCTCACGCGCCAAATCTAACGCGCTAGGCATTTACTCCTCAACCAACCGACAGGGCATTTTGATGCCCTTTTCTACGCGTTTTTCTTCACAGTAGCGCATGGCGCGACGCTCCCCTTCGGCAGACATCTTGATGTGAATCGAGCATCGAAATACCATCTTGTCGCCATCAGAATGACTGTCAAACGCAGCGGCGCAATGACTCATTTCATTCATTTCAGGCTTGAGCTCTTTCCAAACCGAACGCAAAGGATCAGGCAACTCACCTAATGGGATAGAAGGGTAATTGCCGATCGGTTTTGCTGTCGCAGCCAAAGAAACCAACGCCAGCGCATAAACCAAGGATTTAAAACGATTCATGATTCAAGCTCGGCGTTGAATTATTAAACAGCGATGGGTTGTGCAATCAGCGCGGTATCTAGAGTACCCGCCGTTTTCAAGGCTTGCACCCAAGTCGGCGAAACGCCACGACCCGTCCAAGTTTGGTCAGGATTCGCAGGATTTTTGTATTTAGGCGCGACTTTTTTACCAGCCAAGGCGCCTTTTTTAGCAACGCGCGGAGTTTTGGCAGCCTTGGCAGGTTTGCCAGCGCTCAGTGCTTTACCGATGTCAGCGGCAGTCAAGCCAGCATCTTTGGCCATAGCGACGATTTGAGCCAAGACTTTGTCATGAGACTTGGATTTCAAAGCATGTTCTTTTTTATCTAATATTTCGCGTTGTTTACGAATAGCAGCGAGTTGATTTGCGACGGTTGTACGTGCCATGAGATATCCCTTACCAATATATTAAAAAGTAGGGATATTCTATTATTAATTCAAGGCGTCTTTCAAACCCTTTCCAGGCTTGAATCGAGGCACTTTTGCGGCCTTGATCTTCAAAGGAGCACCTGTGCGGGGGTTACGACCTGTCCGTGCAGCGCGCTTACTGGCACTGAACGTACCGAAGCCGACCAAAGTCACAGTCTCACCCTTTTTAAGAGTCTTCTTGACCGCCTCAATGAGGGCAGCGAGTGCGCGTGCGGATGCGGCTTTAGACAGGTCAGATTTACCTGCGATGTATTCAATCAGTTCAGTCTTATTCACGTTGTAGTTCCTCTTGTTGGTTTGATTTGCAATCTTGTTTACAAATTTCAGTCTACTCAAATTTACCCCTTTAGAAAATACGCCAATTGGCGTATCAACCCCCATGACCAACCCGTCACTTTTGTAACGTCGACTCGCCCCCCTCTTAAGTCAAGTATCCAAAAATCTACTTTCATACAAATAGGATTTATATGGCGACACCTTCTGACTCTGCCGTCAAAACACTCGATACCCTGCTTGACAAAGCCATCGAACTGCTCGCCTCTGATTTACATTTTGAAAGCGGGGAAGACTTCTTTCGCATCCGCTATCGCATCGACGGATTGCTTCACCTCGCAGCGACACCCACTCTCCAATTGCGAGATGCCATCGTGTCGCGACTCAAAGTTCTGGCGCGCATGGATATTGCCGAAAAGCGTGTGCCACAAGACGGCCGCATTCAATACCCCTACAAGGGCCAAACGATTGATTTACGCGTCAGCTCCTTACCGACCCTGCACGGTGAAAAGCTTGTAGTTCGCATTTTGAATTTCAGTCGCGAACGTCCGGGTCTTGCCTCCTTGGGCTATGAGCCAGACGATCGCGCCAAACTGATTCAAGCCATTGGCAGGCCACACGGATTAATTCTGATGACGGGCCCCACAGGCTCTGGCAAAACCTTGTCGCTTTATAGTTGCCTAGAACTACTCAATCGAATAGAGGTGAATATATCGACGGTGGAAGACCCCTCGGAAATTCACCTACCAGGGGCAAATCAAGTCAATATCAATGACCGTGCAGGCCTCACTTTTGCCGTGGCACTCCGCGCGCTGCTGCGCCAAGACCCAGATGTGATCATGGTGGGTGAAATTCGTGATTTGGAAACCGCAGAGATCGCGATTCAAGCTGCCCAAACAGGCCATTTGGTACTTTCTACCCTGCACACCAACGATGCCACGGGCACACTGGCGCGCTTACGCCACATGGGCGTGGCTGCATTCAACGTGGCGGCCAGCGTGTGCCTGATCTCAGCACAAAGATTGGTGCGTCGTCTGTGCGAACAATGCAAACGCCCGATGGATGCGGCTCAAGTTTCACTTCTGTTTAATAGCCTCAGCACACAAGACCGGCAAGCATTGCCTCCACATGCCCTCGCCCAAGCCTCGCCTTGCCAAGCTGTCGGCTGCCCATCCTGCGACAAAGGCTACAAAGGGCGGATTGGTTTGTACCAAATCATGCCTATCAGCGAGGCCATGCAAACACTCATCATTCTCGACCGTGATTCTCAGACACTAGCCGCACAAGCTGTGCAAGAAGGCGTACGAACGCTTCGCCAAGCGGGATGGCTGAAAGTACTGCAAGGCATCACCTCCATCGAAGAAGTCACAGCGCTCACACACCATGGCTGAGCGTCGCTACGCTTGGCGCGGCCATGACCGCCAAGGTCAAAAGGTGAAGGGTGAAATAAATGCCAAGGACAAGGACGAAGTACGCCTACATCTACGTGAGCAACGCATTCGATGCACACACATACAACGGCAATTCAATATGCCGCCTTGGCTGCAGCTGCAGACCCAGGCCAGTCTACGTCCTACCAGCATCATGCGAATGACCCGTCAGTTAGCCACCTTGCTGCAATCGGGCGTGCCGCTGCTCCAAGCCTTCTTTATCCTTGAACGCGGGGAGTCAAACCCGCCACTGAAAGCCTTGATTCGCGATCTGCATATGCAGATCGAAGGTGGCGTCGCCCTGAACCAAGCTTTGCGACAACATGCCGCGTTTGATGCCTTGTATTGCAATTTGGTTGCGGTTGGCGAGGTGACGGGCATGCTTGACGTCATGCTGGAGCGACTGGCGTTGCACCTTGAAAAAGCAGCGAGCTTGCGTGCCACCTTGCGCACGGCACTCATCTACCCCTGCGCCGTGTTGATCATTGCATGTGCTGTTTTGACGTTGATCCTGGTCTTCGTTGTGCCAGCGTTTGAAAGCATCTTTGCCTCTTTCGGGGCAGAGTTGCCGTGGCTCACGCGTGTGGTGATTTCCCTCAGTGGGTGGGTTCAGCAATATGGGGTGGTGGTCATCATGCTGGCCATTGGCACAGGCTGGTGGGTGCGGCGGCAAATACGACTGCGTGATGCTTGGCGACATCAACTTCACCAACTGGTGCTCCGCACACCCATTGCTGGCCCACTCATTCGCCATGCCTGCAGCGCCCGCTGGACTCGGACCTTGGCAACCTTGTTCGCAGCAGGCGTGCCCCTCACCGAAGCCCTCGAATCGGTGCAGGGTGTCACAGGCAATCTATTATTTCAAGCGGCCACGCAAACGATACAAGCGCAACTCATGCAAGGCAAATCCTTGTCCCACGCACTAGAGACGACAGAGGGATTGTTTCCGCCGATGGTGGTGCAGATGTGCGCTATTGGCGAGGAATCTGGGGCGCTCGAGCACTTGCTCGCAAAAACGGCGGAGCACTACGAACGTGAGGTCGAGAACACGGTGGCCAGACTGTCTACACTCTTAGAACCCTTCATAATGGTTGTGTTGGGTTTACTCATCGGTGGTTTGGTGATGGCTTTGTATCTTCCAATTTTTCAACTGGGGCAAGTGGTATGACATGGGACATGGCCATGACATTTGGATTCGGCTTAATCGTCGGAAGCTTTGTAAACGTTCTGATCTACCGCATGCCGCGAATGATCATGGCCGATCCTTGTGTTGCGAACAGCTCCGAACCGCTCAATCTGTGCTGGCCGGCCTCGCACTGTCCACATTGCCAGACACCCCTAAGGGCTTGGCACAACATACCTGTGCTCAGCTTTGTATGGCTCAAAGGTCAATGCGGTTTTTGCCAACAAACTATCAGTCCACAGTACCCATTGATAGAGGTGGCCACCGGCTTGATCTGGCTGGCATGCACATGGCATTGGGGGTTTAACCCCACTGGGTTGTGCTGGGCTTTCTGGGGAACCCTGCTGCTCGCCCTGTCCGTCATCGACTGGCAAACCACTTTGCTTCCGGATGATCTCACGCAAACCTTAGTCTGGGGCGGCTTGGTTGCCAGTGCATCTGGCTGGTTGCCTCTGGATTTACACCAATCCGTTTGGGGCGCTGTGGCCGGGTATATATCGCTGTGGATCGTCGCGTCGACATTTGAACTTGTCACAGGCAAACAGGGCATGGGCGCTGGCGACTTCAAACTGCTCGCAGGTCTTGGCACTTGGCTGGGGCCGTTGGCATTAATCCCCCTGGTCATTCTGGCCAGTTCAGGCGGGGCAATCGTTGGACTTTATTTGAAATTCAGCAGTCAACTGCATGAGGACGGCTACGTTCCGTTTGGTCCATTTTTGGCTGTTGCGGGAGTGGTGATAGCGGTCATCGGATGGCCCCCAATTGCAGCTTGGTTGGGCTGGTGATTTCGCACATAGACACAGCCCCATGACACACCGCGCTACACCACTTCGCATCGGCCTGACAGGCGGCATTGGCTCCGGCAAAAGCACGGTTGGGCAGATGCTCTTGTCACGCGGTGCAGCTGTCATTGACGCTGACGCCATCGCCCGCAGCGTAACTGCACCAAATGGTGCGGCCATGGAGGCCATTGCGCAAACCTTTGGGTCCGAATTTATAGACGCCCAAGGCGCGCTTGACCGTGACCGCATGCGCGCCCATGCATTCACCAACGCACAGGCCAAATATGCCCTTGAAGCCATCATCCATCCCTTGGTGGCGCAGGAGACGCAACGACAAGCACTAACTGCCACAGAAGCGGGTTATCACTCCCTCGTGTTTGACGTGCCCTTGCTGGTGGAATCGGGCCATCGGTGGCGCTCGAAAGTTGACCGCGTGCTGGTCGTGGACTGTTCGCAAGAGACGCAAATCCAACGGGTCATGGCAAGGAATTCACTGAGCCGCGAGGCGATTGAAAAAATTTTGGCTGTGCAGGCGACGCGTACTCAAAAACTAGCCGCCGCCGACTGGGTTATTTTCAACGATGGCATCGCCTTGGATACGCTAAGAGAACTCGTTTCCAACTTACCCATCCTCGCACCTTGAATCTGAAGCGAGTAGCCGGCGAGCAGGTATGATTGGGAAAATCCCAAACATCCAACTCTGAGTCGTTTTTCCGCGTGATTCTGTACGAACATCCCTTCAACGAACGTGTGCGCACTTACCTGCGTTTGGAGCATCTGTTTCAGCGTTTCGAAGTACTCTCCTCGCGCGACCACCCAGTTGATAACCACTTTGCGCTCACCACGTTGTTTGAATTGGTCGAAGCTGGTGGACGGACCGACCTCAAGTCCGACGTACTCAAAGACTTAGAGCGTCACAAACAACAGTTCAATTTGCTGCGCGGCAACCCTTCAGTGTCCGAAGCTGCCCTGCAACAGCTGCTTGAAAATATTGACCGTTGCTTCGTTGGACTCAACAGTGCAGTCGGGAAGATTGGTCAAAACATCACTGAAAACGAATGGCTCTCAGGTCTGCGCAATCGCGTTGCTATTCCTGGCGGCACCTGCTCTTTTGATTTACCTGCTTATCACGCATGGCAACAACAGAGTCCAGAGCTGCGTCGTGCAGACATCATGCGGTGGTTCGATGTATTCCAGCCGATGAAAGCCTCTGTCAACCTGCTGCTCTCCCTGATGCGCGACACAGGCACATCGCAAAAAATGATGGCCATGGGCGGCCAATACCAACAATCCTTGGCACAAGGTAAGTTCCAACTCATGCGCGTGGCGATTGACCCAGCATTAGGTTTCATCCCAGAAATCAGCGGCAATCGTTTGATGATTTGGGTGCGCATGATGCGCAATGATGGCGAAGGTCGTTTGCAGCACAGCACCGACGACGTGCCTTTTGAAATGGCTCTTTGCGTTTAAGCCATGGATGCATCCGAGGTTCGTATCGTTGTCTGCCCGCAGTGCAGCGGCCCAAGCCGCTACGAGGCCGCTAACCGTTATCGCCCTTTTTGCGGTGAACGCTGCCGCAACATTGACTTAGGCGCATGGGCCAACGAAGAGCACCGCCTTCCCGACCAGACCCCGCAAGACGACGCTGATTTCGAAAACACACCGTTGCAATAAAACGGTGCTTGTTTAGAGGCTGTAGGTCGCCGCCTTAAAGCCTCGCTCTTGTGCAAACCATGTCAAAACAGGCACCGTGCCAGGCAACACGGGCTTGACCGTCACGGGCAGCTGTTGCCACACAAACGACTGAGATTCCAACATTTGCAATTCACCTGTCCATTGCGTGACCTTGCAAAAATTCAGCTGCACCAAGGCATGTGGGTAGTCAATCCGCTCCGTCTTCCACAACACGCAGTCTTGAATGGTGATCCCGATTTCTTCTTGCAGCTCGCGGTACAGCGCTTGCGCCACAGTCTCCCCAGCTTCGAGTTTGCCGCCCGGAAACTCCCAATACCCCGCATAGGCCTTGCCTTCAGGGCGACTGGTCAGCAAAAATGATCCGTCTGTGCGCACCAGAACGCCCACCGCCACCTGCACCAAACTACGCTCAGCTGAACGCGGTTGATCTGCATCGACCACGCGCACACAGGGGTCAGTCATGGGGTCACTCAGACAGCGTGCTTGCCCGCATAGTCGCGCGCAAACTGGTAAGCCACACGTCCGCTGCGCGAGCCACGTTCTAAAGCCCAAATCAGGGCTTCAGGTTGAGCTGCAGTAATCGCTTCTGGACTAACCCCAAAGGATGTCAGCCACTGAGCCGTGATGGTCAGGTATTCGTTTTGGCTAAAGGGGTAGAAGCTTACCCACAGGCCAAAGCGCTCAGACAAAGAAATCTTCTCTTCCACACCCTCGCCCGGATGGACTTCACCATCATCGGTGTGGGTGTATGTGAGGTTTTCTTTCATGTACTCGGGTAGCAAGTGGCGGCGGTTGCTGGTGGCATAAATCAACACATTGGGTGTTGCCGCCGCAATCGAACCGTCCAAGATAGATTTGAGCGCTTTGTAGCCGGGCTCGCCATCATCAAAGCTCAAGTCATCACAAAAAATTATGAACTTCTCTGGACGCTCAGAGACCAGCTCAATGATGTCAGGCAGGTCTGTCAAATCGACTTTGTCGACTTCGATCAAGCGAAGGCCTTGTGCGCTGTAGGCATTCAAGCACGCCTTGATCAGTGACGATTTCCCTGTGCCGCGCGCACCTGTCAACAGCACGTTGTTGGCGGGAAAGCCCTTGACGAACTGCTCTGTGTTGCGTTGAATTTTTTCTTTTTGAACGCCGATCTCTTGTAAGTCGGCCAGCCCAAGTTGGGCCACGTGACGCACCGGCTCTAAGCCAATCCGACCGCCGCTACGCTTGCGGTATCGAAAAGCGACGCTAGCGGACCAATCAGGTGCCACCATCGGTTGCGGCAACACCTGTTCGATGCGCGTGATCAAGGCTTCGGCGCGTTGCACCAATCGCTCGAGGGGGTTAAGTGCGTCTGTCATCAGCTGCGGTAGTCTGCGTTGATGCTGACGTAGTCGTGACTCAAATCACAAGTCCAAACGGTGTCGCTGGCGTTACCACGTCCCAAGACCACGCGCACCGTGATTTCCGATTGCTTCATCACACGTTGACCTTCTGCTTCGTTGTAGTCAGGATGACGCCCGCCTTGGATGGCGACATGCACATCGTCCAAATACAAATCGATGCCGGTTTGGTCTAGGTCGGTGATGCCGGCATAACCCACAGCAGCCAAGATACGACCTAAATTGGGGTCGCTGGCAAAGAACGCCGTTTTGACTAAGGGCGAGTGCGCGATGGCATACGCCACTTGTCGGCACTCGGCACTGTCGAGCCCACCCTCGACACGAACAGTGATGAACTTGGTCGCACCCTCACCATCGCGCACGATGGCATGCGCCAATTGACGTGCCACCTGCAGCATGGCTTTCAACAAAGCTTGGCCATCTGCGCTCTGCAAGCTGGTGATGGTGGCGTGTTCAGCTTTGTGGGTGGCGATGACCACGAATGAATCGTTGGTCGACGTGTCGCCATCCACCGTGATACGGTTGAACGAACCCTCAGCCAACGCCAAAGAAAGTTCTTTCATCAAACCAGGTGCGACGCATGCGTCGGTTGCAACATAGCCCAACATGGTGGCCATGTTCGGGCGAATCATGCCAGCACCTTTGCTGATACCTGTCACGCTGATGGTTGTGCCGCCGATCTGCACTTGCGTGCTAGCGGCTTTAGGCACCGTGTCGGTGGTCATGATGCCTTCAGCAGCATCTACCCATTGCTGGACACTGCCAGCATTACCTGCCGCCGCAATTGCTGCTGGCATGCCGGCGATGATTCGTTCGTGTGGCAAAGGCTCCATGATGACGCCCGTTGAAAACGGTAACACTTGATTCGGTGCAATGTTCAACGCAACAGCCAAAGCCTCGCAGGTTTCGCGTGCGCGCCTTAAACCATCTTCACCGGTGCCGGCATTGGCGTTACCGGTGTTGATCACCATGGCTCGAATGCCGTGACCCGAATCTAGGTGCTCACGACACACCTGCACAGGGGCTGCACAAAATCGGTTTTGTGTGAACACGCCACTTACCGAAGCACCTTCGTCAATCAACACCAAAGTCAAGTCTTTGCGCCCTGCTTTGCGAATGCCCGCTTGTGTGACACCAATGCGCACGCCAGCGATGGCATGTAAGTCCGCAGGATTAGGAGGAGTGAGATGAACAGACATGTGGCTTAGGCTAACTTGCCGTGACAGAATTTGAATTTTTTACCACTGCCGCAAGGGCAAGGCTCGTTGCGACCGACGGAAGGCATCTGAGTTGCAAGCGTCTGCTGTTCCGCCGTAGTCACTGGTTGACCTGATTCATCAGGCGCTGTGTAGGTCACGTTATGCAAATTCTCTGCGCGGTCTTCCAGCTCGGTTGCCGCTTGCTCGATTTGCTCATTCGATTCAATTTTGACCGTCATCAACACGCGGGTGACTTCGTTCTTCACCAAATCAAGTAACTGCCCAAACAGCTCGAACGCTTCGCGTTTGTACTCTTGCTTCGGTTGCTTTTGGGCATAACCACGTAAGTGGATACCTTGGCGCAAATAGTCCAAGGCGGCCAAATGCTCGCGCCAATGGCTGTCAATGTTTTGCAACAACACCACACGCATGAACGGCGTGAACTGCTCGATGCCTACACGGTCCAACTTAGATTGGAAGGCGGCATGGGCGACCTCGATCACCTGCTGAAGAATTTCCTCATCTGTGATTGCAGACGCTTGTTGAACTGTGTCGTGCAATGGCAACTCGATGAGCCACTCCTGCAACAAGGCACGTTGCAATCCAGCGATGTCCCACTGTTCTTCCACCGATTCTTCAGGCACGTATTGACGCACCAAATCAGTAAAGCTGCCTTCGCGCAAACTAGCGATTTGAGCGGTCAAATCAGTAGCGTCCAAGATGTCGTTGCGCTGTTGGTAAATCACACGTCGTTGGTCGTTGGACACATCGTCGTACTCTAACAATTGCTTACGAATGTCGAAATTACGCGCTTCGACTTTGCGTTGTGCACTTTCAATGCTACGTGTGACGATGCCAGCTTCGATGGCCTCGCCCTCGGGCATTTTCAAACGCTCCATAATGGCCTTGACACGATCACCCGCAAAGATGCGCATGAGTGAGTCATCCAGACTCAAGTAAAACCGCGAGGAACCGGTGTCGCCTTGACGCCCAGAACGACCGCGCAATTGGTTGTCAATGCGACGTGACTCATGACGCTCAGTGGCAATGATGCGTAAACCGCCTAGGGTTTTGACTTCCTCGTGGTCTTTGGTCCACTGCACGCGCAAGATGTCAATGCGTTGCCTTTTGGCATCCGTGCTCAATGTCTCATCTGCTTCAACCAATTCAATTGATTTCTCAACGTTGCCGCCCAGCACAATGTCAGTCCCACGACCAGCCATGTTGGTGGCAATGGTGATCATCTTGGCCCGGCCCGCTTGGGCGATGATGTCGGCTTCACGCGCATGTTGCTTGGCGTTGAGCACTTGGTGCGGCAACTTAGCCTTCTCCAACATCTCTGCAATCAGTTCGGAATTTTCAATCGAAGTGGTCCCGACCAAAACTGGTTGTCCGCGTTCGTAGCATTCACGAATGTCATCAATAGCAGCTTTGTATTTTTCTTCTGTTGTCTTGTAAACACGATCCAACTGGTCATCGCGCTTGCTGATGCGGTTGGGCGGAATGACGACGGTTTCTAAACCATAAATTTCTTGAAACTCGTACGCTTCGGTATCAGCCGTACCAGTCATACCACCGAGCTTGTTGTACAAGCGGAAATAATTTTGAAACGTGATCGATGCGAGGGTTTGGTTTTCAGCTTGAATCTGAACACCTTCTTTGGCTTCCACCGCTTGATGCAGACCATCGCTCCAGCGACGACCAGACATCAAACGACCGGTGAATTCATCCACGATGGTGATCTCGCCGTTTTGGCTCACATAGTGTTGATCGCGATGATACAAATGGTTGGCGCGCAATGCAGCGTACAGGTGATGCATCAAGCTGATATTCGCGGGATCGTAAAGGGACGCACCTTCAGGCAACAGCCCATTGGCAGCCAAGATACGCTCCGCATTTTCATGTCCTTGTTCGGTCATGAACACTTGGTGCGATTTTTCATCCACGGTGAAGTCACCTGGCGTAATGATGCCCTCACCTGTACGTGGATCTTCCTCCCCCACTTGGCGCGTGAGCAACGGCACCACACGGTTAATCGCCACATACATCTCCGTGTGATCTTCAGCCTGACCGCTAATGATGAGCGGTGTACGCGCCTCATCAATCAAAATCGAGTCCACCTCATCCACGATGGCGAAGTTCAGTTTGCGTTGCACACGGTCGGTAGCCTCGTAGACCATGTTGTCGCGCAAATAGTCAAACCCATATTCGTTGTTAGTGCCATAGGTAATGTCTGTGCGATATGCAGCTTGCTTTTCTTCGCGAGGCATTTGCGGCAAGTTGATGCCCACAGTCAAGCCCAACCAGTTGTACAGGCGGGACATCCATTTCGCATCACGGCTTGCGAGGTAATCGTTGACGGTCACCACGTGTACGCCGTGGCCTGTCAACGCATTCAGGTAGACGGGCAAGGTCGCGGTCAAGGTCTTACCTTCACCCGTGCCCATTTCAGAAATCTTGCCTTGATGCAGCGCGATACCGCCGAGCATCTGAACATCGAAGTGACGCATCTTCATCACCCGCTTAGAAGCTTCACGCACAACGGCATACGCCTCTGGCAGTACTGCATCCAAAGTTTCGCCCTGAGCGATACGAGTTTTGAATTCGTCGGTTTTCGCCTGTAAAGCCTCATCGCTGAGCTTCTCAAACAAAGGCTCTAAAGCATTGATCTGTGCGACAGTTTTACGGTATTGCTTAAGTAGACGCTCATTGCGGCTACCAAAAATATGAGTCAGAAAATTAAGAGCCATGCGAGCACTGCGAAGGTCCTGCTTTTTAGTTAAAAACAAGGGTCGCAAAATCCTTTGTGAAAGGCTTGATAGAAGCTTTAGATTTTAACCTTCAGCAGCCTCATAATTGCCATATGGCCACCCGATCAACGCCTCAACCAGAGACTCTTGCAGCCTATCGTGCGCTGGGCTACAACACGCCCCCTAAATCGAAGATGTCGACACGTGGAAAATCGCAAACTTTAGAGCAAGTTGTCAATTCGGCGCCTTCTTTGGCGCAACTCTCAGCCATGGCACGCGATACCCAGAATCGCCTTATTGCCATTGCACCCTTGCTGCCTGTTTCGCTGCGTGCGCTCATCCAATCTGGGGGTGTCGAAGAAGATGCTTGGTGTTTACTGGTTCCTAACAGCGCGGTGGCTGCAAAACTGCGCCAAACGCTACCCGCTCTTTGTGCACACCTTCGTACCAAGGGCTGGAATGTGAACACCATCCGCGTCAAAGTGAAATCGCACAGCTAAAGAAAAACCCGTTACGCCAAAGGCATAACGGGTTTCAAATGGTGCCGCTTGTCGGAATCGAACTGACGACCTACCGCTTACAAGGCGGGTGCTCTACCAACTGAGCTAAAGCGGCGCAGGCAGAATTATAAGCTAAGTTATGCGAGTTATTTCACTCGTGTGAGTGTTGGACGACCCGATGGTGTTGTGGGTGTTGGCGGCTCATCGTCAAGCCCGTTGTCTGTGCGTGGTGTTTCTACCGCGCTCAACACGGGCCGCGCCAAGACGGTCGCAGGGGTTGTTGTTGCCTCCGATATCGAGGGCGCACCCATTGGAAATGACATGCCTTGTCCATTTTCCCGTGCGTAGATCGCCATCACCCGATTAATCGGAATGACGATTTCACGCGGCACACCACCGAAGCGCGCTTTGAATTCGATGAACTCATTGCCCAGAGTCATTCCAGATGTGGCGTCGTACGCCACATTTAAAACGATCTCACCTTTTTTCACATACTCCATCGGCACTTGCACCGTCTCATCGACCACGACTGCCACATAAGGTGTGTAGCCGTTGTCAGTGCACCACTCGTGCAATGCACGAAGCAGATAAGGACGGGTGGAAGAGGCGTCTGGGGCGTTCAACATACAAATTACTTGCGCATGACCTTTTCAGAAGGCGTGAGTGCTTCAATGTAGGCAGGGCGAGAA
>Ga0208613_1000136_pt1 | contig 26422 bp, 23 predicted proteins | sample CryBogmetaGMA6M_FD_184543 | JGI IMG/M metagenome (GOLD analysis project Ga0208613, IMG submission 184543) | Freshwater microbial communities from Crystal Bog, Wisconsin, USA - MA6M (SPAdes) | ecosystem: Environmental > Aquatic > Freshwater > Lake | place: Crystal Bog, Wisconsin, USA | collected... | reverse complement strand
AACCAACAAATTAGTAAACAAATTAAGACTCAGCAAGTTAAAGTACGTTAATCTACAGTACCTTTTTCTGCTCCTACTTTATACAAAGTTCAAGCAAGTAAAAGCTAACGAGCAGTTTGATTTATCCGACAAGCGTTTTTTGGGTTCTAAAGGTAAAGGTTTACAACTATTATCAGACTCTCACAGAGAGATTTCCTATTATTTTTTAACCAAGCAAGATATGGCTGAAATATTTCTATTCAGTTCCGCAACACACTTTACCCTAAACCTCAGCAGGCTTTTAAAAATAACACCCTTCGATTTAACCTTATTGGGTGCTTTTGCTAATTACTATGGATCCTACGCTGTAAGACAGGTTTTCATAAACAAAGCCTCTACAAAAGTAACCAGTAAAATACAAAACTTCGTCAAAAAGAGTAAACTCCTTTCTTCTCAGAACCTTACTCCCAGAGTCAAAAAGCAGACAGAAAAAACCCTGCCGCCAGGCCCTTTGAGGGTCGATATATCAGGTCTAGAAACGTCTATGGCCGTGGATAGCATCTTAAAGGATTTATCGTGGTAAAAGATATGGTTTTTTTAGACACAAACCCAGCACTGCTAGTAGATGGAAGTAACCTTTTAATCAGGCTTCTGTATGCTAGACAAGCTGGAAGTAACTTATTAACTGAAAGTGAGTTGATATCTTCAGTAGCTGATATGTTTATTCACCAGTTAGGTCTTCAAGCTAAGAATTTCAATGCCTCCTCATGCTATATCATATTTGATATAGGAGGATCAATTAGAAAGCAAGCTATCTTCTCTGAGTATAAAGCCAACAGAGAACTTGCTCCTATAGCTGGAGCACAGATGGACACAAAAGACTATTTATTCAGTGTCTACGGTAAGCTCAGAGACTCCGTGGTTGAGCTGTGTAGGGCCTTCAACCTTCCCGTTTATATGGAGACAGGGATAGAGGCCGACGATATAATCGGTTTAATGGCAGAACAGTTCAATAGCCTAGGCAAACATGCTGTCATACTAAGCAATGACACGGATTTCTTGCAGCTCGTTGCTAACCCAAGTACCTCTTGTTATATCCCGTATAAGAAGGTATTAGTAAACAATAAAAACTTCCCTGATTACTTCAATGATATGAAAGAAATCAAAATACATCCTACTGAGTACCTCTTTTATAAGGCTCTTGTGGGAGATAAAGGAGATAATATTCCTGGGATCAAACGAATAGGGTATAAAACTTTACACAAACTAAAAGAAGCTTACTTTACGACAGACCAAACATACTTAAACTTGTATGATAAAGATCCTATAGGTTTTATTAACACTGTATCATCTATTAGTAGCACTGATAAATTTATCTCTCTAATTAGAGAGAATCAGGAGATTATCTTGCGCAACTATAAACTAATAGACCTCAGTTCACACTATGCATCCGCTTATACACAAAATCAAGCCCTGAAGTTCCTGTCTTCTAATACCCTCAACAAACCAACTTTTCAAGAAATCAACTCTAAGTACAAGAGTATCTTTAAGTCCGTGCCTAAGTTTGAGTTCGTAATAGAAACTTTAGGAAAATTGTCGAAATGTTTTCCTGCCTAAACTAATCCTTCCGCTCACGACATTCCAGACGATGTAATAATCAGAGGTATTATAATGTCAACCAAGTACAACCCATTAAATGTGGTGTCTGCTATTGTTGGGATGAGTTCCGTTAAACGCTTCCACGGCAGAGAGACTATAAAAGTTCAAACGATAGCAGACCATTCGTGTAGGGCCGCTCAAATTTCTTTTTTCCTTGCTATGGAGTTTTATAGCGGAGACACTGAAAAAGCAAACTCTGTTTCTGTCCTGACTCTCTGGCACGATTTCCCAGAGAGTTTATTAGAGTGCGATGTGCCTACACACGTTAAAAATATGGGTAGTGTAGGAAAAGAGTTAAAAGCAGCAGAAAAGTTGTTTGTAAATAATTTATTTCCAGACGATCCGTATTTACAAAATCTGATGTTAGAGGAAGCACCAAGAGAAGATTTTAACTTGATGAAACTCGCTGACTATTTAGATTTTGGTTTCTACGTAAAAAATGAGGTTAGCTTAGGCAATAAACGGTTTGAGGAGTTTTTACTTTGGTTTCAAAAGGGCTTAACTAAGTTTCCTCAGGATGTTCTTGACTTACCTACAGCCCAAGCTAGTATAGAGTTTATTCTTTGCCAGCAAACAAAGTCAATATGAGCACAAGGCGACATAATCTCAAACAATTACAAGCCTTTGCTGAAAACCTGGGTGGCAAAGTATTATCCACAGAATATATCAACTGTAAAGAGCCTATGGTATGGCAATGTTTACTTGGTCATACTTGGACAACAAACTGGGACTGTATTCACAACGACAAAACGTGGTGTCCCACTTGTTCAAAAGTTGCTATACCAAAACTACAAGTTTTACAAGATTTTGCTAGAAATAAAAAAGGGGTGTTAGTCTCATTAGAATACAAGACAGCTAAAGCACCACTATCTTGGGAATGCGAAAAAGGTCATACTTGGCAAGCTTCTTGGACTAATATCAGCCATAAAAGTTCACCCACTTGGTGTCCGGTCTGCGCTAAGAAAAGTAAACCTACGATTATTATACTACAACAACATGCTGAGTCTTTGGGCGGTAAATTATTATCAACATCTTATACAAACAACAAGGAAAAGTTAAACTGGGTGTGTGGTAAAGAGCATACTTGGAAAGCTAACTGGGCACACATTAAACGAGAAATTTGGTGTCCAGAGTGTGCTTCTTTCAAAACAGAGAAGCAGGTAAAGACACTATTATCTAAGCGTTTAAATATTTCTTTTACTAAAACCAGATTTGTTTACAATAACAAGAGGTATGAGTTCGATGGGTATAATGAAGAGCATAAGATAGCCTTTGAATACCACGGATATCAGCATTACATCTATCCAAACTATTGGCATCGGACAGAAGAGATTTTTAAAGCTGCCCAACAAAACGATATAAACAAAGAGCAGTACTGTAAAGAAAATGGTATAAGATTAATAATTGTGCCTTACACAGAAGAAAAAAATTTAAAGCAATATATTGAAAGTGTTGTGTGATATGGAAGAGCAGATTTTTCAATGTCCTGTGTGTAAACACCACAGTCACAAGCTTTACATCAACGTGGATAAGAATGTCTTTAACTGCTTTCATTGTGGCTTCGCTGGTGGTATTGAAAGGCTGAGAAAGTATAAGGCTATATGGGAGAAGATAGAAGATCAAGCATCTTTATCCGTATATAGTAGATTACTACACACTCAAGCAAAAGAACACAAATTTAACTCAGACCTTCTTAAACCCCTAAAACCCTTTAGAGAGATAGAAGAGGAAGATGCTGAGTATGAGTACCTACAGTCCCGTGGTTGGGATCCTGATACTATAGGCTGTTATGATATTCTAGTATCTGAGAACGAGCATCACGAAGATAGAGCCTTTATTACTATACCAGACGATAAAGGTAACACAATATTTTATACTGGGAGATCTATAAACGGTGGAGTGGCTCCAAAGTACATGAATTCTATAGCACCAAAAAACTTTGTATTTAAAGCTGTTACGCCAATAGATACTTTTTACACAGAAAACTCTTATATTGGTGAGGGTATTTTCGATGTGTTCAAACTTCCTGGTGGAATAGCATTGCTAGGGAAAACTCTAGCGAAGGACCAGCACACTTCTCTGTTTACAGCCTTGCGGCCTAAGAAAAATATATACGTATGCCTAGACCCGGGAACAGAAAGAGAGTCTAAAGCCCTAGCTAGAGAACTAGATAGCTGGTTTCCCAACAAAAGTATCTTCATATTGGACTGGAAAGAGGAGAAGAATAAAGATCTTGGTGATTTAGCCAAAGAAAAATCTAGGGTAGACCTGATGGGTTTTATCCACGAAAATTCTAGGTTGTTTAGTACTAGGATGTTTAAGTAATTAAGTTTATGACCGTTTTAATAGATAAAAATACCTTCGACTCTGTGTTACTAGACACGACTAACGTGGCCTACATAGCAGAGAACTTTACTTACCTCATAACAAAGCTAATAGATTTTGTTGGTGGTGACGTTGGGAAACCACCAAAAGATAATAAAAACTGGCCTGCTTCGGTTAATGCGGGGCAAAAAAGAATTGTTAGGGCCATGCGTGGCCCTCAATTGGGGTATCAGTACACGGAAGCCGCCGCTAAACTGGTGACTAAGAGCGGTCAAAGTAAGGTAGTACATGCATTCGGTGAAAATGTTTTAGTTGATATATGGACAGTATCTCACCCTAACATAAAAGACCCTGATTTGGGCGAGACTTATCCAACACACAATCCCAGCACTGGGGACCTAAGAGGCCCCTATACTTGTTTAATAACTGCTAGGATTTCTTTAGAAAAGAGAACACCAACACGGTGCTATGTACAATGCAACTGCAAAGATTTTCAAACGTCTTTTTACGAGCAGTTACACGAAAAGGGTTATACAAATATACAAGGATTGCCAAAAAGTAAGGGCAAAAAGTTACTAACTCCAGCTATTTGTAAGCATCTTTATGCTGTATACAAGCAAAACTATTCTGACTTAGTCAAAGAAATTGAGGGTTTCGATGTAGATGAAAGCCCAGTTTTATTTGGTGGAAAAGATACTGGCCATGACGAAGAGATAGAAGATCACAGTCAAGAAAACTTAGAAGCTAGCAAAGCCGATGAAGAAACTCTAGATATTGACAGTATGGAAGACGCTGGAACTTCAGAAGACCAAAAAGCAACTACTGCGAAAACAAAGTCAGAGGCTATTGACTTAGTCAAAACCAGTTTAAAAGAAGCACACTTATCTTTACAGTATGACCCAGAAGCCTATCTAGATTCTAGAGTTGGTGGAAAATACCACAAGTATATGTTCTTTGTTATTAGAATAAATCAAAATATTAGGGCCATAGCATACAGAAATAAAAACAAGGCTGGTTACAGCACCAAAGCTCCGTTTGCTGTATTACAAGTTCCAGATAACCCTAAAATATGGGCTTTGTTTGCTAGGCCCAAGGGCTCTAACCCTAAACACAGGCATCCAGACTTTGAGTTGCTTTGGGGTATGATTAGAGAGTTGGGAGAAATGCCAGACAGTGTTCTAGAGCCCCTAGAAGCTAAAGGGAGGCTTGTTATATTTGAAGATGTGGACAGTAGTCTTGACCAAGCCACAGATTTAACTTACTTAGTAGAAAGTAAGTCCAGTATTATTTTGTCTTCCATATCAGAACTAAGTTAATAAGGATAATAAATAATGGCGCTTGTTAATAATAAATTTTTTAAAGCAACCCAGCTAACTTTAAGCAGTGGAGAAGTAGCTGCCAGTACTTTAACAAGAAGCTTTACAGACCGTATTGATGATATTGGTACTGTATCAGTATACTATAATGGTCAGTTGATCGAAACTATCGATGACAACCCGGACGGAAAATTTTATTACTCCGTAGATACTAGCGCATACATAATCACTAATTCTACTGCTCTCGTCACAGGAAATTACTACAAAATTAAGGTTCCTGGATCTACAGTATGGTCTGGCGCTGGCGCTTCTTCGAATGCAGCTGGCACTTTATTTATAGCTTCTGGCACAGCTGTTGGATCCGGTACTGCAGAAGACGTGACATCAGCTACACCAACTACAGACATAACAGTAACTACAAACCCTGATTATACTGCACCTGGGTACGCAACTGAAACTGAAGGTGCAACCCCACACTCTGAGATTACTTTATTAATCACAGATAATATAACAGTTTCGTACTATTTTGATATTTATACGGAAGTTTAATATGTCTATTTCTCAAGATAAGTTCCTAAATGATGTTAAAACAAGAATACATATGTATTTATACAGAAGTCTCGAAACTACCTTCGATCCTTTTACTGCCTTTATACAAACCGTTTCTTCAAACGGACCTATAAATTGGCAGGTGCCTGCAAACAACCAAAAACTACAAAATGTTTTTACAAGTCTCTCTGCTGCTGTGAGTAGTTATTCTATTACAGACGGAGATTTTAGATCTTACTTGCTCTTAAAAACAGTAACTATTGTATATGATGAGTTTACTGATGAGTTATTTAATGCTTTTGTATCAAGTGCATACGGGGTAGACCCAAACACTGTAGTTGGAAACCTAGAAGACGCTTATAATACACGGCCACCACAAAATACGCAATTTCCTGGATTGAGCACTAATAGCAATCCTATGGCACCGCTAGTACAAAAATTAGTACCGAATGTTCTCTATGCATCCGACTCTTTAGAGTAAAATCCTTGCCTAAAAAAATTAGTGCTGATAATTTTATAAGACCTTCTTGTGATTCAAAGCGCCTTATAACCGCACTAGAAGCGCATAAAGGTTTTTTTATCATAGATGATGTAGTATATGACGAGGTTCTATACTGCGGCACAGACAATCTCTACTTTTCTTATTGTTTTAACTGGCGTACAAGTAAAGCAATAGTTGAAACACTTCTTATTGTAGAAGCTATAACCAAAGTCTCTGAACAAGCCTATTTAGTAAGGGCTGGAAATTCAGAGACTTTGGTTTTTTTAAAGGAATAAATATGGGTAAGTCGGCACGAAAGCTCTTCTCCACGATTTATGAGAACGATGTAATAGATTTAGATACCTTGAACGAGCTAGAGAATGTGGTTCCTTTAAAAACAAATAGAGCTATAAAAAAAGCAACAAAGCATAAAGAACCTCCTCCGGCGCACACCCAAAGTACAAAACCCACAATAACAACAAAACCTGTAGAAGCTACCTGCAATAAGTGTTCTAATAAGGTTGTTGGTGAATTAATAGCTGACCTTTATATCCAAACAATTGATAAAATGATGCCGCTAATCTCCTACACATGTAAATCTTGTGGGCATGTAGGCAGAAGAAGTGTCATGTCCTTGGCTTTACCCTTGGACATGTACGAAAAAAAGTTCTTCAATTAACTTTTATGAAGAAGAAAATACCCGCTACCGGTGACGTATTTATGTTATCTAATGACAGACTAGCCGTAGTTGGCGGGTCTGTTACTTTAGATGGGCTTACTTTATATACTATCTTCCCGGTAAGTTTTGCAATTTTTCTCGCTAGTGAGAGAGACTTTTTAATAATAGATGAACCAGTCTTCAAAAAAGAAACTGTCATGCTAGAAATTTGGAACAGTCTGGCCATTCCAGTAGAGTTTTTTAAGTCTTATAAAATTAAAGGTAGGTTAGAGGATAAATACGTACGATATCTATCTTCGTATATATACTTTTCGTTGCAAAACAGAAAGAACAGAGATTTGTCTTTATTGACTGGCCCACCCCTTACATCAAGTTCTGACATACGGTGGTTATTTAGACAGATGGAAATAAAAGAATTTCATGAACTAAGAACATTATTAATAACTATAACAGGATAATCTATGAGCGTAACCTTTGTAAAAAAATACCATGTGTGTTCTATGTGTAAAGCAAGAGATTATGAACTTTTTGCTATAGCACGTAATTCAGATATTAATACAGAATATCCTATTGATAGCAAACCAGCCGACCTAAAAGAAAACGGCGTTTATACAGAATACCTTGTTAGAGACGAGTTTGGTATAATTTTATCTAGAATAGCGCAAGAAAAACTGTGCCTCAGCTGCAATTCTACTACCCTAGAAGCAGAAAAAAAGGATAATGAAACACCAGTTTCAAACTTTTATCCTCAAACAGAAGCACATAAATGGCTTGATGGTCTAGCAAAAGCCGGGGTATAATACTAATTAAGTTTAGTATTAATTTATAAACAGTAGAGGATTTAAAAATGTCGAGTCGCTTAAAACTATTTAATAACATGTCTGGCATGCAAGCATCATACCTTGACGAAGCAAAATATGCTGTAAATAGGAAGTTAGTATCTCTTACCCCAAAGTCAAAAAAGGAAAAGGGTCTCTCTGAGTTAGAGAGAATAGATCTACGATTGGCTGACTTACAAAAGAAACTCGCTGCTGCAAAGACAGAAAAAGAGACAAATAGCCTTCTAGCCGCTATTCAAGATTTAACCAGCAAAAAAGCCGGGAGAAAGGCAGATATTGCTGTTACACAGAAAACTAGCCAGAAAACAAAACTCAATCCTTGGCAAGCTGGATCAGAAGCTATTGCTGCTGCCGACATTACCGGTGTAAACCCATTCGATAAAGACGAATTAGTTAATTTTGCTGCCCGAGCGGCAGAAAAAAGACTAAGGGATATAGATAACAATATCACTAGCTTAAAACAAGCCATAGGTGTGACTAAGATAACAGTTCCAGAACTAGAAGAGAAAATAATCACTTTGCAGCAAGATGCGGAAAAAGAGCACCAAAAGCTCCTTGCCGCTAAAGGCAAAGAAAAAGCCCCTTTTAGACTGTCAAAAAGGGACAAGGAAGAAGAGATAGAGAACTGCATAAAACTAATAGCAGCTCTTAAAAGCTACACCAAAGATAAAGCCTTTGCTCAAAGATCTAATGAAGAAGATATGACAAAGGCAAGAAACCAGCTTGCACAAAAAACAGCTAGGGCCAGTGGTTTTTCTACTAAAGTGTCTGCTACAGGGTTAGCAGATAAAGTAGCCCTAACATACCAAGAAAACCCAGACTCTTTAGAAAAGCCTGCAGTAGTTTTCTCTGATTTGATAAAAGCTTCTGTTGACAAAGCCTCCAGTGACCAGGAAATAAAGGCTCTACGCAGAACTGTATCTGATATTAATACTTTGATGAGAGAAATAGCAGAAGCTGTTTTATTCCATATGAAAAAGGCTACTCTAGGAGTAGAAGGTGAAACAGATACAACAAGAGGTGGGATTAAAAATACCCGTCTTCGTACATTGTTTGCAGAGTTAGCTGGGACAAACTCTTCGATAGAAAATAACAGTGACTTAATCAAAATCTGTTGGATTTATTTTCCCAGTGTTGACAACACATTATTAGAACGGGCCAAAAACAACGAGGTTTTTGTAACTCTTCTGAGAACACTAGAGTCTAAGAATTCCAATCCAATAACTAGACCGTTAGAAAGTATAATGGACATAGACTCAATGTTTGCTTTAGATGAAGCAGAAAGAGTTTTTAGTGCTTTAAAGACTAAATCTCTAGAAGAGGAAGACTTAGCCATATTTAGAGAAGGTCTGGAAACTGTTTTAAATACCGCTAAAGAACTATATTCGGATGTTGTCGAAAACTCCGAAAGCTCTGAAAGCAATATAACTGACAATATTTGGTACGCAATCTTGGCCGCTTTCTGTACACCCGGCGAAATAGCCATGCTTTTGAAGAGGCCAGGAGATAGCTCTACCTTCTTAACCGGAGGGTCTAGAGCAGAGTTAGACAAGCAACTCACTGCAGCGATAAGCATCCTCAACAAAAAACCACCTACGTCAAAAGGAAGAGATTCTGAACGAGGCATAGGGCTAGGAAATAAGATCTTGGGTTTATCTCCTAATAAAAAGAAGGGTGTTGGTTCTGCTGTTCCTACAGAGGCAGATAGATTAACTGCACAATATATAGGGCTAGGCTTTAACTTCCTATTTAACACCAACAAACCCGGAAAAGAGCTGCAACATACTAATACCGTAGGAAAAGAGTTATACCAATTCTTTACCTCCGAAGAAGCAAAGACAGCCCCGGAAAAATTATACTATATACTAAAAACTCACTTTGATTCTGTCCTGGGTAAAATAAAAAAGGAAAAAGATTCTTATGCTGCACTACCAGAAAGCAAACCTTTAGAATTTGGAGATCTTGCCCCAGCGACTAAGGATAGTGAACTGGCTAAAAAAGCTGGGACGTATGAAAAAGTTTATGCCGCATGCAAAAGTCAGTTTGAGTCGTTCCTTGCTGAGGCAAAGCAACTTAGAGAAGCAGACTTTGCCAAGCTTATTAAGTTCTTTGGTATCGCAGTGGCGCCAAAAGAAATTACTACACTATCTTCTGGATATATAAGTACAAAAACGGAAGCCGGTAAAACTTTACTAGACTATGCAGAAGAGTTTTTAGCAAAGGCTGTAGAAAGCGGTAAAATTTCTGAAGTTGCTGATAGCGAGTCTGATAAAACTTTTATTGCTACCGCTGACCTTCTTTCAAATAAAATTACAGAAACTAAAGAAGAGTTAGATCTTTTATACAAAGAACTCAAGGATACAAACGAAAAGCTTGACAGTACTACAGAGCTTATAACTAAGCAGAATAGAGCAGACTTAAGAAAGAAAGCCGCATCTGTATTACAAAAAGTTAGAGCCAGACTAAAAACTGTAAGAGACTTAGAAGGCGACCTTTTTGATGCCAACAGTGCTGGCGAACCAAAAAAGCGCACCCTTACTCAATTAAAGCCCCGCCTAGATAAAATAAAGCGCTTACTTAACAAAGCGAATGAGACGGGTGGATTTGATGCAGAAATTCTGCACAGTTATATAGATGGTAATACTGATGCTATTTTAGAAGCACCAATACAAGATATCTTAGCTTTAATGAGCCAAGAAGTGAAACAGGCAGCTAAGGCTGCTTTTGACGCAGTCTTTTATGAAGATAAAACAGAAGACGAGTTTACTGTTGAAGTTTGGAAAGAATCTGCAAGAACCTCTTTAGTATTTTTAAATGCCTATTTAACTAGTCAAAATATGAATACAGAAGAAACACAAGGTAGAAAAAATGCAATAGAAAAGTTAATACTGTCTACCAAAGATGCTGTAGAAGCAAGCTCTGATTTTGCTTGGTTTCAACAGACACATGAATTAGATGCCGAAGGGCTCGCCAATGCCTCACGCAAGAGAAAAGAAGAGAATTTTGACGAGATTGAACTAGCATTACATCAAAGAATACTTATATTTATAAGGCTATTTAACTTCTCTGACAAAGATAGGAAAAAAGTAGAGAAGGCTGATAACTTATTTAATGTGCCGGGAGTTCCAGGATTCCCCGATAAATTAAAAGAGGTTGTAGAAAAGTTTAAGAATGACTTTGTTGCAGACTTAGAAAAGTTCGATGAAAAGTTTGCCCATATTTCATACAAAGATTTAACCAGCGTTATAAAAGCTGGCGATACTCCTATTGAAGATATGTTAAAAACATATTCGCTAGTTCCAGGTTCCGCATTATCCGGAGAACCTGAACTAGTGGCTGCAGACATGTTGCAGTCACTTTTAGCCAGAAAAAATCTCAAGTCCTTAGAAGAACACGCCAGAGGAATCTGGGGGAGAATTCGTAGACTAGTTATAAAATTTGAGTTGTCCTCTAAACTTAGAGCCGACAAAGCTCTTCCTATAAGAGAGGAAGACTTTATAAAAGAACTTATCAGTTTGATAGGAGCGCTTAAGCTATCTTTATCTACAAAAGTAGAGGATGCTACCTTAGAAAATGATATTTTCTTACGTCACTTATTAGAAACTGACGTATTATCTGAAAGAAGCATAACAAACGAAGCTGGAGTATCAAGACCCGGTAATAAAGCTGAGTTGGCTTATGATTATATTATATCAAAATTTAAATCAGATAAGAGTTTCTCTGAATTACTAAATTATCTAGAGCTTTTATGTGATACAAAAAGAATTGGTTGGGCAGTAAAGACTATAAACGCACCGGTTATCGAAACTGGCGTAAACAAAGCCTTTGGTTTAAAGAGCGCAGTGCTTTTAAATATGCTAAGCTGCGTTAAAAACTATACCTCTATTGAGAGTTTTGATTTATCTCTAAACCGAGACAACGAAGATGTATTGTCTTCATTACTAAACACTAATAAATATCCTTCCAAGTTCCAACTTTGGAAAACCCCTTCGTTGATAATGAGACTGTTCTTTCTAACTTCTATAAAAGAAGCAGTAAAAACATCAAAGCTTTTGGATCAGTTTAGCGGCAATTTCATGAATGTTACTATTCAAGAGGCTGCAAAAGAAGACGAAACAACAAAAAAGATACAAAGCACTTTAGAAACTTTAAACTCTACTTTTGCAGCTTCTATCTTCTCTGAGCTGTATAATGATTTTGGTGAGGGTGGTACATTAGATGTCACTATTGAGTCTGATATAAAAAGACTAAAACAAATAGCAGAAGCTACTGGAAATAGTATATATGTATTTACAAATACCGGCAGCGCTAAAAGTGTAGTTTTACCAGAAAGTTATGATAGCATCCTAGAGTTTATAAAAACTTTAGGTGGTAGCACTTTTACTTTTGACGGCATGGAAAGAGAATTCAAAGAAGGTAGTAAACCCTCCCCAGCAATGGAAAAAATGCTTTACCTCTTCTTTAGACAATCTACAAACGATTTAGCTGTTGCTTTAAAACAAGTAATTAAAATTATTAAAACTGGGCTTAACTTCTCTTGTGGCTTTGAAGTTGAAAAAGCCATGGCGGAAAAAGAAAACTTTGACGTACAAAGAGGTGTCTTAGATAAGAAACAAGTGACATCTAGATTAGATGCCTTTATGGGACTCCCTCAGTATGTGGCCTTCCTTGATAAGTTTAAAACAATAGAAAGCACAGACAGTTCATTAAAATCTACCGAATCTGTTGGAAGAGGCCCAGAAAAAAGAGGGTTTTTAAATATGAGGAATTCATTCCTTAGAGCCTTCTTAACAGACTTTACTTGGGAAGCTGTTGGAAAACCCCTAGCGTCTTTGGGAGTAGACCAGTTTGTTGAGGAAACTGACGAGAGTGCTGCAAATTGGAAAGAAAAAATACAAGCTTTAGTGGAAGAATTTGAGACAGTAATTTTTACTGGGGTTTATAAAAAGACAAATATAAAAGCACCCTCAGATATTTCTGATAAGCCTTTGCAAGCACTTAATAATGAATTACAAGCGGCTGAAGACTCTTTAACTGCTGCTACTACTGAGGAAGAAATAGAAGAAATAGAAGACCTTATTGATGATATACAAGACAGAATAGATACTGTCAAGCTGTCCAAGAAAGAGTCTGTAGTTCCTTTCGGGAGCGAAGAAGCTGATTCCCTTGTATCGAAAGCTAAAACAAAAGAACAACAAGCAACTGTTAAACTAGCTAAAACTGGTGTTTTAGCTTATACTTCTGGTATTATAGTAGCTGAAGATTCCGAAGGCGTTTTAGGCGCACAGCTCCCAGTAAAAAAAGAAGCCTTATATAAAAATATAACCGCCCAAATGGAATCCGGTTATGTTCCAGGAACAAAAAAAGGTGAGCGGAAACAAAAGGGAGCAAACTCAAAACGAGTTGCTCCAGGTGCCGGAGCTATGACTCTGCATGAAGTGACTTCTGTTAAGCAAATACTTCTTAACTTTTCAAACGGTATGCAAGAAGTGGCCAAGATTTTAGCTAGAGTATATCCTAAAGTAGAGGGTTCTAGTATTGTTGGCGATGTAAGCGTTTATGCAAAATCTATAGAGGAGTCTAGTAGTGTAATTGAAAATGCTATTGAGATAGTAGCTAAGGCAACTATCTTTGATCTCGATGCTCAAGCAAGTGCATTAGACCAACTAAAAGCAATAAAGGCTGACAAAAAGCCAAATATACCTATATTACAAGATCCTACCAAAGCCGTACGAGATGCAAAAAGTAAGTTTGGCGCTAGAGGAGATTTTGAAGAGGTTTCTAGCTTTGCTAATAGTGCAGCAAAAGATATTATTAATAACGCTAGTGTTACTTTACCCATTATTTTAGAAACTCTTCAGATGTGGTGTAATAAGCCACAAGAACTGAAGAGAAAGTTCAAAGAGAGACGTGTTAATATAGAGGATGAGATTGCTCCTGAAACAGTAGCCTCGGGTACTGTGAAAAAGACAACCGGAAAACCAGAGAAGGCGGTACAGCTTGGGCCCCAGGCACTAAATGCTGTAATATCTACGCTGTTTACTGCAGAGATGAATAAAAAGACTGTTTTAGATAGACTTGTAACTGTAAGAAATTCAGAGGGTTTACTTAAAAACCCCACGGATTTGAGTGATTTAGCCGCTCTCGTTGCCACAAAAGTAGAGAAAGAAACCTTATTTACTAGTCTAAAAGCGCAACTAGTTGCTGACAATCAAAACGTAGAGTTAAAAACTCAATTAACGGCTACACACAAGGAATTAATAGAGATAAAAGCACAAATACAAGAATTAGAAGACGATATAAACTTTTATGTAGTGGATCCACAAAATCCAAACATTGCAACTAGGAAACCAAAAATCTTACTTTTTCTGGAACTTCTATATAAGCAAGCTGAACTGGTTATAAAAAATTATAACGCTACTATAAAGAACGAAAAGACTCCTGCCAACAAAGCAATTCGTTGGAATAAGGTAATTAAAGTATTACAAGAACGTTTAGATCTAGTCATTAATTTTATAGAGAGAGTACAATCAGATTCTAATTTCTCTACTGATGCGGATGAAATCCTTAATAAGTTTGAGTTACTTAAGGCCTCTACCTATGCAATCAAAAAGCCAGTGAGCGAGAGCATAGCTACAAGAGCTTTGTATGCATTTACTAGACTATTACAAGAAGAGATAGAAAAACTTAGTCTGACCGATACTCTACAAGAAGAATATGACGATTGCGAAACCCAACAGAATTATAGTGATGCCGCAGACCACCTTAATGAAGAATTGAAAAATCTTCAATCCATTAAAGACCCATCTGAGCAACAAAAAAAGGATATGTTGGTATATAAAAGGTTTATTTCTAAGCACGAAATAATGGTGCAAAGCTTTAGACAAAAGGTAGTATTACAAGATAAGCAATATATTTTAGCTATGGCTCAGTATTTGGTCGAGAATGGTAAGTACATAGATAGCTACACCACGCAAGTGGTTGATAAACCTGGAGGGCTTCCCAAGAATGTTCGGGTAATTCCAGGAGCTATTGAAGCAGCTGTCATAAGCAATCTAAATTCTAATCCTTCGTTTGCTGCAATAAGATCTGTTATAAATAGCCAAATCTATTTAGGGTTCTCTACAAATACTGACAAATCTGCAGAATGGGTAGAAGAAAAAGTACACCTCTCTGAGTTCTACGCTATTAAAAAGTTTGCAGAGGGCGATATACTATTTATGCAGGCTTATAGTAAAACTAACCAGTAAGGCAACTTAAACCATGTCAAAAACACCCATCTCAGATAAGATACAAAAATATCTGTCCATTCTAGAAAAACTAAATTTTAGTACAAAACTAGATACTGGATATGATACGTCTGCCTATGTTCAAAACGCAAAACAGGCTGGACAGGACTTTGACGAGTTTTTTGGCGTTGGTGATTTTAAAAAGAAACACGGTGACCCTGCTGCAACTTTAAGCCCAAATACGTGGCGCTCTGAGAGTAGCAGAGCTGTTAGCAGACGAGTAGCTAAAGCGCTGTTTTCTGACAAGACTTTAGCTGTTCCTATTACCTTATTACACGTTAAACAGAGTAATAATATAGCCCAAGAAAATATAAGCCCGTATATTTGGAAAACTAATATTTTTGAGTTATTACAAGAAGATACAAAAACCGAGACAAAAGCTGAGCCAGAACCTATTAGCAGATCCAATAATATGTATTGGAGATTAGATGATTCTGGATTAATCTATATTAAGCGAGTAAAACCAATGTGCCAAGGCTTTTATTATGCTGCGGCTGAGTCTGTAAAATTAGGTTCTTTTATACACGGTACTTATGGGGATGCTCCAAGACCAGCCTTTGGCCCAAGTAGAAATTTGCAACAGTATTCTTTAGCGAACTATAAAGAACATTTAGTACAAGCTATAGAAAGAATTAAAACGTTTGTAAAAGACCCAGATAGTCAGGCAGCCTTAGACGGATTAAAAACTTGCGAGCTACACGAATTGCCTGTAGTAATAGCAGACTCTATATTAATAGGTATGGCCGATGCAGCCAGTTTAAAAATTAGCAAGAAGCAAGAGGGTGTTGGAAACAAAGCCAACATTGGCTGGCAAATTTTAGCTCCCGATATGGCGGCACCATCCTTAGAGAGCATTATAACGCAAACTCAAAATTGGGCACCAGGAGATTCCTTTTTAACAGATGAAATAAAGCACTTCTTAACTCAAGTATTGGCTCAAGTTTCACAAAGAGCAAATCCATATGAAGACGGATTTGAAAAGACCCTGAAAGATTCCTTAGTAATAAAGAAACTTAATGTTGGAATACTAGCAGAGAAGACAGCAACTACTGTATACTTTACCTTGGCTGCGTTAGTTAATCAGCTTTCTAGAATATTCAAAAGAGACTTTTCGTCTGTAGCCGAAGCAGCAAAGCTTTACTTCGGAAAACTGGGGTGGGACCCAAAAAGAAGTGACGAACTTAAAGAAACCCTTCAGAATTCTTTTATAAATACTAACTTGCCCATATCTGTAATAAGAGTCCTTATTCCAGAGGATTCGTCAGACTATGTTCTAACAATCGATTCCCACGTTGTTGACATTGACATTTCTAGTAAAAAAAGATCTTTCGATGTTGGTAAATTAAAGCAGCTTGGATTACCGAGTATAATTCATAGCCACGTATTAAATCAGTGCAGAAGTAAGTATAAAAATATAAATAAAGATTCTTATATAACAGAATTCAACAAGATTCAAGACCGGGCGAGTAGTATTCCTAACACTATTCCAGGAAAGCCAATGTGGCTGGAGCTGTTAAATACTTGTTATAAGGATGATGGATCTTTTGTAGGCGGCGTGTCTTTTGTTGGACTGTCCCCTATTTTTTGGGATGCACCACACGGCTTTGATATTAGAGTTGCGGTCAAAAAAGATGTAATCGATGTTGCCAAGTTACCATACTTATTGGGCTCTGGATCAAATAAATACGGAAGTGTTGATGATGGTTATGTTATAAATAAAGCCATTGAAATTTATTACGACAGAGTAGTAGATCTTGATAGTAAGGGTAATGTAAGACTTGATAGGAAAACTGGAAAACCTGTCATTTCTGGCGATGTAGAAGAAGTAGATAAAATAGCGATTAAAAATAAAATAATAGAAAAAAGGTCTAAATATATCATTGATAACTTTGACTTCCTATCTCTTGCAGATATTAGAGAAGAGATACTGACTAAATTATACAATTTAGAGACATCTAGTCAAGCACACTTAGCTTCTATAGCTATTGAATATGCGTGGTATATTTATAAAAATACCGAGTCTGGGTTTTGGTCTTTCGATGGCGGCAAAACACTAGCCTGTTATAATCCTTGGGTATATGGAGAAAAGGGCCAAACAACAAAATTACGGTTCTTTAAAGAAAATACGAATGATACCGCTAGAGCCCAAGGAATAGAACGTGCAAGAAGTGCTTATGTAAAATCTGTAGAAGGCAAGGGGTAGAAGATGCCAGAACCAATTATTTCAACTACACCAGAGCCTACTGGATCTGCAACAGGGTCTACTGCAACAGGGTCTACTGCAACAGAGAAACCTCCTGTACAAACTCAGCAACAAGAAGAGAAGCCAGAAGAGAAGCCTGTACAACACGCAGATCAAAAAATACATCCTGTATTACTGTGGTACGCTGTTAGTGTTGTAGCTTATGCGCTAGCTTTCGAAAAAACTTGCCAAGACATAGAAAACAGCCCAATTGGTAATGGCCTATTCCCAGCAGACTTAGCAACAGAAATACCTAATGTTGTAGTTACAAAAGACGTAAACAAAACCGTAGAAATTCTTAATAGTGGTGCCCAAACAGCCGCATCAGCTGCAGCGTTTGCCATAAATATAAACAACTTAGATAGCACAGCCACCCACACAGCAGAGACAGAAACACAAGACATAGTAAGTGCAGAGCTTACTAAGCTAGGCCTCTCAGGCGAAGAACCCGAGCAGGAATAATTTCTAATCTCCTTTGAAAGAACGATATACACTATGGAGCCTGTCCCGAGGCCCGTGGGAGACACATGATTTTATCTAGCGAGTCTGTCGTAGACAAGATGGGCCTCATTAAAGGCTCGTTAACAGAGTATCTTACGCCAGAAAACAAACTTTTATATCTAAACATATTATATTTTTTATCTATTAAAACAGGCATTCCACATTTCAACACAGAGCAAGATTTTAAGAGTTTCCTGCTTTTGGTTGATTATTGCAATCAGGCTAATATATTAGTGGAAAAATATGCTGTTTCTTTCTTCAAATACTGTGATAAGTACTTGACTGGTGGACATAAGGTTAAACTATCTTATTTGCTAAACGAAAAGGTCATTTCTTATTGCGGAACTGGGATAAAAACAGCATTAATAGACTATACGCTTTTAGAGACACTGAAAGCTGATATTCTATATACAGAAAAGTCTATACGGGAATATGCTTTTGAACACCAACTATCTTACAATAAAAGTTTATTATTGGCGCATAAAGCTGGGTCTTTATCAGAGAGTTTCTTACTTTACAAATACTACATGGGAGATGAAGCCTTTTATGGTGTTGAACTTAGCTACAATAAGAAAATTTTATTAACTTGTTTAGAACCGTTCTTTTTATATATAACTTCTCGGAACGGAGTGTTCTCAAAAAACCTTATTGCACAGTGGAATAACTCCAAACTTGAAGATTTTAACTTCTGCCCCATTTTCTTTAAAGATAGATATCTTACCAAAGATATAGATTATCCTAGTTTAATGTCTAACGAAGCCAGTACTGCTGGAACCTGTGTTCACAATGCTTTCGAAGAACTTGTTACTAAGTATGTAAAATCTAAAAGTAAGGACTTGGATAAGTCCTACCAAAGATTTTTAATCTCAAAAGCATTTAAAGATCTTGAAGCTAAACACCCAGAACATATACCGGGGTTTAAAGAGTTCTTTACTCAGACTTTCCCAAGTCTAATAAATAAAAACACTAAAATATATACAGAAAAGTTAATGAGGATGGAATACGGTGAATATGTTTTATACGGTACAGCCGATTTAATACTGGTTAATGGAAGCGAGGCTATATTACTTGATTATAAAACCTCTAAAATTGATAGTGATTTTTGGCTTAAAAAGAACAATATAAAGTATACAAACCAGCTATCATTGTACGCTAAGTTTATTAAGCACACTATACCAGGTGTCACAGAAGTAAACGATGCTTATATCATATATACCAGAGGTCTAATTCATAAGATAGAAACCCTGTCTGATACCGTTTTAGATGATGTTTTGAGCAAGATTTTAAAGATTAAACAACACATTAAGATGAGAAGTTTCAATGCTAACACTAAGTCTTGCTTCTTATGTAGACATCCTACTTGTGAACACAGAGAAAAACCGTCAATGTGGGACGCACAAGGCAAGAGAATAATCAAGTAATTAACTTTGTAGACTATATTTTAGGTGATAAAAAATGTCCTTATACACACCAGCATCAGCAATTAGACGATTAATTCTAGAAGCAGAAGAGCTAACCCTAGCTCCAAACTCTGGAGCGCAAGAAGCGCAGCAGTTTTCAGATGAAGCTGCTTCTCCAAATGACATTATGTCAGATATGTCAGCTAGTCAACCACCCGCTGGTGGTGCTGGTGGTACATCCTTGACTCTACCCAATATAGCGCAGCCTCCTGCAACTACTACACAAGTAGTAGTTAATAGTCAGATAATTCTATCTCAGCTTGGAGAACTAAAAGCTCTAATCGTGAAATATGAAAAAGACTTTGACAAGAGGGCTAATCCAAACTTAAGTCCAGAAACTTCTACAGTTATGATTGGCTCTCTGTTAGAGATGCTGGTTGTACACGCAAAGAGACTAAACGAATTTATAAAGTCTTCTGGCGCAGAAATAACACCACAGGAAACGGCAAGCGATGCTATGTCCGAACTTCCTGGTATGGAAGAGGCTCCTGAACCTATGCCAGAAGCCGCCCCAGAAATGCCAGAAGCCGCCCCAGAAATGCCAGAGCCTATGCCAGAAGAGCAACCAAGTAATGTTTCTGAGTTTGCCCCAAGAGCGCCAGCTGCTCCACAACAAGAAGCAATGCCCTTAGCTGCCGGTAGATCTTATAGAAATAAACCTAGCAAAGGATAATAATGGCATCGATAGTAACAAAGTTTGGAATCGGTGATACTGCCTACACTTTTGACGGTGTGGGCGGTAATATCATAAGGTCTGTAATAAAATCTATATCGGCAAATACAAGCAATTTTAACACTGAAGTTACTTATGAGTTAGTAATGAGTTCTGTTAATACTACGCAAAGCGCTAACATAGTTAAAGTACAGCAGTATTCCGCTGAACAAGACCTATATACAGATATAGAAGTTAAAGATTTAGCAAATACTTGGCTAATCGATAAATCAGTTTCAATTTTTTCTAATGCTGGGCTATAATTATGTCAACTGTAACTACAAAATATAATGTAGGTGATATATGTTATTATGTTATACACCCCACAGCTGACATTGTTCAGTGTGTAGTTTTATATGTTAGAATTATACCAATGCCTCAAAGCATTGAAATAACATATAGACTACAGATAACAAATCCACAACTGCAAAAAGTTATAGATTATGTTCACGAAAGCGAACTCGATACTTTTGCAAATTCTAAGGTGGCTTTAAACGCATGGCTTACTTCACAGTCTGCCAAAGTTACCTCTATGATAGAACCTACAATACCTATTGGAGTGACAGGTGCGTAAAATAGCTAGAAGTTTATTTGAGCAAGCCCAAGATGCAATGGCAGCACCGCCAGCTGAAATTGCACCAGCGCCTACAGCCCAACCACCTGCACCACCTCCTAATGGTGGGTTTAAAAGCATATATGATATTTCTAACCAAGAGGCGTTAGCCAAAGAACTGGCTGACACCACTGGAGAAAACACAAAACTACTGGCAAATAAGATTGTTAACTCGTACAATAAAAATGAGTTTGCTCTAAAAATAGGTATGGCGGCTGAACCGAATTTTGATAGATTTTCTGTTTTATTAAAAAATACATTCTCTCTCAATAAGATTTTCGTAGATGCACCAGAAATACAAACAAGACTGGCTGGGTTGATTAGTTTAGCCTACTATCATGCTCAAAACGATCCAGATAAGCAATTTAGAGTATACTTAAATAAAGACACTGCAAAGCAAGTAACAGAAGCCATCTTTACTGCACTAACGTCAACACTTAAAATGACATTTTTAACCTATGATACTGAATTTGCCGAACTGCTAAAGAAGGCTATTTTTTCGGTGGTCTTATATATAAAGCCTCCAACAAATATAGCTCAAAATACTTTTTCGGGTTCACACTAAACAATACGATATATCTTTTGGAGAACGCCCATGGAACCATATAAAACCCCCATCGAATTTACAGACGAAGAACTTAAGGTTCTTAACGAAGTGCTACGCAGCACAAAGCTTACTTTCAGTAGCGAAGAGGCTCTTTTAATTAAGCTAGGACGAGCTAATAATCCTATGCTTGATTTAACTCATCGTGTAGCTATCATTTTTGAGCAGCGAGCTCAACAGGTTGCACAAGAGCAGCAAGCAGCTTCTACACCTCCTCCTGAAGTAGTGTAACAAATAACTATAATTAAGTTATTATAGCTACGGAGTATATAATATGTCAGAATCTAAAAAAGTTCCTCAAGGGCCACAAAGACCTAAGAGCATTCATGCTGGTAGTCCCGCACAGAGCAATGACCGAAAAGTACCTACTGGTACTCGTACATCTGCTGCTCCTGCAACCCCTGAGCAAGCTGCTTATACTTCTGGCAGCAAGAGCAGAAGTGGTGCTAAGATTCCAGCCCCTACTACAATCAAGCCTGTAGGTAAGTAACATGGCTAAACCATTCACCCTGTTCAAAAAGAAACCTAAGAAGGGCGAAGAGAAGCCCGAGCCTGTTAAGAAGGGCGAAGAGAAACCTAAGCCCAAGAAGTAAGATTAGTAAATAAATGTAGAACTAGCCGGGCCTCAAAACCCGGCTAATTCTTTGTCTAAAAAGATGTTTCGCCTCAGAGGCTGGGGGTTCGATATATATTTACGCAAGGGGTTTGCCCGAATTAAGTATATAACTTGTAAAACCCAGCTTAGACAAAAAAGGCAATATTTTGTTAAACTCGACAAATACTGCCTTTAATTATTTACCCTTCAAAGGAACCATACGCATGACTGAACAAGCCGGAATATATAAGATTACAAATACGGTAAATAACCATTCTTATATAGGGTCTTCCAATAATATTAAAAGACGCTGGAATAAGCATAAACAAGATCTGCATAACCTTAAGCATCATTCTACTTATCTACAACACGCTTGGAGTTTATACGCCCCTAGTTCGTTTTTGTTTTCCGTTTTGTTGTATTGCGAGGATAAAGACTTGACGTTTTATGAACAGAGGGCTATTGATGCGTATAAGCCAGAATATAACATATGTTTAGTAGCTAACTCCACATTAGGTAGAGTTGTATCAGAAGCAACAAGACAGAAGTTATCTTCTTTTAATACTGGAAAAGTCCTAACACGGGAACACAAAGATAAAATATCTAAATCAGAAATAGGAAAACTTGTATCTGATGATACAAAAGCGAAAATATCTTCTGCATTGAGTGGAAGGTCTTGTTCAGAAAAACACAAAGAAAACATATCAAAAGCCACAAAGGGTGTCAATAACCCATTTTTCGGTAAAAAACACTCTGAAGAAACTAAACTAAAAATATCACTTACCAAAAGGAAATCATAATGCATGCAGGACTAACAGATATCGGTATAACTTTTCTAACTAGTTTAGGGCTTACTACGGAAACAGCTAATGCCTCCGATTTAAGTAAAGCAGCATCCTATGAAGCCTGTTATAACTGGTATATTACAGACCAGAACGTATTACCAGAAAATGCTGCATTGGCTTCTAAAGTGTGGGTGCAAAAGTATTGCCTGATAGATGAAAATGGGATATGCGTTGAAAAAGACCCTACCCAAATGTGGGATCGTCTAGCAGAAACTCTTGCTGGTGTTGAGGTTCTTACTAACTCTGTTAATAAAGATTTTGACACTTGGAAGAATTACTTTAGGAAGGGTCTACAAGATTATGCATATTCACCGCAAGGTTCTGGCCTTTACTCTTTGGGCAACCCTTATGTTAGAGCATCTAGCAGCAACTGTTTCGTACTACCTCCTCCGACAGATAGTTTAGAAGGTATCTTCGAGGCTGGTAAGAACACAGCTAAGATTTATGCTTCCCGTGGTGGCGTAGGGCTATCTCTTTCTAAGCTTCGCCCTCGTAAGGCTAAAACAGCTAATGCTGCTAAGACCTCAACAGGCGCTGTTTCATTTATGGACTTTTATTCCTATATCACCGGAATGATCGGACAAGAGGGAAGGCGTGGGGCAGAGATGCTTAGCCTTGAAGTCAGTCATCCAGATATCTTTGATTTTATTAAGGAGAAGCGGGATGCCGACAAACAGGGATTCTTTTCTGAACTTTCTGAAAAAGGAATCGACATCAATGACTACCGCTATTCAGCTATTGCTGATAGGCTTAAGTCTACTTCTCATGCAAATGTGTCGGTAATGATTAACGATCACTTCATGGATTGTGTCAAGAAGGATCTTGATTACGAACTACGATTTGACTTTGAGAACGATCTATATGCTCCTATTATTAAGGTAGTTAAAGCTACTGCTATCTGGAATGAACTAATGAAGTCTGCTTGGGAATCTGCTGAGCCTGGGATTCTTAACTGGGACCACATTCTACGAGAATGCCCTGCTGATCAATACGCCAAAGAAAATAAGTACGATTGGTTTGACCCTGTTACAAATGAACTTAAATTAACGAAATATTCTTTTAGAACAGTAGGCGTAAATCCGTGTTTATCCGGCGATACTTGGGTTCTTACATCAGAGGGTGCTAAGCAAATTAATGATTTGATTGATGTTCCTCACCAAACTGTACATAACGGCAAGCTGTATAATGCTACTGGTTTCTGGAAAACTGGGGACAAGGAAGTATTTAAGATCGAAACTAATAGAGGATATTCTGTTAAGGCAACCGACAATCATAAGTTCCTTACTCAGTCTGGCAAAGCCCAAGGCTGGAAAGAAGTAAAGGATTTAGCAGTTGGCGATAAGCTTGTATTATCTAACAATAAAGGATTTAAGTGGGATGGCGGGACTGGTATATTTAACGAGGGTTATCTTGTAGGTTCTGTCGTAGGAGATGGTCAGTACGGAGAGAGTAATTTAGCCGCTGTTTCTTTCTGGGGTGATGAGAAGAAAGTAATGGCTGATATGGCTATCAATATGATTAAAGAGTTACCAGCTATACAATCCCCAACTCAGTTTGGTTCTAATATAAGCCTGAAAAATGATACTAAGCTAGTAATCCATTCAAAGCAACTTGATATTCTTTGTTCTCAATACATTGAAAAGACTACAAAAGCTATACTCCCAGCAGTAGAGAAAGCTAGTCATGCGTTTATCTGCGGATTTTTGCGGGGGTTTTTTGATGCAGATGGCACTGTAAGCAGTAATACTTGGAAGGGCAGTAGCGTACGATTAAATCAAAGCGATATAACTAAGCTACAAGTTGTGCAGCGTTTATTATCAAGACTTGGTATCCTATCTACTGTATACACAAATAGACACAAAGCTGGGCCACAAAACATGCCAGATGGCCGGGGTGGGATTAAGTCTTATATCAGAAAAGCCAACCACGACTTACATATTTCAAAAGATAGCATTTTAACCTTCTCTGAGGTTATTGGCTTTGGTAGCCCGATAAAGCAAAAAATACTATCTTCAATCTCTCGTGTATATTCCGATCTACTAACAACAACTATTACCTCTATTACACCAGCCGGTATAGAGCCTGTCTATGACTGTACTGTAGATCAAGTACATTGTTTCGACGCAAATGGCTGTGTCGCACACAATTGCGCTGAGGAGACTTTAAGTGCTTACGATAGTTGCAATCTTGGTATTTTCAATTTACCTCTTTTTGTTGTTCGAGGCTATACGGAAATTGCTGATTTTGATTGGGATCGGTACAGAGAAGTAATTGAGCTAGGTATCCGTGCCCAGGACAATATCAAGGAATGGGACATTCCACGATTACCATTAGAAGGCAACCGCATGGCTGGGATCCTAGGCCGTAGAATCTCTGTGGGTAATACTGGTCTTGCAGACTGTCTTGCCGCACTAGGGCTTCGTTATGATTCTAACGAAGGCATAGCTATGGCAGAAAAGATTTATGAGTTTATGTGCAACATTGCTTATAGATCCTCTGCCCTTCTTGCAGAAGAGAAAGGTGCTTTCCCAGCATTCGATTTGAAAAAGCACCTTAATAGTCCCTTTATCCAGAGACTACAACCAGATACGCTTGACCTAATCAAGAAGCACGGTTTACGCAATATCGGATTGCTAACACAGGCCCCAGCCGGCTCTATGAGTATTCTGTTTAGAAACTGTGCTAGTGGTATTGAACCGGTATTCATGCTCAGCTATACTCGCAACGTAAAGAAACAAGGTACGAAGGACTTTGAACAGCACATTATCAATCATCAGGCTGTTGAAGACTGTTTCCAAGCTGGTGGCGATCCTGCTGTATTTGTTCCTGCGGCAAGTATTGACTATTCAAAACGTATTGAGATGCAGTCTCGTATTCAAAAACATATAGACCATAGCATCAGTTCTACAATCAATCTACCTAACTCTGTTACAGTAGAGGAAGTTAGCAAGATTTACATGGAGGCATATGATGCTGGACTTAAAGGAATTACTGTTTATCGTGATGGCTGTCGCACTGGTGTACTTGTATCATCTGAGAAAAAGCCTAACATTCACAGACCTGGACAAGTAATTGAAAGACCTAAGACTACTGATATAGATATTTTCAAGACTCGTTATAAGGACAAGGCTTATATGATCCTTGTTGGTAAGGTAGAGAATGGTCACCCAGTAGAAATCTTTGGTGGTCTAGAAGACGGTCTGAGTCTTCCTACTCAGTATAAGTCTGCTACTCTTACTAAGAAGTCTAGAGGCCACTATAGCTTAACTATACAGTTATCTGACGATGAAGAAGACATTATGAAGGTCAACAACATTGGCAACAGATTCCCTGCCCAAGATATTATGACCCTAACTAGAATGATTAGCCTGTCTCTGAGGAACGGCATCAGCGTCAGCGACATCGTGGAGCAGCTAAACAAGGCCACCACGGCCCTCTACGATGCTCCAGCAGTGTTTGCTCGGGTTCTCAAACAATATATTTCTGACGAGGACGCTATTAATAAGGAAAAGTCCAAAGGTAAGGTCTGCCCTGAGTGTGGGGAAGCTTTGGAATATAAGCGAGAATCTGGCTGTGTAGTTGAACTCTGTAGTTCTTGTACATACTCTAACAGCAAGTGCGGTTGACATGTATAGAATACAAGATAACGCCCTTGGTAAGATTCTTATAGTTCCCACCGAGATCTGGGTGGGTAAGGTTTCTAAGGAGCCCATGCTCTTTGACACTGCAGTAGA
>Ga0208613_1000135_pt1 | contig 26462 bp, 25 predicted proteins | sample CryBogmetaGMA6M_FD_184543 | JGI IMG/M metagenome (GOLD analysis project Ga0208613, IMG submission 184543) | Freshwater microbial communities from Crystal Bog, Wisconsin, USA - MA6M (SPAdes) | ecosystem: Environmental > Aquatic > Freshwater > Lake | place: Crystal Bog, Wisconsin, USA | collected... | reverse complement strand
TCTTATAATCGTGATACATCCCGTCCGCTCCCTTATTCCAAGCATAGCCGATAACCGCTGGCAGTCCATATTTTCTAGCGACACTTAAATCATTATTACCAACGCCGATAATTTCATAAGTAATGTCAAATTTATCAAAATTCTCTTTAGCCTTTTTCATTACATAACTGGGAATTTCCGTATAGTATTCTTCCCAACTCATATCTTCCCCATACTTCCAATCCTCTTCAAAAACAAAGCCGTTTTTTCTTATGGCATCGCCAACTGAAAAGAAATCATTGCCGTCTCTTGTCGTGTTTGACATTTTTGCAATGAACCTGACTGACACCTTTCTAACAATGCCAAATTTAAGCTCCAGAGCCGCCTCAATCGCTTTAGCCGCTCCCTGTGATACACAGTTCATTAAATCTGTTTTAGTGGTTTTTTGGATGCAAAAAGAATAATTAAGGTCAAGCCAATTACCGTCTTCTTTAATGACTGTCTTGTTTTGAACCGCTCCAAATTTGTAATTGCTTGGGTCTGACGCTTTTAATAAATGCTTCTCCCAGTTAACGCCTGTATTTGGAGAAATACCCAAATCGTTGTTTGTATTATTTGTAGTCATATTATTTATTTAAAGTTAAAAACGCTTTAACAATTAGAGTTAACAACCCAATTAACATAAATGTCCCAATGATACCAGCTCCCCACAAAATTACTTTTTCCACCCACTTAGAGGAATATTTATTGTCGGCTGAACAAAGGATTTTGCCAATTTCATCCATTGTCTCTTTATGATATTTTTTGTCAACAAACCTATCGGTGGAAGATTGTATAAATCCATCGAGTTTGTCTATAATTTCCTTATGCTCGTCAACATTATTTTCCAATGTCTTCAAAATATTTTTAACATTGGTATTTAACTCCATAAAGTTGATTTCGAGCCGTTGTATTTTTTCTTCGGCCATATTTATGATTTTTTACTTCTCAAATTTCAAGACCTGCAAAGTTTCCCCTTTCGTCTGAAAGGTAGTTTTTAATAAGATAAGCAATGCCTGCACCAATGCCAACATTCATCGTCAAATTCCAATCGATACACCCAACACCGCAAGCACTAGTAAAAGCACTATAAATAGTTGTCAATGAACCGAGAAGACTGGACATAACAAGTCCCTTAAAAAAATCATTTAGTTTTAATTGAAATAGTTGGCTCATAATTTTTTCGTTAATAATAAATCTTAGGCATAAAATAAAACCATACAAGAAAAGTCAAAGGAAAGGTAATCGGCAGTAATAGAATATAGATTACTAGTAATAAGTATTTCATATTCTATTATATAATTGGCTCTTCTTGCACTGGTTCCTCAATAATTGTTTCCTCTTGCGTTGGTTCTTTAATGGTTGGTTCTTCTTGCACTGGTTCTACAATTAAAATGTCTTCTTGTGTTTTATTTTCAATTATCGGCTCTTTAGCGATTTGGATTTCTTTTTGGATTTCCTGCACATCATTAAAATTTGCCTTTTGGATTAACCGTTCAGCGTTTATAATAGGTGCATCTTCTATCGAAAACATTATGCGTGGCGTGATTGATAGATTGTTTTCTTTTAGTAGACGATTGATTTCGTCTACTGTTTCTTGCTTTGTCATATTATTTGCAGAATTTGTAGGAATTGTCTTTCCTGCACAATTCTGATTTTAATAAATTATTTTCTTCCTCAAGTTTGTCTGTTCTTCGAGTCAAGTTCACCAATATCTGATATATTTCTTTAATTGATTTAACAACCATTGAAACGATAGCGTTCGAATCGACGCCTTTAAGATTAGTTCCAGCGTTCACAACCGCTTCTGGGAATACTTTGGCAACATCTTGGGCGATAAACCCAGCGTGTGTTTGTGTATCTCTACTAACTGTATCTTTCCAATCATAATAGACAGGATTTAATTTAAGGATTGTTTTAAGACCGAGTGAGATGGTTTTTGATGAACCGGAATACTTGTTTTCGATATTCGTTATATTCTTTTTAAGAGATTCATCTGATGCTACACACCCAGTAATACTGCCATAATCATCAGTTGTAAGTCCCAATGTGCAAGATTTCACTGCCGATTGACTTATAGTTCCTTTTACATCAAGAGCGGTCGCTGGGGATGTAGTCCCGATACCAACGGACCCGTTGTTGGCAATAAACAAGGATGAGGTCGCCTGTAGAGTAGAATTATTTCCCAAACCTATCATCACATATCCATTAGCCGCTGCCGACAGCCCTGTTCCGCCATTGAGCACAGCCAAATCCGCTCCCGCCCAGTTACCGTTGGCGATGTTGGAAAGAAGGGCGAGTCCACCGAGACCAAGGTTGGAGCGGGCGCCAGCGGCGGTGGAGGAGCCGGTTCCTCCATATAAAATGGACAAGGCAGATGTTGATGTGTCCCAAGCAGAGCCAGTAGATATTGGGATTCCTGCTCCTGGGTAAACCATAGAATCTACGCTTCCTGTGATACCTAATGTAGAAGTAGCCACCCATTTGAACCCTGTCCCTGTTGTTTGCAAAACCATTCCGTTTGTCCCAGCAGAGTAGGTGTTGTCATAAAGACTACCAGTTGACATTATATCTCCAGCCACTGTTAATGCGTATCTTGGAGTAGTTGTGCTAATTCCAATAAAACCACTATTTAGGATAGAAATTGGAGATTTATTAACATTACTAGCGTTGACTGTCTTGAAATAAATATTTCCATTATCCGATGATATGGCACTCCCACCTCTCCCTCCAGCTGGATATTGTTTTGCTAGTGTGGTTATTACTCCTCCAGAAAATGATGGGTTAGCTCCAAAAGTTATTGCACCGCCAACAGCATCCTCATACGTGTAGACAGAAACATCTCCTACATTACCGTGTGAGTTTTTAAATCTAGCGAACGCAGATGTTGTAGCAGAAGATGACACTGATTTTTCAATATGTAATGATGCGCTTGGAGAAACCGTTCCTATACCGACATTCCCAGAAGCATCTACCCTCATTCTCTCTGCGTTATTCGTTATAAGTGCCAGTGAATGATTAGACTGCATTCCAATATAACCAATATTCCCATCTGTTGAGAGAACTTGTGTTTTAAATATACCAGTCCCATCATTAATAAAAGATTGAGGATTCCCACCAGATGTTGTTATCCCAATTGAATTACCGGTAGAATTAATATTACCAGCAAACCAAGATTGGCCAGAAACGGAAAGATTTGTAGTCGAGGCGTTTGCTACTAAACTTCCGTTCCAAGATATATCTGCAAGGTATTGAGTAGATGAGCCAATATAAGAATTACCGATTTCTGTTCCGTTCCAAACTCCTGCCGTTACTGTCCCGAGAGAAGTAATAGCGGAACAGGTATTTGTATCGCCGATTGCTGATATATATTGATTAGCTGAACAAGCGGACGGATAAGAGTTATGCAAAGTCCAAGTGCTGTCGGAAGTGGCAACAGCCGTCCCTGTAGTGTTTTGATTAAGTGTTGGGAAGTCTGCGGTTACTGCCGTGCCGACTGCCGATGTGCCATTCCCCTTTAGTATCCCAGAGAGTGTTGTCGAGCCTGTACCTCCGTACGGCACGGTTATTGCCGTTCCGTTCCAAGTTCCCGATTTTATCGTGCTTAACCAAGAATTATCGGAAACTGAAAGCTGTGTTGAGCTTGCCTTTGCTAGGGTTGTTTGTCCTGTCGCTGTGAAGTTGCCAGTATGTGTCCAGTTTCCAGTTATTATTTCGTTTACTGACGCTCTCGTATAGCCAAGTGATGTATTTGTTAGAGGTGTTATAAAATGAGAATATCTTGAAGTACCGCCATAATAAAAAGTGCAAGTTTTTTGCGTACCTGAATCTGTCCAACAATAATTTTTAACTACAAGCCTGTCGCCAGTCGCAAAATCTTTCGAGGTAACCGCAATGTTATACTGATATTCTTTTATCCCCGTTGTTAATTCTGAAGATGTTGCTTGATATAAAAATGTTTCTACACTTGTTGAGCTTATCTTGAAAAAATTATGCACTAAGCGTGAGTCTCCCGTGCTACTATTTATATCAGCAAAGTCGTGAAAATAGAAAGTTCCTGCTGGTATGTTTGTTATCACAATATCAGTGGAAGATGAAACATAGGGGTCAATTAGTCCATAACTTCCAGATGTTGATGTTCCTGTTTCATTTACTTCTGTTCCAGAGTCTGGATATGTCGTTATTGTTTCATAGCCAGCTAGATTAAAAGCATTTATCTGGTTATAATAAAAAGTAATCGTGCCACCAGTCGTTGAGTCTTCTTGCCAAGACACTCCGCCGTTTCCGTCCGATTTTAAAACATATCCAGATAGAGGAGCGTTTGTGTTTGGGAAAGTATAATAATTTGCACCGCTACCCATCGTTAAAGTTCCTTGAACATTTAAGGTGCTTAGCATTGTCGATGAACCAGTTACAACTCCACCGCCGATAGGTAAATAAAGCCCAGCGTGGTTACCCCAGCCGTAGGCGGTGTTCCAGTTAGAAGTAGAGGCTGTTAAAGGGATATTATATCCTGTTTGTAAAGCAATAGTTGAAGTTCCAGTAGTAGTAATCGGCACGCCAGAAACGGTCAATCCAGTTGGGACAATCATACCCACCGAAGAAACAGTGCCTGCCCCAGAACTACAAGCACCAGTCGTGATTGCCGATGTTCCTGCACCGATTAGACATTGCCCAGCTGTAAAAGTTGTAGCTCCAGTTCCTCCCTGATATACCTGAAATATTCCAGCACCATAATTAGAATTACTTTGTGCCTTAATCTTTTTAGATGAATAATAAAACAATGGTGTTGTAATTAAAAAGAATAATACTATCCAATGTTTTAATTTAAGTTTTTCTAAAAAGTTAAACATATTTTATAAATATTTGGTCAACACCTGCAGGAGTGTATAACAAAAAGGTTATTTGATTAGTATTTGTTTTTGAAAAATCAACTCCCTCGTGTATCATCTGTCCATTAAGCGTAACCCATATTATAGAGTTTAAGGACCCTGCGGTTGTAAATACCTGTGCAACACCATTGACTTGCGATGTTAAATCTTCTGGTAAACCAGCAAATCCTGTTTGTGTTATTCCTCCTCCGTGCCATCTTTGGTCGGACATATCCAATTTTTTAGATGACATATTCTTTCCTGCAAGTTGATGTGCATTTCTAATATGCGATATGTCAAGTCTATCATTTCCTTTAATATTTTTCAATCTGGCAATTACTTCTTTTATAATAATTTCAACATCTATCTCTTTTTGCTCTGGTGTTATTGCGTCTTTGCCGTCTTTCCCATCAATTCCATCAATTCCATCTACTCCGTTTTCACCATCAAAATAATCAATTCCTTTTTGTGGTCTTAACTCTTCAATCTTTGGTTCTAGTTCTCCGATAATATGTTCAACAAATTTATCAATTTCTTCTGCAGTGAAATAGTCCTCTCCTTTGACTGGTGTTTCTCCGTCGTCTCCTTTATCGCCTTTTTCTCCTGTGTCTCCTTTCAAATCAACCTTTTCTCCGCCGTCAAAGCCAACTGCCGTTCCGTCCCATTCGTGTTTCGGCGTAATTGATTTTATGAATGTTGATACAAAATCAGCAACATTCTCCACTTTCTCTGGAGTCTCAACTTTAAGCGGTTTAGAAAGTTTATCATCAATACTGGCAAGATGATTATTTGCCTCACTGGCTTCATCAAACTTAGCTCCCTCTGGGTCTAATTCATATTTAGCTTTTTTAATTAGTTCTTTCATATTATTCATCTTTAATTTCAAATACTCTAATGACAATAAACACTATTACTAAAATTGATATAAATGTTACCATATATTTATTTTTTACCGTGTGCTTTATTCCATTCGGAGATTAGTTGGGATTTGGTTTTTAAGGTTTTATTACCAAACAAAACATAGTCATTATATTTTGTACCATCTGATAAGGTCGTAGGAAGTTTTATACCGTCAAACCCCATTTGTTCTATTTGTCCAAGCGTAAGTTTTTCATATTCATCCCAACCTGCAAACTTTTTACCAGTAGCTATTCTTTCATTAATAACCTTAGAACTAACTGCGCCAGATTCACCCCTTTTTATAGCCTCTGAATTATCTGTAAACCATATAACACCCTGAGAACCCTTCTTGGAATCAAATGTGTTAATTTTTACATCAGAACCGTGATACAAAGTCTTCCCATTCGCCTTCACCCATTCATCAGATGTTTTAAAATCAGCAGGGTTAAGTTTCTTCGCCTCCCCCGCTGTATTTTTAGACAACTGATAAATTTTATCAAGGGATTTACCGCTTCTATCTCCTAAAACATTTGCTTCAATAGTGGTTTCTCCATTTATTAATTTTTGCGCCAATCTATGGTTTCCTGCCTGTAAAGAATAGGTGCCATCACTATTCTTTTTAACTTCAATGGGCATAGTCACCTTTTTTCCTGGAGCGTAATCATCTGTCGGAGAAATAATATCTTCCACATCGCTAATAGACATTTTTTTACCAGATTTTAAAGCTTCATCCAATTCTGGGTAATCTGTCCCTGATATTTTGCGTATGTCAATAGTTTGTATTCGTGGGTCTTTACTAATGTTGCTATTGTTCATTACTGCCTTTTTAAATTCCTCCACACTCTTATATTTCTTCGCCTCCCCCGCTACCTGGCTTGGGAGGCTTTGGCTTTTGGGAGTATTTTGTTTTCTTTTATCATTTTAGCAAAAAGGTCTCTATTATATTTATCAAAATCAAAGTAGTCCTTAAATGTCTTTCCATTAAAAGCTTTCTTATAATCAGTAGGGTCTATCCCTAAGCTATCAAACTTTTGGACAACATCGTCTAATCTTCCTTTAACAACCAACGGGTCTAATTTACCATTTTTTATTATTGGATAATCTCCAAACATAAAATCTTGATTAGCGATTGACTGTTGATATATTTGCTTAATCTTTCCAGCCGTGTCTGTGGCTTTATTTGGTAATGCAATATCACCAGCGTTTTGTTTAAGCACTGCATTAAGTTTAGAGCTGTCTTTGTTCAGCACTTCATATTTTTTACCACCGCCTAAAACTTTATCAAATGAATTAGCTAGGTTAGCATTTCCAACATCAGGATTTAATCCTTTCGCTTCTGCTAATGCTCTCGCTTCTATTTCTACATCTGGCGTAATTGACTTTTTAAGTCTAACATCATCTATAAAACCTGTCATTGTTTTTCTGTCGTAACTACTTAAGTCATTTTTTATGTTTATTGTTTTTTTTACATTATAACCCCTTTCTTTAAACAACATATCTTTAAATTTAGATAATAATTCATCTCCGCTTTCTTCTTGGCTATATAAAGAGTTAATAAAGTCTGTGCTATCTTTGCCTTGTGCTTTTATTACTTTTTCCAAACCAGCACTATCTCTGATTTCGATATTCTTTGAAGTAATATTTTTTACTATTTTTTTAAAATTTTGATACTGGTTTTGCATTTCTTCACCTACAACATTAAATTTATTATATTTACTTTCAGAGTTAATCCCTTTTTGCAAATATCCAGTCATTTGTTCTTCTGTTTTTGTGTTTATGTAATCTTGCACCTTAAATAATTCATTAATCATTTCATCAGGAATAGAGTCTTGATGTTTATCAATAAAATTATCAATATTTTCTATTGAAGATAAATCGTTTTTATTTATTGGTATATTATAATCTTTACCAAATCTACTGTTTAACTCTTTATAATAAGATGAAATATCTTCTTGCGAAAGAATTTTGCTAGTATCTTTTTTAGCACCTAAAATTATCGGCTCGCTAACGGAAGAAGTCTTTGGAGCAGATAGTAAATTGTTTGGAGTTTTTATTTCTTGTATATTTGATATTTTTCTTCCTAGTATTGCTTTTTGTATATTAGCTAATTCCTCCGACTCTCTCGCGGTAGTAGTTTTACTAGACAAATTTACGGGGACATTTATACTAACATTCTTTGCTCCTTGTGCTGGTGCTTCTAATAACTTTTGATTATTTTTTTGGAAAATAATACTCTCAAACATTTTTTTAACCCTATCGCTAGGAGTAACTGATTTTCCTTCTTTAACATCGTTTATAAACTTTTGGGCAAGTTCAATATCTATGCTTTCGGGTCGTTCTTTAACTGCTTTTAATAATAATCTGTCTATCGGACCAAGCAAAGCACTCTTCTGTGATAAGTTTCTTAACACAGAAGCTACTTTAGAACCAATTGCACCGCCGACGACTGCCCCCATTGTACCACCCCCCATTGGACCACCCATCATAGAACCAACACCAGCCCCTGTAAGCATTCCTGATGCTTGACTTATATATTTACTAAATTTTCCGCCAGTTAAAACAATCCCGCCGCTTTCGTTTACTTTTTCCAAGAAGTCTCTTAGCTGTATTTGTGTTCCTATCTCTTTATTTATCTTTTTTACTGCCACATCAGGGACTTCATCTTCTACGATTTTCATAAAGACAGAGCCGAGTTCTGAATAAGCATCAGATTTTAGTATATCGTCATATTTAAACTTTTTAGACATATCCCACATTGCTTTCTTAAAATTTTGCAACTGGTCTAATGTAAACTGTTTTCCTTTATTTTGACTATAATAATCGTTTATCTTTTTTAAAGCTAATTCTGTTAAATTATCGACTTCACCATTGTTAATAACTACTGGATTATTTGAAATCAAGTTTTTAGCCTTTCTATACACCTCTTCTGCCGATATTTTTACAGGATATAATGATACTGCGTCATCTACCAGTTTAGATTTGCTAGAAATTTCATTGTTTATTCTGTTTAAGTCTTGTTGGTTAAATTGAAGTCGCTCATTCTTGACTGTATGGGCAATTTTGTTATTTGTAATTAGCGTCCCAAGGTCTTCGCCTCTATCGGCAACAAAATTGGCTTTTTTTCTAACATTTTTAGTGCTACCTTCAAATATTTCGTTTAAATTAGAAGCTAATTTTTTTGAAGCATTTTGTGGGCCAAATTTTGCCATTTTAGAAACCCCAGAAATACCAAGAGAAAGACCACCACCAAGGAGGCTATTAGTTAACCCACCCATAACTCCCTCTTCGGCAATACCAGCCAAGTCTTTGTTTTTTTGCATTCCACCTGCTATTCCATAAGCAGTTCCAATTCCAAAACCCTCTAAGGCTGTTTTCCCTGCAACTTTTAGAGCAGACGACGGTATTGTTTGACCAGCTTTGATTGCACTCTTTATTGCAAAGCCAGGTATTGTCGACTCTAAAGATTTTTTTATTGCTTCATTAGACAAATATTTACCAAATTCGGCACTTTTAGCGGCATTTCCGAATGTTCCTGCAGTTGCAACATCAAACATAACACCAGCAGTTTCTCCCCAAACTTGTTTAGCAGTTTTTTGATATTCAGGATTATTGAAAATATCCACTCCCTCTATTTCCGCAGATGTTCTCGCCGCTTCTAACAACTTTTGTTTTTTAACCTTGTCGACTTCTCGTTGAGCTAGTTTAAGATAATTATTAGATTGTCTTTGTGCTTGTCTTAAAACTGCATTTCTGTTTTTATTAACTTCTTCATCATCGACACTTGCATAAGCCCCATAAGTTTCTCCCAAGGCTTGTTCTGATGATGTAAAAAAGTTTCCCACTCCCTTTGCTATTTTTCCTACATTATTAACCGTATCAGATAAAAATCCGTTTCCATTACCGTCGCTAGAAGTGTTGGTTTGTTTTTGCACTGGGTAAATATCATCCCAAGTTTTTGTAGCCTGCTTAGGTTGTCCAGCACTAGAAGTGCTAGGAATAGAACCTATCCTTTTTTTAGCTTCTATTATTTGTTCTTGAGTCAGCATATTTTTATACTCTTGCAAATCCAGTCATTTTTGAAATTGCAATTTTATGTGTTTTAACTTTTTCATCTAAAGAATAATTTGAGTCTTTTACGGTAGCAGTCCCGTCATTATTTATTCCGACTATAAATCCTATGTGTCCAGTGTTTTTATATGGCATTGTAAACACCATACCTGGCTCTGGTGTAGTAATCGACTTGTCCATTTTATTCATCTTTGACTGATAGCTATCACCAACACCTAGCTTAGCTATTTTATTCACAAATGCACCACATTGTCCTCCCTTTACATTATCAACCTTTGCTTCTAATTTGCTGATAATATCCGAGGCTTTATTTGTGTCGCCTCCAACTCCATTAAAAGTTGCGTCTCCAGAGTTTAAAAACTGTTCGACTTCATCTGGTGTCCAGTCCTTAAATTGAGCCCTCAAATCTTTTACATATTGGTCATTTGCTGGACTTTCTTTGATAAAGTCCTCTAAAACAATCGGCTCTGTTCCGGGAAGTTTGCCCTTAAAACCAGAAACATCAAACCCTGCGGACTCATAGTCCATCAAAAACTGATTAGATTTTTGTTTTAGCAAATCAATTATGCCTTTTAATTTATCTTTGGCAACTGGTAGCGTATCTGTAATTTGTGGCAACATTTCTCTATATTTTTTCTCATCTGTTTCTCTTAATACCCCTCCCTCCATATATTTACCTATAATCTGTGAGGCTCTTCTTAAATCATCGTCAACTGTTTTATGTTCAACATCCCAGGGATTTTTGGTTAAAAGCCCCTCTAGTGGACCAAACAAATCACCTTTATAATTAGGATTATTTTCATCTAAAAATTCTAATAAAGTCTTTGTAACTAATGGAATTTGTTTGCCCTCTGAAAGATTAGTGGCAGCAGTCAGTGGCAACGGTCTGCCTTTTGTTTTTCCAATATCAAGTAAAAATTCTGGATAGCTTCTTCCACTATTATTACCTCCAGTAGCTTTCCAGTCTTTATATTTATCAGTAGTTTCTGCATTTTTTGCCTTTTCTATATCTAATAAATATTTTTTATACTCTAAGTCTTGTTTTTTAGCTTCTGCAACTTCACCAGCACTAAACTTTTTTTCGTCTAGTTTTAATTTATTAGACTCAATCATATTCTTAACTAAGTCCTGTTTTTCCTGCCAAGTTTGCTTATCGTTTGCCAATATGTTTGTGATAGCGTCTTGTCTTTGTTCGTATGAAAATTTATTCGAGGCTAACTCTTGAGCGGTTATTTTCAGATCCAAATCGGCATATTTAAGTTGACTAGTTATATCATCTTGTCTAATCTTTTCTTGTTTGATTTTTTCATCTTCAACTGCCTTAGCAGTCGCCGCAATAGCGTTAGCTTTCTCTTGCTTTTGTGCAGATATTCTATTATACTGATTACTCATCTTAGCATAGTCCTTGTCTTCAATAGCAGTAGTTAATTCTCTAACGGCTCTATTCATAGCCGACTCTATCTCTCTAACTTTTTTAAGTCCGTCGTTAACTGCTCCTTGTATATTACCCATTTCCATTTCTCCTGCGTATCTTGAACGACCAGAACGAATACCCAAAACAGTCGTCCCTTGTTCATAGTTTTTGTTAGCTAGTTGTTGGTCTTTTATCATCGAGGAATAAGAGGATTTTAGTGAGTCAATGTCCGCCTGTTCAGAAGTAGTCAATGGATGTGTCCCATTTTCCATTGCTGTCAAGTCAGCATTTATCGAGTCTTGTTCTGCTTGTTTCAAATCGTATGCTATTTGGTCTGCTGATTTCTTTACTGGCGTTGTTGGAGTTGTTGGGGTTTCGCCAGTTGTTTGTCCCTGCACATAAGTCCCATTCTTAAGAGCCTCTAAATTAGCCTTAGAGTTAGGGTTAGACGCCCAAAAATCAGAGTTAGTCTTATCTATCCCTTTTTCAGTCAATAAATCCTGTTTAGCTTGTTCTTCTTGAGCGGTTGCTAGAGTTTGTGTCGCTTTATTCTTATTGTCAATTTCCTGCTGTTTTAATGCTAATTCTTGTTGCTTTAATGCCTCGGCGTTTTTATCCTTAGATTTTTCCGTTGTGCGTATATCATTTACTTGCGATGATATAACATTTTTAGCTTGCTGTGCTTTCATCCCATCTGTGATTGCAGTCGCACCAGTAGTTATTTTATTTATATCTTTGACTGCCTCTTTCGGCGTAATAATGCTGACAGGAGCTTTGTCAAGACTATAAGGGACGGTATTCGCTGGCTGTGAGTCAAAAACATTGACAGATGTATTATCGTCAGGCAGGTCAATAACACTCACCGAGTTATTAACTGGAGCGTTTGATGTTTGCTCGTAGGGATTATTCCCTGTGTATGGATTAGTTGCGTCTGCCATATTTTATATTTAAAATTTAATAATATAGATTTTTTGTAACCAGATAATGATTAGTATCCGTTGAACCCTGTGAGCCTCCAGACGCTCCAGCACCTCCGCAACCTCCACCTCCGCCTCCACCTGCCCCAGAAGCGTTTGTTGTTGCACTACCCGTAGTTCCAGCCGCTAAGTTTAATCCACCAGTTCCACCCAAAAATCCAGTAGCAGTATAAGAACCAGCTCCAGAACCTCCGCCTCCACCAGTATCTCCCGAATTACAACCGCCACCGCCAGAAGCGGTTCCGCCAGCTCCACCCGTTCCTCCCTTTGCGTTTATTGTTCCAGAATTTGCAGTTAATGAATTATACATAATTAAAGCCATTCCAGCCGAGCCACCAGAACCGCCTCCGCCAGCACCAGCACCAGCAGCACTAGCACCAGCAGAACCATTTCCGCCGTCTATGTTTACTTCTGCCCCAGCTACAAAATTTAAAGCACCAGCACATTCAATAATTAAAGCTCCTCCGCCTACTCCGCCTACTCCACCTAATGCTCCAGCTACGGCATTGTCATATCCGACAGAGCCTGCCGCTCCACCGGAGCCTACTGCTAATAGTAAAAATCGTCTATTTAATCGTCTATAATCTGGTGTTACATAAAATCCTCTTGTTCCTAAGATTGTTCCAACAGTCCCAGGTGTTCCACTTGCAGAACCTCCACCAGCACCAACTCCTCCTTTGTGGTCGGCAGTAACATCTAATATGCCGAATCCGTTTGTTATAGCATCAGCCCCCATTGCCTTTAAATCTATTTTTCCTGCGATTGTGCAGGCTCCTTTTGATTTGAGTATTAGAATTGTCCCGTCTGATGCTTTATTGGATAGTGTTAAAACAGTTCCTGTGGAAATATTAATTGATGAATAATTTTTTACCAGTATGTTTGCGCTAGAGGCACTAAGGGTTGTCGTTCCGGATGTAACATTTAATGCTCCGTCAGAACCATCTCCTCCAAAAGATGTGAACCCATATACTGCACCAGTAGCTGTCGTTGTTCCATTAAAGGTTGAATTTCCATTAAAGGTATAGTTGTCTGTGCCATTCAAAAAATTAGGTTTTATTTTCCCTGTCGTCTGCGTAACCACCACGCTCGTCGTCGCCACATCGCTCGAAGAAGTGGCATATTTGCTCTGTATGGCTAAATTTGCCCCTGTGGAACCAATTGCTGTCCCTAGTGCGGTTTGTGCCTGTGTCGCCCCTTGCCATTTTCCAGCGACTAATTCCGAACCATTTACGCCCCCTGTGGAAGTAGCTTGCTGTAATTGATAGGTAGTAACAAATTCCCTTGGGTCAGTTGGGGCGGTTGTAGTGCCATAAGGTAATTTAGAAAAATCATATTTGCCACTAATAGTTTCATCATTTTCTTTGTTCGCAAAAGTATTATAAAAACCTGCCGTATTTGATAATACAAACTTAGTTCCTCCTGAATGGGTATTTTTAATACCAGTTGTTTCTGTGTAGGGATAAATATTTAAAACAGTCTTAACTCCAGTCAAGGTAGCGGTGCCGTTTACATTTTGGGTTACTCCATAAAAGGTAATCTGTTCTTCATTAGAAACTGATGGTTCGATTGTCCCAAATCCTTGCGTTCCAAAGTTAGACATAGTCAAAAGTGTTCCGTCAATATTCTTAAAAGATTTTAGTGTGATTGAAGTTGCACCGAGGACTGCACCTGAACCTGCTAGCGTATAAGGTTGAGACTGCACATATTTCATATTAGCTGAAGAGGGGGCTGCTAAACCGAATGTCATTTTTTCCTCTAGCTTATAGCCACTGGAAAAAAGTTTATTTGCCTGTTCTTGAGACGACACTGCTATTCTGTTTAATCCCTTAAACAAAGTGGCGTTAGTGAAAGCTAATGTGATACTAGGAATTAGAAGTGCTAATGTTATAAAGGTTATTATTCTTTTCATAGTTTTATACTTTTATTGAATTATTTAAATCAGAGGCTTGTATTATATTTGTGCCAAAACACAAAAGCTCCCACTGGAAATCTATAATATTGCTAAAATAGCTAAATTGAACCTCATAAAAATATGGCGTTAATGGGATTGTTTTAATCCATCTGAATTTTGGCGGTAGTCCTGTTCCCTCTGCTAAGTCTCCACCTAAGGGATTACTTCCTAACTCTACTTTACCCAAAGGGGCAGATGAACCGCCAACACATACAAGCGGTGATTTCTGGTCTCCGTCAAAAGTATAGGTTGTAGGGGTGGCACATCCCTCTATTTCTTTTAAAACACCTAGACTTAATACTCCATTTTGTCCGATATATCCCTCTGAATAAATTTGATTGATACCTTTGCTCCTTGCTCTTGTTCCAAAATTCTGATAGGAAAACACGGCTAGTGACGGGATAGACGCACCGTTAAAGTTATATCCTGTAAATAATTTATAAGTTTCTGGTGTGTTGTATGAATGACCATATAACTCGCCGTTTATTACAGAAAATCTGCCGATTGGATAAGTTATTGGTGCCTCCCAATATTTCTTTTCAGGATTTGTCTGATTATAAACTCTAATTAAACTTGCCTTTGGGACTGATATATAGATAAAATTCTTATGATAAGCAACTGCACAATCTGTTAAGTTATAAGAGTTCATATCGTTAACTATGGCATAAGAGACATCGCCTGCTTGTGGAGTGGCTAAATTATCGGCTACACGCCCCAAGGTTGAAAGAACTGGTTCATTCGATATAAATACCACATTATTCTTATCTTTTGCCACAGAAGCCTGTGCAATAGCTCCCTGCCTAGAGGCAGTTTTTAGTTTTACTACCTCAAAAGACTCTTTTGTTAAATCTGCCGAAAGTGTAAATTTAGTTTCATACCAAAAATCTTTCCCAGCCGATAAATACATTTTATCTTCTTGCGGTATTAAAGCAACTACTGGTGAGTCAAGCGTTACCAATCCGCCCTCCCCGACTACTCTGGGAGAAGCAAAGGAATAGTTAGTAAAGCTGTTAATTTGCGATATATAAACAGAATTACTTGTTAAATCTCCGATATAAATCTGGTTTCTTAAATTAGCAATAAGTGAATTTTTAAAGGTAGCACCTAATCCTGTCATTGCAGAGTTAGCAGTAACAACATATTGTTGATGAATTATAGAGTCAACGGCAATCGCTGACGGGTCTGGCGTTACCCCCGTTAAAGTTGTAGTCCCCTCTCCTCCTGTATAAGTATATTCTACACCGCCTATTATTAGTTTTTTGTTAGCCAAAACATTAAAACCTAATTCCCCCCAAGTCTTAACACCATTAGTAGTTATAGTATTCACAGTAGCTGATAAAAGAGTTGTTATTCCGCCACTCCAAGAAAAAATGTTAGAACTTCCGTTTACAAACAATAATTTAGCTGTTTTTTCTGAAGTAAAATCCCAAAAATCTGCAAAATTAAAATTGGCAGAAGTATAAGAAGCTGAATTTATTAAGTCTCTCCAAGTAACTGCTCCGAGTGTGTCCACATATCTATATTGCAATACTGCATAGCCAGTGTCTGGGTCTATAAAAGCTCTTAAATTTCTCTCATAGCCAACACTCATAAACCAGTCATAAGAAGAAGATATTGGTGATATAACGGTAGAGGCTGGACCATCTAAAACATAACCTTTAACACAACCGAGCCGATTAGCAGTATTAGTAATGACATTTTGAGAACCGACCACTAAAACTCCTGCTGGTAGGTTTGTAATGTCTTCTCTGTTTCTGTAACCATAATCAAAATCGGTTACTAAGTCGAAGTCTTGAGCAGTAGTTGTCTTGCGTTGTAAAACCATATATTATCGGACAAATCTTTCATTAGCCCATTGATTATAATTATTGTTTGTTCTGTTATAATACATTTCAACTGGTTTTTGATACTCACTCTTGTAAACCGTTCTGTATAATGCCTTTGCTTTTTCGTATGCTTTGTCAAAAAACGCATAATCAAAGTTTGTAGAATTATATCCTTGCTGTTGTTGAGCCGCCATTATGCATAATTGGTAAAATAAAAGATTATAGCTTTCTGTGTCTAGGTTTATAATATCAGAGTCATCCAAAACAGTCTCTTGCCAGTTTCCTGTATTAGCATTGCTAAATAAATATTTAGAATAATAAACTATTTCAAATATTGAGCCTAATCTGACATTTAAACTATCAATTCTAACTCCAGTTTGAGCATTAGCATAGTTAATATCTATTTTTATATAATCTATCGCAGTTATGATTGGCGTTCCAACAACGGTAGCTCCTGACCAAGGGAAAGACAATAAATTCCAACCATTCTGAAAATTTGTGTTTTGTTGCGTGATAGCAGTAGTCATCGTATAATAATTAGTGCTATCCGAACCAACTTCAATTGTAATTCCTGTAAAATCTGAACCTTTTGGCAGATAAACCCATAAAAAGAAATTTCCTTGATTAAGAAAGTCCGACAAGTCTTGAGCAGTGATTGCCGTTGTTAAAGTTCCGATATTAGTCAATCCATCTAAGTCAAATTTGACTGCACCAGAGCCAGTCACATAGCTGACATTATCTAGCGACAAGTTATTTGCGTCATCTGACAAAGTAATCCCAGTAGTAGAGTCAAAATCACTCAAAACATTGCCTTGCTGTAAAAAGTTGTTTTTTATGTTAATTGTTTTAATCCCTGAATTAAAGTTTATATTAAAACTTTCACCCTTTCCCATCTCTTTTCCTATATCGAAAGATTTAGAATATCTTTGAGACATATTGTCAAAGCTATTCCTGTTTACCTGTGGTCTTATGTCTATTATTTTAGTGCCTTTTAAATCAACTGGCAGAGAATAAACATAAACATCTTTATATACACTTTCGAGCGGTATAATCCGTTTTGTCTCTTGCGGGTCTATGTCTGCCAATACCTGTCTAGCCGCTCTGTAAATAAGACCGTCAACATCAAGTATTGAGTCAAGCGTTGTCCCGTGTAAAGCACCTGTTAATTCTTGTTTTAGATTTGTAATACTATAACTCATTTTTTTGTAGTTAATTAGTAAACAACTTGTGTTATAGCTTTAGCCCAAATTTTACTAGCACCAGTAACCGCCGTAAAAGTTATTTTAATATATTCAGATAAAGGTGTAATAATTATTGATTTTCTAACAGTAGAATTTATAGTGTTAATCGGACTCCACAAATGTTGCATAGTAGTAGAACCGTGAGTTCCTAATATGTTTGAAGTTTGTGTCATATTATCTTCTCCATACCAATCAATGTTATTATCTGAATACTCATACGCAATATTTAATGCAGAAGTTGTCGCTCCATAATTATTAAATTGTAGTAACAAGTTTATTTTTCCGACATCACCAGTTCTAAAACTAAAAGTTGTAGAAGAACCAACTGCCGTTAAGTCTACGGGTGAAGTAGAAGCAGTGTTACCTATACTCAAAACATTGTTATAATTGTTTGCAAAACCAAAAGTAGTTTTAGTAAGAAGTCCCCAGTCTTTAGATGGAAAACGCTCACCAATACTAATAATCATTTTTTGTCCTGTTTTTAAATTTATGATAGTTGCTTTTCCGCTTTTAGCTGATACAGGAGAAATCAGACAAAATAGGAGTAATAAGATGATAAATAGTTTTTTCATAGTTATGTATTAGTTTATTAAAACTTTATGCTACCCCCTGTTACCAAGGGGTAGATTAAAGGTTTATTGACAAGTTGTAGATGTTGCCCAAGAAGTTGTTGCAGTTGAGTTTATGGGAAACTCAAGTATCGTATAGCTTGCGCCATTCCATAGACAAGCTTTTCCTCTATTAAGAACAGACGCTGACGAACCTACTGCCATTGTAGTAGTAGCTACTCCATCAACTGCTTTAAGGTCTCCAGACACTCCAGCTGTAAGAGTGGTTAGCCCTGTAAGCAATGATGTCCCCTCACTAATGAAAGAGTCAGTCGCTTTAAGATTTGTATAGTTTGTATAGCTTTCGTCATACGCACCAAAACCTGTCAACTTATTTCCATTAATTGAGAATAAAAAAGAAACTACAAATACAGATAATAAACCAATTATGATTTTGTCTTTTAATTCCATTGGTTTCATAATTTTGTCTTAGTGGGCTAGAGTATACTAGCCCAGTTAATAAGGTTTATTTTATAGTCCTGTCGAACCAACAACACCAACATAATCCACGGCATAAACCTCTTCTCTGAAGTTAGCCTGATAAAAATAAGTTCTATTGTTGCTTATTGACCAATCCCTAAGGGTTGTCTGAATACCTTGTCTAATCAAGCGAGTAATAGCGTGATTTCGAGAAAGTAGGAACCAAGCTGTATCTGAACCACCAGCAGTAGCGTCCATATAAGGTGAAGTATAAACTGTAATGCCGTATGCAGAACGGAATACATTCAAATTATTATTTGCTACATCAGCAATAAGAGCGGACTCTGTGATTTCCAATGCGTGCTTATAGAGAGGAGTAGGCACAACTAGGTAAGCAGGGGAATTTCCCATAATTACACCAGCCTGATTTTTCTGCTGTCTAAGAGCGATGATAGCATTGTTCAAAGTGGTCGGGGACAAAACACCAGTAACCACATTAGTCTGTGTGCCACCTCCGATAAGGATATGGACACCAACCAAGGCAACTCCGTCAGCAGTCAATGCGGTTGTAAATGCATTTCGGAAAATTTTGAAACAATTATCATCCTGCGATACTTTGGCAACTCGTGCAAAGTCAGATACTGTGCGACTCCAAACTCCATGTAAATTATCCGTTATGTTATCGTAAAGGCTCTTTATCCTCTACTTCATTGACTCGTTAAGATATTGAAGTGATTTTTGTAAAAATTTATTGTTTTCAATATACGCAAGAGATATATTGCATTTACGACAAAGTATTCCCCTAACTTTTTTAGTGATGTGACAATGGTCGACACAAGGTCTATTCCATTTAGTCCAATCATCGTCAAATTCATTTTCACATATAAGACATTTATTACTTTGACAAGAGAGCATTTTTTTATACTCTTCTATGCTCAGCCCATATTTTCTTTTTATGTTACTAGCGAAATGTCTATCTCGGAATAGCTCTTTGTTTTTAATGTAGAATTCTTTTGCTTTAGTTTTCTTTCCATCCATATTTTTTGCATAATGATTGTTGTGATATTCACGACATTCATTACACGCCTTATTTCTTTTATTGTGGTGGTAAGAATATTCAGTTTCCCCTTTTTCTTTTTTACAAAAAATACATTTTATAATTTCCATATAATTTTTTTGATGATTATTATATAGTTATTATATCTTCAATCTATTAACTTGTCAATGTTCAGACTATATCATCACTCTTTCAAGTGTCGGGCACTCGTGGGCTTATTATGTTCTCAATTAAGAGGTTCAAAGCCTAGTCGTTGAGCCTTCTAAGGATTTTAACCCTTAGCTTGGTTGCTGATTGTCCCTTGCGGAATTTTCCAGCAGTTCACCCGATTTTATTTCGACAATAATTAATTATTTAATGGGGTCAGAGCCATTAAGAAACTATTTATGAGTTTATCGAAAAGATTTTTACTTAATTCAATTCCCTGTCCAAAATCCTTAATGCTAGTTGTCAATTTGTTAGCAACAACTGGAGTGGAAATCGGGACAGCTTGTGTTTCACCAATGATTGGGAACAAACCAGAACCTTTATATACTTCTTCAATATATGCGGCGTGGGTTGTCTCCATAGGCTTGAACAAGGCTGCTGTATTAGCAGTAGCAATGTTTGGTGTGCCTCCATCGTATTCGAACTCTTGATAAAATACTGAATCAAGTTCCGTTTGAACGATAGCAAAATTTTGTGCTTCCGTGAACATTTTATTTATTTTTAGTTAATAAAATGTAGCGTTTTGTTTAATCTATGCTAAGTAATTACACCCGTTCCTAAGAGAAAATCTAACTTTACCTGGATATTTCTTAATGTCTAGTGGCATAATAACACAACCATAGTTAGCATTATCTGCGGCTAAAATAGTATAGGAAGTCAAAGTTAAGTCAATCAAAACTCTTTTACCAACCAATGCGTCATATTTGGCTTGAGTGTCCCAAGTTGCAGCAACATTTGGTGCAATAAGATAGCTCATACCAGATACAAACTTAGTTACCTTTACAGTCCCCGCTGCAGCTACTGTGTCAGTAGAATCAGCAGAGGCTAATCCAACAACAAAATCAGTAGCAGGGGTAGGGGTGTTTGTTGCCATATGGATAACAACTGCGTCAGCCAAGGCTGTCATAACGACAAATTCACCTTGCTTAATAGAGGCTACTGCCCCAGCAGCAACATTGTAAACATTATCACCAGGATAACCAAAAGCACTCTCATCATAGATTTTTACATCATTTTTTGCCATATTCTTTTTGGTTAGTTAATTATGTTAAAACGTTGCAACCTCTGCGAAGTGCAAATCTAACTTTATCTGGATATTTCTTAATGTCTAGTGGCATAATAACACAACCATAAGTTGCACCATCAGTCGCTAGAATTGTATAAGAACCACTAGTCAAATCAAGTAAAACCCTGTCTCCAACCAACGCGTCATATTCGGCTTGAGTGTCCCAAGTTGTTGCCACATTAGGGGCAATAAGGAAAGACATTCCGTCAACGAGTTTAGTCACTCCAACTGTTCCAGCAAGAGCGGCTGTATTGGTTGATGTAGTCGCTGCAATTCCACATAGGAAATCGGTCGCTACTACTGGTTTATTTGTTGCTAATGGTGTAACTGCTACTCCGCCCAATGCCTTGACTACTGGTTCACCCTGTTTGATAGTTGTGGCACTAGCCGCTACTACAAACACTTCGTCGCCAGGATAACCAAAAGCACCTTCGTCGTAAATCTTTATATCATTTACTGCCATAGTTTTCTTCGTTAATTAGTTAAGATTGGTTCGCCTTAAGTTTGAGCATTGTAGCTTTGACTTTTTCTGGGTCTAATCCTCTCTTCTTAAGGTCAGAGATTTGTTCGGCAGTAAAATAGTTGTCTTTTACTGCAGTTTCTTCTCCTGAAGACTGTGTATTGGAATTAGAGATTTGACTTCTATTGGCAAGAGCAAGCTTAAGTTCTTCCACTTGTCTTTGAGCCTTTTTGACGATACTGTCATCAGTAGGCTTTAACCTTTCCATTAGAGGTGCTAATTTAGCGTCTAATGTATCAGCTATCATCCTAGAGATTTTGTCTTCGTCAATTTCTCTTTCATCTTCAATACCCAAATCTTTTAGTTTTTGTTTTGACACTAGCATTCCCTGCTTATAGTTTTCAGAGTCTAGTTTCAATTTTTCGTATGCAGTTGAAAGATTAGTAATCGTTTCAGCTAACTCTACGATTTTGTTTGTTCCATCTACTGGAACGGTAGTCGCTTCGGCTTTAGTTCCATTGTCGCTGGCAAGACCATCCCCAGCATTAAAGTCTTTTAATTCTTCAGTCATTGTCTTTATTTTAAAACGGGATAGGTCGCCGTTCTCCTTAAGCTTAATCGCTTAATAGACTCCTTAAGATAAAACAAAAACGCTACAGCAAATGCTCTCTCTTAAAGTGTCAATTAAGTTATCAAGCTTGTAGCGTTTGATTGTTTATTTTAATATTTTAACAATGTTTTCAATTACTCCTATTGAGTGTAACATCATTTTTCCCGCAACCATATCATCCCAGCATTGACTTTCTTCAAACATTTTCCTTTGTGCCTGTTGTCTTAATGTGCCAGAGATTATCTTCCATATTCTCATAGTCTCCAAATATCTTGCTTCGTTTACTAGGCTTCTATATTCTCCGTCCGTAATTTGTTCACCGTCTATGAATATTATTTTTCCATTCTTTGTTATTACATCATCTATTGTGATTGTGTTGAACAGGCTCTTTAAAATCCAGTTTTGTAGTCGTTTTTTCATAAGTTTGAGACACCTTCTCTTGCTTCTGCCTTTCCCTTTACATACCCCTCACTAAATCCTTGAGTATAGGCGTCGTCTTTAAGATTTTGCAATTCTCTTGTAGCCCTATTAAAGGAATTTTGTAGTAATAACTCATTTACTTCTAGTTGGCTGTAGGTTTTCATAAAAGTTCTACTTTTAAATCAGATAATGGTCTTTTTGTGGACTCTTCCCTCTGAAATGAATTTATTGCTTCTGCTAATCCGTCAATTAGTTTAATCGCATTTGACACATTCTCATTTTCAAACGCCTCTAATATGTTTCTAAATCTGTCGTTCTCACTGCCTTTGCTAATCATTGTTTTAAGCCCCAGTTCGTTTACTTCCATTTTAACCATCAGATTAGAGTAGGCTTGTTTGATAGCGATAGAGGTGGCTCCTAGCACCATTTTAGCGTCCTCAATGTTCAGACTGTCCTTAAGTAGAATAGGATAAACCACATCTTTAATCAAAACTCTTTGTCTCTTCACTTCTAACTCTTCTTTTGTTTGTTTGACTTTCTTTGCAATTTTTTTAAATGTCATAGCGTTTAATATTTAATTATTTAGATTTTTTCTTGTTTTTCTTATGCTTATTTTGTGCCACTCCTGCAAACTTTTCTACTACTGGCTCTTCAACTGGTTCAGGCTTAATATTTTCTACAACTGGTTCAGCCACTGACTCTTCAACTTTAGCAACTTCTCTACCGAGTAATCTATCGACTGTCATTGTTAATAGAGTTGAAAAAGTTTCTTCTTTACTAATAAGAAAATCTTGCATATTCTTTACTGATATATTTGCGATTGCCTCATCTGAATATCCGTCACTAACTATGCGATTATCAAAAACCTCTGTCCGTTCACTTCGGCTCATTTTAAAAGCTCCAGCCAGTGCTGTTCTGACTTCACCAGGCAAGCCAATCCAGTGTTGTTTATACATTCTAACTTCTATTTTCATATTTTTACATTGCTTGTGGCAGTGGAGTCTTCCCTTTCATTGCGTTAAGTGGGGAATTTCCTGCCTGTGGCATATTAGGTTGATTAAGTTGTTGCTGTGCTATATTCATAGGATTAACAGGCTCTTCTTTTTTAATATATTTATCTGGAGCCTTTTTTGTCTTCGGGTAAGCTTCTAACAATAGTTTAAATGTCTCTTCTTGATTAGATAATGGGTTCATTATCATTCTGTCATATTCTTCTAAAGCAAAAGCTCTTTCCAAATCTTCCGACATTGGATTTTGAACATCTGAAGTAATGACACAAGAAAACTTTAAATCTCTAAATACTTTTGGGTTAACTTTCCAAATTTCCTGCTCTGACTCGTGGTCTCCTTGCTCATTGATAATGTCATAACTAGCTTTTAACTTTTCTTCCTTGCTCATCTCATCAGGAACTGAGCCGTCGAATTTAATTCTTTTTGACTTATTACGCTGGTTATTGATAGGCATTAAAAATGTCTTGTATATCAATTCGGCATTATCTACAATTTTATTAACATCTACTATTGTTAAGTGTTGTAATATATCCCCTACTAGTAGAGTTCCGTATTGCTTTATGTGTGAGCTACGCATTTTAATGAATAGTCCTAGGACTATAGAGGCATTCTGCTCAATACGGCTAATTTCGTATGCCGTGGTGCCTCCTGCACTCTGCACTGAATTTTGTGTATTATCTGAGCTTGTTTCTTGTAATGACTCTTCTATGATGTTTTTTGTCTCTATTGCACTTCTTAACTTGTTAGGATTACCAGTATTGATTGCTCTCAAATCAGCGTCTTTGTCAGAAAAGGTAACAGTTGAACCAGGTATTAAAACATCACTTCCAATAGTCTCTCCGCCTGTGTTTATCATCGCTGGAAATATATCAAGATAAGTCCCATCAATAATCATCGGATATAGTGTATTTATGATTTTAGCGTCTTGCTGAAGTTTGAATGAGAGAGACTTATAATAGAAAAAATTAGGCGATATGATTTCATAACCGAATTTGTCAAAAGGATATAGCTTGTCTTTTCTCGGATTTGGGTTATCACAATCATCAATCATTATTCCGTTAATCTGCACTATTTTTAAGTCTAGTGTTTTATTCCAATAAATAACCTCTTCAACATCCTCTTGCCTCATATTGGAGTCATAGACATTATAGAAAGAGTCATTAGCGTCATTGAAAATTGTTTGAATTCCAGGCAATACAAATTTAAAGTTATCAAACTTTTTATACTTTAATTCTGCCAAAGAATAACTAATAACTTTGCGCCAAATTAGCCAACCTTGTTTTTGAACATCTGGCTCATATATATTTTCGATAAACAGCTCCTTATACGATACAGGAATACTTTTAAAACCTGACAATGTTTCATCAAGCATTTTTTCTGTCTTCCATTTACCATTTACTTTTTCTGTCTTTACTGTTCTATATACTTCTGAATATTCCGTATATCCGATAGAGCAAGGGTCTGATAATGCCATTATAACACGATTTAAAGCGTGCATTTCGTAATCTGCTTGGTTAGTGGCAAACTCGACTAAGTCTGCCATAACAATAGCGGCATCTTTGTCCTCTTTGCATTCTCTATCTTGGGCTACTATCCGCGGATAAAGAAGTCTCGCTGTGGCGTGTGCCGCAATGGAAATACATTTATTTCTAACTATTGGTCTGATTGCCTTTGACTTCCAACTATTAGTCAAATCTCCGTCCAGCGTGTCGCCATTATTTGGCTGATAAGTGTTAAAACTCATCTGGTCGTATGTTGCCCGAGCAACTAAAGACAAATCATTAAACTCTACTCTCGGCTTTCTTTGCGTAGCATATCCCAAGGCAAAGTGTTTTATAATCATTGACCTGATAGCTCTTTCTCCTGGTGATGGATTATAGGGGGAAATAGAGGCTTCCTTGCCATTCAAAGAATAACCGCCTCCCATATTTGGGGAAAGTTTGCTTTCGGTTACATTATCAATGCTATTGGTGTTCAAAATGCTCATCTATTTAAGTTGTTAGGTATGTATTGTTTGGCTTTTAGTCTCTCTACATTAGTCGAATTCATTGACAATGCATATCGTAATGCGTCAAGTGCGTGGTCATTTTCTTTTATAGGATTTTCCTCTTCATTTCTCCCCTCTCTCTTATCTGGGTAACTGTAGCTTTCTAGCTCTTCAATAAGATTTACACAGCTATTATGTATTTTAAGTTTTCCACTTAAAAATAACTCTCTAACCTTATCAATTCCTGACTTTATACTATCTTTGTTCTTTATCACCTCTCTCACATTTACACCCCTTGCTTTCATTTCTGAAATAGCTGATGGACTTTCGGGGTCTGGATATACTTTATTAAAATGACAAGCACTGACATATTCTGCTATTTGCGCGTCTGACTGTCCTCTCTTATACCATTCTTCTATAACCCAATAACTATTGTCATAGTCCTTTTTAATATGCATCACTGCACAGGGGTTCGTAAATCCAAAGTCTATCCCAGCGATATAATCAATATTATTAACAACCTTACTTAATTCTGCAAAAATATGTTTGTCTCTATTGAACTCTTTGTAAACCAATCCCTCTGATTTTTTAAAATCTGCTAAATATTCTTGACTAAATCTGTCTGGCAACATTTCCCTCTTCGCCTTGTTTAATTCTTCTTCTGACAAGTGGGGATTATCATAGCTAGTAAAGTTAAAACTTTCATAATCATCATCTTCCAAATACTTGTTATATAGGTCATAGAAATGGTTAAAGCCTTTAGGTGTAGATATGAATAGTGCTTGTCCTATTCTGTCAGTTAGCGTCGGTCTCAATACCTCTTCCCAGTTAATCCAGAAGTTTCTCATCGATGCAATTTCATCTATCACTAATAAGTCAAAAGCTTGTCCCCTCAATGTCTCCACCGCCTCCCAACCTCTTAGCATTATGATTGATTTACCGCCTTCTACTTGTGTTTTAACCGTAATTTCTAATCTGCTTTCGTTTATTTTCAATTTTACTGGCTGGCTAATCTTTTTCAAATCGTTCCAAGCGATGTCTCTGGCTTGTTGGTATGTTGGGGCTATGTAGGCAATTCTTATGTCATCAGCACTAACCGCTTTTGCAATCATTTCTAAAACGGCTAATGTAGTTTTACCAAATCTTCTGCCACAATTTACGACTCTAAATCTTTTCGTCGATATTGCTATTTTTTTCTGTGGGTTGTGTAGTAGCATTTATATTATTTTTATTGATTAGCTCCTGTGGGAGTATCAAGGCTTTCCCCTCTGTTGTTATGTCTATATTGTCGCCGAATTCCTTCTTTTTCTTTCGCTTCAAATAATCCATTGCATTCTGATAGTTATTCAAC
>Ga0208613_1000134_pt1 | contig 26632 bp, 24 predicted proteins | sample CryBogmetaGMA6M_FD_184543 | JGI IMG/M metagenome (GOLD analysis project Ga0208613, IMG submission 184543) | Freshwater microbial communities from Crystal Bog, Wisconsin, USA - MA6M (SPAdes) | ecosystem: Environmental > Aquatic > Freshwater > Lake | place: Crystal Bog, Wisconsin, USA | collected... | reverse complement strand
GCCCCACGACCATCCCCCGGGAGGGAGCCCCTGGCGGGATGCCCGCCTGGCCTGGCTGCTGCTGCCCTTCGTGCCGCTGCTGATGGTGTTCTTCCAGATCGAGGGCACCCTGCCCCTCTGGGTGGTGCGGGACCTGGGCCTGGGCAGCCGCTTCTATGGGCTGCTCTTCACGGTGAACACCCTGCTCATCGTGGCGCTGGAGGTGGCCCTCAACCTGGGCCTGGCCCACTGGCCCCACGGCCGACAGCTGCTGGCGGGCTCGCTCTGCATGGCACTGGGATTTGGCCTTACCGCCTGGGCCACCAGCCCCACCACCCTGATCCTCACCACCGTGGTCTGGACCTTTGGCGAGATGATCCTGTTCCCCGCCATGAGCGACGCAGTGGCCACCCTAGCGCCGCCAGACCGGCGGGGGGAGTACATGGGCCTGCTCTCCCTCTGCTTCGCGGCGGCCCTGGCCCTGGGTCCTTGGCTGGGGGTGCTGGCCTATGCCCGGGTGGGCCCCCGGTGGGTGTGGCTCGCCAGCTTTCCCATCTGCATCGCCATGGGGCTGATCCTGGTGCGGTTCCGCACAGCCCGGAGCGCCCCGGTGGGCTTGCCACCGCAGGAATAGGGCGTATTTTTCTAAACATCGCCCACGCCCCAAGGAGGCTGCCATGAAGCGCTGCTCTCTCCTGGTCCTGCTGCCGCTCCTCCTGGGGAGCTCAGCCTGCAAGCCCATGCTCTACCCCCTGGCCCGGGCCTTTGGGGGTCCCTCCGAAGGGGAGCTACAGCTGCGTCGGGTGGCCTTTGACCGTCTGAAGGCCTCCAAGGCCACCGCCCGCATCCTGGTCTATCCTATGGTGGATCCGCGGCGCGCCGAGAGCCCCTTCGCCGCTGCCACAGCAGAGACCGCAGCGGCACTGGCCCGGGGCGAGGGCCTGGCCGGAGCCGTGGCCGCCACCACCTTCCACACCGTGCCCCCCTCACCCCTGGGGGCCAACCAGATGCGCTACACCCAGAACCGAGCCACTGCCTACGCTGCGTGGACCGCCGCTCACCGGCCCGATGCTGACTTTGTGATGTTCCTGGAGGCCATGACGGATGCTTCCGGCCAGGTTGGGGGCATCCAGCTCTACGTGGTCGAGGCCTCGGGCCAGGTGGCCTATGCCCGCCTCTACAACAGCCACCACTTCAACGGCACGCCCCCCAGTGGGGCGGACAACATCTGTGGCGTCATGCTGCGGACGCTGAAGTTCGACCTGATGCGCCTCTCCACCGACGTGCACCCACCCTACGGCGTGGGGTAGCCACCACCATCAACCGACCGGGAACAGGGCTTCGAGCTGCCCCATCACCCCTGGGTCCAGCCTGGGCAGGACCGCCAGGGCGCCCAGGTTGTCCTCCAGTTGCGGCAGCGTGGAGGCCCCCATGATGACGGTAGAGACCCGGGGGTTGGCGCTGCACCAGGCGATGGCGAGCTGGGCCGGCGTGCAACCCAGGCCTGCGGCGATGGCCATGAAGCGCTCGACGACGGCATTCCTGGCGGGGTCCGTGAGGGCCCCCCGGAGCCAGCCCATGCTCGGTAGAGAGGCCCGGCTGCCCTGGGGCACGCCCTGGCGGTACTTGCCCGTGAGGAGGCCGGAAGCCAGAGGGCTCCAGGTGGTGAGGCCCAGGCCTAGGTCATCGTAGAGGCGGGCATACTCCTGCTCCACCCGGTGACGGTGAAAGAGATTGTAGTGAGGCTGCTCCATCACCGGTTTGTGGAGGTGGTGCCGGTCAGCAATCTGCCAGGCCGTACGGATCTCCTCCGCACTCCACTCGGAGGTCCCCCAGTAGAGCGCCTTGCCCTGGGTGATCAGGTCGTGCATGGCCCAGACCGTCTCCTCCAGGGGCGTGTGGGGGTCGGCCCGGTGGCAGAAGACCAGGTCCACAAAGTCCAGCTGGAGCCGCCGCAGGGAGGCATCCAGGGCCTGGTGGAGGTACTTTCGGTTGAGGGTGTTGCGCTGGTTGGGTCCGTCGGACAGGCCCCAGTAGAACTTGGTGGAGACCACGTACTTCAGCCGGGGCCACCCCAGCTGCCGCAGGGCTGCACCCATGATCTCCTCGGACCGGCCCTCGGCGTAGGCCTCGGCATTGTCGAAGAAGTTCACACCCCGGTCGAAGGCTGCGGCCATGAGCTCACGGGCGGCGGCCGTATCCACCTGGGTGTGGTAGGTGACCCAGGAGCCCAGCGACAGCTGACTGACCTGCAGCCCCGAGCGGCCCAGCCGGCGGTACTCCATGGCGCCCTCCTCAGCCCAGCGTCTTATGCGGCAGGCTCTCGATGCGGCCAGCGGGGGACACCAGCATGTAGTTGAGCTTCCGCTGCAGCTCGCGGATGGTGTTGGCGCCGCCGTAGGTGAGGCCTGAGCGCAGGCCACCCACGATGTCGGCGATGATCTCCTCCTCGTCCTCCCGGTAGGTCACCTTGGTGGCCACGCCCTCGGCGGTCTTCCAGCCGGTGAGGCCACCCAGATGATCGTCCGCCACCTCGGCGCTGGCCATGCCGCGGTAGACCTTGTGGGTGGGGCGTCCGGCAGCATCCCGAATGGGCTCGCCGGGGGTGGGCCGGGTGCCCGCCAGCATGCCGCCGATCATCACGAAGTCCGCACCGAAGGCCAGGGCCTTCACGATGTCGCCGGGGGTGCGCACGCCGCCATCCGCCACGATGGAGCGATCCGCCCGGGCGCACTCCTGGATGGCTGTCAACTGAGGCACACCGAAGCCGGTCTTGATGCGGGTGGTGCAGACGCTGCCGGGGCCGATGCCGACCTTGATGATGTCGGCCTTCACGCCCGCCAGGTAGTCGGCACCGGCGTAGGTGGCCACGTTGCCCGCCATGATGCACTCGTTGGGCAGGACTGCGCGCATGCGCTTGACCATCTTGCCCACATACTTGGCATGGCCATGGGCCACGTCCACGCAGAAGTACTGGGCGCCGGCATCCCGCAGGGCTTCCACCCGCTCCATCTCGCTCTCCGCCGTGCCCACGCTGACGAACACCGGGTGCTTACAGCGCTTGAACATGGCCACGTTGTCCTCCACGGACACAAAGCGGTGCAGCACGCCGATGCCCCCGCGCTCACCCACGAAGTCCGCCATGGCATCCTCGGTGACCGTATCCATGTTGGAGGTCATGATGGGCAGGCCCAGGGTCAGCTTGCCGCTCTTGTCGGTCATGCTGGTGTCCACGATGCGCCGGGACTGGTGGTGGTTGTAGGCGGGAATCAGCAGGACGTCGTCAAAGGTGATGGCGGTCTCGACCATGGGGGCACCTGAATGAAAAGCGGGGTGGAAGGGACTTCGGCTAGAAAGTGACGGTGTCGCCCAGGGACAGGAGGCCGCCCTGGAGCACTTCGGCGCGCAGGCCGCCGCGGTGGGTAAGGCCTGGAAGAATGCCGGGCTTCCCGGTCAGCTCGGTCAGGTACTGACAGGGCTCGCACAGCTCGGTGCCGCGGAACCGGACCGAGCCGGCCTCAAACTCCCGGCCCACCAGGTGGTTCAGGGGCACGCCCCGGGTCACCACGTTGCGCCGGGTCTCGCCGGCCTGGAGCGTGATGCCCAGCTCCGTGGCCAGGGCTTCGATGGCCTCCGCCTCGATGAAGGTGATCTGGCGACCGGACTTGGGCTTATCCGAGAACTTCCCGACCTGGGCGGCGTAGCGGTCCCCATCGATGCCGGCACCAGCAGTCACGGACACCTCCACCTTCGACAGCATGGGTGACCCCGCTGCCGTGGCGATGTGGATGGACTCGATGCGACCTTCGGCCATGGCGACCTCCACCTCCGATGATCCGACATTCCAGGTCCGGACGGATTCGAAATCCACCAGAGCGAGGCTTCAGGCCGGTGTGGGCCCCGCCAGCCGCGCCCACAGGGGCCCCCGCAGGGCATTGCACACCACCAGGGCCTCGGCCTCCCGCAGGTCCTGGAGGGTGAGCACCGCTTCCCGGGCGTTCCAGGCCGGGTCCGCCAGCAACAGACCCCGCTGGATGCCTGGCAGGGCCCCCAGGGCGAGGGGCGGCGTGAGCCAGCGGCCGTTGCATTTAAGAAACACACTGGTGCGGGCCCCCTCCACCAGCTCGCCGGCGGCATTCAGGAACAGCAGGTCGAACCAGCCCCGCTCCTGGGCCTCGGCCAGGCCCGCGTCGTAGCGGGGCCGCCAGGTGGTCTTGTGGCGGGCCAGGACGGGATCCACCACCAGGGGCTCCGGGGCCACACCCACGGTCACCGCAGAGCCCTCGTTCCCCCAGGGCGGGTCCAGGGGGCGGGCAGTCACCGCCCTGCGGCCATCCTTGGCCAGGGTCAACCGCAGTGCGCCAGGGACCCCGGGCGGCAGGGTGGTGCTCGCCTGAAGCAGATCGGTGCGCAGGGCAGCCGGATCACAGGCGAACCCCAGTGCCGCAGCACTCCCTGTGATCCGGGCCAGGTGCAGGTCCAGGTGAGGGATCTCCCCTGCGGGGTCCCGCAGGAGGGTCTCCAGCAGGGCAAAGCCGGGATCCATGGCCGTGAGGAAGGCGGCCTTGAGCATGACTTCCTCATACTCCGCCGCCGCCTCGCTGCCCAGCACGATGCCCGCTCCCACTCCCAGGCGGCCCCTGCGGACCGGGGTGGGGCCGGGCGGCAGCTGTAGGTCCAGGGTGCGGATGGCCACGGAGAGGCAGAAAGGGCCGAGGGGTGCCGAGTCCGGCGCATCCACCCAGCCCAGGGCCCCGCAGTAGGGTCCCCGGGGGGCCTGCTCCAGCTCGGCAATGAGCTCCATGGTGCGGTGCTTGGGGGCCCCGGTCACAGACCCGCAGGGGAACAGGGCCCGCAGGAACTCCGGGAACCGCAGGTCCGCCCGAGGGCGCGCCACCACGGTGGAGGTGAGCTGGGCCAGGGTGGGCAGGGATTCCTCGGTGAACAGGGCCGGCACACTCACGGAGCCCGCCTCTGCCACCCGGCCCAGGTCGTTGCGGAGGAGGTCCACGATCATCACGTTTTCAGCCCGGGTCTTGCGATCTGCGGCCATGGCGGGCGCCGCCGGCAGGCCACCGCCCTGGGCAGCCGTCCCCTTCATGGGCTGGGCCAGGAGACGTCGGTCCTCCCCCTCGCCGCCGTGACGCACGAAGAGCTCCGGCGACAGGGACAGCAGGTGGCGGCCCTCCCCCAGGGCAAGCAGGGCGCCGTAGGCCACCGGCTGGCGGACCCGCAGGCGGCGGTAGAGGGCCAGGGGGTCTCCGTAGGCCTCGAAGTCCAGGCCCAGGGTGTAGTTCACCTGGTAGGTGTCCCCCGCCCGGAGCCGCTCCTGGATCCGGGCGAAGTCGGCGTCGAAGCGCCCCCGATCCACCCGGGAGGACTGGCCTGCTATCCCGGCGGGTGCGGGCTCCGCCTGGCCCTCCGCCGCGGCCAGCCAGGCCTCCACGCCCGCTTGCGAGAGCCGCTGGAGGGACCGGAACAGCAGCACCTGCAGGGCCGGGATCCGGCCTCCCAGCTCCGCCGGGGACCAGCGTCCATGGCCCGCCTCCAGCATCCGGGCGCCCCACTCGTAGTCCGCCAGAAGCACCGCATGCAGCCCGGCCCGCTGGTCGGCCTCCACCTGTGCCCAGACCGCCTCCAGCTGCGCCGGATCCTCGCAGCGATGGGTCCGGGCGTGGTCCAGGTACAGCCTGCTCGTGGGCGCAGCCTCCCCCGACTGGCAGTCATCGAGCAGGGCGAAGGTCTCGGCTGGGGGGATGGGCCTCATGGCACTCCAGCCGATTAGCCTAGCTCAGCACGGCCTCCAGCTGGTCCACGGCCCAGTCGATCTGCTCCTTGGTGATCACCAGGGGCGGGGCCAGGCGGATGGTGTCCACATGGGTGTCCTTGCACAGCATCCCGCGGTCCTTGAGGGCATAGCAGTACTTGCGGGCGCCCCCGGCCTCGGGGTGCAGCTGCACGCCAGCCCAGAGGCCGATGCAGCGGATCTCCTGCACCTTGTCCGTGGCCATGCCCTCCAGGCGTGCCTTCATATGGGCGCCCAGGGTCTCGGTCCGGGCCACCAGGTCCTCATCCACCAGCACGTCCAGGGCGGCGCTGGCCACAGCGCAGGCCAGGGGGTTGCCCCCATAGGTCGAGCCGTGGATGCCCGGGGTGAAGACGTCCATCACCGCATCACTGGCCAGGAAGGCGCTCACGGGGTAGTAGCCGCCGCTGAGGGCCTTGCCGATGGTGATGCCGTCCGGACGGATGCCCTCGTGCTCGAAGGCGAACAGCTTGCCGGTGCGGCCCAGGCCGGACTGGATCTCGTCCAGCACCAGGAGGCAGTTGTGGGCATCAGCCAAGGCCCGCAGGCCCTGCAGGAAGCCCTTGGGCGGGATGACCACTCCGCCCTCGCCCTGGATGGGCTCCATGAAGATGGCGCAGGTGTTCGGGGTGATGGCCTTCGCCACGGCGTCCAGGTCGCCGTAGGGCACGATGACAAAGCCCGGCGTGAAGGGGCCGAAGCGGCTGGTGCTGTCGGGGTCCGTGCTGAACCCCACGATGGTGGTGGTGCGGCCGTGGAAGTTGCCATCGGCCACGATGATCTCGGCCTGGGGGTAGTCGATGCCCTTCTTGTCGTAGCCCCACTTGCGCATGGCCTTGAGGGCCGTCTCCACGGCCTCCGCCCCACTGTTCATCATGAGGGCCTTGTCGAAGCCCGAGAGGCGGCAGAGCTTCTCCAGGAGGGGGGGGAACTTGTCGTTGCGAAAGGCCCGGCTGGTGAGGGCCAGGGTCTTGATCTGGGCGATCATCGCCTCGCCGATCCGGGGATGGTTGTGCCCCTGGTTCACAGCGGAGTAGGCCGCCAGGAAGTCCATGTACTGCTTCCCATCCACGTCCGTGAGGAAGACGCCCTCACCCCGCGTGGCCACCACGTCCAGGGGGTGGTAGTTGTGGGCGCCAAACTGGGTCTCCTGCGCGATGAGGTCCGAGGTCCGAGTCGTGGGGGTGGACATGGGGGATCCTTTCCGGGTGGTTCGCCGGCGTCCAGGGTTGCAGGTCCGCCACACATTTCGAAGGTCCAGGTCCTTCGACCCATGAGAAGACGCCAAATCCCAGGGCGGGATTGACGGATTGTCAGAGCAGGAAAGGTCGGCGGGACGAAAAATAAGCTACACCTGGCGGTTTCAGACTGGCGGGATTCGGTGGGTTCTGACACATTGATGCACCCATCCCGAGGCAGGCCGACCATGATCCCTTCACTGATCCTGAAGAAGCTCTACACCTTTGGCTCCCTGCGCAATGCCGCCGAGGGCGTGGCTATCAGCCTCAAGAACCGTCTCAGCGACGTGGTGCTCACCCGGGTGGTATCGGTGCGCATCGGCCCCCTGAATCTCAGGCCAGAGGACCTGGAACTGGACCTGGGCGAAGGCCAGTGGCGGCCCGCCACGGAGGTCAGCCCAGACCGCCCGGAGGCCTTTGTCCTGAAGCAGGTGGCCCACCTCCGGGCCCGCGGTCACGCCATTGGGGATGGCATGCACCCCATCGAGATCGCCATCGAGGTCAAGGGCATCGGCCTCCTCCGCTTCAAGGTGGAAGACCACACGGCCACGGTCCAGGTGCAGCAGTCCTCGCTGCCCTGCGCCAAGGACGACAACTACTCCCCGGCCATCGTCGCCGCCCGGCGGGCCTATGTGGAGAAGACCACCGGGGCGAAGCTGACCCACACCAGCCAGCAGTCCTTCGATCCAGCCATCACCCAGGGCAACATCGAAAACTTCACGGGCGTGGTGCAGGTCCCCCTGGGCTTTGCGGGTCCCCTCCGCATCAACGGCGAGCACGCCAAGGGTGAGTTCCTGATTCCCCTGGCCACCACCGAAGGCACGCTGGTGGCCTCCTACAACCGGGGCATGAAGGTGCTCAACCTGTCGGGCGGGGTCACCTGCACGGTGCAGGGCGACCACATGCAGCGGGCCCCGGTGTTCATCTTCGCGAGCGCCCGGGAGGCCGTGGCTTTCAGGGCCTGGGTCGAAGCAAACATGGACGACATCCGCCGGGAAGCCGAGGCCACCACCCGCAGCGGCAAGCTGGACTACATCGACACCTACCTGGCCAGCAAGTTCGCCTACCTGCGCTTCAACTTCAAGACCGGCGATGCGGCGGGCCAGAACATGGTGGGCCGGGCCACCTTCGCCGCCTGCAGCTGGATCCTGGAGCACAACAAGACCATCCAGCGCTTCTACCTGGAATCCAACCTGGCCACGGACAAGAAGGCCTCGCAGATCAACCTCATGCGCACCCGGGGCAAGCGGGTCACCGCCGAGTGCGTCATCAAGCGCAGCGTGCTCATGGAGGTCATGCGCGTGGAGCCCGAGAGCCTTGCCTACCACTGGGGCGTGGCCAATGTCGGCTCCATCCTCTCGGGCGCCAACAACAACGGCGCCCACAGTCCCAACGCCATCGCCGCCATGTTCATCGCCACCGGGCAGGACGCCGCCAACCTGGCGGAGGGCTCCTCCGGGATCCTCTACACGGAGCTGACCCCGGAGAAGGATCTGTACATCTCCATCACCATTCCCTCCCTCATCGTGGCCACCCACGGCGGCGGCACGGGGCTGCCCACCCAGCGGGAGTGCCTGGAGGTGCTGGGCTGCTTTGGCAAGGGCAAGGTCAAGAAGCTGGCAGAGATCGTCGCCGGGGTCATCCTGGCGGGGGAAGTGTCTCTGGGCGCTGCCATATCCAGTCTGGAGTGGGTATCCTCCCATGAGGAATATGGACGCAACCGCTGAACCCGCAGCAGGATCCAACAACAGCCCCCCGGCGGCGGGCGGCGCTGGCTTGGGCGAGCACCTCTCCCATGAGGACCTCCTCCGGGCCAGGGGCTTCGAGATCATGCGGACCTGGAAGTCCCAGGGCTTGTTCCGCCGGATGCTGGTCACTTGGCGCCAGTTCCTGGGCCTGTTCTTCGGCGGCATGCTGGCCCAGCTGGCGGCCCGCAACGAGGATGGGGCACTCAAGGGCTGGCGGCTCCTGGGTCTGCGCCTCCTCGCCCTGCCGGGGCGGCTGTTCGTGGATCGGAGCCTGCGCCACGAGCCCTTCCCGGTGCAGTTCCGCCGCCGCCTGGAGCGCCTGGGGCCCACCTACATCAAGCTCGGCCAGATCCTCAGCCTCCGCGAAGACCTGCTGCCCAAGCCCATCACCGATGAGCTGAAGCACCTGCTCAACCGCCTGCCCGTGGTCCCCCTGCCCATCCTGCAGGACATCATCGAGAAGGACCTGAAGCGGCCGGTGGGCTTGATGTTCCAGACCATCGACCCCATCCCCCTGGGCTCCGCCTCCATCGGCCAGACCCACATGGCCACCACCGTAGAGGGCGAGCGGGTGATCCTGAAGGTGGTCAAGCCCGGCATCCGCCAGACCCTCGAGCGGGACGCCAAGCTGCTGCGGATGCTCGGCTCCGTGGCCCAGCTGATCATCCCCCGCTTCCAGCCCCGGCAGCTGGTGAACGAGTTCTGCACCTACACCCTGCGGGAGGTGGACCTGCGGCTGGAGGCCGAGAATGCCGAGGTCTTTGCGGGCCACTTCTCCGATGTGCCGGATGTGGTGTTCCCCCGCATCTACAAGCAGTACAGCGGGCGCAGCGTCCTCTGCATGGAGTTCTTCGACGGCCTCAGCCCGGACCGCCCGGAGGCCCTGGAGCTGCCCGAGGAGCAGCGACGCCACCTCACGGACCTGGGTGCCATGTCCATCATCCGCATGCTCTACAAGGATGGGTTCTTCCACGCCGACCTGCACCCGGCCAACCTGATCATCCTGCCGGGCCCCAAGCTCGGGTTCATCGACCTGGGCATGGTGGGCCGACTGGACGAGGACCTGCGCCGGGCGCTCATGTACTACTACTTCGCCCTGGTCATGGGCGATGGCGAGAACGCGGCCCGCTACCTCACGGCCATCGCCGTGCCTGGGCCAGGGGCCAACCCCAATGCCTTCCGCCGGGACGCCGTGGACATCGCCAACCGCTGGAAGCGTGGGGCCAACTTCAAGGAGTTCTCCCTGGGCCAGCTCATCCTGCAGTCCCTGTCCCGGGGTGCCGAGCACGGCATGTACTTCCCTGTGGAGCTGGTGCTCATGGTGAAGGCCCTGGTCACCTTCGAAGGCGTGGGCAACGTCCTGCTGCCGGGCTTCGATGTGGCCGAGGTGAGCAAGAAACACGTGCGGGCCCTGTTCATGAACCAGTTCAGCCCCATGCGGATCTTCACTGAGGGCATGCGGGGCGTGCCGGACATGGTGGACGCCCTGGCCAAGATGCCCCTGCTGGTCACGGACGGCCTGAAGGTGCTGGAGAAGTTCGCCCGGCAGCCCCAGGAGTCCCCCCTGTCCGGCCTTCGCGGCACCCTCATTGCAGGCTCCTGCCTCGTGGCGGGTGCCGTCGCCATGGGCTTCCGGGCACCCTGGCCCGTGTGGACCGCCCTCTTCATCATTGCTTTTGTCCTCGCCGTCAAGAAGGGGTGACCATGCGCGAACTGGTCTCTGCAAATGACGCCATCTGGCTCCAGGACTCCGACACCAACCTGATGGTGATCAACGCGGTCATCATCACCGACCAGATTGATGTAGCGACCCTGCGCAAGACCTTCCAGGAGCGCATCTTCGATGGGCCGGATCCGGCCCGCTTCGACCGCCTCCGGTGCCGCATCATCGAGCAGGGGCCAGTGAGCTACTGGGAGCTAGACAAGGACTTCAGCCTCGCCCGCCACATCGTCGCGGCCCGCGGCAAGAACCTGAACACCCTTGCGGAGGTCCAGGCCTACGTGGGAAAGATGGCCAACCAGAAGCTCAAGGAGGACCGTCCCCGCTGGGAGATGAAGGTCATTGAGCACTTCGAGAATGACGCCTCGGCCCTCCTGATCCGCGTCCACCACAGCATCGGGGACGGCATGGCCCTGGTCTCCCTCATGTTTGCCCTGATGGACGAGACCTGGAACCGCACCGATGGCCTGGCCAAGGGCTCGCTCCCACCGGCGGCGGGGCTGAGCACCCTGCAGCTCCTGCAGCGGGCCGTGGCCGTCCCCTTGAGTGCGCCCGGCATCCTCCTGCGCCGCCTGGCCTGGATCGCCGACAGCAGCCACCTGCATGGCCCGGAGCTCTCCGGCGTGAAGCGGGTGGCCTGGACGGCACCGCTCGATCTGAGCGTGATCAAGAAGGCCAAGGACCTCATCGGGGCCACGGTGAACGATGTGCTCATGGCGTCCGTCTCCGGGGCCTTCTCCACCTACCTGGCCCGCAAGGGCGCGGAGGCACCCACCCGCTTCCTCATCTCCATGCCCGTGAATGTGCGCCATCCGGGAGCGCCCCTGCTCTGCGAGAACAAGTTTGCCGCTGTGCCGCTGGAGCTGCCAGCCGGCACTCCCCACACCTCCCACCGCATCCTCGCCGTCAAGGAGAGCCTGGACCGCCTCAAGCAGTCCACCACGCCCCTGGTGGTCTACGGCCTCCAGCGCGCCCTCCTGTCCTTCCTCCCGGACATCATCAGCCGGAACCTCATCGACTTCCTGGCCAACAAGTGCACCGCCGTGGTCACCAACGTGGCCGGGCCTGCCCATGACATCGCCCTGGCGGGACGGAAAGTGCGCTCCCTCCTCTTCTGGGTGCCCCAGCGGGCCCAGATCGGCATCGGGATCTCCATCCTCAGCTTCGCCGGCAAGGTGCAGGTGGGCGTCATCGCCGACAAGGCCCTCATGGACGACCCCGCCCACCTCGTGGAGGCCTTCGAGGAGGAGTTCGAGGCCCTGAAGCGGCTCTGAGCCTCGCTATTGCTCTTCCGTGGTCTGCGAAAAAGAGACCTCACCGCAGAGACCGCAGAAGCAAAGCGGGGTAGCGGAGTGCAGGGAGTAAATAGAAACCGCAGATTGCGCAGATGAGCGATGACCCATCCCAGCTTTTCAAGCCCAGAAGCAGAGCCACAGATTTCACAGATTCCACAGATTGCGCGCCGACCCACCCTCCGCATGGGCCCGCCGAAGGCGGCTTCCGGCGGTGCCGGAAGTCAGCCCGGGGTGTCACGGCCGCGCCCCCCAAGAGGCGCGGCAGCGGCGCCCCGGGCTGGAGCCCATGCGGATCTTCCGGGATTTCAGGGGAAGAAGTCTCATGGCAGAGAACACAGAGGAAAACAGGCAAGGGGTGGCTGAAAGGAAAGGAAGGAACGCGGAGGAAAACCGAGGAGCTGAGGAGAGCGGAGAACGGCCTGGGTGCTTGGGTCGGAAAAGCTTACCCGGTTATCGGCCTTGCTCCGCCAAATCGGACCTTCACAGAGCTCCACTAAGGACACGAAGCACTGCTACAAAGGGCACGAAGGCAAGCCGTCACGCCGACAGGGCCTCCGGGCCTGCGGCCCCCGGTCGCCTGCGACCGGCCAAGGGGGCGGCGGCTGGAAAGGCTCTTGGGGCCGCAGCCAGCCGCCGCCCCCTTGAGGATGCCCGCGGTGGGTCTAGGTGCATTCGTGTGCTTCCTGCGCCCGCAGGGCGTCTTCGTGTCCTTCGTGGAGCGCCCTTTTTTTAGGTTCGCTTCGTCCCTCGGCCAGGCTTTGCCGCCTTCTCCAATGCGTCGTGCAGGGCCTCGAACTCTTTGGACAGCTTGTGCGCGGGCTCCAGGAGCACCAGGGGGCAGGCGGCGTGGTGGGACTCCCGGACCTTCACGGACGAGGAGATGAAGGGCTGGAGCACCGGTAGCCCCTCGGCCATCAGCTCGTCCACCAGCTGCCTGGGCAGGTTGGCCCGAGCCAGGAACTGGTTCACCACGATGCCCGCCACCTCCAGGCCGGGGTTGTGGTCATCCTTCACCTCCGCCAGGTTCTCCAGCAGGGCATAGAGCGCCTGCCGGGAGAACGCGTCGCAGTCGAAGGGGATCAGGCAGCGGTCGGCGGCGATGAGGGCGGAGAGGGTATAGAAGCCGAAGGCCGGTGGCGTGTCGAGGTAGACGGCATCGTATTCCTGGAGCTCGCCCAGGCCTTCCCGCAGCTTCATGATCTTGTGCCGGGACTCCAGCTTGCTCTGGAGAGCTTCGAGCTCGGGACTGGAGGGCACCACATCCAGGTTGGGGATGGCGGTGCGGTGGACCACCTCCCGGAGGCTGCGCCGGAGCAGGCCGAGGCCCAGGGTGCCCTCGAAGAAGGTGCCCAGGTGGGGCTTCGCTGTGGCGGCGGCCGCGCGACCCAGGAGGTACTGCGTGGAGTTCCCCTGCGGGTCCAGGTCCACCACCAGGGTGCGCTGGCCCTGGCGGCTCGCGATGGCAGCCAGGTTGCACACAATGGTGGACTTCCCGACGCCACCCTTCTGGTTGAAGACGACCCATCTCATCGCCAGCCCTCCGCTGCCCTGTCCTCCCCTCAAAATCCCCGCTTTCCCAGGAGAAGTCCAGGAACTACCTCGAGTAGGGATTCGCTATGTTGTGAGGAAATTCCTCAGTCCTCTTCCTCTGATTGCCGTCAGGATATCCGCATGTCCCGCGTCCGCATCCAGCGTCCCCACACCCTCGGCAGCCAGGAGGTGCGGCGGCGCTTTGGCGAGGTGGAGGCCACCCTGCAGCAGCACTATGGGATGAGCATTGAGTGGGAAGGCCAGGGCGGCTCCTTCCATGGCCATGGGATCACCGGCCAGGTCCAGGTGGCTGAGGACCACCTCGCCATCGACATGCACCTGGGCATCATGCTCTGGCCCTTCACCCACCGGATCCAGGAGACACTCGAGCAGCAGGTGGACCGGCTCCTGGAGAGCTAGACCACGTTCTTGTTTTTATTGGAGGCACGATGGCGACCGACAGCACCCTACAGGCCCAGTTCGAGGCGGCCCAGGCCCAGGCCAAGACCGCCACCCAGCGGCCAGACAACGACACCCTGCTGAGCCTCTACGCCTACTTCAAGCAGGCCACCCTGGGTGACGCCGGGGACGAGCGCCCCGGCACCTTCGACTTCGTGGGTCGCGCCAAGTACGACGCGTGGCTCAAGCTCAAGGGCACCGCCCCCGAAGAGGCCATGCGCGGCTACATCTTCGTGGTGGCGGGCCTGGACTACGACTGACACCAGCATCCCTTGGGAGGACTCTCGATGGCGAAGCAAGCCTGGGCTGAATTTCCCTATGCCGACAAGACCTATGTGTACACGGCCGCTACGGCGAAGAAGGCCTGGCCCCGGCTCCACAAGGGCAACCGCGAGCCCTTCCCCGAGGACAAGAAGGTCCTCCAGGCCTGGCTCCACTACCATGCCGGCGAGTTCGCCCAGGCGGTCGAGGCAGGCCTGGCGGCCGGCGCAGCGGGGTCCAACGTGGCCAACCACGCCCAGAACATCTACGCCAACTACCTGGAGGAGGACGAGGCGGTTCAGCTGAGGCTCTTCCAGGAGGTGGCCACGCGCTGTGAGGCGCGGCTGGTCAAGGCGCCCGAAGACGCCTTCAACCTCTACCTCCACGCCTACGCTCTCGGCCGCTACAGCCAGGGCATCTCCGTGGTGAAGGCGCTGGCCCAGGGCCTGGGCGGCAAGATCAAGGACAGCCTCACCCGCGCCCTGGAGCTGGACCCGGAGCACGCCGACGCCCACGCCGCCCTGGGCACCTACCACGCCGAGGTCATCGACAAGGTGGGCAGCCTGATGGGCAGCCTCACCTACGGCGCCAAGGAGAAGATCGGCCTGGAGCACTACCGGACCTGCCTCGAGCTGTTCCCGGAGTCAGCCATCTACCGCATCGAGTACGCCAACGGCCTGGTCCTGCTGAAGGGCCGCTCCGGCCGCAAGGAGGCTGAGGCGCTCTACCGCGAAGCAGCCGCAGCCCAGCCCATGGACGCCATGGAGCGCCTGGACGTGGAGCTGGCCAAGGTGCAGCTGGAGGACTGAAGCCCCCGACTCAGCGCCCCTTGCCCCGCCTGCGGGTGAGGCCGGTCTCCAGGACCCGCAGGGCCCCATCCAGCTGATCAGCCACGCTCAGCACGCGCGCCTTCGGATGTTCGACGCAGTCCCAGACGGTGCGGTAGGGATCGGCGAGCACGTCCAGCTGCAGGGTCAGCCCATGCTTGGCAAACAGGGGTCCGAGCTGCTCCCGGCGGCGCCAGAGGTCCTGCCGGGTCTGCTGGTAGGCGATCTCGCAGATCTTGCGGCGGGAGCGGAAGCGGAAGAGGTTCGTGAAGAGCCGGTGCTCCGTGGACTCAGGCTGGAACAGCACCAGATCGCTGTCCGGATGGCTCTGTGCGGCACGCTCCATGCCCAGGACGGCCCGGGAGTGGATGAGGATCCGGAAGCTCTGGGACAGCAGGGCCGGCAGCCCGCCCCGCTGGACCGCCCGCTTGCCGAGCGCCTCGCGGGCATCCTCCGAGCCTGTCTCCATGGGCACCAGGGGATTGACGCAGAGCAGCAGGTCCGCCCCATGCTCCAGGGCGACGGAGGCGTGCATGGTCTTCAGCAGCACGCCGTCCACGCAGACTCGACCCTCCACCTCCACCGGCTGGTAGAGGCCAGGCACGGCCGTGCTGGCCTGCACCGCCAGAGAGATCGGGATGTGCTCCATGTCCTTGTCGCCGAACACCACCCGGCGGCCCGTTTCCACATCCGTCGCCACCACGAAGAGCTTCTGCGACAGCCGCCGGAAGTCGTCGCTCCGGCCGGCTTGGGAGAAGGACTTGACCAGGTAGTCCCGGATGCCTTCATTGCTGAACAGGGCCACGGGCAGGGAGCGGCCGAGACCCTCGAGGGTCCCCATGAAGGAGGGATCCTCCGGTCCCTTGGCCAGCTGCGTCAGAGCGTCGCTGATGACCGAGGGCAGTTGCAGCCCACGTCGCGCCATCTCTTTGTAGGCCGGCAGGAAGAAAATGGACTGGTCAAACATGGCCTCGCCGCCACTCTCGGCAGCCAGACCCCGGAGCATCTCGGTCACCGTGACACCGTTGACCAGATGAGCCCCGATGAAGGAGCCGGCGCTCACCCCGACGATGACCCGCAGGCGGTTCAGGTCGAGGCCCTCGATGGCCTCTTCAAGAGCCCGGAGGGCGCCTACCTCGTAGACGCCCCCCAGCACTCCTCCAGCGGCCAGGGCAAGCCCCACCCGCTGTCCCTTGTTGCGGCGAGCCGAGGGCATAAGCCCCTCAGGCCTTGGCAGCCTTGGCCTTGCGCTTGGGAGCCTCGGCAGCCTTGGCGGCGGGCTTGGCCGCAGGCTTCGGGGTGGCCTTGGTCTTGGCGACGAGCTTGGTCAGCTCCTCCACCCGCTGGGTGAGGTTGACGATCTCTTCCCGGGTGGGGACGCCCAGACGGTGCATGGCCGTGGCCAGGCCGCCTTCGAAGGGGGTCGAGAGCTTCTCCCAGGCACCCTTGGCATCGCCCTGCAGGCCCTTGGCGCGCTCCGCCAGCTCGAGGATCCGCTCCTTGTTCGCCTCATCCAGCTCCGCACCCTTGTCGACGAGCTGCTTGAAGAGGCGGTTGCCCTCTTCGCCGGCGACGCTGTAGGCGCCGAGACCCGCCAGCCAGATGTGGTAGGCGGACTCCTTCAGGCTCGGCATGAGGTCGGACTTCTTCTTGATGGCCATGGTCTGGCTCCTTTCATCCGGCACCCTGGCCGGGAGGGTTGGGTTAGCGTGCGGTCTTGCGGGAGCGGCCGGGGCCCTTGGGGGCATCGGTCCGGGCTTCGAGTTCAGCAAGGGCGGCTTCGAGCTCAGCGAGGCGGCTGCGCAGGAGGGCCATGTCCTCCGGGGCGGCCGAGGCCTGGGTCAGGCGGTCCACCGAGGTTCGAACCACGCTGTCCACCGTGGCCTGGACGCGGTCGGCGCCCACGGCGAGGGCCTCGCCGCCCCGGCGGATGACTTCATGGAGGAAGTCGCCGGAGAGCAGGCCGGAGCCGCGCCGGTGATCCTCGTAGATGCTCTGGGCCAGGGTCTGGGAGGTGACGTCCTCACCGGTGCTGCTGTCCACCACCTGGAGCTCCTGCCCGGAGCGGATCCAAGCCGAGAGCTCCTCGAGGGAGACGTAGCGGCTCTCTTCGGTGTCGTAGAGCTTCCGGCTGGCGCCACCGTACCGTTTAATGAGGCGGATCATCCTGGACCCCTTTCCAGAGTCCAATTTACCGCATTGCGGCAATCGCGCCAGTCTTTTCTTCCGCACTGCGGTATTTATTTTTGAGCCCCGCCTGGCCGGGCCGCCGCCAGCCGCTGGGCAAATCGCCCAAGTCCTTCCAAATCAGTGGGTGGGTCCAGCTCCAGCGCCATGGGCAGGATCTCCTGGCCCTCCGGGAAGAGGCTCTGGAGCAGCTCCAGGCCCCGCCGATCCCGGTCCGCCAGGAAGCGGAGGAGCCCCAGGCCCGGTGCCTTGCCCCGGACCGCCCCCGGGTCGGGATGCAGCTGATTGACCACGATGGGACCCAGATGGTGGCCGGTCTCCTTCAGCTTGCGGAGGAAGAACATGGCATCCGGGACCCGCTCGGGACCGGGTCCAGCCACCAGGACAAAGCGCGTCGCCGGCGCCCGGAGCAGGGCCTCCACCGCTGCGGCCCGGGCCCTGAACCCATCGAACAGGGGGGCAAAGGCCCGGATGAACTCCACGACGTCCAGCAGGAAGCGGCGCCCGATGAGGCGATCCGAGAGGTCCATGGCCCCCTTGGCCAGGAGGCGGAAGGTGAGGCCCCGGCGGCCTTCGCCGTCCCACCAGGGATCCAGGGCGAAGCGGATGGCCTTGTTGTCCACCAGGTGCAGCATGCGCTCCGGGGCCTGGAGGAAGTCCATGGCCTGGCGGGTGGGCGGGGTGTCCAGGATGATGCGGTCATAGCCCCCCTCGGCCTGCATCTCGAAGAGCCGCTCCATGGCCATGTACTCGAGGATGCCCGCCAGGTTGCCGGCCAGGTCCCGGTAGAAGCGGTTGGAGAAGATCCGCTGGGCGGCCGCGGCGTCCGGTGCATAGGTGCGGATGAGGCGATCGAAGGTGCGCTTGGCGTCCAGCAGGGCCGCATCCAGCTCGCCAGGGCCCACTCCGACCACCCGCACCGCGGCGTCCTTGGCGTCGTCGCCCACCCCCAGGGCGTCCTTGAGGCGCAGGGAGGGATCAAAGGTCATCACCAGGGTCCGCTGCCCTTCCTGGGCCGACCGCAGGGCCAGGGCCGCCGCCAGGGTGGTCTTGCCGACGCCGCCGGCACCGACGACCACGAGCAGGTGCCCCTGGAGCAGCGAGTTCGTCATCGGTCCGCCCCCCGCAGGGCCTCGGCCAGGGCCGCCACCAGGGCAGGCCCCCGCTCCTGGGGCAGGAGGGGCAGGTCCACCAGGGGGCCGCCCCAGGCCTGGGCCAGGCGGGCCCGCTCCGCCTGGTTCAGGCAGTGGCGGGCCCGGAGGAGCCCGGCCCAGGCACCCCGCGGGCCCCCCTCGGGGACGGCCGGGTAGAGCCCATTCACCACCACCAGGTCAGGCTGCAGGTCCAGGCGGGTGGCGAGCGACTGGAGCAGCTCCAGGGTCTCCTGGATGGGCATCTCCTCCGCCAGCGTGGTCACCACCACGCCGCAGCGGGAAGCGTCCGCCAGATAGGCCGCCAGGTCCGAGGCCATGGCCCCCAGCTGTCCGCCCTCGGCCGCCTGAGCCATCAGGCCAGGGGCCGCCAGCAGGGTGGCGCCGTGGCCGGTGGCCGGAGCGTCCACGATGACCACATCCACCTCGGGCCGGTGCATGCCATGGAGGACCCGGTAGGCGTGCCCCAGCAGGGCCGTCTCCTTCAGGCCCGGGGCCCCCTCCACAAAGTGGTGGAAGGCCGGGCTCTCGATGATGCGGCGGGCCAGGTAGGCGATGGGGAGCTTCTCCTGCACCAGTTCCTCGATGACGGCCTGGGGGCGCAGGTTCTGAAACCAGAGGCGGGGACCGGCCTGCACCACCGCACCACCCGAGGGCTCGGCCCCCAGAGCCTGGTGCAGGCTCTCCCGGGACTCCACCTCCAGCAGCAGCACCCGCCGGCCCTGCGCCGCGAGCAGGTGACCCAGCACCGCCGCCAGGGTGGTCTTGCCCGTGCCACCCTTCCCAGTCACCAGCACCAGCTGCCGTTCAGCGAGTCGATCCAGCGCAGGCATGGGAGGCACTCCGGGGAGGGGTAGCGGGACCCAGGTTAGCAGGCGGAGCTTGGCCTTCCGTGCGTCCGTCGAGGTTCCGTGGCTGGTCGGACCGGTCCCGGTGCGATAAAGTTCCCTGATCCCTCCGAGGAGGTCCTTGACATGACCGAGCAGCCCGAAACCCTCTTCAATGAACAGCCCGAGGCTCCGAAGCCCAAGGCCCCCGGTCTCCTGGAGCAGATTGCCGGGGTGTTCACGGATCCCATCGCGCTGTTCCGCCGCCTCAACCAGACCCCGACCTGGGGCTGGGCCCTGGGTGCCATTCTCGTGAGCGCCATGGTCCTCACCATGGTGTGGGCCATGAAGGTCGATGCCGACGAGATGCTGCGGCCCATCCTGGAGCGCAACCCCCAGATCACGTCGGCCCAGATCGACACCATCATCGACATGCAGAAGAAGTTCATCCTGCCCTTCAGTGCCCTGGGCGTGATCTTCGGCACCCCCGCTGGCCTGGCTCTGGTGGGCCTCTTCTACTGGCTCATCGGCAAGGCCCTGCCCGAAGAGACAGCCCCCACCTACACCCAGGCCTTCACGGCCGCGGTGGTACCTGGTCTGGTGAAGCTGCCCGGCATGCTGCTCATCGCCATCATCTGCCTGGTGCGCCCCATCGGTGGCCTCACCCCGGACAAGGTGGCGCCCACCTCCCTGGGCTACTTCATCCATGTGGACGGCCTCAAGCTCCAGGCCCTGCTCTACGCCATGGACCTCTTCTACCTGGCCGAGGTCGGCCTGGCCTACCTGGCCCTGCGTCACCTGCTCCGCATGAAGACGGCCGGTGCGGTGATCTGCGTGCTGCTGCCCCTGGTGGCGGGCCTCGGCCTGCGCCTGATGGGGGCCAAGTAGATGGCCTCGTCGAAGACCCGTCTCCTCATCGCAGGGGGGGTGGCCCTGGTCCTGCTCCTGGTGCTGGGCGTCACCTTCGGCGGTGCCCGGGACGAGGACAGCGCCTTCGCCTGGGATGCGGTGGGCAAGGGCGACATCCGCGAGACCATCGTGGCCAGCGGCGAGATCCAGGCCATGATCCGCATCAACGTCGGCACCTCGGTCATGGGCGAGATCAAGGCCCTGCACGTGAAGGACGGCCAGGACGTGAAGGCCGGCGACCTGCTGGTGACCATCGACCAGGAGCGCCTCAAGCAGGGCCTGGTCCAGGCCGAGGCCGCCCTGGCGGGCCAGACCAATGATGCCGCCCGCCTGGAGGCCAGCCAGACCAAGCTCCGGGACACCTTCAAGCGCATGGAGTCCCTCTTCAGCCAGGGCCTCATCTCCGAGGAAGACTTCCGCCAGGCCCGCCTCAACCGGGACAGCGCGGACCTCAGCTTCCAGACCGCGCAAACCGCCATCCTGCAGGGCAAGGCCAATGTGGCCTCCATGCGGGACGCCCTCAGCAAGTCCGTCCTGGTGGCCCCCATCTCAGGGCGGGTCACGGGCCTCAAGGCCGAGCGGGGCGAGACCGCCATCCCCGGCATGAGCAACCTGCCCGGGGCCGTGCTCATGGTCATCTCCGACATGAGCGACCTCATCGCCGAGATCAAGGTCAATGAGAGCGAGGTGGTGCGCCTCAAGCTCCAGCAGCCCGCCCAGGTCACCGTGGAGTCCTTCCCCGGCAAGGTCTTCCAGGGCAAGGTCCGGGAGATCGCCACCGCCGCCGAGAAGATCGGCCAGGACTCCAACATGTACCGCGTCAAGGTGGCCCTCGACATGGCCACCGAGGACATCGATCGCCTGCGCCCTGGCATGAGCGCCCGAGCCGTGGTGCTCACGGCGGAGGCCCCCAAAGTGGTGCGGGTACCCCTGCAGTCCGTGCTGGAGCGGGAAGGCACCCTGGAGGACGCCCAGAAGAAGGGCCTCCTCAGCCCGGAGACCCGCAGTGTGGTCATGGTCCACAAGGAGGGTCGGGTCACTGAGCGCGCCCTGCGGACGGGCATCGCCAACTCCCAGTTCTATGAGGTCAAGGAAGGCCTCGCCGAGGGCGAGACCGTGCTCACTGGGCCCATCCGCAAGCTCAAGGAGCTGAAGGACCGCGCCTCGGTGAAGCTGAAGCTGAAGTCCGACACGCAGGTCGAGCAGGAAGCCCGGAAGAAGAAGGGCGCCAAGCCGTGATGGGTGCCGCGGAACCCTTCCAGGCTGCCCTGAAGGCCCTGCGGGCCAACAAGCTGCGGTCCATCCTCACGGCCCTGGGCATCATCATCGGCGTGGCCGCCGTGATCATCGTGGTGAGCCTGGTGCAGGGACTGGAGCGCAGCGTCCTCAAGCAGATCGAGCGGGCCGGCAGCCAGACCCTCTTCGTGCGGCCCCTCATGCCCCAGGACATCCCCTTCGACCAGTACGTGAAGGTGAAGAACCGGGACCTCACCCAGGACGACCTGAGGGCCCTGCAGCGGGCCGTTCCCCAGGTGACCCAGGTGACGCCCCTGTCCATCTCCAGCAGCGAGCTGAAGGCCAACGGCCGGACCACCACCACCAGCATGGTCATGACCGATGACAGCTACCTGGAGCTGAACGACGTGGCGCTCCAAATGGGCCGCAACTTCGTGGCCAGCGACCTGCGCCTGGGCAACAAGGTGGCCATCATCGGCCCCAAGGTCCTTGAGAAGCTCGATATCCGGGGCAACCCCATCGGCAAGCTCATGCAGACGCCCACCCTCAGCCTCGAGATCATCGGCGTCCTGGAAGAGCGGGGCACCACCCTGGGCAGCGATCCGGACAGCAACGTGATCATTCCGCTCTCCACGGGCCTGGCCCTCCTGACGGACCAGCAGCGCCGCCAGCTGTTCTTCCAGGTGCGCATCGATCCCAAGATCAGCGCCGACGATGGCGCCGACCTGGTGGGCGACGCCCTGCGCCGCATCAAGGGCCTCAAGCCCAAGGAGCAGGAGGGCTTCAAGGTCTTCAGCCCGAAACAGTTCGCCTCCATCATCGGCAGCATCACCGGCATCATCACCTCTGTGGCCGGCGGGATGGTGTCCATCGCCCTGCTGGTGGGCGGCATCGGCATCATGAACATCATGCTGGTGAGCGTCACCGAGCGCACCCGCGAGATCGGCATCCGCAAGGCCGTGGGTGCCAAGCGCCGGGACGTGATGCTGCAGTTCCTCATCGAGGCGGCCCTGCTGTCCGTGTTCGGTGGCACCGTGGGCATCGTGCTGGGCTACGGTCTGGGCGCCATCCTCGGCAAGGCCCTGCTGGGCACCGTGGGCCGCATCCCCCTGTGGGCCGTGGTCAGCGCCTTCGCCGTCCCCGCCGCCATCGGCGTCATCTTCGGCCTCTACCCCGCCGCCAAAGCCAGCAAGCTCGACCCCATCGAGGCCCTGCGGTTTGAGTAGCTCCGGTTTGGGGCGGCAGAACCTGGGCCCACAGAAAAAAAAGAAGGACAAAAAACAAGAGAACAGGGATGAAGGGGAATTAACGGCAAAGGCAAGGCGGCCCCTCTCATCTTTGTGCCCTTTGTGTTCTTTGTGGTTAACCCTGCACTGGTCCTTTTCATCCGTGGTTGAGGCTTTTGCGGTTATCCCCTTCATCCCCTTCATCCCTGTTTCAAGTGCTTTTCACCAAGACAGGGCCATACTCGGCGCATGACTCCCAAATTTGTGTGGCTGGCCCTGGCGGCGGGGGTCCTTGTGGCCCTGCTCCTGCTGCGCCGCTTCGGGCGCCGCTGGTTCCGCCGCTGGTCCTGGCGCCATGCCCTGCGCACCCGGCGGGAGATGGGCTTCCGGCTCAACCCCGTCACGGTCACCCGCAAGCAGCGCCTGAAGGACGAGCTGCTGGCGGACCCCGACCTCCGCACCCGGGTGACCGACCTGGCCCGGGAGAGCGGCCGGGAGGAGGCCAGCTTCCTGGCGGACGTGAGCCTCTACCTGGACGAGATCATCCCCAGCTTCAACCTCATCACCACCTACCGCTACGGCAAGGGGCTGGCGGGCTGGCTGCTGCGCAGCTGCTACCGGGTGCGCATCGGCCGCAGTGCGGAGGCGGCGCTGAACCGCATCCCCCGGGACGCTTCCGTCGTGTACGTCATGAACCACCGCAGCAACGCGGACTACCTGCTGGTGGCCTTCCTGCTGTCCAACCGGGTCTCCATCTCCTACGCCGTGGGCGAGTGGGCCCGGGTCTGGCCCCTGGAGAAGCTGTTCCGCAGCTTCGGCTCCTTCTTCGTGCGCCGCCGCTTCCGCGATCCCCTCTACCACGCCGTGCTGGAGCGCTACGTGCAGCGGGCCGTGGCCCAGGGCACCACCCAGGGCATCTTCCTGGAGGGTGGCCTGAGCCGAGATGGCCGCCTCCAAGCGCCCAAGCTGGGCCTGCTGGACTACATGTTGCGAGCCGGGGCCAAGGACCTGGTCTTCATTCCCGTGGGCATCAACTACGACCGGGTGGTGGAGGACAGCAACCTGGTGCGGGAGGGCCTGGGCAAGCCCAAGCGCGGCCCCCTGGACCTGCTGCGGCGCACCTCCCTCTGGCTGCTGGGGCTGGTCTGGCGGGGTGCCACCGGGCGCTTCCACCGCTTCGGCTATGCGGTGGCCAACTTCGGCCAGCCCCTCCACGCCGCCTCGGCTCTGCACGGTGCCGACCTGCGGGCCATGGACTGGGACACCCGGAGGCCCCTCCTGGAGGCCTTCGCCGCTGATCTCCTCAAGGCTGTTGGTGACGAGGTGCCCATCACCCCCGTCGCCGCCGTGGCCTGGGTCTACCGCCACCACGGCGAGACGGCCCCCGGCAAGGCCCTGCTGCGGGACCAGGTGCTGGAGACCCTGGCCCGGGCCCAGGACCAGGGCCTGCCCCTCCACCTGCCCCGGGGCTCTTTCCAGCGGACCTTCGAGGTGGGCCTGCGGGTGCTCCTCCTGCGGCGCATCCTCCTGCAGGTGGACGGCCACCTGGTGCTGCCACCCCACAAGGCTCCCCTCCTGGACTACTACGCCCTGGGGGTCGCCCACCTGCTGGACCGGACCCATCCAGCCCCCTCCTGACACGCTGGGGCAGGCTGCTATGAACATGTCTCCATTGGGGATAGCAGCGCCTCAACCCGCCGCCGCCGGAATGGGTCTAAATCCTGCGCTCTTGCGAGGGAAGGCCCCATCGCCCACCCTTGACGAGCACTTGCACAAGGAGTTTCCATGCGTGCCATTTCCCCCCTGCTCCTCGGTTCCCTCGGCCTGCTCGCCCTGCTGGGCTGCTCGGGCTCCCACGAGTCCCCGCACTCCGTCAGCAGCTACCTGGTGAACGGCATTGCCGTGGCTGACATCGACGCCAACGGCAGCCCGGACATCCTGGGCCTGGTGTCCATGGACGTGGATGGCGCACCCACCCAAGGCTACGTCTCCACCCGCCTCCAGGGACCCGCCGGTGCCTTTGCCATGCCCGTCCGCTTCGGCGTGGGGGCCGGTCCCGCCAACCTGGTGCTGGCCGACGTGAATGGCGATGGCCGCCCAGACCTGGTGGTGGCCAACGCCTGGGAGCGCACCGTCTCGGTCCGCTTGGCGGATGCTGCCCGGCCTGGCTATTTCTTGACCGCCACCGTGCTCGCCACCCCGGGCCGCACACCCCTGGATGTGGCGGTGGGTGACCTCAACGGCGATGGCCGGATGGACGTGGTCGTGGCCGCCAGTGGCGCCCCCAGCGTGCTGGTCTTCACCCAGACCAGCACCGGCACCTTCAACACCCCTGTGAGCTATGCCGTGGGCGGCGATCCCCAGGCGGTCACCGTGGCCGACCTGGATGGCAACGGCCGGGCTGACCTCGCCGTGGCCACCACGGCCAATGCTGTCTCCGTGCTGCTGCAGACCGGGGCCGGTGTGTTCGCCTCAGCGGTGGACTACGCCACGGGCGTCCAGCCCATTGCCATCAAGGCGGCGGACCTCAACGGCGATGGCAAGCTCGACCTGCTCACGGCCAACTACGGCGCCGCCATCAGCCCTGGCACCCAGGGCCTGAGTGTCCTGCTGCAGGGTACGGCCGGCACCTTTGCCGCCCCCATGCACTACGCCACCGACTACCGTGCCACAGCCCTGGCGGTGGGTGACCTTAACGCCGATGGGCGGCCCGATGTGGTGGTGACCTGCGAGGGCCTGCCCGGCTACTCCGGGGCCGTCTCGGTCTTCCTGCAGGGAGGCATCGTCCCCGGCGGCCTGCTGCCGGCGGTGAACTACATCGGCTCCTACGGCCCCATGGGCGTGGCCCTGGCGGACATGAACGGCGACGGCCGCCCCGACCTGGTGCTGGCGGACGGCGACATCGTGGTGCGCATCAACAGTGCCACCACGCCGGGGACCTTCGGGCTTCCCAACTACTTCTACAACTAGCGCCCAAGGCCTTAGAGTAGGTCCCCAGGGAGGTCATATGCGCCGGGGCATCCTGCTCGGGGGACTAATTGCCGTGGGAGTCCTGGCGGGCTGGTGCGGCCATGCCATCGCTCCAGGGGGCTTGGCCCGGCCCCGGGCAGTGGAGCCCAGGGGCGCCCTCTACGACTGGGAGAAGGCCAGCGTCCAGCGGTTCCGGGATGCCGCCCCCAGCGTGGTCTACATCACCACCACGGAGGAGCGCAGCCGGGACTTCTTCGGGTTCAACGTGGTGGAGGTGCCAGCGGGCTCTGGCACGGGCTTCATCTGGGACGCCGAGGGGCACGTGGTCACCAACTTCCACGTCATCCAGGGCGCCACCCGCGCCACCATCACCCTGGCCGACGGCACCCACCACGAGGCCACCTTCGTCGGCGGCGCCCCGGACAAGGACCTGGCGGTGCTGGCGCTGGCCAAGACGCCGCCGAAGCTACGGCCCATCCCCATCGGCACCAGCGCTGACCTGCAGGTGGGCCAGTCGGTGCTGGCCATCGGCAACCCCTTCGGCCTGGACCAGACCCTCACCACCGGGGTGGTCTCAGCCCTGGGCCGGGAGATTCAGAGCGTCACCCGGCGCCGCATCACGGGGGTCATCCAGACGGATGCGGCCATCAACCCGGGCAACAGCGGCGGGCCCCTGCTGGACAGCGCCGGCCGCCTCATCGGCGTGAACACGGCCATCCAGAGCCCCAGCGGCGCCAGTGCCGGCATCGGCTTTGCGGTGCCCGTGGACACCGTGAACCGGGTGGTGCCGCAGCTCATCGCCCGGGGCCGCCTGGAGCGCCCGGACCTGGGCTTCGAGGCCGTGGCGCCTCGGCTGGTGGAGCGGGCCTTCGGCGCCCAGAAGGGCATCATGGTGGGCAAGGTGGCTCGGGGCGGCGCCGCCGCCCGGGCGGGCCTCCAGGGCGTCACCGTGGAGGGCCGCCGCGTGCTGCCGGGTGACCTCGTCCAGGCCGTCAACGGCAAGACCGTGGAGGACTGGGACAGCCTCCTGGACGCCATCGAAGCCCTCCCCCTGGGCAGCACCGCCCAGCTGGACATTCAGCGCGAAGGCCGCAAACAGCGGATCAACATCCGCCTCGAGGCCGCGCGGGAATAAGCAACCAGAACTGAAACTGACCACCGCCAAGACGCCAAGACGCCAAGAACTGGGGAGAGAGACAGCTTTCATTTCTTGGCGTCTTGGCGTCTTGGCGGTGGTCAGTTTCAGTTCTGGTTGCTTATTCC
>Ga0208613_1000131_pt1 | contig 27194 bp, 19 predicted proteins | sample CryBogmetaGMA6M_FD_184543 | JGI IMG/M metagenome (GOLD analysis project Ga0208613, IMG submission 184543) | Freshwater microbial communities from Crystal Bog, Wisconsin, USA - MA6M (SPAdes) | ecosystem: Environmental > Aquatic > Freshwater > Lake | place: Crystal Bog, Wisconsin, USA | collected... | reverse complement strand
AGGTAGCTATTGTAGTCCCATTCTTTTTTAAATAGAATATCGTAGACCCAGAAACGGTAGTAGAATCATTTCTATACCATCTAATAGCAGTTATAATAGAAGCTTTTTGAACTCTATACAACGGTTGTTTATCAGTCACATCTACCCAGGCTTCATAGTAGAATCTAACTGGGATGGCTGTTGCGGCAGTTATTCCGATAGATACTGCAGTACTTCCATCGTAAGAAGAGCCAGTTAAAGGGGAGTTTATAGTTAGAACACTTAAACTAGTGCCTAAACTTTTGCCTGAGATGGTATATGACGCTAACTTAGTAATTGCTATGGCAGCTGAAGCATTAATATCAATGTTCAGAATAGTTCCATCTGTAATCATTGAAGAGGTTATGGCAGGAATATCAGCGGCTACTAAAGCTCTAAAAGTTGGTACTGCGTCAGGTGCGCTGCCAGGGCCGGCAAATATAGTATTAGCTGTTTGTGTATTAAAAGATCCTGTTAATGTTCCAGATGAAACTACTGGAGAACCAGAGATAGTAAAAACGCTTGCAGGTAAAGCTAATCCAACTGATGTAACAGTTCCACTACTTGTAGTTCCATTAGAAGCTCCTGTAATTCTTCCATAAACGTCTACAGAAAGACTAGTATTAGTATATGATCCAGCGGTCACTCCAGAAGTAGCTAGAGATAAAGTACCTGAAGTGTTAATAGTACCGCCAGCGAGTCCTGCGCCACCGACTACAGAAGTTACAGTTCCGCTATTTATAGCTCCGTTAGAAGCTGTTGTAATTCTTCCATAAGCATCTACAGTAAGCGCAGTATGTGTATAAGATCCTGCAGTCACTGCGGTTGTAGCTAAAGATAAAGTGCCAGAGGTTGTAATAACCCCACCACTGCCTCCGGTAAGTCCAGTACCAGCAGTGATAGAAGTTACTGGGTTTGATACTGACCAAATCCCAGCACCACTCCTAGCTACATATCCAGAAGTTGTACCAAGAGTGCCTGCAGCAAGCTCAGTTATATTAGTTGGCTTTGATGTTACAGAACCCCAAGGTAACGAGATAATTGTATCACCCGTATCCCTTAGCTCAGTTAAAATACCACCAGCTACAATAGCTTTGCGTTTAGTACTACCATATGCGGTACCGTGAAGAATACCCCACGTACTTCCATTAAGTATATCTACATCAGTCTTTTGTACATAAGACCATGTTTGGGTAGTTCCTGTATTAGGCTGGTCAAACTTCATATCAGTTATAGTAGCCGTACACCCATAATATTCCCAGGATGTTGGGATCGGGTCACCATTTGGGTCTACAAACCATACCATATATTATCCGTACACAGCCACTTTGCTGCGATAAACAACTAACTTAACTCTTAAATTAGACATTACTATACCAGACAAAGTATCGGTCTTTACGTTATAAGTATAACCAGTGGGATACAGGTTGCTAATGGTATTAACCCAAGTGGAGCCAGCATTAATACTATATTGCGTAAAATAAGTCCATGTAGTACCAGCATCAGTACTATATTGTAGCATAGCTGACTTTCCTCCAGCCCAGTCGGGGGCTGTATCTGCAACATCTGATACAACAATAGTTAATTTAAGTACCCCAGAATAGGTTTCAGTAGCAGTCCAGGTAAATATCTGTGTGCGACTTAAAGATACATAAGGGGAAACAAAATATGATTTGGGATCAGAACCCGTGATACCTAAATAGTTAATAACATTTGCTGAGGGCAAAGTTGGATAAATAAACTGTGGTGCAGAAGTTTCTGGGTCTGAGGTACCTTCTCGTACTATCTTATACAGCCCGTTTTGTGTATTGGGCGACTGCCCAGTTAAAAAGACAGTGTCTCCAGCATAAAGAACATTTTGCGGCGATGGTAAGGTGCTTATGTCTGGGACAGAAATAGTAGAAGATGTGATACCGGTAAGAGGTGATATAGCAGTAGTTGAAAGAGCAGTCGCAGTTGGAACAGAAGCTGATTGCATCTGTATTAAAATGGCATTCTTTTGCGTAAAGTAATCTGTCCAAACCTTAGTAAAGATTTCCCCACCGCTTAAGGTCCAAAAAGGAACTTTAGGGCTATGTGAAAGATCTTTATCCAAAGCATAGACAAGATCCCCAAGAAGAAGCGCATTACTAGTATTTGTATAAATACTAATTAAACTGCTATTTACCATAGCACTAGTAATAGCAGGATGACTAGCATAGCTACCTAAATTACTAGTTATCCCTGTAATATCAAACGCCGCTAATTGAGAATCCTGAGTTCTATCTAAATCCATTCTATGGAGGGTGTTTTCCATATAGTTAGTAAGAGTATCGCAAGTATTAAAAAATACAGAAAAATCTAAGCCCACTAACTGTGCATTTCTAATAATATCAACAGAGTCAATTAAAAAGGTATTATAATCTAGAGTCACCCGTGGTTTTTCTACTTGACTTAAAACCCCGTCAGAGGCCATCGCATCATACAAACCGATAACTTTTCTAACATCATTTGTTAGTGACCAATATGTTCCCGCATATACGGATGCGCCAGTTGCTCCATAAACCCAGTAATATATATTATTATCAGGCGTTCTTACCCAAATATCACCGTTACGGAAAATAAGCGGCGAACCAATAAAACTACCGGTAGGTGGGGTTGCGTTATAAACTACCTTACTAGAATCGGTACCACCTCTAGAAGTTAATACCCAATATCCAACAGATGGTTTATACGTAACATCAGTACTGTGAATATTAGTTGTGTCATACAATGCACCAACAGCTTTGTATCTAGGATACGTTATTCCCAGACTCCATGCAGCAATATTATCATAATAATAGGTAGCGCCATTTCCTGGCATACTATTTAGACCCGTTGTATCAACATTAATCCACAAATCCCCTGGTGTAGGGGAGGTTGGTGGAGGCGGGATAGACGAGGTTACATTAACATGATCATTAAGATCGGTTATTGTTATCTGTCCTGTCGTTGATATCCCAGGCATGCTAAACCTCTCTCTTATAACTTACTATTAAGTGTTTAATATGCCACTGCAAACGAAAGTACCCTTTACATCTATTTCTGACTTAGCATCTACATAAGTTAAGGTTATACTTCCTCCTGTAGGAGTTAGTTTGTAATAATCACATACCCATGCAGTACCACCAACAAAACTAGTTGCTAATGGAGTAGTTATATCTGTTGCTGAAGCCCCAGAAACATTTACCCATGTAGACGTATCTAATTTATTAGTTTCATTGATATACGCAGGATTAAAATCTTTTGCATAAGGGCTAGTGGCCGAAGCATTGGCAAATGATATAACGCCTGTAGTAGAATTATATCCTGCGGCAGATATTGCATATCTATATGTAGTTAATCCGTCTGGTAGTAATATTTTAATTAAAGTACCTTGAGTAAAATAAGAAGCATACGTTCCAGCTGTGGGTATACCACCACCAGAGTCTTTTATAGTAATTGTAGCATTTCCAGCTGAATAAAGTGTTGCTGCAGAGATAGTCCAGCCAGCACCGGTTTGGTTAGCATTTCCTGATGCTATAAAACCAGTTCTGTTTCCGAGCTTATCGTTTCTCTGCCAATAAAATGTCCAACCAGCTAATAATACAGCGCTTGAAATTTGTGTACCGTTATAGTAGACTACTGGAGTTAAAGCTAGGGATCCTGTACCGTTTTTTAAAACATCCCCTGATGGCGAGGCAACTGTTAATTGATATGGGTCTGTTCTATCCAGTATAGTAAAAAACCCTTTGTAAATATTCCCTAGGGCATCTTTACAAGAAACTGCATAATCTCCGGTTCCGTTCACGGAATCTTCGTGTATTACTAAAGCTTTCCTATCGGTAAATGCTGGAGAAGTTGTTGTAAAATCGTCTGTTGGAATACTGGTAGCAGTATATGTAGATGTACCTGTAATAGTATTACCTATATTTGCTGTATGACCATTGTAGGTAGTCGGGTAAATAGAACCGTTATTTGCTGCATAATAAGCTATCGCAGTAGTACTTAAAAAACCGTATTTAGTATTTAATATACTACCAGAAGTGCCACCGCCATAAACATTGTCTAATGTTCTAGTGAGAGGTTCTATTTCTTCCCATTTATAGGTTACTGAATTATTATCAACTCCACCAGTTAAGGCTGGTTTTATTAAGTCAGCATACACTAAAACTACTGATTTTGATTCGGCCACACCGTAGTAAGAAGAAATAATATCAACAGTTCCTCCTATTCTAACCCAAGTAGCATTAGTACCAGTAAGAGTAAGACCTATTTCGGCGCAGGCAATAATACTAGAAACTATACCAGTACCTGGCTCAGTATAAGTAGCTTCAAAATAAATAGGTAGCTTAGGATTAGATGCAGTAGCCTTTAAATTTGCTTTAATTGTAAGCGTAGGTACTGTAGAGGTACCAAATAACATTGCGGTAGAAAAGCCTGCCGTGGTGTTGTTAAAATAAGTTCCGTTAGGTTGAGCAGTTGCTCCGTTTAGCGGGGAGGAAAAAATTAAAGAAGTTCCAGATACACCAGAGGGGGCAAAATATGACCATTTTATAGCAGTTAGGTTTCCAGTAATATCAGTTGGGCCGCCTTGGGCTACAGATTGAGATATAATAACTTTTGGTGTTAATACTAAGAACGGAGATTCATTCCAAGGAAGAACCCATGCTGTTACTCCATTATTATCTGAATATGTTTGGTTAAATCCAGATAATCCTGGTGTAATAATCATTGCTTGAATTAGTTTTGAATCGTTGTTGTCAGTAATTGTTATCTGACCAGTAGTCATTAAAGTAGACATTTATTTAAACCCCTATACAATATTTAATTACCTAATCTAAATTCGGATGTCGCAAAAGAACGTAGCTCTGGAAGATATGTCATCTACCGTAACAGTTATAGACTTTGCTCCTAAAACATACTGAGAGGCGTTCCAAGTAGCGTCATCCTTCGGCGGAGCTTGCGGAAATATAGAAACTCTTCTCCAGCTAAAGAATGCCCCTGGAGTAACGCTAGTAATTTCGGCACCGTTTTTAAATAGTCTGGCATTTAGGGCAGTAGAAGAGTTTTCTCCTACTTTAAATGAAGTGCCGTTTGTTGATTCTATGGTTAGATAAAAAGACATTCCATCTTCAATATATGCAAGCCAAGCTAAAGGAGATCCTGTTAAGATATAAGATTTACCATCAGCTGAGTTTTTATATAGCGCATTCTGTACCCACTTACTACCAAGCTCTATCTGCGTAGGTTCATGATTAAAAGTACCAACATAATTTAATGACGGGGTAATATTATTTGCTACTAACAGAGTGTTAAAACTGATCCAATCAGTAGTACTATTAGTCGATAAAAGAACCTCTGCACTTGCCGTAGAGTTAACAGGTAGTCTAGTAGCAGCGCCTGCCGTACCACCCACTATTAAATCACCAGCCGCTGTCATCGGATTAGTAGTATTGCCACCGCCACCACCAAAAGAGGTGATACTAACCCAATTTGTGTATCCCATAAATTGTTGTATTGCTGATATAGTTACATTATAAACCAAAAATCCAGGTTTCGAGGCTGAGTTTAAGGAATCCCTCGCTACGGTGGTTACTTTTGGGAGTAAAAATGCTTTAGTATTATAGTAAGAGGAAGCGTCTGGAGAGATAGGCCCAAGCAAATAATATTTTGTTGTATCTACGACACTAGTAGACGAGACAATTTCATTTGTGCTGAATCCCAATAAATAAGATAAATCTGCCATTTAGATAATTCTCTCTCTTAAATTAATTAATAGAGCAACATATCTTTGGACACTTCCTAATGGCCGAGCAAAAATTTAAATCAGCGATAGTCGATACTATCTCAAACCTCTTATCCTCTGCTAAAGAGAGGCGAGCAAAGAATACGCTTGATTATGGTGGATTTTTGTCTGCGATTAAAAAAGAAATGATTAAAACGGACTTGCCGTTCTATAACATTTCCCTATCTAAAGTAAATAAAAATATAATTATACTTGAGTTGCCGTTCACCAAAGAGTGCGAAATAGCCGTAACCCCAGTTATGTTTGGTGATCATAAAAAAGAAGCTAGTATCAAGATTAATGGTCTTCTAACTCGTAGAATACGTTTAGAGCAACTTGATGCAGATTACATGAACCAAGTTGCCTACGCCCTTGTGGATTACCTAAAAAGATTTTTAATCGTTAAAAATAAGATCGCTAGTAAATAGGTAGATCGATTTAGCCCTCACATAGGTATTTATAGAGCGTCTAATAGGCCTAGATCAGGTCAAACCTAGTTATGTGAGAAAGTATAGCTTTGCCTATATTTTTATATTTAAACAGTTAGCCTATAATACAATTTAGGTACTAAGGTTTGATCCCTAGTACCTAAATTCTTTTGTTGACCGTATTGTATTAAGCCTCTGATAGAACGTGCTCAATTGGGCAATAGTTGTGAACTAAGAACCAAGGCCCGTTTTCAGTAGCACCAACAAAGTAACTCTTGTCCGTATTAGCTAAAGAGTGTACTAATGCAGACGTTCCGGCTTCTATTGGTGTTTCCGCTTTAACATCGACAACAGTAGTCTCATTATTACTTGATACTATTAAAGACCTATGAACTAAAGAGTCATTTAAGAGCTTACTAGCAACCCACAATCTAGCTTGAGATTTTGCTTCAACTACTCCCCAAGGATGTGGTTCAGTAACTAAAATTTCTTTTACAGATACCATCTTATTAATAGCAGTATTAATACCAGTTCTTAATACCGCAGAAGCAGTAACATCTTTTAATCCGCTCTGGTGAGCAAGCGCATTAATAGCATATACTGAATCCCCAGCAACAATAGATTCAATTACCTTTGAAGTGCCATCAGAAAGAAGTACAAAAGTTCCTGGGGCAAAGCAGACTTGTGGATCCCTCGGATTTGGGTCCCAAGGGCCGGTGCCACTACCGCCACTACCGCCACTATAATCTGCAACTGTAATGGTTATAACCTTAGTTACTGGTGAACTACCAGTAGAAGCACATTGGACCGTTACAGTACCAGTTCCAGCAGCTACGAGTCCAGAAGAAAGATAGGCCCGGGAGAATCTTGAAATTATACTAGCAGCGGTAAGATTGCCAGTACTGTCAGTTATAGTCCAAGTATATGTTCCAGTTCCACCGGTAGCAGTTAATAAAACATCAACGCTTTCTGATGCCCAATCAAATACAGTAAAGTAATAAGTTCCTAGTGTTGTTATTACAATAGCAGCAGGACTATTAAGAGTATATAAAAGTGTCTGGGTGTCAAAACTGGCGGCGGCATCGTCTACTCGTAAATGAACAGTTTGCTGCACTCCATAATAAGCAGTGGGGTCACCTGGATAAACAATAGATAATATATCTCCACCAGATCCTGTAATACTCGCTGCTGGAGTAGTTGTTCCATCTAAGCCACCAGGCTGCAAACTCCAGGTAGCTAAACCAAAAGCATTGGATACAGTTAGAGGAATAGTTTGAGTTTGACCAGAAGCACCGGTAGAATTCCTGGATACTGCGCCAGGAACTGTAATATTAATAGCATCAGCGGGTGCTCTTAATCCTAACCGAACCATAGTAAGCCAAATATTTGCATAAGTCATACCAGGAGCATCATAAAATATACCAATACTATCGCCAGCAAGCAACTCAACTGCAATTTGACCGCTCACATGTGCTTCAGATCTTCCTGAAGCAAAGAAGTTCCAGTCATGGAAAGCAACTTCAGTAAATCCTAGTCCTATAGTAGCTAGTCTTTTTATCGCAATATATGCATTTAGATACGAAGGGTTGCCAGAGCCGTGAGTCTGTACAGCAAGGTTAACCGTGTAAATACCATCCTCTGTAGCTGTGAAATGCCCAGGGGAAGACTGAGTTACACTAATACCACTTCGTAATTGTTCTACAAGTGGCGCTGGGGTTGTAGCATTAATCGGGTACTGAGTATATAAAGTAAGGACAGAATAATAAGCAACTGCTGGCGCAGCAAATACTTTTTCAGTAATTTTTCCTACTTTATATCCACCAAAGTTAGCATAGGTTCCAAGTTCCATCTGAACGTCAGTTGGAGAAGAATCTCCGATGAAGGTTGTTGGATATGGAGTACCAGATATTTTAAAGCCTACTGGAGGAGCAGAAGTTGTACCTACTTCATAGGCACCAACATGAGTAGTAGCCTCGCCAGCAGACTGTATATTATTTATTATAGCAAAGTTTGCAGCTAACTGATCTGCCACAATAGTATAAGTCTCTATTAAACCACCATCTATCCTAGTTGTATTAGCATCAGTGTGATCATTTAATAAGCCAGCTAGGTAACCACTAACTTGTAAATCTGAAGCCGTTAAAGCACCTGTAACTGTTACTGTACCGTTGAAAGTAAAAGTACCAACAGTTGCAGGAGATACTGGGGCTACATATGTAAAGTAATCTGTCCCTGATGCAGGGTCTACAAAACGAACCTTATCAGCTGCTAAAGTAAACGTTGGTTGCGATGCGGCTATAGAAGTATCTGTAACAGCGCAAGACAATGTAGTATATGGGCCAGTAGCACCAGAAGTAAACGTTACACTTGAAGTATTTGTAGGTGAAGTTATAGTTCCATTACCTATTGACCAAACATATGTATATGTATGCCCAGAAATTAAACCACCGCTAACAGAAGCAGTAAGTCCCGTATGATTTGGAGTTACGTTAGCAGTAGCTCCAATTATAACAGGTGCTGCGGCATTAGAACCGGCTAAAGGTACTGGTATAACACTAGTAGAGCCTACGGCATTTGTTATTACAGTAGCTTCACCAGATACGGCAGTAGATATTTTACATGCGATAGTTATGGTGCCACCAGGGCCCGTAGTAAAAGTCATGCTATTTGATGTATTACCAGAAGTTATTGTGCCGCCAGCAATAGCCCACAAGTATGCAGTAGAACCACTTGGTACAGAAACAGTGTGTGAAGTGTTTGGAGTGGTGTTGGCAAGTAAACCAGAAATAACTACGTTATTTGGTCCCGTGGCTGGTACTATAGTTAACACAGCCTTCGCAGCGAAAACATTTCCAGACAATAGAGAGAACCCTGAGCCACGACCATTTGCACTTACCGTGACTCCGTATTGTGCTGAAGTTCCATTAACAGAGCTTGCGGTTACAGCAACAGAAGCGTTTTGCGTTCCCATCGTAGTACCTAAAGCATTTATAATATCAGCTATTGAAATATTTGGACCGGTGTATGCATTTAGTGCAGTATTTATTTGCGAACTGACGAGTGTATAATTACCGCCAGTTAAGGTACCGAAATTGGAATTTAATGTACTAAAATTGGAAGCTAATGCGTAAGTTGAGTCAGCTGTTGCTGTTTTCCAAGCGGCGATTCTAGCATCTGCTGTAGATCGGACTGATCCAACGCCTGTTCCATTTAATGTAGTAACCGCAGCATCTAATGAGATAAATTGTGATGCAGTAGCATATCCTTCACCAGCCGAAGTAATAGCACCGGAAACATAAGTTGCTATTGAAGTGATTGAACCAGTGCCGGTTAAAGTGCTATAACTAGAAGCTAATGACCCAGTTCCACTATTAAAATTATTCCAATCAGTAGATGATAGAGCGCCAGTAGTTGTAGAAGAAGCTAAAGCAAGAGACAGTGCTTGAGTAGATAGAGAAAGGCCGTTGGCTGTACCAATAGTAAGAGCTGAGTGTAAATCAGAGACTAGCGCTAAAGTTCCTGTAGAACTTGGCATAGTTATGGAAACTGAAGTAGCTGTGGGTATTAATGTTGTAATTCCAGCTGTTGCAGGGGCTTTTAAACTCCACCCAGTTCTGGCAGAACTTACTGCGATGTACCCTGTAATAGTAGGAGTAGAAGACACAAGTTCTTCTATATCAATACCGGAGCTTCCGCCAGAAGTAGCGCCACCGCCCTTATTTAGAGTTATTGTTTTATCGACTACATCTAAGTTAGTGGTACTTGTATGATTTATAGCGCCAGCTACGTTTAAGATACCTCTTACATTTACTATATCAGTAATAGCAGAACCTAAATTAACAGTTGTACTTGATATAGTAGTAGTTGCACCAGAGAATGTATTACTACCGGTAAATATTTGACTATTAACTAAATACGCCATCCCGGTCAATAAAAAATCAGAGCTTGGCCCATCTCCGGTTGGGTTCATTACGAATTGCCATGAAGATGATCCACTATCCCATTCGCACCTAAAGTGTGGGTTTGTGAGATATCCAGGAACTTGGTTGGTTTGAAATACTAAAGCTTTTGTAGTATGGCTAGAGGTATTACTAGGATTACCAATGACGAAATCGTCATCAGCTGTGGTGGTAAATCTGAACTGTGATGTGCGTAACTCGCCTGCCATTGTAACACCTCTTTGTAATTAATATCAATTTTCATTTATAACTTGTTGTTAGACACTAACTTATATAAAATTGTGTGTGACTATGGTGACTCATTAGTTCTTCTTTCAGTGCTTCTATTTCAGACTTAGACTGTGACAACAGTTCTGCATGATTAAGTGTTTGTTGATCACCAGTACCGCCAGCTATAGTAGAATATTTACCTCGGATTAAACCAAGCATATTCTTACATACAGCCAAAGCCATCCTTTGAATCCAATACTGGCCCCAAGAATTGCTTGTAGATATAGCGTTTTGATCTGGATTTTGAATGGAGTATACGTTCTTAGAGTACTCTACAATAATAGGCTCAGACATTTTAGGATACGGGTAAAGATATATAATGCTATCTACTACTCTAAAAGTGATTTGGTTACCTATTAGCCTGTCTCTGTTTTGCAGGTACTCGTAAAAAATGCCTAGGTTGGCAGCCCCGTGAAGCATATTTCCGGTTCCGGGACCAAAAGGAGCATTATAGGCGGCAAAACTAAACATGTCTTGAGCAGAACCAGCCATGATTTGAAAGGGCATGGGATATACAACACCTACAACAGTTCCCAACTCATCTGGAACCTGATATTGATTAACCCCAGCAATAGCATCTATAGAATAGTATCCACGCTCAACTGCACCCGTAGCCAAGTATTCTGTTAACGCAACAGTAATAGCTTCATCAACTTGAGTAGGTTCAAGCTCAACACCAACTGTGGGAGCACCTAACATCTTGTAGACGTAATCGCTGATTTTCTCACGGGCAATCATTGGCATAACTAACTATCCTTTTATACTGGTATAACGTTTACTTCAATGGAGTTTAGTACTAGTATTTCGTATGGGGCTACAGGATTTAATAAAGAAAGTGAAACATCGTATGAACTAGAAAGGTTTGGAAACTGCTGGCTAGTGTCTTGATATCCTGGGATATCTACTAAAGGTGTATAAGTTTTATTACCAGTAACAACTGCTGTACCATTAGATAAAGTAATTGTAGCTAGCCCACCAATATAAATATTAGCTGAACTCACACCAGAGATAGTATTTAGGTGTTTAACCAATTCAGAGGACTGTAATCCTAAACCCATATCAGTATTATTTAGATTGAAGAAGTTTGTAACCAGTGTTACTAGGTCTTGGTTAATTTGACCAGTCAAATAACCCGCTTTAACTCTAGCATCTACACGAACATCTAAAGCTCTTACAACACCATCTACTATTTCTATCGCTGCGCCTATTGGCATATATTTATTAAGATAGTTTCTTAACTGGTATTTTTCTGTTGTGGTTAGAGTTGAAATGCTTGGAGTAATACTATTTGCATTATTCCTACTAGAAGTGTTTGCAGCTATAGATAAAGCGTAAAGACGAATAATGCTAGCGTCAGCCTCTGCCTTTGTTAATGCAACAGAAAGTTTATAATTACTGTTAAATCTTTTTGCTAACAGTAAATAATCTTCACCTACAACAGCTCTATCTTGAGAAGAATAAAATCTAGTCACAAGCTCTTTAGCTGTAGCTATACTTTCTCCGTAAGTAGATGGAGCAGAGGATATTTCATTGCTTATATCTATACCAACATTACCAAAAGAAATGGTTTGGTTGGCTTCATTTATACCAACAACATATCCAACATTTCTGGTATTGTTAATTCTATATATTATCTTAACGTTAGAAGACCTGTCTGGGATTTTTCCGAAGTTCCCATCACCAAATCTGACTTGAGCAGCAAAATTACCGTCCCAGCTTACTTCATAAACGGGCTCAGAATAATACGTTGTTTCAATATCTGCAGAAATACCCAAAGCAATAATAGAATTATCAGCATCTATAACTCTACCTACCGCAACTCTTGCATTTTTATTCTTTTGCAGGTATGCTACATCGGCATATTTAGTGCCATCAGCAACTAGCAACTGAGTATCAGAAATCACTTGTGGTTGTTTTATAATACCAAGTCCGGGTATTTTAATTGATTTACTAGCTAGTAGATATAAGATGTCTCCAGTAGACCAAGAGACATCATTATTAAAAGCATCTTTAAAGGTTACTGGTATAGAACTATATACAGGAGAATTAGAGGATGTTCCGTATATATAAGAGGGGTGGAAAATTAACAAGTCTACATAACTACTGTTTGGGTTAATCTGAGAAACAACAGAGGATATAATACCGAGTCTGTATGGAACAGTTAATAGCAAAAAGTCAGTATAGTTTGCTATACTGGCAACATTGTCATAATCAATTTGCATTAACATACCAGGTAATAGTAAACCATTTACTTTTTGACTAGCGGCAAGTTCTGACAACTGTATAGGTGCTATTAAGTATGGTATGTCTGTAGAAGACGTTTGAATCATAGACGGGCTGGAAAATCCCGCTAAACTTATAAATGGAATTTCTGTCCAAATATTATAAGCTACTTTATTCTGAATATTTATACTCTTATCTTCAACTTGTACAAGTATATTTGAATCCAATACAGGGGAGCTAGTTAAAGATATAATCTGGTTAGCTATCCCACTAGCGTAGAAATTTTCTATGTTTGTAGTTCCAGTTAGTGCAAAGCAGTTATATGTATTTAATGCAGCCTGTGTTATACCATAGTCAGGATCAGCTGGGTCTACTGTTATTAGAGGAGGAATGATCAAGTCATTTAAATAGTCTGGTTCAAAGACACCAGAATTATTCAGTTTAGCTGGAAACAGCTCAAACGTTTCTTGTCCTAAAATTATAGACCTTCTCTCTAAAGAAGAGGAGAGCAATATTTCTGAACTATCCTCGTATGCCGAGGTTGAAGCAGATAAGGAAGAAGAGGCATTTCTGACTACAGTTAAAAATAATACACCCGCTTTTGGGCGAGCTGGTTTATATTTAAACATGTTAAGTAATCTATAAGTAGACCAGGAAGACTGAGAAGTGTCTAGAAACAGCTCATTTACCATACTATCCATATGGTAACTTAACATTTGGCCCATGTGGGCCATTAAATTCATCATCATACCAGCGGTGTTCGAGTCACCGAAGTCTCTGATATTGTAACCAAATTTGCTGGCGTTAGCCCCTAAAAAGTTTATAAGTTGTAGTTTAATAGAACTAAAATCTAAATTACTATAATCAATTGGGGGTAAAACTGGCTTAAACTTTAATAAATCTATATCTAACGGGGTAACATAATCTGGAATATTAGGATCAACTATAATATTTCCTGCTGTATTTACTACAGCTGAAATATTAGTTGGGGAATCATAGATATTTGTCATAGCTACCCTTTAGTGTATGATTCTTTGTGCCATCCAGAGTTATCTAAAGCAAAAGATGTTTGAGATATTATCCTATGTGTAGATTTATTGCCTCCACAAATAGAGCAATCTTTAACAGAAGGCTTAGAGTAGTGCTCTAAAACTTCTGTTATTTGGTTGCACTGGTTACATTTATATTCAAAAAGCATTTTATACTAGTCTAAAAGTCTTGTTAAAATGTTTTTTTGAATGTAAGAGTCTATAAGGTGTGCATTATAGCTATCGTCTTTGTTGTCGCTTACTAGCCAAAGAGCTTCATCTACGTCTTCGCCTGGCTTTAAAACCAGAACTACGCTTTGCTCAAAACCACCCACAGAAGGGGAAAGAGTCTCAAAAAGCTGGAGAGTAACTGAGCTTAGGGTTACATTTTTTAATCGTGACATGTTTTTTATCCTCACTTATTTAATTGTTATAGTTACTGGCGTATTTCAATTACACTAAATAATACCAACTGCTTAGTTTAATATGCTTGATGGGAGTAGGCTTTTAGCTGTTTCTACAACTACTCCAACAGAGTGGCTAACGTCTTTATTTATTACAGACATCAAGTTCTCTAGATCTGTATCACACTGTCGCTTTCTTCCGTATGGGTTTAAATGTTGTGTTAAGGTCAGGTACTGTATTAAATTAGCGCTGTCTAAAACAGGGTGCACTATTAAAACAGAGCCCTTACTTGGTAATGGGGTGCTAATAAGAATACTTTTTAACAGCGTTTCTTTCACCGCAGCATTAGTAATAGCTGTTTCTGAGATACTAGCTACTAGGGCGCTTTCTTTAGTTGAAAGCTGTGTAAGCTGTATATGTAAATTGTTAATTCTCTCTTTTAGAGAAGAAATTGTAGCGGATTGTTCCGGCGTTGGTGTAGCTACCGTTGCTGTAAGAACAAGTAATTCTGAATCCAGTGGCTTGAGCTCTTCTAACAGAGCTTTATGTCGCTCCTCATATACTTTCAACTCTTCTTTAACTTGGGTAGAATTAGCAGTAGTTGGCATATTAAATATTTATACCTATCATATTGGCAGCACTTAACAAGTCTTTCTTATCTTGAGCAGCCTCTTTCTCCCACCTATTGGCCCAATATTTTTTATCCATAGGTATAACAATATTAAGTTCGTCTTTGGTGGCTTGTATTCTCTTTTCTATGTTCTCTATTTGCTTCTTTAATATTGCTATTCTATTATTTAATAGTTTTGCAGCCTGTTCCTGTGCATCTGCAGTTAATGTTGTATTAGTAACTGTAGTTGATGTATTTGGGGTACTTGGAGATGTGGTTAAAGAAGGAATTGTTAAATTTGGGGCATTACTGAAAATGCTGCTGCTACTGGTAGAAACGCTACTCAAACCAGCTGGAGCCAAATTAGATAAAGACGCTTGTGTTGAAGCATTCGAAGCACCGAGTATTGCTGTATTTAAAGAGTATGTTTGATTGAAGTAGACAAATGTTTTATTTCCATTACTGTCTGTAATATATGTTCCATTACCACCCAAACCAGGATTAGCTGGAGGGGTTACAACCTGTGCTTGTAGAGTTACTAAAGCATACTTATAAGCTTCTAACTGTGCTTTAAAATATAACAAATTAAGATTCGTACCCAAAATTCTTTTTAACCACTCTATGTTTTTGCTTAGCTTTTGTTTAGCTCTAGCTACAGCCTTTATTAAATAAAGAGTAGCTGTATTTAAAGCTTTTTGTAGCTTCATGAGATCTACCATAAAAAACTGTATTAGAGTTGTTATACTTATAAGGGAGGTAATAAGTTTTTCGATACCTTTTACAAATTTATAAGCTTGGCTTACTTCGTTAATCCAATATCCAGTAACTAGTGGCCAAGCTGTCACGAATCCTACAGGATTCGGTAAAAATGAAATAGTAACCGAAGCTGATGTAATTTGAGTAGAAATCAGCTGAGAAACTATAGCTTTACCGTCTTTCCACAAATTTGATATATCTTTTTGTATAGACTGAACTTGTTTTATGGCCTCTGGGTCACCTTGGGCCAAGCCTCGGAGTATTAACCCAATATGGGAATTAAAAACAGCCAACTTTTCATTGAGTGGACCTATTAAACTTGGTAGATAAGCCATTAAAACTTCCCGAAATTAGAGTTTGTCCCTGTATCTAACCCAATTGTTACCTGTGGTTTGATCAAAGAGGTTTCATTAATAGTTGGGGTTAACCAACCTTCTACTTCTATTCTTATCGTACCTCTAACTACACGACGTTCAGAGCCCGGAATAAAATTGCTGTTATCTGTACTAGATGTTAGTCTCATACAAGCATAAGGTAAGTAAAAAGATCTTTGTGTTTCATCTTCAAAATCATATAAATCAGTAAGATAAGAGTAAGGATTAAAGTCTAGCTGAAAGGCTGTAAGCAATTGATAGTAATGTTCTCTATAATCACACCAAATATCTATTTGATAAGAATAATTCATAGGCATTGGAAAATGCGTAGTTAATACTTTACCTTGTGCAACAGCTGGATCAGCACTTTTAACTGGCTTGTATCTCCAACGAACAGACGGATCTACTGCTCGTTTATTATCATATTTCATATCTGTCATGTAGTAAGAAATAACTGGTAATACTATCCTATCCGTCAAAGAGGCATTTGGAAATGTACCAGAAGCACCAGACTTTTGCGGCATATTATCAGAAAATGCTAAGTTTGGCGCAGCGTACTTAATAGGAATATCAATATATTTATTCTGAGCTACATCATAAACCTTAGATTTGCTGTCTCGTAGATAATCTCCCATCTTCATAGCATAAAGACGGATATCCCCAATATAGATAGTATCTACCGTATTGGCGTACGAATATAACATAAAATTTCTTGGAAACGCTTCTAGACTCCCGTCTTTAGCCGTTTTAGGGAGATTGTTTCCAGGTCTATTCTCTTTATCAGAGTTATTAATTTCTGTCATTTTGTACCTTAGACGTAAATAGTCCAGTTGATTATAAGGCTAATAGTATCAGACTTAGAAATACTTGGGAATCTTTTTATAGCAAATGCACTAAGTGGCGTAGTATTTAACATTAAAGCTAATTCACTTATAGCTTTACCGTTTAATAGTGTCACAAAAGATTGACCAGACAAAGTAGATGCTGGGACAGTAATAGAGAATACTGCCCGAGGACTTGGAAATACTTCTGCTCGTGGGGTGAACAAATAGTCTCTGTTGTTCTGTAGGCCATCAATCGGAGTTCTTAACGTAGTTTCGTTTGCAGAAACAGAAGTTGCTACATTAGAATTACCTACAATAGTGCCGCCAGTCCCGAAAGACACGCCAGAAATATAAGAACTTGACGTTCCGACCAAAGAATTGCACAGGTTATTTCTACCGCTGGACACGATAAGGTTTTTATCGTCAACTATTGTAGAAACAGTTCCATCTAATGAAACAGCCTGTATTAATATTTCACCTTTTAAGTGTACCGAATCTTCTATTTTCATTGTGATTAATCCTAAACTTAATTACCTATAAACGCAAGGGTCTGGCGTACTATACCAGACCCTAATCATTTATCCGTCACTGTTTGCTTTAGAAATTGAAATTTAAACTGATATTTAATGCTCTATCTTTACCTGTATCCATACCCATAACACTGTCTAAATCAGAGATATCAACAGGTTGAGAACCGGGTGCTCTCATAGGCTGTCCAGGCATTGGGTTTGTTTTAACATACTGTCTCATGTTAGGAACCGAATGGGCTGGTGTTGTAGGCTTTTTAACTAAATTACCAGCAGCATCTTTACCAACGGTTACTTGAGCATCTGGAGTACCGTTCTTTTTAGCGGAGGTACCTACGATATCTTTTAATCCTAATATATCATCATTAGGAACCCAGAAAGCAGACTCTTTGCCTGATGGGTTGGCTTCCATTTCTGGCTCGCCTTCTTCACAGGCTTCTCCCTCGCCACATGACTCACCTTCACCAATTTCCGGCTCTTCAGAATTCATTGTTTGTGGTTTAGCTTTACCAGCACCTTTAGCAAAGTCCTTGCCTTTTCCTGGTGCTTCTTTACCGCTAATTTCCGCACCATCCTCTTGAGTATATGAGTTATCTACACCAGTTACATCACCAGCATCCGTACTCTCATCTGCTTCTTGGTCTTCATCGTCTGCATCTGAGCCTTCTTCTACGTCTGGTCCTGCAGGCTTTGTTGCGCCTGTACCAGCAGTCCAAGAGGAATCCTGCCCAACAACACTCTTATTGCCTATGGTGCCACCGCTGGAACTAACTTCTCCAGCTTGATCTACATTAGGGCCGTCATCTTCACGAACAAGAGTATCTCCAGCTGGTGCAACCTCTGTAATTTCACCGCCGTCTAAATCATTAGACATGTCGCCTTTTGTTTCTAATACCTCACCTGTAGATAACTCTCCTAAAGCGCTCATTATATCTTCTACAGTATAAATAGTAGCTTTAACGGATTCTGCTATTTTAGAAGCAGTTGCCTGCAAATAATAAACATTTGGGTCTGTTTTACTCTTAAAAAGGATATCACCGTTTTGTAAAGGTATCTTTATTGCCGTAGGGTCTTTTACTAAGTCTAACTGTTGTTGAGTTGGACCTATCTGTGCAGCACCGCCAGCAGCTGGGTTGGCAGCTGCCGTTTGTCCAGGAGCTGTAGCTACAGAAGCTGGTTGGGAAACAGGGGCTGGTGTCTCACTTCCACCGGGTTTTGATGCACCTGGAGTTGAAAAGGTCGGCTGTTGTGGTGCTGTTATTTTTGGTGGCGTACCACCGTTTGCAACAGCTGCATTTAAAGTTGCAGCATCTTCATACAAAAAAGTTCTTCTAGTCTCTTTTAAATCAGATGACATAGTAGTATATTTTTCCGCTGCTATCTGGAATAGGGACTTAGGAGTTTTCATATTAATTCTTTCCTGGTTTTTTAAATGGTTTTTTGACTTCGGATATTTTAATTTTTGGAGCCTTGACTTCTTTTACTTCTGGGGTTGGCTCTGTTGTTTCTTCAGAAATCACAGACTCTGGGGCATCTATAACAATGCAATGTAGTATGTTTGGTACATATAGATTTAATCCAGGATAGTCCAATTCTAAGGTGGCTCCGGGAGTAAACACTTTTGTATTAACAAAAGATTGATCTTTATTTGTTAGTAGTACAGACTGATTTTGTTGCGTTACATTTCTATAAATATATTTCATTACCTTCTCGTTTTTGGGTTGCAAATCCCACAAATAACTTTTCCGGGTAGGGTTTTGCAAACGCAACCTGTTGTTGTTTTTTCTGGGGTTCTTCTTACTAATGTACCCTTTTCAACGGGTTTATTATAACCACCTGGTGTAGTTGATCCAGTTGTTGTAGCCTCAAATAATTTTTTCATACGTTAAACACCTTAAACACATTGCTACTATTTAATTTAGGTCTTCGAGAAATACTCAATTAGTACGGTGTCTCCCTCGACTAGAGAAAGAGATAAATCTGCTGAAAGTGCAATAGCTGCAACATTACTGCCAGAGACTTTCCTTGTTAGGAACGTCCAGCCTGTTTTATAGTTAACTATAACACTGTTTAAAGAAACAGTTACGTTTGGAGTAGCAATCTCAAACATCGCCAAGGGTTGATAAGCTCTTGGGTCAGAGCTTGAATTGATATATGCACTAGTATCATCGTTGTACCAGCAAACACAAGGAATTGTACCAGTAGCGGGTAAATTTTTAATAAACCTATTACCAAGATTAATAGTATATAAATCAGTGCCTAATGTGGTCTTTGGCCCGGTAATAGTACTAGTTATAGTATGATATACTAAATCCAAAGGTTCAGTATTTTTTTCTGTTTGCCCTAATGACATTGCTTTATATTCAACCACAATAATATCAAGAGCTTCTAAACTAACTTCAGGAAGAATTGTAACAGACTTTATTATTCCTGATTCGACAACCCAATCAAAACCATACCGCAATAAAGTACCATTTAGGAACAGTTTTATATTTGGAGATATGTTACTCTCCGAGGGCGATAAAGAATAATGCCAGAAACCAACGTTTTCGCCTGTATTTATCTCTTGCCACTCAATCCACAAGTCCGGATTGCTTAAAGTATAAGTATAAATAGAGCCATTGCTTACTGTAAACCTATCTGTTACTGGAATAGCTCCTGGGATTAGGATAGATAACTTATCTAACCTCTCGGATATACCGGAATATACAGTTTGTTTAAAATTTATAGGGATGTTTCCAGCATATAGAGAAGATTTTATATTATAATCCCCAGTTATATTTTCAAAGTATACTTCTGGAGCACTCCCAGAAACAGAATCATCATAATAAATCCCAGATCCTGAAGTGGATAAATTATAGCCAGATGAAGTTAAGAGAGCTTTTTGCCCTATCGCACTTTCAATTGAAACGAATGTTTCTAAAGTACTTGAGAAATCTGGTGAAAACCAAGACAGAGAAACATCCGTGCCATCAGATAAAACATATTTATAGTTGTCTACTCTGATCGGAGCAGAAGTATCAGCTGGGTAATCGCTAGACTCTTCGGCCCTAGTAAATGTAGTAACATCTTTTCTAAAAGGTTGTAAACTATCTCGTCTACTTTGAATAAAGGGTACAGAAGCAAACTTGCAGGAACTTCTGTTCCAAATAGAGGCTCTGTTGGAATTTACTGGCCTAGACACCAAAAAGTGTTTAGGGTCATTTGGATTATACGCTTGTAAAGCAAATAACCATTGGTCTGATGAAGAGTGGTTTAATTGCCCGGCTTCTGAAGTATCGGCTACCTCGTATGGAACAATACCATAATATGGAGCCTCTTTTGATACCTTTACTTCATAGTAATTTCCCCACCAGTTGTTTGCAATGGTTTGATCGCCTAGATAATATGCTGTGTATTCTGGAGAATATATAGTCCATTTACTCTTGTCTGTTCTGTTCAAAGGATCTCTAGAGACTATATTATATCCATCAACAAATTCATTTTTTAACGAACTTCTATTATAAATGTTAGAAGATTTTCTAAAGGATTTGTTTCCTAGAACAGTTTTTGCTTTTGTTTTACTATTAACAGAAATAATTGGAGTAGGCATTACACTAGATAGAGGGAACTCTTTAGTTGTGTTAACTGCAAATTGTCTGGAGAATTTATTATTTATTCTTGTAGTATACCTAAATCCTCTTCCGGGTATTCCATTTTCTGTTTGGTCATAATGTGTTGTTCTGGATAAATACAGTAGGTGTAACTTTCCAGCTAACAAGAAGTTATATGTTTTTGGTGATATAGAAAGAGCACTAGCGATTGAAGCCGTGTTTAAAAATATATCGCTATTGTCAAAGTAGTAATCTAAACCCGCAGTTAGTGTAAGATAATCGCCACCGCTCTCAAACACTACCATAGTAGAGTTATCATATAAATGCTGTTTAAATATGTATGTATATTGGTCGCTTAGTTCTGTTATTCCAGAAGCCAATAAGAACCCATTCGCCGGACCTGCAGCAAACTCTTTAATCTCTTGAAGATCCCAAGGTCTAGACATTGTTGAGTCTGGGTTTAAAACTGTAGACTCTAATAGAGATTGAATATCTGTTGTTGTTATTGTAATGTTAGAGCCTGGGGCAGGCTTAGATAAATAATATTTAGAAGAGGCTTCATTTATTTTTCCACTTAACAAGTACAACATGATTAGATTTTCTGGTAATCCAGTGCCAGTAATAGTCTGGCCTGATGCAATACTACCCACAGCTGGAGGGCTAACCAAAGTCATAATATTATCTAAAAATGTTGCTATGCCTCCAGAACTACCAAACGAAGTAGTTATTGATGACCTATATGGCTGTGAGTTGTTTGGAATAGATACATTAGTAATACAAGAACTATCAACACCACCCATATAATTAGTAGATATTATTTTATTTGAGAAAACGCCATTGCCATCTGTGTCTTGATCTGCTGTAGTTTGCTCTGCAAAACTGATTACTTCTTTCTGAGAGCATAACATAGTTTTAAAGTCTAAAACTGGGTTAGACAATAAGTTACGCAGACTGTACTGTATAACAGTGTGGCCGGGATCCCGCATTATATCAACTCGGTTTTTTGGTACACGACCCTCTATATCATTTGCTGGTACATAATAAATACTTTTTTTATTTAGTAAAGATTTATATATTATATCAGCTTGAATTTTTGCTACACGACCCTCTATTTCATCCGTTGGAATAATATAAGTGTCGTTTTTACCTGGAGATGGGTTCATAGATATCAAATCAACACTTAAAGTATTAGTTACAGAATACTCATCTACTATAGATTCCTCAACTAATAATTTACCACCGGAAGCAGAAGATATAGTAAAAGTTCCATTGTTATATAAAGTATTAATAACTGTAATAATAGTGCCCGGGGCATAATTACGTGCGTCAAAAATTCCAAAGGATAGGCTGATACTATTATCCGCACTAGCAAAAATCATTGGAGTTGAAATAGAAGAAACAAAGTCATCTTTAGTTAATAACCTATCTCCAGAAGCAGATAATAAATTTTTATCTGTGGAGGCGGCATTTGTATATAGGTTTAAAATGCTGCTAATATCAGAAACGAAAGGAAAAGTTTTTATTGGCAAAGACTTTTTAAAGGTTGAAAATAAAGAAGTTTCTTTAGTTGGAGTTAGTTTAGCAAGGTCAAAAACCTGATACACACTGGAGATAACTCCTCTATTATCAGAAGAGTCTGCTGGATATTCTGTTACATTTTCAGCTCCTACAGTTGCTCCATAGGCTATAGTATTTTCAGTTCTATCCATAGTAACACTAACAGCAGAGTCAAAAGACTCTTGCATGTTAAAAACGTCACTGTTTATAGCAGTTTGGTCAAAAATAAATTCTGATATGTCATAACGAACTTCTAGCCCTTGGATTAAAACATGGAAAGGTTTAAATCTCATTAGCAAATCTAAAGCGCTACTAAAATTATTATCTTTTATACTACCGTCTAGATTCTCTGCATCAAGGTCATGGTCATACTTTAATACTACGTTTATTCTAGGGAGTTTAGCATATCTAGCTAAAGAATACTGACCAGTAATATTGTTATATCTACTAGTAGTACTTAATGGATTAAATAACAATTTTCTTGTGTTAGAAATAACTCTTGGCCTAAGAACTTTACCAAAAGAGTTTAACTTTACTAACCCAGTACGATTATAAGAATCAAACTGATCACTTTCAGCAGCACCAGGTAAAGATTCTCCTTCTATACTAGTTAGAGTTTTTCTAAACCAGGGTTTTATTTTTACGCTATCTGGAGTATTGTTAAAGATTTTTTCTTTCGGTACAATATCACCAATATGATCTCTATACAGTTCACTCATAAAGACAGAATAACCTACCAGCTTTTCAGCTAGTAGCAATCCTCTTTTTGTACCACGAATTTTGTATAATAGCGGAGCAGCCTTTATTTGCTCTCGCCAAGAAATCGGGTCTGTGCCTTGTAAAGTCCACCCAACCATACCAGATAAAAATTTTAAATACTTTTCTGGGCAAAGGTCTGGATCAAAAAGCTCATCCATATGTACGATTCTGTTATAAAAATAGAAATACATGTGTTGAGACATGGTATATAAAACTATTTGTAATGACTTTCCATAATCACTATCATTATTTCTCCACACTGACGGAACCAAATTCCACACTATTGCGTAGAAATCGCCAAAGGATAGGGGCTTAGAACTATTTGCTGTCATTATAAACTAAAATCCTTACCAAAGTGCTGCCGTGCCAGAGAAAAATATACTTCTAGTGCCAGTTTTTTTGGCTAAAGCTCTTGTCATAGTTAAACTATCAGACGACCCTTCAACTAATCCAGATAAACCTAAATATAAGGAATCTCCAGCAATCCCTGGAGGAGTTGTTGCCGAAGAGGGGTATACAAAATTAGGGCAGAAAGTGCATACGACTGTATTTACATAAAGCCCTGAAACTATATCAAACTCTGCCTCTGCTACTACTATACCATATCTGGTGGTTGCGTCATCAACCATAGTAGCTTCCGCTAATAGTTCACCATCTTGTATTTTGGCAATCTCGTATAAAGAAAAAACATGAGCTTGGTCTGCTTGTGGTAGAATGCTTACAAGACCTCCCCAAGATTGTATATTAGCTATAGTATCAGAATAGGCATAAGCTGACTGTGCTGGCCTATTTAAGTTCCCATAGAATGGAGATTCTCCACGGCGAATGGGTAAAAATTCTGCCCCTGGTATAGATTGTGTTTTACTAAAATGTTTAATTTTGTTTCTCATTATTTATCACCAAGTTAAGCGGGCATTGACTTAAATTTACCCATTACTAAAAGCAGAGTAGAATATCCAGCCTGGGCTACACGACTGGTTGAGTTTTGATATTTTAGTCTAATTTTGGAGGTATTATTAGAACTGAACCCAATAATTTGTATCCAAGTATCATCATCGTAATTATTTGCAGTCTCGTCTAGATTGTTTAATAACGCTTGCACAGTAAAAATAGAATGGAATAAGTCTGTTGGTAACGCCACGTCAAACTCTGGGTTCCAAGCATCCCCACCATCTCTGAAGTTGCCTGCATCTGGGAAACTAATGATATTAGTTTGCGCCCAAAAAGTTACAATGTCTCCTAAAACAGAATACCCATATGTATCTATTCCAGTTAAAATAGGGGAACCTACTAAAGTGTGCTTATCTCCACTTATATATCCCAAGGAAGAAGAAACAGCAGAATCAACGTAACCCTTTGTTATTACAGAGTTTGGTAGATCATCAGATTCTGGCTCTCTAGCGAGCAATACTTGGTATGTATTGCTAGAAATAAGCAAGTTGTCACTTGTATCTAATCCCAAGGTAGCCGAAATTAATCCGCTCTCTCTTTTAAACCCAAGGAAAGGAATTGGGTCAGTGGGTGGTATAGTTACTAGAACATCCGTTCTTTCTAAAATAAGGTTTGGGCCAGCTCCGCCAGCATCGTTTCCGTCTAAAAGTTTTAACTGACTAGTAATAGTTTGTGGTAAAATGCTATGTACACCATCTGCACCAGTTGTTGTTATTATAGCCCCGGTGCCACCAGTGACTGGTACATAAGCAGACAAGAATCCCTTAGTAACTACTTCGTTATCCCCAGGAGTGATGTTAGGTGTACTAGTATATGGCGTTTGACCAGCTCTTAAGATCTGAAAATCAGTAATAGATCCAGAGGTGGCTAATAGATTAATCGGCTGAGAGGATACTATGTCAGCACTTTCTAGGCTTGTAAAGTTTAAAACTTCGGTACGGGATAGGGAGTTTGCCGCCACATTAAACGAAATACTACCAGTTACTGGTGTAGTAGTACTTTCTCCAGTTGTTGGATCTGGATTTGTAGTTCCTGTTAATGGAACTTTTTGAGTGTCGGCCTTAGCAACTATATTTATTTTATAATCTACATAGGCTTTTGAAGTAACTTCAGCATCTAGTGTTGGTATTATGGTATTTGTTAAAATACCCATTCCAGAACTCAAATTAATGTACCCATTAGCGGTTAATGCTATATGGGAAGGGGCTATCCCGCTAGACTGTGAAGAAACAAGTAGCGTAAAGCTATTGTTATAATCATTTATGCCATTAGTTGTAAACCCTGCTCCAGCATTTGCTGCGGCTTGATTTGCAGCCTCCACAGATGCAAGCATTCTAGTAGATGTTGTACTGTTATAGTAATCTTGTATACCACCAATGTAACCACCAGAAACTCCATAGTAGTCTGAGATTGTAATACCGGTAGAGTCTGTAGAGGGTATCAGATTAGAAGGCAGGTTAGAAGAGGATAAGATTGCGTTACCTACACCAACACTAGTGGAACCAGTATCAGGAGCATTAGCATTCATTATAATGCCAATGGGAATATCCGGATCCGCAGATGACATTTTTGGTCGGTCCAAAAAGACTAGTTTAGTGCTGATTGCTTGACCTAATTCAAACATACTGTTTGAATAGGAGGCAGCGTGTAATAAATTTGAAGCAGAGAACTCTAATAAACTTCTAATGTTTATACCAGCAGTTAAATACGTCTGGGCCGCACCAGAAAAAGCACTTATTCCAGGGGTGCTAAAATGTACTTCATTTAAGTTGTTCTCTAATACAGGAGCTAAAAATGTACCGGTAGCTTGATTAAATGCTAAATCTGAGGCAGAAAAATATACTGGCACAGAGATGGAAGACGTGTATGAGCCGCTTTGAGTATTTATAAACTCAGCATAAGGATATGTAGAACCAATGTCGTTTACGCTCACGGATTTAAATACAACATTGGACAAAGAAGCGTTTCTCTGTACTGTAACTAACCCAGAAGTAGAGTCATCCCTATTCTTACCAAGATAGTAATTATTACCTAGAATATTAACCTGGTTTCCACCAAACACTATGCTATTGGGACCCATTATTTTACCAACGTATAAAGCTTGATAACCATAGGCAGCATAAGATAAGTCATAATATAACTGGTCAACAAGAACGCCACCTGGGCCTACTCTTAATAGTCTGCCCTGAGAATCATTAACGAAAGCAGCAAACTTGTTTGATATTGTTATATTTGAAGAAAAGGATAGGCATTTATATGCTTGTGTATCAGCATTATAGCCTAATATAAGAACAATAGGATACCTGGTATAGTCTAGCTCAAGAATAGATTTTGATATGTCAATGGGGACTAATAAACTATTTGAGTACACACAAGCACAAGTAAAGGTAGAAAACCCGCCAGCCGGTGCGGTAGACGGGTCTGCAGCTATTTCTGCATAAAACCCAGAGGTTTCTAATAAGCTGGCTATCTCTAGAATATTATCTTGTATGTCTAATAAAGGTCTATTATCTACATCGACATCGTATGGCTCAAATTCTTGATATAGATTTATTGGTTTTAAAGAAATCGTCATTTTAATTCCGCTCACTAAACTTAATTAGGTATATAACAAAGAGCCCGTTAGGCTCTTCATTATTATTTATACTGCTCTCGTTTTGCTCGTTCAGCTCTGTCTTCTTTTTCTTTCTCTATCTCTGCGGCAACATTATAATAGTTTATAAAATCAATAGGGGTCAAAAATTCTGTAAACATGAATTCCGCTTTAATTGTTGCCCTAAGATATATTTGTATTCCTATAATGTCTTTGTAAACTACACCATTATGGAAAAAATTAAAGAGAATGTGTTCTATTATATCGTAATATTCTTGCGTTACTGGGATATCGGAACTTAGGAAACTACTGAAAAAAGATGTCCGTGAAAGGAATCACGAACTCCTGTTCTGTCGCACAAACTGGGCATATTGTTGTAGCTTTACCTGATAACCCAAAGATATCATCCGGGTACGCAGAGGTTATTAAATTGGCTTCCTTGGGGTCCAGGTAGTCTAAAAGCTGGTCCTTTGGTACTTGGACAGGCAAACCAGATATCGACATGATAAGGGCCTTCAGGAGCTCAGTAAGGGG
>Ga0208613_1000129_pt1 | contig 27834 bp, 28 predicted proteins | sample CryBogmetaGMA6M_FD_184543 | JGI IMG/M metagenome (GOLD analysis project Ga0208613, IMG submission 184543) | Freshwater microbial communities from Crystal Bog, Wisconsin, USA - MA6M (SPAdes) | ecosystem: Environmental > Aquatic > Freshwater > Lake | place: Crystal Bog, Wisconsin, USA | collected... | reverse complement strand
GTCGTAATCCCCCTCTTAATATGACCATTCAACCGCTTAAGCCCTTGCTCTTATTGACCTACAGGCATTTTTAGCAAAACATCACCATAACCTGCCAACGTTGTGGCTCATAATTTGCATAGTGTTAAAGTAGGTGAATAAACGAGCTTAAATTACCCGCCTAATCAAATCAACTTATTTAAGCCCTTAAGTATTTTTTAATGTTAAATACTCATAATTTTGTGCAAAGACGGAATTTGGAAACAATTCTTCTGTCATCAAACTGACATTAACATTACTTAGAATTATTCTGTACATCAGCTTTTAAAGTGAGGAAATGACTATGTTAAGCCTAACTACTTTACTTGACTTCAATTTTGAATGGCCAACGATGGTGCCGGGAGAAATAATGGCATTAACCCTGCTCATGGTTTTCGCCAGTCTCTGTACGCTTGAATTTCAAGCGCCCAATAAAAAACTGCCCGCAAAACACTTGCGCCAGTCTTATAAAACCAATATTAGCCTGTTTATGGTTAATAGTATTGCCATGTCCTTGGTTTCAGCCTCATCGCTTTTGATACTGGCCGAACGTTATTCAGGCAAAGGTTTGCTTAACGCTTTATCCAGCCCCGCCTGGAAAGCAGTTCTGTCGTTTGTGGCGCTTGACCTGTTAATGTATTTCTGGCACCAAGCCAGTCACCGCGTTGATTGCCTGTGGATGTTTCATAAGGTACACCATAACGATCCTTGTTTGAATATCTCTACCGCCTTTCGAATACATTTTCTGGAGCTGTTTATAACCCATATTCTAAAAGCGAGTTTAATTATTATTTTAGGCATAGAAGCAGCTGTGTTGCTAATCAATGAAGCAATAATGACCCTGTTTATTATGTTTCATCACACCAACATTTCTTTCATCGGTGAAAAATTACTAAGCTATCTGATTATCACGCCTTCTCTGCACCGGACTCACCATTCAACCCAGCGGTGTGAGCATGACAGTAATTATGGCGCTGTTTTCTCATTTTGGGATCGGCTTTTCGGGACACTGACAGAACGGGAACCAGCAGAAATAGGCATCAACGGTAGTTCACCGCTGGATCTTGTAAACCTGATAAAGTTTGGCTTTACCCTGCAAATGCCGCCAGTCGTTCAGCCCGTTAATTTTGATGCCATGATTGCTGAGGCCGCTTATTACAAAGCAGAAAAACGCGGATTTTATCCCGGCAATGATCTTCGTGACTGGCTGGAAGCAAAAAAAGAAATCATCACCCAACTTTACGGAGATAAGCCGATTAAACATAATGTAACCCGCAAGCCTCAGTATAATTATCTTAAATTTATGAATCTGGATATAAATCACCGGCGCATACAGAATTTTTAAGATTTTTGACAGGCTTATTCTCCACGAAGACACGAAGAGTACGAAGAAAAAACTCTTTTAAAATTTTCGACAAGCTTATTCACCACGAAGGCACGAAGAAGAAAGACACAAAGAAAAAACTTCGTGTTCTTCGTGTCTTCGTGGTGAAATGCTTTTAAAACTTTAGTAACTCACCCGAATGCCAATTTCTGCGCTGCGTCCCGGATCGGGTGCAAAATTACGCAAATACGAGGTTGAGTTGCGTATATTTTCATTGAGCATATTTTTACCTTTGGCAAACAGCATCACTTGGGACTCATGAAAGCTCGCCAACTGATATTGTGCGCCCAAATTTAACAACAAATAACCCGGTGTGTTGGATTGATTGTCGCCGGCATAAGTCTGCGCTTCACCTCGCGTAAGCTTTACATCGCTTGACCAGTCACCTTTAGCGTAACTTAACTGCCAACCATAACGCAGCGGCGGCATACGGGGAACATTGCCACCTTGATCAAACGAGCCACGGGTATAATCACCAAATAGCGTCAAATCGACTGCACCGTATCGGTTTTGCAGCAACGGAAATACTGTCTTGGCTTCAAAGCCCCTAAAAACGGCATTGGCTTGGGCGCTTTGCAAGACCGGCAGACAAGCGCCCGGCGCTCCCGTGCAACTTGGCTCAAATCCAGGCGCTGGCAAACCCTCGTTAAATACATAACGGGCTTGTTGCTGATAAATATAATCATTAACCCAATTATGGAAAAGATTAAGTTCCGATGTCATCCAGTCGGCATTAAATTTATAGCCCAAATCCAGATTATAAGAAATTTCTTTGCGCAGGTTTACGTCGCCTTTTTCATAACTCATGGTCGCATCATGAACCCCATTGGAAAACAATTCCTGTATTTGCGGTGCCCGTTGGGATTGGGTAACCGCCAGATTGAGTTGATGCTGCCTGGTAATATCCCACAACGCCGAAACCGCCCCGCTTAACGGAATGTATGAAACACTGCTATACGTTGTTTCCGGAGAAATGCCTTGCCATTCACCGCGCAGACCCAAATCATAAGTCACCTTGCCCAGTGCGAAAGACTCGACAGCAAACAAACCGTAAGAATCAATATCCGATTTTGGCACGATGGTTTCTGCCCCCAGCGCTGAAAACTGACTATTGGCTGATTGAAAACCCAGCACGCCTTTTACGATGCCTAGCGGTTGATGCTCAAGTTCCAAACGGCTTTCATAGGATTGATTAAGAAACGTCGTAGCCGGTACACCGCCACTTATTTCAACGTGTTTGTAATCCGTATAACCCAATTTCATCCGCACTGCTTCAGCAAAGGCAAAAGGTTTATTAAGTTGCCCCTTAACATCGTATTTGGTTTGATTAAGCTGAATTCTAACCGGCGCACTGCCCGTGCCATTGGGAGGAATCCCATAGTTTTTCTCCAAACTATTAATCGCCGCCCCCGCCAGCCCAACATCACCTATCATCGAAGCACCTGCCGAACCACCGCGTGACCGCGCATTTGAATTATTAAGAAGTCCGTAAGGATTATCCAGTACAGCCGTGCCTTCAAGAGTGGGATCGGTGGCACGCGCCGCCGCCTCATCTATCGGTTGTCCGCCAAGATGGGTATTGCCTTGGTCACGATAAAAGCCGTCTACATGATAGGCAAACTTGTCTTTGCCACCCTCAAGTTTAAGCGCACTTGACGATTCGGTCGTTGCGGAATCATAGCGTTGCTCACCCGCACCACCCAGCAACTTGTCGGGGACTTTTTCAGGAATACGGTTATCAATCACATTGACCACACCACCGATGGCGCCGCTTCCATACAAAAGGGTCGAGGCGCCTCGCAAAACTTCAATACGTTCCGCTATAATCGGGTCAACGCCATTGGCGTGATCGGGACTTAATGACGAGACATCATTATTGCCCAGACTATTTTGCATAACCCGCACCCTGGAACCTGATTGCCCACGAATGACCGGCGTACCCACGCCAGAGCCAAACGATTGACTGGTAATACCCAACTCATTACTTAAGGTTTCGCCGAGGGTTTGCCCTATTTTTACCCGCAGCGCGTCTCCGGACAATTCCGTAACCGGCCGGGCAAATTTTGAAGTGGATTGTTTTATACCCGTACCGGTAACAAACACATCGTCCAACTTGTAAATATCCTTATCATCCGCGAACGCGACAGATCCCATCGCACCGGTCGACAAGAAAAAAATCACCCATTTTTTGTTCATAAAGTTGTTAAGTTGAATACTATTAATCGCAAAAATACAGCTTGCGGGTTCGGTGAATTATTGAGCCATTAATCATAACCATAAACTTACAGAATGATTAAAATACCTGCTAGGGTATGTTATAACATAACATATTGCAACTGTTATTTGCCGGGTTCATGGTCGATACCGATTGACCGATGCCGGTCGGAGTTTGCAGCCCCGACCGAAACGTTTGAAGGTTTCAACAGCTTTCAAAACGTGAGTATCCAGTACGCAGGGCGTGCCGTGCGCGCCTTATTTTTAAAAGCGCGCATGGCACGCCCTACAGAAAATAATGTCGCTTCATTACCTCATCTATCCAGTATACGTCGTGACTATTACAAAAATATTAACCCACGCTATTATTAACGTTAAAGCCCGGCAAGGTTTGGCACTTTGCACAAATGCCATGCACTTCAATGGCTTTACTGTGTACGATAAACCCAGCTTGTTTAATTTCTTGCGACACCGCCGCCATCACCTTTTTAGCGGAACGTTCCTCGACTTCCTGACAGTTTTTGCAGATCAGCAATAATTGTTCATGTTGAAGACCTGAACAGGAGCAGCCGACAAACGCATTAAGACTTTCTACCCGATGAATTAAACCTTGTTCCATCAAAAAATCCAGCGCACGGTAAATAGTCGCGGGTTTTGCGGCCTGTTGCAACGGTTTAAGCCGATCCAAAAGTTCATAGGCTTTAACTGCTTTATGACTTTCCCAAATCAGTTCCAGTACTTTATGGCGAATGGCTGTTAATTGCACGCCGCGTTCTACGCATAAATGCTCAGCGGTAACCAGCGCTTCACTGACGCATTGTGTATGGTTATGCTCTAAAGGCGACAGATTGGGATTGATTTGAGTAGTCATAGCAAGCGTTATTTACCTAAAGTTAAACGTTATAATATAACGATCAAAAGCCTCATGCAATTGACCCACTGCCCGGTGTGCAAATCATGATGTTAACGGCAAAGCCGTTCAGCCACCGTTAAGGCTATAAACAGTCTAATACCTGCAACTCAATAAAGGCACTTTTGTTGTAAATAGATGCCTTTCTTGTGTTAGCATTACAATTACCTTGAATTTTTCAGGTAAATAAACCCTAAATAACATTTTAAAACAAGAGGACACGACTTATGAAAACTAAAGCAATCATAGCGGCCGGTTTAGTTACTTTGGCATTATTGGCAGGCTGTAACAAAGCAGAAGAACCCGCAGCAACGTCTGCTGCGCCAGAATCTGCTCCAAGTGCCGCACCCGCTCCTGCTGAAGCGCCTCCTGCAAAGTAATATAAGCTCTGCCCACCCCGATTAGGGGCAGTGTCTTACAAGCTCTGGTTTTCTCTGCAATGGAGAGCCAGAGCTTACTCTGATAGAAATCCAAAAAAACAAAATATCCCCCCATCATTTCCACGCTTGGCCATTATTGGCCGATAGTCAACGTATTCGTACCCAAGAAATAGCCGGATACACATCAACTTAGAGATATTACAGACCACGAAGACACGAAGTTCACGAAGAAAACCAAAGAAAAATCGTAACTACTCAGTATATTCCGACTTTGATCATAGAACACGGATGACACTGATTCGACGGATTTTAACGGATTTTTTCTTTTTAGTCCTAAAAACAGGCATCCTTCACTCCTCGGTTTACACTTTTTGCAATAACATCGCGTAGGTCGGGTTAGCGATAGCGTAACCCGACAAATCAACGACTATGTGTCGGGTTACGGCTAGCGCCTAACCCGACCTACAGAGATTTTTAGCATTTTTTGTGATAAAAAAGTGTCAACTACTTTTGGACTTCTATGAAGGATGCCTAAAAACACCTTAGGTTTTTTATGATATAAAAAATATCTTTATCTGTGTCTATCAGTAAAATCCGTCTTATCTGTGTTCTATTTTTTAACGACTGAGTACAGCGCCGGAAACGCTTATTCTCGCTTGCGCTCGAAAAGCCTTATTCCGGCCTTTTTTACAGGCAACAGCTGAAGCGGTTGCACCTTTTTTAAACGACCTTAAAAGACGGTTGTTGCTAAAAAACAAATCCAATTGACGGTGGGTTGCTCTTAAAAAACAGCAAGAAGCCTGATTGTGCCGTTGTTTTTTGGAAAATTAACAAACTAAACCCTTTATTTGTTGCTTTGTAACAAAAATATAACCTCGCTGTCATAAAGCTGTCACATTTCTCCCTTATCCTTGCCTCTGTCTTTTTTAATTACCGAGAGCAACTCATGAAATTCTCTAAACTGACGTTGGCGATTGCAGCCACATTAAGCGCAGGCGCAACATTTAATGCTTTTGCTATTGAATTGTATGTTGATACCAAAACCAAACAAATTTATGCAGAACCAGGCCGTGGCCGTGAACTCATGGGTTCTTTCCAAAAAGTAGATGAGGCTCCGGCAAAAACAGCTGCACCCGTAGCACCTGCTGCTGAAATATCCGCCATGAAACAGGATTTGGATCTAAAAACCAACGAAATCAAAGCCCTTCAAGAACATGCGGCAGAAGCTACAAAACCTGATGCTGTTGTAGTTAAACTCGAGGATGGTATCCATTTTGCAACCAGAGATGGCAATTTTACCGCCGCTATTAACGGTCGTATGCAAGTGGATTCACAGATCAATGTTAATCAGAACTTGCCTGTCAGTTATCTAAGTACTGTCACCTCTCCCACCGCAGCTCAAAATCAATTAGGCGTTCCAGCACCCCTTAACGATGGCACAACGGTACGTCGTGCCCGTCTGGGTATGGAAGGTACTTTTTTTAAAAGATCCGATTACAAATTTGAATACGATTTTACACGCGGCAATGGCTTGAATGCTGGCGGTATTACCGATGCATTTATTCGTTATACTTTCTCCAATCCCTTTTCAATTAAAGCCGGTTCCTTTAAAGAACCGATCAGTATGGAAGAAGCCACCAGCAACCGCTATTTAACGTTCATAGAGCGTAACATGTCAGTTAATACCTTCATAGACAACCTGAATACTTACAAAGTCGGTATTGGCGCAAACTACTCGGCTGACCGCTGGCTGGTAGCGACCTCCCTGCAAACTGAAGGTGTGGGGGGTTATAACGCTTATGGCAATAACACACTGACAGCCGCCCAAACAGGAAGTGCAATTAATCCTAACGGAGGTGTTAACCGCAATGGAGGTGGTGGTGATACGGGTTGGGAAGTTAATGCGCGTGTAGCCGGTACGCCCTGGATGGAAAGCAAAACCAAATTCTTGCATGTCGGTACTTCAGGATCGTACATTAACATCAACAACAATTACCTTGGCACTGGTGCTTACAGTAACGGCGGCATTATTTTCGCCAACGGAATTGGTGGCAACGTAGACCGTAGCTCTATATTAAATACCGGTAACTTAACTAGCACCCCCACCGGCGGCACCCAAAGATCACCAGGAGCTCTTCAAGCCAATCACGTGACCCGCTTTGGCGCAGAAACTGCCTTGGTTTATGGGCCGTTTTCAGCACAAGCGGAATATCTACAAACCGATGTTTCAGGTAACGGCTATAACCAGAACGAGTCTCTGAACGGTTACTATGGCTATGCGACTTACTTCTTAACCGGTGAGTCCCGCAATTATAGATCCAAAAATGGCCAATGGGATCGGATTAAACCCAACCGCAACTTTGATTTGAAAGGCGGCTGGGGTGCTTGGGAACTTGCTGCGGGCTACGATTACATGAACTTAAATTCTGGCGTGATTAACGGTGGCCGTGCGTCAACCTTTAAGAGTGGCATAAACTGGTATCCTAACTCACATTTTCGAGTCATGGCGAACTGGGTACATGCACTGGATATTAGTACAGCTGGCGCTGCCTCGCCCACAGGAAGAGCGTTTAATGGTGCCAGTTTGGACATAATTGAAACCCGTATTCAAATGGATTGGTAACATTCTGATAACTATCGCTAACCTCCAAGCGCTTCTTGTCGTTATTCAGGTTCCTCATTAAACCAGGCACCGATAACCAGCGCTTTTGATAGCCCTTTCAAGCCGCACCGGATTTTTCGGTGCGGCTTTTTTTTGTGGTTATCGACACGACTATCAGACCAACCCGATAGCGCCCTGTCGACTGTAATAAGACTTTTCGAGAGCGCCAGCGAGAACACCCGTTTCCGGCACAGCGCACACTATTGCCAACAACAGCCCAAGTGGGTAGCCCGCCTATACCCAGACTGATTCTCTTTTATTTACCTGTGCCTGTCAGTCAACTCCGTGTCACCGCGTTCTATTTTTTTAACGGCTGATTAGTGACCCATTTGATATACAATAGACCACTGAAAGGCTTATACGCCTTTCGTAAAAAAGCCTGGAAACGATTGTAAGCTGTAAAGAATGCCTTAAAGCGACTGGCTGAAAGGTAGATGACTACACATTTTATGAGGAAAAACCATGTTCAAACCAGATATCAACACCCTTGAAATAAATCAGATGCAGCAGAAAATGCAGCATTACTTCCAAACGCATTGGAAATTTTTTCTGGCCGAGGGCATTTTCCTCATTATACTGGGGACTATTGCCATTTTAGTGCCTCAGTTTTTTACCGTAGCCATCGTCGTTTCGTTAGGCTGGATTCTTTTATTTGGCGGTACCTTTCTTATTGTTCGTGCCTTGTTTTTTTTCCGTATGCCTGGCTTTGGCTTGTGGCTATTTATGGGCGTTTTGCAATTTCTTATCGGCTTTTTGTTTCTGTCCCAACCCCTTGAAGGCATATTAACCTTAACACTGTTAATGACCTTGTTTTTTGCCCTGGAAGGTGTTGCTAAAATTTCCTTCGCCCTCATGATGCGGCCCTTGGCGCATTGGGGCTATATCCTTTTTAGCGGCTTGACGGCTTTGTTTTTGGCCTTGGTCATTTGGATGGGTTGGCCCGGAACAGCGGAATGGTTGTTAGGCCTTCTTTTCGGTATTAATATGCTGTTTGGCGGCTGGTCACTGGTTAATATAAGCCTGCGCTATAAAGACAATTCGTTGTAAAACACAGTAAAGCAGGGCGTGCTATGCGCGTCTTTTTGGTTCTTTGTTGTGGGAGCGACGCCACCATCGCGACTAACGTTTCAAATCGCGATGGTGGCGTCGCTCCCACGAAATCCAATGCCGGTCACGCTTTCGGTGGCGACTACGCGGAGCTCTCATCGTTATACACAAGTGCCTGCCGGAGTTTGGGAGCCTGTGCAACTCGTGGAGGTCAGGCTCTGCCTGACTGTCAGGCAAAGCCTGACCTCCATTGTAGGCGCATTCCCAATCCCGGCAGGAATAACGAGCTTTGGGTGTCCTCACATACTTGTATATAACGACGAGCGCCGAGCTGGGGCTCGGCGTTCCCGGAAATCACCGTCAAGATTGTTTTTTACACGTTACCTAAACGGCAGCCCATTTTCTCAAGGAGAATACCATTGATGCATCTTAAAGAACTGTCCTTTACCCGAAAGTTAGCCGTCATTTTGGCGCTTGCTTGGGTTATATTAATTATTGGTCATGAGTTGAAGCTTTATCTTCCTGATCTGGAATTATGGATTGAGAAACTGGGTGCTTTTGCACCACTGGGTTTTATCGTGTTATTTGTCGTTTTAACGCCGGTTTTTGTCTCCGTTGATACGCTTTGTTTTGCTGCGGGTTTATTATTTTCAATGGGCGTTGCAGAATTTTATATGGTCATTGCAACCTATCTGGCCGCCGCACTTATTTTTTTTCTGGGGCGTTATTTAATGCGGGAGCGAGTTGTCGCCTTTATTGCCAAACATCAGCATTTAGCCGAACTGGATACCGCTATTAATAGCCAGCCACTTAAGCTGATGTTTTTATTACGACTGACGCCACTGCCGTTTGCCATGCTAAGCTATGCGCTATCTGTCACACAAGTCCGGTTTTGGCCTTATCTGGTCGCCACCAGCGGTATTTTAATTTATAACACCAGTCTGGTTTACATGGGTTATACCACCAAGCATCTGGCGGGATTAGTCAGTGGATCAGCGAAACAGAGCGGCGTTTCATATCCATTATTGACATTGGGAGTCGTGATGTCTGTGCTGGTATTATTCTATGTAACCAAAATAGCCGGTGAAACTATCCACCGACTCAGTTCAGAAACATCGGAGCCCTCATGTTAATAGACTTTTATTCCGGTATCCCGCCTCTGCTGATGCAATTTATCATGACCGTGGCCTTTTCTTTTGTGGTTGGTCTTGAGTTTCGCAGTTACCATCAAGCCAATGAGTACAAATTGCATTTTGGCAGTACGCGTACTTTTGTGCTGATTGGTCTATTGGGTTTTATCCTGTTTACCCTGGATCCCGGTCGACTTTTGTTTGGTGTAGGCTTATTTTTACTGGGACTATTGTTGCTGGTTTTTTACTGGCGACTCTCTGGAAAAAGTCAATTTTCGCTATTCAGTACCGTATTTTTACTGTTAATCTATTTAATAGGCCCTATCGCCAGCCTGTTTCCCAGCTGGTTTCTGGTGCTATTTATTGTCGTACTGATTCTGGTATTAAGTGAAAAAACAGGGATCCATCGTTTCTCTGATCAGTTGGCTAATGAAGAAATAGCCACTTTAGCCAAGTTTTTAATTATTTCCGGCGTTATCCTGCCTTTATTACCCGACCAACCGATTGCGCCGATGTTGCCGGTCACTTACTACCGGGTATGGCTTGCCGTTATTATCGTCTCCGGTTTTTCTTATCTGAGTTATCTGGTTAACACGTATTTTTTTAAAAGCCGCAGCCTGTTCATTACCGGATTACTGGGCGGACTTTATTCAAGTACGGCGGCAACGGTTGTTATCGGACGCCGCGCTCATGAACTGGATAGCACATCAGGGCGCAAGGTATCATCAGCGCTGATTATGGCGACCACCATGATGTACGTTCGCTTACTGGCGATTATTTTTATGTTTGACCAAAGCGTGGCTTTGGAGCTGTTGAAGCCTTTTGTCGTGCTTGTTTTTATCTCCTTATTAACGATTCTTGCTTTGCTAACCGTTAGAAACTATGAGCCTGACTTACACGACGTCACCGAAGTAAAGCACCCGCTGGAATTATCAACGGCCATTGCCTTTGCTTTATTATTTATGCTGTTTGCCTTTGTGACCAACTTTGTAACCACTCAATATGGGGGACATGGCCTTAAAACGCTGGCTATTGTGGTGGGTTTTACTGATATTGATCCGTTTATCCTGTCCTTGCTAGGCGGTAAATTTACCGTAACCGATTCGGCCGTTGTCTCCGCCGTCATATTGGCCAGTGGCAGTAATAATTTGCTAAAAGCGGCTTACGCCATTGCCTTGGCAAGAAACCGTTCCGTTTTATTTGCTGCAGCGTGGCTAACCTTTTTATTTGTAATCTCGATTGTGTATGCTTATAAATATGCTTGGTGACTTTTTTAAACTATTTTTGAAGGACAGACTTGTGCGTTAACCACCCCAAATACTCTCGGTGCGAGGGTGTCATGCACTTTTCTTGGGGAATTTTGCCGAAAGATAGCCGGCAAAAATTATTGTATACACGCTCCTAACGGTCGACATTTCGAAAATCCCAAGCAATCCCTTGCGGGTCGGTGACCCAGTATTTATTGGAACCCATACAACAGCAACTATCCGCCTCCTTTGCTTCATCAGATTGTTGCGTAGGGCGCAGGCACCATTTGATCACCTGCGAATCCTGATGATCCTCGGCCTGTGTATTGATTTTTTCGGAATCAGGAAGTGCGCAGCAATTAGAAATCGTAAAGTTGATGCGTGGATCATCCAGTACCCATTTCGCGCAGCGCTCTTGCCTTACTGTGGGTGTGCAACCAAATAACGACGTGTAAAAAAGAATGTTCCGCTCAAGGTCGACTATCGGTAAGTGGATGTGAAGTCTTTTCATTTCAAATTCCATAAAAATTTAAGCGTGTAAGCGGCTATATAAGCGCTAAAAATCCACACCGATGCAAAAAAAATTACCAGTCTGAAATTTTAATTCTAAATTGGTATACATAAAGCTTAGCTTTTTTTATTTTATTAGTATTGCGATACAACTCAGATACGCTTCATCGGACAAACTGTAACCAGAGACGTTATTTTTAACTCCATAAACAGCAATTTTTTTCAATCATATATTAAAGCCTTTGGCAACTCAATATTTCAATTATGGTTTTTATAATTAGTTCTGCGCAAGCAAGCAAGCAAGCAAGCAAGCAAGCAAGCAATTGATTTTAAATGAGTTCTTACTAAATATCAATATCTATACATAAAAAACTCATAAAAAATCATGCCGTAAATCTTCGTTAATCTTAATAAAAAGCGCCTTAATACTTATGGCTTATACGCATTATAATCGGCATTTCTTGTCTTCTGCTGATTCAAGGTGAGGCAATAAAGGCCTGTCAATAGACTTTTATTCACCACGAAGACTGCGACTTTTTTCTTTGTGTCCTTCGTGTCTTCGTGGTGATCATCTTTTAAGATTTTTTTGAATGCCGACCGGACTCTATTTAGTCGGGTGTTTTATCGTATTTGATATACTTAAAGCGTGGATCATCGGGTGTGCCTTCCAATGCGCCACCTTCTTTACCCGGTTGCCACATAATGACAGCTTCAATCTTGTTTGCCAGTTCAAAATCCTTGTTGGTAATACCTTTTGCCGCATGATTCATTAACTTAACGATGACAAAGGCATAAGAAACGGCAAGATCCGGATGATGAAAAGCGGCTTCTGCCAGATGCCCCACCGTATTAACCACCATCAGGGTACTTTTCCAGCCACTGGTTTTGTATTTACGTCGAATCCAGCCATTTTCCAGATACCAGAGGGGCAGCTCTTCTTTTAGTCGGGCTTCAACCTCTTCATTGGTATAGGTTTCTTCTTGTTTACGCTCTCTCCATCCCATAATAAACCTCTTTTGTTTGATTAATGTTTGTTGTGTCGGGTTATTTTATCATCAGACTAAACTACTTGCCGGTTTCAATCATGGCACACGGATGACACTGATTGAACGGATTTCAACGGATTTTTTCTTTTTAGGCTTAAGTGCTATCTACCCACTAACACTGGACAGACCTGACAGGTTTTATAAACCTGTCAGGTCTAACTCCAGTATTTTGTACTGGCTAAAGAGAGTCGCCTAAGTGGCTTATAGATATTATTTTTATGCGATGAAGAAGCTTATCCGTGTCTATCGGTCAAATCCGTCTCATCCGTGTTCTATTTTCTCGCTTACGCTCGAAAAGCCTTATTCCGGCTACATCTATTCGCCGTTATGTTGCACATTATCTTATAATGTCCTGTAGAAAAAACACAAGCTCAGCCATTAAATCAGAAAACAAAAATAATAACATAAGTACTACTACCTGGAACTTCGTAAATGTTATGTAATCTGTTACTCTTGTTGCTTTTGACCCACCTTAAATAACTCGCCTGGGTTTGAGGGACAACTTTAAAACAAATTATGTCATCTCTTTCAAAAACAGGGTCATTCAGATTATTATGTTATTCATTTTTGCCACAGGGTGGCTTCCAATGATTTATGATGCCTTATGAAAACCAGCCAATTATTTCTATTTTTAGCCTCATGTTCAGCCTTAACGAGCTGCGGACAACTCGGCCCTCTTTATCTTCCGGGCTCAGCTCCACCTATTTATGTGCCATCTGAGCCCGCACCTGAACCAAAATCTGAACCTAAAACCGAAAAAAACAAGTAAACCATGGATTATTTTAATTACCGAAACAATGCGCTTTACGCCGAAGCTGTTGCTGTGCCGGACATTGTCGCTACCTACGGCAGTCCTTGTTATATTTATTCCAGAGCGACCTTGGAAAGGCACTGGAAGGCGTTTGATCTTGCCTTCGGCGATCAGGCGCATTTAATCTGCTATGCCGTAAAAGCAAACTCCAATATTGCCCTGCTAAATCTGCTGGCTCGTTTAGGCTCAGGTTTTGATATTGTCTCGTTAGGTGAGCTTGAGCGCGTATTGGCGGCCGGTGGCGAAGCTAAAAAAATCGTTTTTTCGGGGGTTGGTAAGCGTGAAGATGAAATTTTGGCCGCACTAAAAATCGGCATACGTTGCTTTAATATTGAAGTGACTGACGAGCTGGATCGAATTAACCGCCTTGCCGGACAATTGGGGGTTATTGCACCGGTTTCTTTTCGGGTTAATCCTGATGTCGATGCCAACACGCATCCTTATATTTCTACCGGGTTAAAAGAAAATAAATTTGGTATAGACATTGAACAGGCATTAACTGAATATCGCCGTGCCGCCACGCTGCAACACATCAATATCATCGGTATAGATTGTCATATTGGCTCACAACTGACTGAAACGCAGCCTTTTTTGGATGCGCTGGATAAAATCCTTGATCTGGTTGCCGTTCTGAAAGCGGATGGCATTCATCTGCATCATCTGGATTTAGGTGGCGGACTGGGCATACGTTATAACGAAGAAGAACCACCCGAACCCGCTGACTATATAGCGGCGGTTTTAAAGCGCCTTGGCAAGGCTAATTTTGAAATTTTGCTGGAACCCGGTCGTGCCATCGTTGGCAATGCGGGTATTCTGGTGACTCAGGTTGAATATCTTAAACCCACCGCCCATAAAAACTTTGCCATCGTTGATGCTGCCATGAATGATTTAGTGCGCCCATCATTGTATAGCGCCTGGCAGGAAATTATTCCCGTCAATCAGCAAAGCAACGCCCCCGAACAAGTCTGGGATATCGTCGGGCCCGTTTGTGAAACCGGTGATTTTTTGGGTAAAGACCGTGCGCTTAAGTTATCCCAAGGTGATTTATTAGCGATACGCTCATCGGGCGCTTATGGGTTTTCGATGAGTTCCAATTACAACTCCAGACCGCGCGTCGCTGAAGTCATGGTTGATGGCGATCAGGTTTATTTAGTCAGGGAACGAGAAAGTATTGCGCAGCTTTTGGCAGGCGAGCACTTGCTACCCTGATTACGCTAACCCGACCAACACCTTACGCAACATGAAAGACAACATGATTAACTTTACTAAAATGCACGGCTTGGGCAATGATTTTGTGGTCATTGACGCTATCAATCAGCCCATAAGTTTAACGCCGGAACAAATCCGGTTGTTGTCTAATCGCCATTTTGGTATTGGTTTTGACCAGCTATTGCTGGTAGAAAAACCAGTGAGTAATAATGCGGATTTTAAATACCGGATTTTTAATGCGGATGGCAGTGAAGTCGCACAATGCGGCAATGGCGCACGCTGTTTTGCCCGTTTTGTGCGCGATAAAAAACTGTCTGACAAAAACGAAATACGCGTTGATACCAACTCCGGTCAATTGTTGCTGCGTTTTGATGAGTGTGGTCTGATAACGGTTAACATGGGGATACCCAAGCATAATCCCGTCGATATTCCTTTACTGGCAGAGCAGGAAGCGCTTATTTATAGCCTTGATGTTAACGCAAAGGAAACATTTTTTGGTGCCGTTTCCATGGGTAATCCCCATGCGGTTATTCAGGTTGATGATGTTAAAACCGCTTTGGTAGCTGACGTGGGCCAGATTTTGGAAAGCCATGCTGTTTTTCCTGAGCGTGCCAATATCGGCTTTATGCAAGTCATCGACCGACAGCACATCAAGCTCCGTGTTTATGAACGCGGTGCTGCTGAAACTCTGGCTTGCGGAAGCGGTGCGTGCGCTGCCGTGGTGATTGGTATCGAGCAAAACCGGCTGGATCATGAGGTCAGTGTTGAACTACCGGGTGGCGAGTTAACAATAAGCTGGTCAGGTCGTGGTGAGCCGGTATTTATGACGGGCCCTGCCCTTGCTGTTTTTGATGGGACCATTACGTTATGAGCAATCAAAAGCCGGATCCCAGTGTTTCTCAAGTTGAAAACTATCTACAGCACCATCCCGATTTCTTCCATGAACATTTAAACCTGCTGGAACTTATGAGCATTCCTCATCCCAGCGGCGCAGCCATATCCCTGATTTCAAAACAGCTTGAACTTTTTAGAAGCAAACATTATGAAATGGAAAGCCAGCTCAATGAGCTGATAGAAATTGCCCGTGACAACGATACTTCTCTGATTCGTATGCATAAACTGACACTAGCCTTGCTTGAAGCTGCTACCTTGGAACAAGTGCTGGCCAATCTTAATGTCGTTCTGGCTGATTATTTTTTAACTGATTTTGTCGCTGTGCGTATTATTAAAAAGTGCCCTGAATCCACTATTGCCAATTTATTTATTGAACCCGGCAGCGAAGATCTACAACCTTTTCTTAAAGTACTTGCCAGTAATCAGCCTAAATGTGGGCGACCGACTTTGGCACAAGCCAAAGCACTCTTCGGTGACTCGGCAATAGCCGTAAAGTCTTGCGCCATTATCCCCATGAATTTCACCGAACTTGACGGTATTCTGGCAATAGGCAGCCGCGAAGAAGGTCGTTTTCATCACAGCATGGGCAATCTGTTTTTAACTCAAATGAGCGAAATCATTGGCACCCGCTTGATTTCATTGTTACGGCAGATACACAATGCATGCTGAGGCAGGGCAACTGCTGACTGACTTTTTTGAGCAACTGACGGTTGAGAAACGTGCCTCTGAACATACCGTTAAAAGTTATCAACGGGATATTAATCACTTAACCCGCTATTGCACAGACAAATCCATTCTCCACTGGGCTGATCTAACGCAAAGTGATGTCCGCTCACATATTGCCGGCCGTCATCGGCAAGGCTTGGGCAGTACCAGCTTGCAACGGGAACTATCGGCCATTCGCAGCTTTTATAACTTTCTGCTAAAAAAACGCCTTGCTGACAATAATCCGGCGCAGTACATTAAAGCGCCCAAGCAAGCCAGAAAATTGCCTAAAACGCTGGATGTAGACCAAGTCAGTGGCTTGCTGGAGGCGGGTACAAACTCAATCCTGGAAATTCGTGACGTCGCCATGTTTGAATTATTCTATTCTTCGGGGTTACGCCTTGGCGAGCTGGCCGCACTTAATTTAAACGATATTGATCTGGCTGATAACTCACTGATGATACGCTCGGGTAAAGGCGGTAAATCAAGGCTGTTACCTATCGGCAGTAAAGCGGTTACGGCGATTAACAACTGGTTGGAACAGCGTTTAAAAAACATTGTTGCCGAGGAGCCTGCTTTATTTATATCAACACGGGGGACACGACTCGGAAAACGCAGCATCGAGTTAAGACTGGAACAGTGGTGCATAAAAAAAAGCATTCCCGAACCTGTCCACCCACACATGCTAAGACATTCTTTTGCCAGCCATTTACTTGAATCCAGTCAGGATTTGAGGGCCGTTCAGGAACTGCTTGGACACAGCAATATTAGTACGACACAGATATATACCCATCTTGACTTTCAACATCTGGCGGCTGTTTATGATAAGGCACATCCACGAGCCAAAAAAAAATCCGAATAGTGACAGGCTTCCCAAGCAAAAATTTTAAAAACCTGCTAACATGCCAGAAATTTTTTATAAAAAAGCAATCTGTTTTATTAAAAAACACACCCTCTTTACAGGATACCGGAAATGGCAGCAAGCGACACACTGGGCGATATAAAATCTAAAGGAATACTCTGGGGCTTTGGTATTCTTACCCTCGCAGTCACGGTCATACTCATCATCCTGGGCGCGTGGTGGGGGAGCGAACCGGGCCAGTTCAATATCCAGGATGAAGCGCTCAAGCGGGCAAAAGAAACCAACACCTCGGAAATACCCGTTGGTTATACCTATACCAACACCTTGGCTCATATCGCTGAAGTCCTGCTACATAAAAGTGGCGGCTACATCACAAATGATGTGGCACCTCCCGGTGTGCTCCTCGACAATATTTCCAACTGGGAATATGGCGCTCTGGTTATGTTGCGTGATGCCACCACCGCGTTAAGAAATCATTTTGCCAGGGATCAATCACAATCGGCTGAAGATCCTGATTTGGCGATAGCAGAACCCTATTTCTATTATGAGCACAACTCGTGGGCGTTGCCATCAACGGAAGCTGAATACCAAAAAGGCATTGATTCGTTGCATAAGTATATGTCGCGCCTGCAAAAATACGGCGGCCCGATAAAAAAAGCTCAATTTTATTCCAGAGCCGATAATCTTTGGCAGTACACCGAGGTTGTGATAAAACGTCTGGGCGGTTTGTCTACCCGTCTTAGTGCAAACAGTGCTGGTGGAAACTACGGACCGGGGCTAACCGAACTTGAAAAACAGGCTGCCGATGAAAAAGGAACACCAGTAGTTAGAGTAACATGGCTGGAGATTGATGATGTTTTTTATGAAGCCCGAGGCGCAAGCTGGGCTTTGTTACATATTCTAAGAGCCATAAAACATGACTTTGCTGACATTCTGCTCGATAAACGGGCAATGCGTACTGTTGACATCATGATTAAGGCCATGGAAAACGCCCTGACACCCGTTTTAAGCCCGATGATTTTAAACGGTAGCGGCTACGGCCTTTTTGCCAACTACTCTCTGTCAATGGCAAATTATATAGCAAGAGCAAACGCCGCTGCTCTTGATTTGCGTGACATTATGAACCGAGGTTAATTAATATTATGGATGAACAAATCAACTATAACCTGAAACAACTCAGTACCTGGAAACGCATTTTCTTTATGCTGGTTTTTGCCGCCATCGGCTCATTGGTCAGATTGATTCTGTGGGCCGTTATTATATTGCAGGTTGGCTCTACCCTGTTGACCGGAAAAGCCAACCAGAATATTCTGAGTTTTGGCCGGAGCCTGTCAGTCTACACTTACCATATCTTACTGTTTCTGACCTTCAATACCGAAACCCTGCCTTTCCCTTTTTCTGCCTGGAATCTGACCGCAGAACTTCAGTTGCCTGAAAAACAGGATTAAGGTTAAAGGTGAAAGGCACAAGGTGAAAGGCAACTGTTTTCGCCTTTCACCTTTAACCTTGCGCCTTTAGCCGTTTTCTAAATCGTCATCATCTTCAAACCCGGCGTCATCATCAATCTCGACACCCTCGTCAAAGCTGGCATCATCTTCAAACTCGGCTTCATCTTCACTATCGATGTCCTCTTCAAAGTCAGCTTCATCGCCAAAATCGGGTTCGCCTTCAACCTTGAATACGTTTTTAAGATATCGATATAACAAGCGGGAAGATTTAGGCGGCGTACCGGCTTCGGTTTCTTTTTTAATATTACGCAAGAGCTGCCTTAACTGCTGCCGATCTGCATCAGGCTGCTCGTTGAGAAATTCTGTCAGGGCATTATTACCGCCGGCAATTAGCCTGTCTCGCCAACGCTCAACGTTATGATGCTCTCTTACCGCATGAGCGCTTTTATTTTTCATGCGCGACAGTTTTTCTAAAACAGGCTCCAAATCGATTTTATTCAGTTGCCCGGTAATAAATTTCAGTAGCCGCTTTCTTGCGCCTTTGTGCGGCATTCCGGAAACTTCAATGACCGCTTTATGGATGTTATCAGGAAGGTCAAGGTACTTTACCTGCGTCGCAGACAATTCGGACATCTCTTCGCTTAAGTCAAAAAGTACGGCCAACTCTTTTTTTATTTGGGTTTTATTCGGCCTGACAGCGTAATAAACCAATTCACCCTTATCATTGTACTCATATTCGTATTCCTGCTCTTGATCTTGATCTTGTTCTCTACTCATTTTATATCAAACCACCACACACAAAAAATAACACCACAAAACCCAACGACCTCTTTAAACTCAGCCAATCCGATTTTGCATTTCAGCTTTTTTTATTGTTGCATTAACTCCAGATCACATCCGGAGCACCAACAATACCTTGGTACCCAGTAACTTTTCCCTGTTAAAAATAGTTCCCTTATTGTCACTCAGTAACAAAACTGACTTATTTTACCACAGGCTCTTTAATCACTTTCCATGCTTCTATCTTTTGATCACATTTTAATGCCGCATAAGCTGGACTTGTTGACGGCAGACAACGATATTCAAGGTAAGAGAAATGCTGATTTAAAGCGGGAAAAATCCGCTTTTGGTAGAGCTTTTCAGCCATTCTGCCATTAAAAAAGACGCGCTTAATAAGGCTATGCTCAGTAAAAAAACCGGCAAAGTCATTGGTTACCAGGGTTGATTGCTTTATATTGGCATCCAAACTTCCCAAACGATTACAACTTTGCAATACATCCCAGACCGCCACTCCATTTTCCATCAGCCTCTCTTTACGATGCTGATAGCCAAGCTCGGGATTAAATCCGTACAACGCGCTCATAATCGGCCAAAAAGCATTACGGGAATGTCCATAGTACTGTTGCCTGCGCAATGAAGCCTCACTGGGCATGGTTCCCAATATCAGCACACTGGCATTACCCGAAACAATGGGGGAAAACCCCTCTATATCCGACCTGTTTGTCATTCTATTTAATCTTGCTTGCCGTTAACTTGTAACTGTTTAACTTGAGTTGTAATGCCACTGATTAACCGGATAACGTCATAAAGTATGACCCATAAATTGATAGTCTTCATTGAAGTGCTCATCACGTTTAACCTGTTAAGCTGTGGCATTTTATTTTTATTACTGAGTAGTGTCCTTAAATTTGCGATAATGCTCAATCATAATTTATACAGGATATCAGTTAACCATGTGGTTTAAAAATCTTAGCCTTTTTCGTCTTACCGAAACTTTCACCTTAACTCCTGAAGAGCTGGAGCAAAAACTTGAAGCCCTCTCTTTTCGTCCTTGCGGACTTCATGAGGAGTTTACTTTTGGCTGGACACCGCCATTAGGTAAAACAGCACAACAACTGGTACATCACACTAACGGCTATATGATGCTGTGCGTGAAAAAAGAAGAAAGAGTCCTGCCATCTGCTGTAGTTAATGAATTGGTTCAGGAAAAAATTTCTGAAAAAGAAGAGCAGCAAGGACGTAAATTATCCAAAAAAGAGCGCACTGAAGTCAAAGATGAGCTTATCTTTGATCTTTTACCTAAAGCCTTTACCTTTTCCCGTAAAATATATGCTTATATCGATCCTAAAGGCGGTTGGGTGTGTGTTGATGCGGCTTCGGCAAAAAGCGCCGAGGATTTGCTCAGTTTATTACGTAAATCCCTGGGCTCATTACCTGCCGTACCTCTCAATACACTAGAGAAACCGAGCAAAACCATGACCCAATGGTTGCTTGATAATAAGGCACCTGACGACATTACCATCGAAGATGAATGTGAACTGCGCTCCCCCGAAGAGGCCGGCGGCATTATCCGTTGTAAACGCCATGATTTGGCACTTCCTGAAATTAAAAATCATCTGGATACCGGTAAAGAAGTTATTAAACTGGCCGTCAGTTGGGCTGACCGGATTTCCTTCATTATTGATGAAAATTTGTCGGTTAAACGACTGCGCTTTCTTGAGTTAATTCAGGATCAAGTATCTGATATTGAAACAGACGATGAAGCTGCCCAATTTGATGTGGACTTTTCAATTATGTCAGCAGAATTCGCTAACTTCCTGCCTCGCCTGATAGAACTGTTTGGCGGAGAAAACAAAGCATAAAAAAAAGCCCGGCGGTAAAAAACCGCCGGGCTTTTTTCTGCTCTAAAGCAACAATGATTTATTTCATCATTGATTTTTTGAACATGCTGTCCAATTTGCTGTTTGTGTCTTGAGCATATTGAGCTGCACGGTTAGCTGCAGATTCTGCTGCTGACGCTTTGGCAGATGCATCTGCTGCTGCACTTTGTGCGCTTTGTGCATCAGAAGATGCTTGAGCTACAGAAGTTTTCAAACCGTCAATTTGTGATTGCAGGCCTTCGATATCTGAATTAGTCGCGCAACCAACAACCAAGCTGGCAACCATTGCTATCATTGATAATTTCATTACTTTTTTCATATTATTTTCCTCAGTCAAAGTTATTACAACAAAAAAACATTATAGCTGGAACGAATTCTAACACTGTTAGATATATTTTCCAGCTTTATTTTATCTTAACCACTGTTCCCGTGTCGACCAATTGACTTAAATGATCAATCTGAGTATTAGTCAATGCGATGCAACCATGAGTCCAATCAAACACTTTATGAATTCTTGCATCCGCATTCCCGAGACCGTGAATACCAATTTGTCCACCTAACGGCGTGTTTTGTGGCGGTATTTGATGGTACTGATGAGCGGTGACAATCCGTTCATAAGTTAACCTGTCAATAACGCCCTTCCGTAAAGCTTGTTCCGCATCTTCTGCGGAAGGATAAGTTAACCCAAAAAATTTCCGAAAGCTACTTTTTTCGCCAACCCAACCTATCCGGTAGCTTCCAAAGGGCGTGACGTTGTCGCCGCGATGACTTTTCAAACCGGCCCCGCCCCGACCGATCGCAATTTCACTCAAGGTTTCAAGCGTTAGCTCACCTTTTTTTACTTCAATTTTTCGTGCCGTAGTATCTATCAACAGCCACACATCCGGTTCGGCAGAGACCGTAAAAGAAACTAAACTACAACACAGTAATAAATAAACTCGCAACATATTAAAATTTACATTAGAAAAGGATTTTAGTGTACTTTATAAACCACATTAATTATCGAACCAAGGAGCAAACATGCAAATAGAAATCATCGCAACCCAGCCTTACAACGATCAGAATCCTGGCACATCAGGACTTCGAAAAAAAGTTAAGGTATTTCAACAACCCGGATACCTGGAGAATTTTGTTCAAGCAATTTTCGACTCGTTAGAAGACTTTACCGGAAAAACCCTCGTATTAGGTGGAGATGGGCGTTATTTTAACAGAGTCGCTATTCAAACCATCATTAAAATTGCAGCCGCCAATGGTTTTGGCGAGCTTATTATTGGCCAAGGCGGCTTACTGTCTACACCGGCAGCATCGCATGTTATCCGAAAATATGCGGCCTTTGGAGGACTGATTCTTTCTGCCAGCCATAACCCCGGCGGCCCTGATGAAGATTTTGGCATCAAATACAACGTCGGCAATGGCGGCCCTGCCCCAGAAAAATACACTAACGCATTTTTTCAGCGAAGTCAAGTTATCGACAGCTATAAAACCACGGCAATCGAAGATGTGGATTTGGATAGCATCGGCTCTCAGCAAATCGATGAACTAAAAATAACCATTATTGATCCGGTTACTGATTATGCCGAACTCATGCAATCTATTTTCGATTTTAACCTGCTTAAACAAAGTATTAGCTCTGGTTATATCACCCTGCTATTTGATGCCATGAGCGCGATAACCGGCCCTTATGGAAAACGAATACTGGTGGACATACTGGGCTCCTCACCTGAATCAGTCATTAATGCAGAACCACTGGAAGATTTTGGCGGCCATCACCCGGATCCCAATTTGGCGCATGCACACGAACTTGCCGAGCGAATGTTCAGTGCTGACGCACCGACTTTTGGTGCCGCTTCTGATGGCGACGGTGATCGCAACATGATTACCGGCAGCAATATTTTTGTAACACCCAGTGACAGTTTGGCCATTATGGCGGCTAATGCCCATTTAATTCCGGCATACGCAAAAGGCATCAGCGGTGTTGCCCGCTCCATGCCTACCAGTCAAGCGGTTGACCGCGTTGCAGCCAAGTACAACATTCCCTGTTACGAAACCCCCACTGGCTGGAAATTTTTCGGCAATTTACTGGATGCCGGAAAAATAACCATTTGCGGTGAAGAAAGTTTTGGTACAGGTTCCGATCATGTGCGTGAAAAAGACGGTTTATGGGCGATACTATTCTGGTTAAATTTAATTGCCATAAAACGTCAGTCTGTTGCTGATATTGTCCATGAACACTGGCAAAAATTCGGCAGGGATATTTATTGCCGCCACGATTATGAAGCGATCGAAAGCCCTGTTGCCGACAGTATTGTTGAGCATTTACGCGAGCAATTAACCACCTTGCCTGGCCAAAGTTTTGGTGAATACGTAGTTGGCTATGCGGATGAATTTAGTTATGAAGACCCGATAGACGGCAGCATCAGTAAAAATCAGGGTATGCGCATTGGCTTTGAGAATGGCTCGCGGATTGTTTTTCGCTTATCAGGAACCGGTACCGTCGGCGCAACCTTAAGAATCTATATTGAGCGTTTTGAAGCTGACGTCACTAAACATGATCAGGATGCTCAAGAAGCACTCAGCGAATTAATTATCCTCGCCGAACAGTTTTGTGAAGTTAAAAAAAGAACCGGCAGAACAGAGCCTGATGTAACGACTTAAAAGCAGGTACAAGGGACAAGGCGAAAGACGAAGGGCGAAGGGCGAAAGGCTAAAAAAAGTCCGTTTCGCCTTTCGCCTTTCGCCTTTCGCCTTTAGCCTTTAGCCTTGAGCCTTGAGCCTTTAATCTAAACACTCATATTATGGGCAATGTCGTGCAATGAACAGATCAAAAACACACCGGCAGCAATCAAGGCAATTTGTTGCAATGAGGTTTTCATGTCGGTTTTGGTATGCAACGAAGGAATCAAGTCCGCAACGGCAATATAAATAAAGCTTGAAGCCGCCAAAGCCAGAAAGTATGGCAAGCTGTCATGCAAATCTTCCAGGCTAAAGTAAGCCAGCACCCCGCCCAACACAGTGGTCAAACTCGCCAGTACATTGTAAAAAAGCGCTTTACCCCGAGAATATCCACTGTCCAACAAAATGGCAAAATCACCGACTTCTTGTGGAATTTCGTGCGCGGCCACCGCTAAACTGGTAACGATACCCAATTGAACGTCTGTTAAAAACGCGGCAGCAATTAAAATACCGTCAACAAAATTATGGATGCTATCGCCCAGAATAATCAACGCGCCCGCCGACTTGGCACTACTGTGACTATGTCCGTGACTGTGCGCAGAGTCGCCACTGTGTGCATCATCACCATGAGCCTCACAACTGCCGTAATGACAATGACGCCAGATCAACAGCTTTTCCAGCACAAAAAAACCGAGTATACCGGCTAAAATCGTTGCCGATAATGACTGGAACTGCTCCGGCTTCACTTTTTCAAAGGCCTCGGGAATCAACCCCCAAAAGGCAACCGCTAATAACGCTCCAATTGCAAAACTAATTCCGTGCGGTAATATGGCCTTGCGGTGATGATCTCGCAATAATAAAAAAACGGCGGCTGCCATCACGCTTAATACACCACCAACAGCGGTAAAGATGATAATTAATACCAATAAATTCACTACGTTATTCTCTCCAAATTAATGTCGCCATGCGCCCTGTTTGTGACTCCCTTCGATAAGAATAAAAACGCTCTTGCTCGGTAAAAGTACAGTGCGTACCGCCATAAACATTAACGATGCCTAACGCGGCCAATTCAATCCGGGCCAATTGGTAAATATCTGCCAACCACTTGCCGTTACTTTGCTGTTTAAAGGCATCATTGAATGATGCCGATTTTTCCAGAAAAGCCTCGCGCACTTCAGGCCCTACTTCAAAACAGTCAGGCCCGATTGCAGGCCCTAGCCATACCAGTAAATCCCCCCTAGCCCCCCTTTTACAAAGCGGGGAACCCAGATCGGTGTTGTAAAACTGATTGACCTCCCCCTTTAAAAAAGGGGGACTGAGGGGCATTTGCATGGCGACAACCGTATTAGTGATAACACCCGCCAACAAGCCTCGCCAACCCGCATGAATGGCCGCTATCTGTGCACCATCCGTGGAACAAACCAGCAACGGCAAACAATCTGCCGTCATCACGGCACAGACAACACCGGATTCATTGCTATAACTGGCATCTGCCTGTTCTAACAAAGCGGCTTTAACCGCCTTAACGGCACGATTACTGTGTATTTGCTCCAGCCATATCGGTTCGGCGGGTAAAGCCAGCATTGCCCTTATAATTTGCCGATTTTGCCTGACCCGCTCATTATCATCATTGACATGAGCGGCCGGATTAAGACTTGAAAAAGTACCTAGACTCACACCACCCGTTCGCAGCGTGGTTGCTGCATGAATGTTGGCGGGTGCCGGCCAATCGGGAACCAGCCAGTGTTTAATCCCGGTCATTATCGGATAAAGCTTCCAATAATCGCGTCATATCATCAGGTAAAGGCTGCACCCATTCACAATATTCATCTGTCACCGGATGTTGCAACCCCAATTTTGCCGCATGTAATGCCTGCCGTTTAAAGCTGCGCAATTCTTTTTCCAGTTGCTCACTGCAATCAGCCGGCAATTGAAAACGCCCGCCATAAACCTGATCACCCAACAACGGATACCGAATATGCGCCATGTGTACGCGTATTTGATGAGTACGCCCGGTTTCCAGCTTAACCTGAACCAGAGTATGCCTTGTAAAACGCTTCTCCACACGATAATGCGTGACCGCAAATTTACCGGACTCTTTAACCGCATAACGTTTACGGTCAGTAGGATGTCTTGCGATAGGCTCATCTACCGTTCCACCCGCTGTCATCCGGCCTCGGGTAATCGCTAAATATTCTCGGGTAATCGCCCGTTCCTGTAGCTGTTGGGTGAGGCTGTTATGCGCTTGCAACGTTTTTGCAATCATCAGCAAGCCGCTGGTTTCTTTATCAATTCGGTGCACAATACCGGCTCTGGGTAACGTTTCCAGCGTTGAATTATGGTTTAGCAAGGCATTTAGCAAAGTCCCGTGCCAATTACCCACGGCGGGATGCACCACCAAGCCTGCCGGCTTATTGACAATTAAAAGACTGTCATCTTCAAAAACAATATCCAAAGGAATTGGCTCCGCTTCAGACGTAATAACCACTTCCGCCTCGGCATCCAGCGTTATCTCTTCGCCACCCTCAAGTTTGTCTTTTGGCTTTAGTAATAAGCCGTTGACATGGACTCGCCCGGATTTAACCCAAGTTTGCAGTTTACTGCGCGAATAATCCGCAAACACTTCTGCAAGCACTTGGTCCAAACGCATACCCGCCATTTCGTAAGGCACTTCTGCTGTTAATCTTGTCATAACAAGTTCTTCTGAATAACCCATTGTTAAGTTATACTCACCGGATACATAGCCAATTCTGGTTTCGCCGTTTATCCTGCGAGAAAACCTCTAATATTACAACGTGTCGTTAGTACTATGCGATTAATTTTAATTAAATTTTCATTTATTTGCTTTTTAAGCCTTTCTCTTCAAGGCTGTGGAACACTCAAAGAACTCTTTTCCAGTGACTCCAGTTCATCGGATGAAAAAGAATATGCCGACTGGACAGCCGAAAAATTTCGCACCCAGGCTAAAACAGCCGTGGATGCGGGTAGTTATGAGAAAGCTATCAAGCTTTACGAAGCGCTTGAATCTCGTTATCCTTTTGGAGAAGATTCCGCCCAAACAGAGCTGGATATCGCTTACGCTTATTTTAAAAATAATGATCCGGACTCGGCAATTGCTGCCGCTGATCGCTTCATTAAAATGAACCCTCGAAGTCCCGGTGTCGATTACGCTTATTATTTAAAAGGTCTGGTTAATTACAATCGCGGGATAGGTTTTATTGATCGGTTTCTACCGACCGATACCTCACAACGCGATACCGGAACGGCTCGCGATGCCTTAAAAAACTTTGAAGAACTGATACAGCGCTTCCCGAACAGTAAATATGTACCCGATGCGCGGTCCCGAATGATTGCACTTAAAAACAATCTGGCCATGTATGAAGTCCATGTTGCACGCTATTACATGAAACGTAGAGCTTATGTTGCAGCCGCAGACAGGGCATCAACGGTTATTGACAAATATCAGCGCACCCCGGCGGTTCCTTATGCCTTGCAGGTTTTGCAGGAAGCCTACACAAACCTCAACCTGACGGATCTTGCTAAAGATGTGACCCGGGTTTATGATTTAAACTATCCCAATGGCCCGCCTGTAGCCGAGAACGTTAATTCAACAACCTCTCACAAAATCTGGGATTTTATTGGTCTTGAAAAATAGGGATAACGCGAAGAGTGCCAAGGCGAATTTTTCGCCTTGGCATCTTGATGCTGATTTTTTAAACATTAGACGGGTTAACGCTGTTATTTAACCATTACCTGTCCAAATAAATCCGTTGCCAATATCGCTTCCAGCCATTTATTTAAAGCCGCATAAGCCGACTCCCGAAACCAGTCACTGTCCACACCGGCAAACTGACGAATAAACGGAAAAATAGCCACATCGGCCAACGAAAATTCATTTCCGCATAAATACCTGGAAGCCGTTAACCGAGTTTCAAGTTCAGTTAAAAACACTTCCGCCTGTTGCCGATAATACACCTGAGAGAAATCCGGATATCGATCTGCATATTTATAACGATCCAAGTAC
>Ga0208613_1000122_pt1 | contig 28474 bp, 17 predicted proteins | sample CryBogmetaGMA6M_FD_184543 | JGI IMG/M metagenome (GOLD analysis project Ga0208613, IMG submission 184543) | Freshwater microbial communities from Crystal Bog, Wisconsin, USA - MA6M (SPAdes) | ecosystem: Environmental > Aquatic > Freshwater > Lake | place: Crystal Bog, Wisconsin, USA | collected... | reverse complement strand
ATCATGGTGTTCTCATTGTTTTTAATAACGCCGTTCATTGATATTAACTTATGGCTGTGTGGTATAGCTTTTGGTTGGTTATTTCATTGGATAGTGGGTAGTGTCATCATCCATCGTTATATCACTCATGCTACTTTTAAAGTAAATAGGTTCCTCCATAATACCTTTACGCTATTATCCACTATAGCCTATACTGGCAGTGCTCTATCTTGGGCAAGTATGCATCGAATGCATCATAGGACTTCTGATACTATTAAAGATCCACATTCACCTGAAAAATATACATGGTGGCAAACTATACTATTAATACTGGCTCCAAACACTAACTTAAAAGACAGAGAACTTGAGCTACTATATTGTAAAGACCTATTAATTGACAGACTACACCTATTTTGTCATAGGTACTATGTCCCAATAAACCTATTATTTGTATTGGGGTTAAGTCTGATTAGTATTAAGTTATTGATTGCCTTTTGGATAGGCATAGCATATCACTCGATCGGCATGTTAGTTGAAGCTTGGGTGTACCATAAGAAACTCGTATTCCAATATAAGTCCCATGACACAGAAGACAGCAGTTACAATAACCTTATAACCACTTTTTTATTCCATGGTGAGGCATATCATAATAATCACCATAAAACGCCAGGTGCTACGAGTAACGCTGAAAGATGGTATGAGTTTGACATGAATAATTTAGTCATAAACTTACTCAAAACTAAGTAATTTTGTGGATCCATGGGATCCTCGTATTATAAATAATAGAAACACCAGTATATAAAGGCACATCCATGGCAAACATAACCTTGAGAAGTATAAAAGGATCACCTCTTACTATAGAAGAGATGGACACCAACTTCACCAATCTAAATCAAGACGTAGGTACAAGATTACTAGCAACGACGTATACTAAAGAAGACATAATATATAAGCTTAAACAAGTAGACGGAATTGGTTCTGGATTAGACGCAGACTACTTAAACGGATTAAGTCCTTATACAACAAATCAACCGCTTTCATTGGTTCAACGAGATTCAAGCGGAAACTTTGCGGCTCAAACTATAACAGCAGTATCATTTTCAGGTCCATTGACAGGTAATGTAACAGGTGATGTTGAAGGTGACTTAACTGGTAATGCTGATAGTGCTACTAAATTACAAACAGCTAGAGCTATCAACGGTATACCATTTGATGGTCTATATGACATCACAGTAGCTGACGCTACAAAGTTACCACTAGCTGGTGGTACTATGACTGGTAACTTGACACTCAATGATGACCCTACTACAGACTTACAAGCTGCTACTAAACACTACGTAGATACGTATGGTTGTCCTAAAGGAGCAATCATCATGTGGAGCGGTATTACGCTACCTACTGGTTGGGGTCTATGTGACGGTACTACTCAAAACGGTATAGTTACACCTGACTTAAGAAACAAGTTTATATACGGCGCTAATACTCTAGCAGACGTTAAAGGTACTGGTGGTGGCACTACTGTTACGACTACTGCTGCTGGCTCGCACAATCATGGTGGAGTTACTGGTGGTCATTCACTGACTGCTTCTGAGATATCAGACCATACTCACTCATACGTTCAACATAACTCTACATTTAATTCATATCATACTGGTGGTTACAACTATAATTATTGGTGGTCTCCAAGTTATTGGAACTATTGGGGTGGTTACTATGGATATCATGCAGTGGATACAACAGAGACTACTGGAGGTGTTACTGGATCAGTAGCTCCATCAGCGGCACATACTCATAGTATTGATACTGATGGCACACATAGTCATGTCGTTGAAAATAATTTACCGCCATATATGTTATTAGCATATATCATCAAACTAATTTAATAAATAGACTATGGCAGCTATAACCAACTTTTATATCGATACTGGCTCTAACTTTGGAGCAGTCATCAAGGTCAACGGATCTGACGGTTTACCTTTGAACTTGACAGGTTTTGCTGTGCAATCATACATTCGTAAGTCATATGCATCTAAGACTCATATAGATTTTAATGCACAGATATATTCTACTGCAGGAGGACAAGTTCGCGTATCATTGAGTAACACTGATACAAATCTTATTAAGCCTGGAAGATACATGTATGACGTTGAAGTACAATCACCTTCTGGGGAGAGGTTGCGGGTAGTTGAAGGAATCATTATATTTACCCCACAGATTACTAAGTCAGACCCGACTTAATATAAATAATAAAAGATTTAGGGGATTCTAAGTGGCAGACATATTCGCAGAAGTAGCTTCGGTAGGTATACAAGGTTTATCCTCAGGTGGGACTGTCTACGTAGTTCCTGGTGCTACAGGTTCTACTGGTCCACAAGGTACACAAGGAGCTTCTGGTATTACTGGAGCAGCTGGTGCTTCTGGTGTTGGCGGTGGTGGCAGTGGTGCAACAGGTCCACAAGGTGCTACTGGTCCAGCTGGAGGTCCTACTGGTGCTTCTGGTGTAAGTGGTCAACAAGGTGCCTCAGGTACAGCTGGTTCTACTGGTGTACAAGGCGCTTCAGGTATTGGAGCTTCTGGTTTACAAGGTGCAAGCGGTGTTGCTGGTGCTTCAGGCGTTGGAGGTGGTGGAAGTATAACAGTAAGTAACATCTCAGGTGCTACTGGTGGTGCGACAGGTTCAATAACAAATTCTGTAACAGGCGTCACAGCTCTTAGGTTCGATAAAGATACAGGATTCAACGTCTCCAACTTAGGTTCAGGAGAAGTCAAAGTAAGTCTTGGTTCTGCATACAAGACTATCAAAGTTGCAGGTCAAAGTGACTTAGTAGCTACGGGTGAAGATACATTAGAAGTCATTGCTGGCACTGGTGTTACTATCACTACTAATGCTGGTTCAAATCCAAAAGCTTTAACTATAAATGCTACAGGCAGTGCTGGAGCGACAGGTTCTGCGGGTGCTTCAGGAGTTGGAGCTGTTGGTGCATCAGGTTCTATAGGTGCTTCAGGAGTTGGAGCTGTTGGTGCATCAGGTGCTACTGGTACTCGAGGAGCTTCTGGTTTAGGATTTACCATAATAGGTGCATGGGATGGCGGAACAACATACTATCAAAATGATGTAGTATTTTATGGCACTGGAGTATACGTATGGATAGGTCCAGCTAGTGGAAATTCTACTGTTAGTCCAGACTTAGACGATCTTAGTGTTAGGTGGTTAAAGACTTCAGGACCCGACGGAGCTACTGGTGTTGGACAGACCGGTGCTACAGGAGCTACCGGAACAGTCGGTCAACAAGGTGCCTCAGGCATTAGTGGTGCTTCAGGTTATGTAGGTCGTGACGGAGCTACAGGTATAAGAGGATCAACAGGTGCACAAGGTTTAACTGGTGCGACTGGTATATCAGGTCAAGACGGTGCTACAGGTGTAGGCATCATTGTAACAACAACATTCACTACATCAACCACAGACCAAACGATCATCGACGTAGTAGATACGACTCTAGCTAGAAGTATTAAATATGAGATGCAAGAAACTTCAGGTTCTAATTATAATGCAAGTGAATTAAGACTATTAAACAGCAATGAGAACGTATTCTTAACACAATACGCTGGCATCGGTGCACCATTAGGTGAATTCGATACATACTTCTCACCAGTAAATAATAACTATTCATCACCTGATATTATTGCTGGTTTATCATACTGGAATGGTACTACATTACGAATCACTACTAGTAACAATATTGTAATACAAGCACTATTATCAGCTGTAGGTTCTACAGAGATGACATTGAATTCAGGTGCATATACCATAACACTTGCTACAGCATTTACTGAAGTATCACCAACTGGAGTATATCAAGCTACTACAGTAGAGACACATTCGCCTTTACAACTGATTAGTAATATAGCATGGACAGGCACAGGATTTTGTGAATTAAGATACACCCCTAACAATGCAGTGACTACTTTAAAGTACCAAAAGGCAATAATTGAAGTTTAGGGATTATAAATAACAGAGTATAGTACTCACCTAATTAAGTAACACCACCATCAAGGAGATTTAACCGTGGCAACAAATAATTCAAAATTCGTAGTAAGAAACGGACTTTCGGTAGGCAATGGTGCCACCGGTCCAGTAGACGTCATTGACGAAAATGGTAATTGGATAGGAGCCCAACTCCCATCTGGTGCCACTGGTATTGACGGAGCTTCAGGTGTACAAGGCGCATCTGGTGCGACAGGTATCGACGGTGCTTCTGGTATCGATGGTGCAAGCGGCGTTGATGGTGCTTCTGGTGCGACTGGCCCACAAGGTGCTTCAGGTGCTACAGGTTTCCAAGGTGCTTCAGGTTCAACTGGTTTACAAGGTGCTTCAGGTGCTACAGGTTTACAAGGTGCAAGTGGTGCTACAGGTATCCGCGGTGCCTCAGGTGCAACTGGTATTGATGGTGCTAGTGGTGCTACAGGCGCAGATGGTGCTTCAGGTGCAACTGGTATTGATGGTGCGACAGGTATTGATGGTGCCTCAGGCGTAACAGGTGCAACTGGTATCGATGGTGCTTCAGGTGCAACGGGTATTGATGGAGCGACTGGTTACACTGGTGCTACTGGTACCGCAGGTCTTGATGGAGACAAGTATAACACAACATCTACAACGACATTAAATTTAGATGATTATTCTGTTTCACAAGAACTTATACTTTTTACAACAGATTTAAATTTAGATTATAGTCCACAACAAACTGTAATTGTTGCATCTACTGCAGTACCTTCAGTTCATATTCATGGTACTGTTTACTCATACAATCCAGCTAACGGTGAATTAAAATTAACTGTTACAAATATTGATAACGTAGATGCTACTACACGATCATCATGGTCAGTAAACCTTGACGGCGCTGTTGGTGTACAAGGTGCTTCAGGTATTACTGGTGCTTCTGGTATCCAAGGTGCTTCAGGTGCTTCAGGTATTGAGGGTGCAAGTGGTGCTACAGGTTATCAAGGTGCCTCAGGTGCTACTGGTATCGATGGCGCTTCAGGTGCGACTGGTGCTAATGGTATCCAAGGTGCTTCAGGTTCAACAGGACCTACTGGTGCGACAGGTATCCAAGGTGCTTCTGGTTCAACTGGTTTAGATGGTGCTTCAGGTGCTACAGGCTTCCAAGGTGCATCAGGTTCTACAGGTTTACAGGGTGCTTCTGGTTCAACAGGTTTAGATGGTGCCTCAGGTGCTACAGGTATTAGAGGTGCAAGCGGTGCAACTGGTATTGACGGTGCTTCTGGTATTACAGGTAATGATGGTGCTACAGGTACAGTGGGTGCAAGTGGTGCGACAGGTGCTACAGGTTACACTGGTGCTACAGGTATCCAAGGTGCATCAGGTGCCACAGGTATAATTGGTGCAACCGGTCTACAAGGTGCTAGTGGAGCGACAGGTATTGATGGAGCAACAGGTTACACAGGAGCAACTGGTGTCGACGGTGCAAGTGGTATCGAAGGCGCGACAGGTATTGATGGTGCAACGGGTGTTGATGGTGCTTCAGGTATTGAAGGTGCTACAGGTTACACAGGTGCAACAGGTATCGATGGTGCTTCAGGCGCAACAGGTATTGATGGTGCAAGTGGCGCTACAGGTGCTGATGGTGCTTCCGGTGCTACGGGTCCTGAAGGTGACACTTATGCTGCTTCTGCAACAGGAACATTTACTATCGGTGGTTCTGGTCAAATCACATTAACACTTGATAAAACAAATTATGACTATACAGTAGGTCAATCGATCGTAGTTGCTTGGGATGCAAATAATGCCCAACTCGGTACAGTCGTAAGCTTAACTGGTGCAACATTAATATTTAATAAGACAACAGCTACAGGTTCTGGTGAACACTCAGCATGGGAAGTTAACTTAGACGGTGCACAAGGTGTTCAAGGTGCAACTGGTACACAAGGTGCTTCAGGTATCCAAGGTGCTTCTGGTGCGACAGGTATCGATGGTGCCTCAGGTGCGACTGGTTTCCAAGGTGCTTCAGGTGCAACGGGTATTGATGGTGCTTCAGGTGCTACTGGTTTCCAAGGAGCTTCTGGTGCTACAGGTATTGATGGTGCGACAGGTATTAGAGGTGCTTCAGGTGCAACTGGTATTGATGGAGCGACAGGTATCGATGGAGCTTCAGGTGCTACGGGTGCAGTTGGTGCAACAGGTACCGGTCTAACAGCTGATAATGCTGCATTAACTACTGATGTTCCTAACCAAACTATTGACTCATACAGTGCTGCTACATACAGGACAGCTAAGTATATCATCCAAGCTACACACTCAGGTGACGTACACTCAACAGAAGTATTAGTAACACATAATGGTACTGATGCTTCAGTAACTGAATATGCTACTATGTACTCATCATCTTCATTGATGACTGTAAGTGCAGACTATAGTTCAGGTACAGTATACGTTAAAGTATCACCAGTGAATACAAATACAACTATAGATTTCTTAAGAGAAGCAGTACTAGCTTAATAACAAAATTCAGGAGATTTAACCGTGGCAACAAATGATATAAAGTTTAACGTCAAGAACGGGTTATCCGTCGGCGCTTCTGGTTTTGAGGTCATCAACACAGCTGGTGAATGGGTCGGAGCTTCTGGTCCAGGTCAATCACCATACGGAGCAACAGGTGCTCAAGGTACATATGGTGCATCAGGTATAACAGGTGATGCTGGTATTGATGGTGCTTCTGGTGCAACTGGTATAGAAGGAACCCAAGGCGCTACTGGTATAGAAGGTTATCAAGGAGCTACAGGTTCTCAAGGTACACAAGGTGACACATATAGATATTATGCTTCTGGTTCTTCAGTATCAACAAGCTTAGCTCCAGGATTTTATGATGGATTTTCTAATGGATTAGAAGTAGATCCTGAGTTCGAAGTTGGTGACAAAGTAAAAATTATAGATCAAACTAGTGGATCTTCATTAGTTTACTATGGTGAAATATTTGATGTGCAATATGCTGGCGGTTTTGGATTTAACCATAGAGTTATAATCGAATCAATCAGTGGTACTCCAATTGGTGGAACATCAACATCTTGGTTAATTCAAGCAAGTGCTACTCAAGGTGCTTCTGGTGCAGACGGTTATCAAGGAGCTACAGGTTCTCAAGGTTCACAAGGTGATGATGGTGCCATAAAACTACAACACACTTATGAGTGGACTGATGACCAATTACAATGGAGAGGTAATGCATATGCTGGCGGAGTATCTCCATCAGTATCAAGATTAGAATTCCTCAGCACAGATGCTGTATATGGTTATCTAGCTTCAATATCCCCAGGTACAAAACTAGTCATAGATTGGAATGGTCTAGCTGTAGCAACAGTTACTACTATAGGTACTGTTCAAGGTCCAACTGCATACACTGATGGAAGACATTATCTACAAATAAGTGCAAATCCTGATGGCCAAGCTTCTGGTGGATATGCATCAACTGATTCAACTGATGTATTAATGATCGGTGATGGTCCACGAAATCAAGGTTTCCGTGGAGCTGGTGGTGACCAAGGTGTACAAGGTTCAACTGGTGTAGTTGGTATAGATGGTGCTAGTGGTGTTCAAGGTATAACTGGTCAGCAAGGTCTTGATGGTGCAACAGGCGCTACAGGTGTTGCTGGTATTGACGGTGCTTCAGGTCCAACAGGTGAAATTGGTGCTACAGGTGCACATGGTGCAAGATATCACACGACAAGTACAGATAACCTAGACTTTGGTACATACTTCACTACTTCCATTTATGTAGCAGATGATAACTTAAACTATTCAGCCGGTCAAACAATTATTATTACTGACCTTGCGCATGCAGGTCAACACTTCCATGCTACAGTTAATACATGGGATGCATTAACAAAAGAATTAAACTTCACAGTCACTGACTTTGTCGGTACTATCTCATCAACTTCATGGGAAATTAACCTTAGTGCAGCTGAAGGACAATTAGGTGCCTCAGGCGCAACGGGTATTACTGGTGACCAAGGTTTAGATGGTGCTTCAGGTTCACAAGGTTCTAGTTTTGGTACACAAGGTGCAACTGGTGCTGATGGAGATACAGGTATAGACGGAGCTTCAGGTGCACAAGGTTATCAAGGTGCAACTGGTGCTACAGGTGTTAGAGGTACTGTAGGATATGACGGTGATCAAGGTATTATAGGCGATGATGGCGTACAAGGTGCTACTGGTATTAAAGGATCAACTGGTGCATTCGGTGAAGACGGCGAACAAGGTATTGATGGTGAACAAGGTTATCAAGGCGCTACAGGTTCAATCGGTACACAAGGCGATGACGGAGATCAAGGTTATCAAGGAGCAAGCGGCGCAACTGGTTTAACTGGTGCTACTGGTGCTCAAGGCGGTGATGGTTCATCTACAGTAGTTCAATTTGATACAAGTTATGGTCATTACGGCGCCCACCAAACAATTTCAAGCGGCAGTAACGGCACAAATACAATATTAAGTGGTACAGTTGGTTATATTGAATCAGCAATAACTACTGCTGAAATGGCAACATACGCCAACTCTGGTTTAAGTATGTTTGGTGTAAGGTTAGATGCTGATATACCTGCTACTACTAATCGCATTGGCTTAGGAACATCTGGCATTGATGTCAATAATGCATTAGGAATGTATGATGATCAATCACAAGGATTCCAACAAGATGGTACTGTTTGGATAAATGGTATCCAAACTGATGCATTAGGTATTAGTTGGGGTGTTGGTGATTTAGTAGAAGTTGCAGTTAATTATAATACAGGAGTATTTTGGGCAAGAGTTAACGGTGGAGCATGGTCAAAAGGCGGAGATCCCGCAACTAATACTAACGGTTCATCATTCTTATTAGCTCAACCATATAGTTATCCAGCAGTAAGCACACTCGATGGTGCTGTATTTGAATTAATAACTACTCCTCAGTATGATGTTCCAAGTGGATACACATACTTAGGTAATGGTGCACCAACAAATACAGGTATCTCAGGTTCAACTGGTGCTACAGGTGCACAAGGTGCAGTAGGTAATGCTGGCTTTGATGCAGACCAACTAACATATGGTACTCCGCGTGGTGCATGGGATATTGGTACATATTACTATGTAGATGATATCGTAGTTACTATTGCGCCTAGTCCTGATTCACATAGATGTATAGTACCAAATATAGGCAATGATCCAGATACTACTTCAGGATATTGGGTAACTACAGCTTATGCTGGTGCAAGTGGTGCCTCAGGTATCGATGGAGCTTCAGGTGTAACTGGTCAAGTTGGTGCCACTGGTGCAGCAGGCTATGATCAACTAGTTGGTGGTGCAACAGGTCCAGCAGGTGCAACTGGTATCATAGGTACCGATGCAGCAACGGGTCCAACTGGTTCGACAGGCGCAACAGGTGCTACAGGTATTGTAGGTATCGATGGAGCTTCAGGCGCTGACGGTTACCAAGGTGCTTCAGGTGCTACTGGTGCCGGTGGATTACAATTCAAAGCAACAGCTGATGGTACATACTCAGTACTTGCCGAAGGTGCTGTGATAAATGTAGATTTCTTAGCAGATCCAGATACTGGTTCTACAACTTATAATTACTCAGTTGGTCAATCAGTCATCATAGCTAAAGACATCAACAACTATATGGTTGCTGATGTTACAGGTGCATATGGTTCTTTTATTGAGGTCATAGTTACTAAGGCAGTTGGTACAGCATCTAGTGTTACTGGTTGGGTAGTCAACCTTGACGGTGCAGTAGGTTGGATCGGTGCTTCAGGAGCGACAGGTGTATTTGGTGCTTCTGGTGTTACTGGTGACATTGGTACTACAGGTGGTAATGGTGCTGCATACTCATCGATCAATGCTACAGTATCATCATTCCCAGGTTATACTGGACTAGATAATGCGTTCTTAATATACCCAACATTAATGGGTAGTTTCTTAAGAGTTGAAGGTCCTTTATCAGGTATTACTGCTGGTATGACTGTAACTTATGGTGGTCATACATACACAGTTTACGATTACATTGAATCTGGTAATTCATATTCACAGTTAACATTTACAGATTATCCAGTAACTTTAGGTGCTATACCTCCGGGTGCAAGCATCGTCATCGAAGGTTACGGTGCTGCAACTAATACTGGTTATCAAGGTTCAACAGGGGCTCAAGGTATTGACGGTGCAAGTGGTGCTACAGGCATCACAGGTGCATCAGGAGCTCAAGGTATTGATGGAGCTTCAGGTCCACAAGGTGCGACTGGTTCTCAAGGTACGGACGGAGCATCGGGAGTAACAGGTGCATCAGGTTCTACAGGTATATCAGGTGCTACAGGTTTCAGCTTAGCATCAGGTTCAACAGGACTATCAGGTACATCACAACAGACAGTAGACATCTTTGCATCTAACATGGTTGGTACAGCTAAATACATCGTTCAAGGTGTGGATGGTTCTACAAACGTACAAGCTACTGAGGTGATATTCACTCATAATGCTGGAGCAGTATACTTGACAGAGTATGCGACATTAAGGACAGGTTCTAAAGTCATGGACGTTACAGCTGCATTAAGTGGTGGCGTAGTATCTCTAAAAGTAACTCCAACATCTTCACCTACTACAGTATCATGGGTAAGAGAAGACGTACAAGGTCGTATCGGTGGTACGACAGTGACAGATGACGGTTCTAACGTATTCAGTTCACGTACACACGCTGACTCTATCGGTATACCATTAGGTAAAGCATACGTATACGTACCAGCATACTTCAGTAACTTAATTGACTTCTCTACACTAGCTTCTGCTCATTCAAGTATCACAGTAGATGCTCCAGGTATTGGTCCACAAAATCCAGCTGTAGGTACAGTAGATTCATGGGACGGAGCAGTCGCAGTATTAACGATAGTTTCAGGTAACTTCCAATCTAGAGACGATTTAGACAAGATCACCTATGGCTACTAATAAATAACATATAACTTACATTAACATCGGGGATAGTGAACCGTGTCAACAACTAATAAATCATTCTTAGTAAAGAATGGACTCTCCGTCGGTGGTGCCTCAGGCATCGTCGACGTCATCGACTCAACAGGCGCATGGATCGGCGCGACTGGAACCCTTCAAGGTGCATCAGGCTCAACAGGATTAACAGGTGCTACAGGTATCCAAGGTGCATCAGGTTCTACCGGTATTCAAGGTGCAAGTGGCAGTACAGGACTTCAAGGCGCAAGTGGTTCAACTGGTATTGATGGAGCTTCAGGTGCAAGCGGAGCCACAGGTATTCAAGGTATCCAAGGTGCATCAGGTTCGACTGGTTTACAAGGTGCTTCAGGTTCCACCGGTATATCAGGATCTACAGGTGTATACGGGTCAACAGGTGTACAAGGTGCAAGCGGTTCAACAGGTATAGACGGCGCAAGTGGTATAACAGGATCAAGTGGAGTTCAAGGTGCCTCAGGTGTACAAGGTGCAAGCGGTTCAACAGGCATAGACGGCGCAAGTGGAGCAACTGGTATCAATGGAGCAAGTGGAGTTCAAGGTGCCTCAGGTGTACAAGGTGCAAGCGGTGCTATTGGTTTCCAAGGTGCTTCAGGTTCAACAGGTATAACAGGAGCAAGCGGTGTACAAGGTGCTAGCGGTGCAACTGGTTTCCAAGGTGCATCAGGTGCATCTGGTATAGGTGCAACTGGTTTAACAGGTGCTACAGGTTTAGCAGGTCCATCTGGACAATCAACAAGTTTTTACAAATATCAAGCTAAGACAAACTCCCAAACTAATGATCCAGGAAGTGGTTTCCTACTCTGGAACAATTCAACTTTATTATCAGCTACTAATATTCATGTTAGTCATCTTACTGATGATAGTATTGATATTGACATATTCCTTACATTAATAAACCTTAATGATGTATTAATCATACAAGATCGTAACAACTCTGCAAACTATCAAAAGTGGCAAGTTAACGGTACACCAATAGTACATGCAAATAGTTATGTAGAATTTCCCGTAGCACTGCTTAATAGTGGTGGCTCAGCGATCACAGGTAATCAAGCAATATTCCTTGCTATCGTATCGACTCCAGTCGATGGTGCTACAGGTTCTACTGGCCCACAAGGAGCAAGTGGTGTACAAGGAGCTTCAGGTTCCACAGGTATTACAGGCTCAAGCGGTGTACAAGGTGCCAGTGGAAGTACAGGATTAACTGGTGCTACTGGAGTAAATGGTGCTTCAGGTATAACCGGTGCAAGTGGAGTTCAAGGAGCTTCAGGTTCTACTGGTCCACAAGGTATTCAAGGAGCGTCAGGTTCTACAGGTTTGGGAGCATCAGGCTCTACAGGATTAACAGGTGCTACAGGTGTACAAGGTATCACAGGTGCATCAGGTGCTACTGGTCCACAAGGAGTTCAAGGTAATCAAGGTCCTACAGGATTAACAGGTGCTACAGGCATACAAGGTATCCAAGGTGCATCAGGTTCGACCGGTTTAGCTGGATCATCAGGTGCCACAGGTGCTACAGGTATAGATGGTGCATCAGGAGCTACTGGAGCACGTGGATCTACAGGTGTCTTTGGTTCGACAGGTGCTACAGGATCGACAGGTCCTACAGGATTAACAGGTGCAACAGGTTCTACAGGAGCTTCAGGTGTACAAGGTGCATCAGGTTCTACAGGTGCCACTGGTTTCCAAGGTGCATCAGGCGCTACAGGTTTCCAAGGTGCATCAGGTGCATCAGGTATAAATGGAGCTACTGGTTCTACAGGACCGACAGGTGTACAAGGTGCATCGGGTTCGACTGGTGCGATACAAAACTGGGTAGTTAAGACTACTACGTATACAGCAGTAAACAAAGATGCTATCGTTGCAGATACTTCTGCTGCAGGATTTACGATCACACTGCCTTCAACTCCAGGTACTGGATGGAGTGTAAGCTTTGCAGATCCAGCTGGAACATGGAACTCTAAAAACTTAACAGTAGCACGTAACGGTTCTACGATCGAAAGCTCTGCGACAGACTTAGTACTAGACGTCAACTACGTTAAGGTCGACTTAGTCTATGATGGAACTACGTGGCAGGTATTTGCAAACGTTGGGCCACAGGGTGCGTCGGGTATTAATGGTACTACAGGACCTACTGGTTCGACAGGCGCAACTGGTATAACTGGTGCTTCAGGAGCGTCAGGAGCTACAGGCTATGTGAACTTATTTACGGCACAACTTGGTGCACAGACAGGTGCAACGGGTGCTACTGGTTCTGTACAGATTCGTGGTAGCTTACAGGTCGGTACAGGAGCTACAGGTGCTACAGGAGTCATCTCTGCAAATAGCATGGTGATTGGCAGCACTGGAGTTATTGGTATAAAAATTAATTCTACTACTACTGCACAGTATGATGGACCAATAGTACAGATGACTATGTCAGGTGCTACAGGCGTATACGGCGGTACTACACTAACACATCAACTCAACAGCGCAGTTGACTTAACAGACACATCATTCCTACTAACACAAGTCAATGGTAGTGGTGGTGCATACATCGGTACGGTATACGAGTACTCATATAAGAACAATAATCATAAGTGGAATAACAGCAACACAGCTACTAACTTAGCTAACCTTGATGATAGTGGGTTCCATGTAAACTCTGCATCTATAGGTGCATCTGGTGTAAAAGGTGCTATCTCATATGGTACACTAAATTACTCTGACGGCAACATCTTAGCTTCGTTCTCTTCATCTGTGAACAGTTACAACCAGATGTTATTACAAAATACGAGTGCAGGCACTGCTGCATCTACTAATTTTATCGTATCAAACGACCAAGCAACTAACTCAACCAACTATGGTGAGTTTGGTATGAATAGCTCTGGCTTTACACAAGGAGCATCACTATTCAATACACCTAGCATAGTATACGTCGCTGCGCAGTCTTCTGATTTAGCTTTAGGTACATACGGCGCTAAGTCTATCTACTTTATAACTAATGACTCTGCTGCAGCACACATGACTATCAACTCGACTGGTAACGTGCGTGTCAACAACGCGTTCCAAGTCGGCACAGGAGCTACAGGTGCAACAGGAGCTATCACAGCTTCTGGTAATATCAATGCTACAGCTAATATAGCATCTGGTACAATTACTGTAGGAACTGGTGCAACTGGTGCTACTGGTGTTATTAGTGCCTCAGTATCTGTTAATGCTCCTACACATGGTGCAACAGGTGTTAATACCGTAAACCTTACAGCTCAAACTATAGAAGTAGGAACTGGTGCAACTGGTGCGACTGGATCTATTAATGCAAACTCTGGTTCAATAACATCTAACTTAGCTTTAGGTACATTAACTGTAGGAACTGGTGCGACCGGTGCTACTGGTTCTATCACTGCATCTGGTACTATCACTGCAACAGACTTAAATACATCTTCTGATAAACGTGTTAAGAAAAACATCAAGCCGATCAAGAATGCATTAGACATGTTAGACCAAATCAAAGGTGTATCATTCGATTGGAAGAAAGACAGTAAGAAGTCTTATGGTGTGATCGCTCAAGAGTTACAAAAAGTATTCCCTGAACTAGTAGGTGGTACAGAAGACAGTCTCGCGGTATCATATATACCATTGATAGCGATATTAATTGAAGCCGTCAAAGAACAACAAAAACAAATAGATGAATTAAAGGAAAAGATAAATGACGACGCTAAGTAGTTTAATATCAGGACAATACCAAGGAGCTGTCGGAGCTACTGGTCCTAATGGTGCATCAGGTGCAACCGGTGCTACTGGTCCTGCTGGCGCTTCAGGTTTAGGTACTACACTCGGTGCAACTAGTGTATTAAACGTTGGATATGCTTCTTTTTATAGTGGCCAAGTTATAGGATCAGTTAGTGGTGCTACAGGTGCTACAGGATTCTTCCTAGTTAATGGTGCGCTATCAGTAGGTGCAGCAGCTGCAGGTGCTACTGGTGAAATCAGAGCTACTGCTGAAATTACAGCTTACTACTCTTCTGATGAAAGATTAAAAGAAAACATCTTACCTATCGACAACGCTTTAGGTAAACTACGTAAGCTTAAAGGTGTCATGTTCGACTGGAAAGATGACGTCGTTGCTGGTAGAGGCGGAGAAGACGGTTACTTTGTACGTAAGCATGATACTGGTGTTATTGCTCAAGAAGTTGAAGCAGTATTACCAGAAGTCGTTGCTGAACGTGCAGACGGATTCAAAGCTGTTCGATACGAGAAACTTGCTGGTTTAATCATCCAAGCTATCAACGAACTAGCCGATCAAGTCGACGCACTTAAGAAATAAGAGATACTAAGTAAAACATAAAAGGTATCTCGCGTAAGTGAGGTACCTTTTTTATTTAAGGAAAACAAAATGGCATTAGGATCAACAGGAGCAATGAGGATGGGAGCCGACGTTAATGTCGAGCTTGGATCAGCCTCAACAACTCAAATATCTTTAGGACAGGAATCAGTCAGGACACTTATCGGTGTTGCATCTGGTGCAGTTAGGTTTCCTACTAACTTCTATGGTAAATCATCTGGACCGACTCCGACTATTGGTCTGTTTTATGGTGCGTATCAGTGTAATCTAGTAACCCGTATTAATGCTTGTGGTGCATTAGTCGGATCTGAAACTAATGTTGGAACTGGGCGGTACCATCTAGCTGGGGCAACTGTTGGGTCTAATGGTTTATTTTATGGTGGCATTGACTGTACATATTGTGTTACTAATAAAGCAACCCGTATTAATGCATGTGGTGCATTAGTTGGATCTGAAACTAATGTTGGAACTGCGCGTCAGGCGCTAGCTGGTGCAACTGTTGGGTCTAACGGTCTGTTTTATGCTGGTGTTGGCCCATATTTTCCAACAAATCTAGCAACCCGTATTAATGCTTGTGGTGCATTAGTCGGATCTCAAACTAATGTTGGAACTGCGCGCTATTTTTTATCTGGGGCAACTGTTGGGTCTAACGGTCTGTTTTATGGTGGCATTTGCTCTACATATTATGCGCCTTCTAATCTAGCAGCCCGTATTAATGCTTGTGGTGCATTAGTCGGATCTCAAACTAATGTTGGAACTGCGCGGATTGGTACTGCAGGGGCAACTGTTGGGTCTAACGGTCTGTTTTATGGTGGTTCTGTTGGCAGTTGTACTACTAGAACAGCAACCCGTATTAATGCATGTGGTGCATTAGTTGGATCTGAAACTAATGTTGGAACTGGAGGTGGTTCGGCTGGGGCAACTGTTGGGTCTAACGGTCTGTTTTATGGTGGTGGTTGTGGTAATCTAGCAACCCGTATTAATGCATGTGGTGCATTAGTTGGATCTGAAACTAATGTTGGAACTGCGCGGGGGGCAACTGCAGGCGCTGGTTTATAATTAATTAAAGGAAGATATAATGTCAAGAGTGAATCATAATGCTAACTACATCTTTGATGTAGAAGGTGAAACAGTATGGGAAAAGTTAAGAACTATTCGTGGTATGTTAGGTGATCGACGCAGAGCATATCAATTAGCTTTGCTAAAACAAGAACAAGCGGAAGCTGAGTTAGATGAAACTAATACATATAAGTATAGAGAGTACCTTATCAATAAAGACTTTCAACTATCATTGATAGAAGACTGTAAGAATGAAGTAGAGTTCCTCGAGAAGTTTGAAATATACCTAACACAAGAAGCTGAGAAGACACGAATCCCAGGTAAGACTGACGATGAGATGTACGAGTTAAACTTCTTTGAAGAGCTTAAGACTCGACTAGTAAGAAAAGCCCAAGCACAGATCATCTCTACTGGTAGGATACAAGAAGATACTCTGTTGCGATTGATGAAAAACAATGATGCATTAGATGCATGCATCCAACAAGGCTTATTAACTGGTGATGTTAAAAATGTATTAGATACTAATCTACTACCAAACCCAAATATACACACATCAAATTACGCACTATTAACAAGTAAAGAGGAAATTAAAAATGACTAATTGGCTATATATCAAAGACGGTAAAGTAGTTCATATCATCGATCAAGAAGCAACTCCAGCTCCAGAAGATTACGCTGACGGCATTCATGACACTTTAGCGCAAGATGATTCTAAGACGTTTGTTGTAGGCGATGACTTCACTGCTGACCTTCAACTAGAACGTAATAAACAACTATGGATTGAAAAAGGTTGGATCGTAGAACTTACTGAAGAACAAAGAGCCGAAATGCAAGCAGAAATGAATCGAAGACGTGGTGCTACTGGGGCTCCTGTATAAATATAATTAATCTCATTTGAAAGAATATCATGGAAAATACTGTTGACAAAAATGATCTAGAAGCAATTTCTTTATTCCCAACGACTATCTATAAAGCATCAGCTCCAGAATTTATAGACGTAGTAAGAACTGCTGGAATAAACTCAACCCCAACCGAAGAAGAACTAAAAGCTCACGGGATTAATAAGAGTGAGCTTTATCCTGTAGACATGTCAGGTGATATCACATATGACCCGACAGTAGAAACCTTTGGTAAATATATTATCCAGACCGCATTTAATATCTTAGTCGATCAAGGCTTTGATATGTCAAATCTAGTGACTGTATTTCAATCTATGTGGATGCAAGAACACCATAAGTTTTCCGGCATGGAACAACATGTCCATGGAGAAGGATCTCAACTTATCGGGTTTTACTTCATAGACGTACCGGAAAATTCATCTCTTATCATGCTGCATGATCCAAGACCTGGTAAAGTGCAGATCAACCTACGTCCAGCAGATCATGAAAATGTAGGATATGCATCTCCACATGCATTCATGAAGCCACAAGCTGGCGACCTAATATTAACTAATTCATGGTTACCACATTCATTTACTAAACATGGATCAGATGAGCCATTAAGGTTTGTCCATATCAACATTGGTGTTCAACAAAATCCTAATGCAGTGTGTGAAGCACCAACTATAGTATGAACAAATACTTAATTAGATTCAATAAGTCTCGCGGTAAACCTGGCAGAGGTACTCTAGAACATGTATGGAGAGTATTTGAGAATGGTAAAGAGTTCCTATGCAAACATATAAAAGTAAATGTTCCTATTCAAGATGAGGTGTCTTCAGACGGTAATGGTCATGATGATTGGAACATAGCTTGTGAAGGTACTATGTCTATAGATAAAGAGACATCAACAATTATAATAGATAAAACTGAAGCCTAAGTATTATAAATAAGATATAAACACATCAATAATATGAACAAATACTTAATTAGATACAACAAGTCTCGCGGTAAGCCTGGCATGAGATAGAAGCTCTAGAAGATGACACTGTATTTGTAAATGTGTTTGCAGAAGGCAAGTATTAATTGTACAATAAATAAGTAGTATTATATAATAACTATATCATAAACTGAGGAATAACTATGTCAAGAGTGAAGTTTCATACCGTTGACCAACCAGATTCAGACACAACAACCTTCGTACTATCTTGCAATAGACTTGACGTCTTAGCCAAGACACTCCAATCATTCCATGATACACAAGACTATGTAACCAAGATGGTGATCGTAGATGACTCTGCCGAGCCTGGAGTATTCGAGAAGCTAGTAGAAGAGTATGGTGACTATTGCGATGTCATCTGTTTCCCACGTAATCGTTCACAGTGGTGGGCGATGGACTATATGGTGAGTTACTGTGATACAGAATACATCTTCTACCTCGAAGACGACTGGGAACTAATCAGACCAGGTTACCTGGACCAATCAAAAGCAATCCTACAAAAGTACAGAGAAGTCGGCTGCGTCGATACTTCATGGCGCACGTTTGAATTCCAAGGCATAGACTCATACCATAAAGAACTTATCGATGGCATGTTCTATTGGAAGAGACCATGGAAGATAACTGATGGTCACTTAGCTTGGCATTGTTGGGTAGGTTCACCTAACTTAAGACGCAGAGACGACCTTATCATGTTAGGTCGTGTAGAGAAGTGGCACAATGAATGGAACATCGACCGCAAGTTTACGGCATTAGGGTTTAAAGGCGTATACCTTAACGGTGAATACTCAAGACACCTCGGAGATCATTGTTCACGCATGGCTGATCGACGACCAGACGACTCTAAGACACCTTATGACTTCTTACCTCCAGAAATCAAAAAGAACCGTCGAGCTCCATACATCGACTACAGAGAGATGGACTGGATCTATGAGTATCCTGCTGACGTCACACTCGTTACCATGGCCGTAGACATATCTCGCGGTGATAGATCTTTTGAAGAGCACTACATCAAAGGATTGGATCATCTTCTAGCTGTACGTAACCCGTTAATAGTCTATGCAGATCCTAAGTATCATGACTATATCCGTAAGAGACGTAAACAACTAAACGTAGCTACGTCAAACAACAGTATACAAGTAAGAGGCCTCGACCTAAGAGACATCGAAGATCGTACACCGTTTAAAGAGATACAGAACATCATAACTAATCCAGAATGGATCAAGCAGTCTGACTGGATCGATGGTTCTGCTTTGACAAACCCGTACTACATACCTCTTACCATAATCAAGAACGCTTTACTTGCTCAAGTAGCAAACTCAAACCCGTTTGGGTCTAAACGATTTTATTGGATAGACTCTGGCATGTCAAGTAGCTTTGGTCTTGAAGAACCTATATCTACATGGAACTTCTTATTCTTGCCTAAAGATAAGTTCTTCTTGACTTCATATCCATACTCTACTAATTCTGAGATCCATGGATGTAATATAAATACGATGACAGAGATAGCTGGTACTAAACCAAGCTATGTCTGTCGTGCAACACTATTTGGTGGGTCTAAAGAACAGATCGCTGAATTCAATGATAAATACTTTGATCTGATTAACCAATGTCTAGAAAAAGGTACTATCGGAACAGAAGAAGCAATATTTACAATGGTAGAAATGATGAATCCTGACCTTGTAAATCGTTATGCAATGCCAAACGGTGATATAAAAAATTATTTAAATACAATAAGGAATAGATAATGCGTTTCCACATCCTAGGTTTACCTCACACAGTAACATCAAAAGAATACGTAGCTTGTGCTTACACCCAAAAAGTTTGGAAGTTTGGCAAGATGATGACAGAACGTGGTCATACGGTCATCCACTACGGTCATGAAGAGTCTGACGTACCATGTACAGAACACGTACCAGTCACCACAAACGCTGACTTAGAAAAAGCATACGGTTCATATGACTGGCGTAAGAACTTTTTCAAGTTTGATACAGGCGATCATGCTTATCAAGAGTTTTATAAGAACGCAATCCGCGAAGTAGGTAAACGTAAACAGCCTAATGACTTTATCTTACCTTTCTGGGGTTCTGGTACAAAACCTATCTGTGATGCACACCCTGATCTTATCACTGTTGAACCTGGAATCGGATATGCTGGTGGACATTGGGCAAAATATAAGATCTTTGAATCATATGCCATCATGCACGCATACTACGGCCTTGAAGCTGTGGGTCGTTGTAAGAATAACTTCTATGATGTGGTCATCCCAAACTACTTTGATGTGGATGACTTCACGTTTGCGCCCGAAACTAAAGAAGACTACTGCTTATTCTTAGGTCGAGTCTATGAAGGTAAAGGTATCCATATAGCTATCCAAGCAACTGAGCGTGCAGGTATGAAGCTTAAAGTCGCAGGTCAAAATAGCCTTGAAGCGTGTGGTTACAAAGAGATCCCGAAACATGTTGAGTTCATCGGCTATGCTGACGTAGAAAAACGTAGAGAGCTGATGAGTAAAGCTAAGGTATCATTCGTTGCTTCTATGTATGTTGAGCCGTTTGGTGGAGTACAGATCGAGAACTTATTCTCTGGTACACCAACGATCACCACTGATTGGGGTTCATTCACAGAAAACAACATCCATGGTGTTACAGGTTATCGCTGCCGTACCATGGAAGAGTTTGTATGGGCGCTTAAGAACATCGATCGTATCAACCCACAAGACTGTCGTGATTGGGCATTAAGAAACTTCTCACTTGAGAAGGTAGCTAAGATGTATGAAGAATACTTCCAAGCCGTACTTAACATCCATGGTAAACAAGGTTGGTATGAAGAGAATCCTGGTCGTTCAGACATGGACTATGCAGTCAAGCACTATCCTGGTCGTGCAGACCCCATCGACTATAACTACATCGAAGCTGAAGAGAGACCATGTGCTGCACGTATCGCAGAATGGGTAAAAAAGACACTAGACCCTAAATCATTACTTGATATAGGTTGTGGTCCTGGCATGTACGTAGACGAGCTAATCAAGGTCGGTGTACCAGCATTTGGTATAGACATCGATGATCGAGTAGAAGGTAAAGACTACCTTGCAAAAGAAAGTATCTTTGATACTAAGAGGACTGCAGAAGTAGTAACGTGTTATGAGGTATTAGAACACATCGACCCAATGTATGCAGACCAAGAAGTAGATGCATTGTATGATGCTATCGAACCTGGTGGTACAATGATATTTACTGCAGCCCAGCCTGGTCAAGGCGGAGTAGCACATATTAACTGTCGTAAGAGAGATTATTGGCTCAAGAAGTTTGTAGACAAAGGTCTTATCTATCACCCAGGTCTTACAGACGAATTAATTGCGTTTGAAAGACAAGGCATCCATATGGGATGGTTCATTAGAAACGTGATGATATTTAAGAAAAAGTAACAAAATAGCTACAAGTGAGCTCGTCTGTTATATAAATAATACTATACATTAACAGTCGAGTTCATAAGGAGCGAAGATGACTATTCAAGTTAGTGGAACCACGGTCGTAGATAACAACCGTGTTTTCTTCCCATTAAACACTGCAGACAAGCAGACAACAGTATCAATCTCAGCGGGTTCATTGACATTAGATCTTAATGCTTCAGCGGTATTCGCTGTATCTCTAAACGCTGCTATCACATCAATAACACTATCAAACACACAAGCTTCTGGACTAACATCTAGTTTTGTACTAGTATTCACAGCTGATGGTACAGCACGTGCAGTAACATGGCCTGCTTCATTTAAATGGCCTGCAGGCACGGCTCCTACTCTAACTTCAACACTAAACAAGAAAGACGTCTTCGTATTCTTTACATATGATGGCGGTACTTCTTGGCATGCATTTACATCAGGACAAAATCTATAATGGCTAACTTCGCATACATAAAAGATGATGCTGTAGTCAATGTATGGGATACACTTCCAGTTAACTGGGAAAACATCTCAAACTTCTACACACTAGGTGATGGTAACAATACAGAGTACCTCAAGTCTTTAGGCTGGTACCCTATCACATATCAAGCTCCTACATATGATCCAGCTACACAAGTACTAGTTCATCCAACATACAGCATTTCAGGTGACACTGTAATTGAGACGCTTACTGTTAATGATAAGCCAACATCAACACCAGCTCCTGAACTTACAGAAGAACAGATAGCTATAGAACGTGCAAATCAATGGAACAACATAAGACGTCAACGAGAGATCTATATGAGCCAGATGGATTGGAGATATAATAGATATGCAAGAGAAGTTAGATTAAGTTTGACTCCTACTGACGACGTCGCAGCTCTTGATGCATACATGGAAGCTCTCGCTAACATAACTACACAGTCAGACCCATACAACATTACTTGGCCGAACCTATAATATAAATGTCTATATTAAAAACACTACTGACTAAGACTCCAACTGCCGCGGCAGGAGGTTCCTCAGCCAAGTCTCTATACGCTTGGGGTAACAACGCCTCTGGTGAATTAGGTGACGGCTCTACTACGCTTAGATCCTCTCCTGTACAGATCGGCGCTACTGGTGCATGGACATCTATTGCAGCTGGTAACAGTTATAGTGCTTCTATCGATTCAACTGGTAAACTATATGTATGGGGTAATAATGCAAACAATCTTGTTACCACAGCAGACTCAACCAATCGCTCTTCTCCACTATTAGTCAATAGTGGTTCATGGTCTGCAGTAGCAGCTGGCGACTCTCACATCCTTGCACTTAAATCTGATAAGACTCTATGGGGTTATGGTGCTGCTAGCATGGGTCAACTCGGCACTGGATCAACACTATTCGACTCTATAGCTAACTGGAAACAAGTATCTACAGGTGACTCACATACCATGGCAATATCATCAGATGGTACGTTATGGGGTTGGGGTTATAACGGCGTTTATGCGTTAGGCATAGGGCCAAGTACGCCAGGTTACGCGATGAGTTATACTGCTCCTGTACAGTCAATGACTGGATCATGGAAATCAGTAGCTGTAGGTAATGGTTGCACACTTGCTATCAAGAACGACGGCTCGCTATGGGGTGCAGGCTTTAATAGTGCTCTTCTTAATACAATGTCTTTCCAAAGTAACTTTACACAGATAGGTTCTAGCAGTTGGACGTCAGTGTATGCGGCCGCTGGCCAGGGCAGCGTTGCAATGGCTATCAGGTCTGACGGACGTTTATTCGCATGGGGCAGTAACCCGTGGGGTGGACTCGGAACTGGAGACATCAATACTTATTCTTCACCTGTACAGATAGGTACATCATCATGGACATCAGTATATGTTGGTGCATCTACTTCAGCAGGTATTCGGGCTGATGGTGCGCTATTCGTATGGGGTAATAATCCTGTCAATTCCATTAGCGGTAGCTTGATACCAGACGGTACATCACCAGTTCACAGATCATCTCCAGTTCAGATAGGTACATCATCATGGGTTGCAGTAGCTATAGCTCAAAGTAATGGATACGCTGTCAGATCAGATGGAGCTCTGTTTTCGTGGGGAGACGGTTATAATTATATGATTGGTTTAGGCAGTGCTGCACCTGCCGCGAGATCTTCTCCTGTACAGATAGGTAGCTCATCATGGATAACTGTTAATGCTACTAACTCTAACGTACAAGTGATCAGATATGAGACTAGGACTTCAAACAATGTGGCAATTGGATCGTTATGGACATGGGGTGGATCAACAACCAATCTTTTAGGTTATACTAGTGCATCAAATGTATCATCTCCAACACAAGTTGGGTCGAATACTTCCTGGTTTAAATTAAGTAGTTCTAGTGGTGGACAAAGTACAGTCGGTGCGATTCAAAACGGAACTGGTCAGACTAGTCAAGGTCCCATCTATATGTGGGGAGCAAATAACGTTGGTCAACTTGGTACGGGAGATACTACTACTTACTCTACTCCTGTTGCGCTTAAGACTAATGTGGCTCTATCAATAGTACAGATAGGTACATCATCATGGTCTGCTATAGCGGCAGGAAAATCATTTTCTGCAGCACTACGCACAGACGGCGGACTATTTACATGGGGTGCAAATGATATTGGTCAAAATGGTCAAGGTGATACTCTTCACCGATCTTCACCCGTTCAAGTAGGTACATCTTCATGGACAGCTTTAGCTGTCACAGGCTCACACGTAGCAGCAATTAGAACTGGTGGAAGCTTATTTACTTGGGGTGCTAATACTTCAGGACAATTAGGTCAAAGTGATTTAATTCATAGGTCATCTCCGGTGCAAGTAGGTTCATCATCATGGACTACTATAGCAGCTGGTGCAAGCCATACTCTAGGAACGATTGGCACTACGCTATATGGTTGGGGTGCACCATCATCTGGTGCAGCAGGTAATATACCTGGATGGTCAGATATTAAGATATTACCTTCACATGTATTGGCACTTAAGACAGACGGATCTCTATGGTCTTGGGGTGCAAACAATTGGGGTCAATTAGGTCAAGGAGACTTAATACATAGATCTTCACCTGTGCAAATAGGTACATCATCATGGTCTGCTATAGCCGGGTTTGGTGATGGATCAGCCGCGATTAGATCTGACGGTAGATTATTCCAATGGGGTGGTATAGGAATCTATAACATGATACAAGGTCAATATGATGCTTTAGGCTCATGGACCGGAGTAGCGAGTGCTGCATCTCATACATTAGCTGTAAGAGCAGATGGAACACTATATGGCTGGGGAACAAATACAAATGGAGAATTGGGAACTGGTAATACGTCACAATATCTCAGTGCAATCCAAGTAAGTACATCTTCGTGGTCACAAATATATGCTGCAGCATCACAATCTGCAGCGATTAGGTCTGACGGAGCTCTATTTACATGGGGTTATGGACTAAATGGTCAATTAGGTTTAGGGCCATCTGCTCCATCTAGTCAATCTTCTCCAGTAAAAGTTGGTTCATCTTCATGGACTCAAGTTGCCATTGGTAACGGTGGTGGATTTGCTATACTAAGTGGTGGTACACTTTATGGTTGGGGTAATTCTTCTTCATGGGCAAATACCATGTTTGGTTCAACTTCCAATTCATCACCAGTAGCAGTCTCTGGTGGAGGTACCTGGACTGACATCAGTATAGAGAAAAATGCTGGCTTAACTGCAGCCGGTATTAAAAATAATTTATTATTTACATGGGGAGCAAACACAACTGGCACATTAGGTACTAGCGAAGCTACTAGTACTACTAGATCTTCACCAGTCCAAATAGGAGCTAGTAGTTGGTTAAAAGTACGTGTTGGAGGTACTGGTAGTGCTACTTGGATGCTAGCTATTAAACAAGGTGGAACGCTATGGGCATGGGGTGATAATACATTCGGACAACTAGGTGATTCAACTACTGTATCTAAGTCTTCTCCAGTACAAATTGGATCTAATACAAATTGGTCTACGATAGAGTGCAACGCTTCTAACTCAATGGCGGTAGACAACGCAGGAAACATATATGCATGGGGTGATAATAGTAGCGCTCAATGTAATGATCCTAATTTTCATGCGCTACAAGTAGATTATAATGATGCTAATAGCCCAAACAATGCCGCTGGAGCTGCAATATTAGCAACATCATCTGGTGCATCAGTTGGACCATTATATGTCTGGGGATATAATTCTTTTGGACAATTAGGACTATCTAATGCGAGTAATCAAAGTATTGCCCAACAAGTTGGCTCTGGTTCATGGAGAAATGTGTCTGTAGGTAATGGTCACATGGTTGGTGCGAATGCATCTGGCTCTATATTTACTTGGGGCATGAACACCTCTGGTCAACTAGGTCAAAATAATACTACTTCGACTTCTTCTCCAGTAGCTGTAGGATCACTAACTGCAAGATCAGGAACTAATACTATAGCTGCAGGAAACAGCGTTACATTTGTGATTGACTCAACTCAAAAATTATGGGCCTGGGGTAATGGAATAAATGGACTTTTAGGAGATGGTACCACATCATCTAAATCTTCACCAGTCCAAATAGGCTCTTCTTCATGGTTACAAGTTTCGGCTAAGTATGATACAGTCTTAGCTATAAGATCTGATGGAAGACTATTCGCGTGGGGAAATAATAGCTATGGTCAAGCAGGACAAGGATCAACAGCTCAATTTAACTATTCTTCTCCTGTAGCTATAGGCACATCTTCATGGATATTCATAGCTGCGGGCATAAGTACATGTTCAGCTATTAGGTCTGACAATACTATATGGACATGGGGATTTAATAGCAGTTTTGGCTATTTACTAGGAGAAGGTAATGGTCTTGGTGTACATAGATCTTCACCTGTACAAGTCGGATCAGGAGGATCTGGTGTTGGAGGTACATGGTCATGGGTCTCTGTTGGTACATCGAACATACATGCTATTAAGAGTGATAACTCATTATGGGTATGGGGTGCTGGTGGCACCCAAGCAGGTCTTAATACTGCATCATCATATAGTTCTCCGGTTGCTGTGTCAGCAGGACTATCAAACCCATCAGTATCATATATAGCTGTGGCTTCAGGTGGATCAAACGCAGTTGCTATCATGAGATCATCTGGATTTACTAATAATCAGCTAGTTATATGGGGAAATAATGCTGCGAATGGTACATTAGCAAATAATACCGTAAGCGGTTCTCAGCCTTTAGCTAGAGGAGTAATGACGACTGGTTCTGTACGTAATTCTCCGGTCGTTGTAAACGTCATGTTAGGTAGATCTGCAGCAAACTCTATATCAGTTGGGGATGGAGCCATATTTGCTACGACGACCTTAACTGGATTACCAATGTATCATGCGGGTAATACAAATGGTGGATTATCTGCAATTAATACAAATCAACAATCACAAGCATTCTTTAGAGGATACCCAACTGCAGTGGCTGCATGGGATCCTATCTATGTCAAGACACCAATACAGTATGATAGTACTACTTCATGGATAGCTCTAGGAACTCAACATACTCAAAGTGTCATACATGCCATAAAATCTAATGGAAGTATGTGGACATGGGGATCTAACATGAATGGACAGACTGGCCTAGGTTATACGAATCCAAGTAATGTGTCAGTGCCAACTCAACTAGGGTCTTCTTCATGGACTGCTGTATCCACAGGAGTCAGTCATACTCTCGCCATAAGAACTGATGGAGCACTATTCCATTGGGGTAGTAATAATTATGGTCAAGCTGGCCAATCATCAACAGCTCAATTTAACTATTCTTCTCCAATAGCCATAGGAACTTCATCATGGTCTGTTTTAGGTATTCAAGGATACTCTACAGCTGCAGCTATAAGAACTGACGGAGCTCTATTTACATGGGGTTATAATGGCATCTCAGGAGCTGGTTTAATACCAGACGGTGGTTTAGTTCATAGGTCTTCACCAGTACAGATAGGTACTTCATCATGGTCTCAAGTATCTTTAGGAATTAGCAATGGTTTTGCAGTGAGGACTGATGGACAATTATTCGCATGGGGACCTGCTACAAATACTGCGGGATGGGCTTCTATTACGGCATACTCTTCTCCTGTAGCAATTGCTTCTGGATTAGTAGTTGGTAAAATAGGAGCTGGTGGGACTAGCTCGAGTGGTACTGCGGCATTATCTACTACTTCAGGATCTCTATATACATGGGGAGACGCTGCAAATGGATTGATGGGAGATGGACAAACTGCAACTAGTAAGTCATCCCCAGTACAAGTAGGTGGAGGTGAAGGCGGCAAGTCTTCTCCAATTCAGATAGGTTCACTTGCATGGTCTGCAGTATACGCTGGAAACGATATATCTGCTGGTAAGATATCTTCTACAGGATTACTATACACTTGGGGTAGTAATACCTTCGGCCAATTGGGTCAGAACATTAATACATCAAATCAATATAGCCCTGTACAGATAGGAACGTCTTCTTGGACATCCGTCTCAGCTGGAGTCAGACACGTCTTAGCTTTAAAATAATTGTCATTTAATTCGTTATTATTGTATAATATTATTATGTTATATTAGGAGTAAGTATGAAACATGAAATTGATGAGATGCTTGATCTGCAACTTCAAGGCAAACACTCTGCCGCAAAAGTACTCTCAGATAAGTTAGAAGCCCAAGGTCAAAAAGGCATAAAAGATCCCAACGGTAAAAATACAGAAGACATCTGGTTAAGACACTGTTTTAATAGAGGATGGTTCTTACTCCAAGAAGGA
>Ga0208613_1000115_pt1 | contig 29611 bp, 32 predicted proteins | sample CryBogmetaGMA6M_FD_184543 | JGI IMG/M metagenome (GOLD analysis project Ga0208613, IMG submission 184543) | Freshwater microbial communities from Crystal Bog, Wisconsin, USA - MA6M (SPAdes) | ecosystem: Environmental > Aquatic > Freshwater > Lake | place: Crystal Bog, Wisconsin, USA | collected... | reverse complement strand
CTGAAATAATTTGGCCCGGTAAGCGACTTTGTCAGCGATTTGTCTTAACTCGGCTTTATTTAAATAGCTTTTGTGCAGATAACCATTATGTCCTTCATGGTAGGCGAGGTATAAATTTTTTGCATCGCCTTTGGATATACCCAGCTTGGAATGACTTTGATTGCTGTACCAGCCAATAAAGTCGGCGGCATCGGCAAAATCATCACGATCAGAAGTCCAGCCGCCTGCATCGTCAAGATAAAGATCCCACGTTTCATCAAGGGCTTGCGCATAGCCATAAGCACTGGTCGGTCTAAACCAGGGAATAATACCCAGCAGCCAGATGCGAGGCGGCTGTGCATCGGCGACAAAATGCGATTCCTGGTGCATAATCGCCATTTGTACAGGAATAGGCACGCCCCATTTTTCATACGATTGTTTGGCATCAGCATACCAATCATCCTTTTCTCTAAAAGTGGCGCATAGATTGTCACTGTTTCTGGGCGGAGCTGCTGTGCAGGCCACCAAAGAGAATAAAAAAGGCAGTATGAGCGGGTGTTTCATGAGGTGGAGCAAGGTGTTGAGCAAAATAGTGATAGCGGTATAATTTGAGTTGGTTTTGTAAGAAAAAATAAACAGGGCTACAATTGTACTTGATAAACTCATAAAGTGTGAGCTTGAATATAAAGTCCATCAACTTAAGGACCGAACCGGTTAATTGCTTACGTAAATATTCACCTCCCCCCTTTGAAAAAGGGGCATTGATTATTTACCGACGGCGTTAAATTGATAGGAAATATAAGCCGATAGTCAATCAGGAGATAGGTGATGTATTCAACTTTAGATCGGCCTCGGCGCACAAACCTGGTGTCAGAGGGCTTTATTTATATGGGTGAAGAAGAGCATAAAATTACCGTTAAAAATCTGTCTATAAACGGTGTACTTGCCCAGTTAAATACCGATAGGGAAGATATTGATATTAAATATGTTTTTGATCAATTATTGGTTTCAACCGTCATTGATTTATATCTTCCTGAAATGCGCCTGGTGGGTGATGTTGAGGTGGTCAGGGGGGATATGGAAGAAGGGCATATTTTACTGGCGCTTGAATTTAAAAATATTGCCTTTGATATAGATAAAGATCTGAACAAGAGAAAAGTCTATAGAAAAAACATGCCCGATTCCGGAAAAATTGAATTAAACGGTCAACATTATGATTTTACGTCGGTCAATGTTTCAGTCGATGGTTTAATGATTTGTCTTTCAGAGGCAATAGCAGTAGAAGTAGAAGTGGGCACGATAACCCGGTTTGAGTTTAAACGACTGGAATTGGAGGGCGAGGTAAAAGTGATATGGGTTGATCTTATTTCCGATGGTCGAACAGTGATCGGCTTGCAGTATGTGCATTTGGAGAAAAATGCCCTTAAAAAAATCCCCCGTTTTTCTAAGTAACAAAGCGGCGCTTTGTAAAACCATCAGTCGATGTTGGCTTCAATCAATAAAACACAGATGACACTGATTATACGGATTTTAACTGATTTTATTATCGCCTGATTCCCAAGCTGGAGCGTCACTGCCATTAAGTTAAGCCAACGGTTTATCTTGCCAAGAGGTGCTTAACTGTGGACAGTGACGCCGGAGCATGGGAACGATAGGGTGGTGGCTATTTTTTGCGAGTTGCCTTAGGTGTTCTATTGTTTAACCGCTGAGTCGTTACCTGTTTTAGATTTAAGCCCGGGTCAAAATCCTGCGTATCTTTGCTTATCTCTGTTTAACCAGTAATCAGTCGCTAATTGATGCGCTTCTTGTTGGGTGTTTGCTTTGCCCAATAATTTAAGCGCAATTGCTGCCGTACCAATAATGGAGCTTTCGGCAAATTCGTCGTTAATACTGCCTTGCCAAATTAAAGGCAGTTGCTTTGGGTCAAGCTCTTCAGATTTGACGTGGCGGCGGGCAAATAAAGCAGGCCAATTTTCATCCAATAACTCACCGTTATGGACGCTTTGTACCAGGCAATCCATATCAGGATTACGTTCGGTTTCACCGCCTTCACCTTTTAACACGGCCGCATGAGGCTGATTCAACAAAGCCGCTGCTTGTTGATGTACCGGGCGATAACCCGGATGAAATATGCCCTGAATACTGTATTGCGCATTAAACGGATTTAACAGACGAACCAGCGTATGAACGGGTGAGCGTAAACCCAACAAGGGACGCAGTTCTATAATCTCATGCAGTTTTGGACAAATATGTTCCAACGACAAATAACTGAAATGCTGTTGCTCAAGTTGTTGTCGGGTTTGCTCAATTGAGCTTGAGTATTCCAGTCCCAGATATTTCAACATATCTTGCGTATAAAGCCGGTCTGAACTTGGGCCGCTGGCACCGTGCATAAAAACATGGGTGCCGTTTTCTGCCAACAACAGGGCTGATAACAAAAACCAGGGTAAATGGCGACGTTTACCGGCATAAGAGGACCAATCCAGATTAACTATCGCTTTATCGTTTGCCAGCTTGCAGGACTCTCTGGCCGCCAATACAAAACCGGCCAGCTCTTCCGGAGTTTCTTCCTTAACCCGCATTAACATTAAAAAAGCGCCCAGTTGGACCGGTAGCACTTCGTCCGCCAGAATCATTTTCATGGACTGATAGGCTTCATCTTGCGTAAGGGGTCTTGAGCCTTTTTTGCCTTTACCCAGTATGCGAATGTACTGTGCGAACAGGTGTTCCGGACGCGGGGATTGTTCGTGATGGGTGAGGTTCATAAAGTAAACCGAAAATAATGATCAATTAACAACGCTGCAAACAGCAGCGTTATATAAACGATGGAGTAAACAAATGTTTTCATGGCGGTTTTGTTATCTTTATTACGCATCATCAACACAGCGTAAAAAATGAAAACAAAATCCAACAGCACCGTTGATACCAAATAAATTAAACCACTCATACGGGTTAAATAAGGCAGCAATGTCACACACAGCAACAAAATGGTATAGAGCAATATTTGCAGGCGGGTAAATTCTACCCCGTGGGTAACGGGTAACATGGGAATGTTTACTTTGGCGTATTCTTCGCGCCGGGCGATAGCCAATGCCCAGAAATGCGGCGGTGTCCAAACGAAAATAATTAAGGCCAGAAGCAACGCAAAAGGATGTACTTCTCCCGTCATTGCGCACCAACCTAGTAGCGGTGGTGTCGCACCAAAAATACCGCCGATAACAATATTTTGGGGCGTCGCTCTTTTAAGATACAACGTATAAATAATAGCGTAACCAAATAACGACAGAAACGTCAAAATAGCCGTTAAGGTATTGACCAATAATACTAAAATAAGCATGGAACCAATACCCAACACCACCGCAAAAGTAACTACATTGGTCGTTGTTAATTCACCTGAAGGTAACGGGCGTTTTTCGGTGCGGGTCATCAGTGCATCGGCCTTCCGGTCAATAAAATGATTAACAGCCGCAGCGGAGGAAGCTGCCAAGGCAATGCCAATCGTACCGAAAATAAAAGGTTGCAGGGCCGGCATTCCGGGTACCGCCAATAACATACCGACAACAGCGGTAAAAAGCATTTCTGCAACCACATTGGGTTTACAGAGTGTGTAGTAGTTTTTCCATGAAAGCACTGAGGATTTGCTAGGCATTATTTAATAAGTTCCAACTTGTAATTTATTGTATAGAATACCGTGAACTATTGATTATTGAAATAGTCCGACGCGCTTGCAATCATATTTTAAAGAGGGAGTTATGAATAAACGATTACTGTATACAGTTTTAATGTGTCTGCCTGTGTTTACCAGTAGCGCAGAAACCAAAGTATTTGAACATACGTTGGCGAATGGTCTAAAAGTGCTGGTAAAGGAAGATCATCGCTCACCGGTTGCCGTGTCTCAAGTCTGGTATAAAGTGGGCTCCAGTTACGAACCTGGCGGCATTACCGGGGTATCACACATGCTGGAACACATGATGTTTAAGGGGACGGACAAACATCCGGCCGGCGAATTTTCGCGTATTATTTCCGAAAATGGCGGTGATGAAAACGCTTTTACCGGCCAGGATTACACCGCTTATTTTCAAACCATGGAGGCATCAAGGCTGGCAGTCAGTTTTGAACTGGAAGCCGATAGAATGCGTAATCTGCATCTATTACCCGAAGAATTAAAAAAAGAACTGCAAGTAGTGACCGAAGAACGCCGAATGCGGACGGATGATAATCCACAAGCCAAAATGCAGGAACAGTTTATGACGATCGCTTATTCCAATAGCCCCTATAAACATCCGGTTATTGGTTGGCCTGCGGATATTGCAAATTACACGGTTGAAGATTTGCAAGCCTGGTATCAACGTTGGTACGCACCCAATAATGCGACTTTGGTAGTGGTGGGTGATGTTCAACCCCAAGCGGTTTTTGACTTGGCGGAGAAATATTTTGGCGCTCTTAAACCCAGTGATATCAAACCATTAAAACCACAAACTGAAATCGAACAACTGGGTGTTCGTAAAATGACCGTCAAGGTGCCTGCAAAACTGCCCTCATTGGTAATGGGTTATAAGGTGCCGGTATTAAAAACAGCGGAAAATGAATGGGAAGCCTATGCACTGGAAGTATTGGCTGGCGTTTTGGATGGCGGTAGTAGCGCCCGCTTATCCTCCGCATTGGTACGCGGTAAACAAATAGCGGTTTCTGCGGGTGCCGGCTATGGCTTGACATCAAGAATGTCCGATTTATTTGAACTGGAAGCAACACCTGCTGAAGGTAAAACAGTCGATCAACTGGAAGTTGCGTTAAAAGATGAAATAAAAAAACTCCAACAAAACTTGATCAGCACGGAAGAATTACAACGTATCAAAGCGCAGGTTTTAGCCAGTGATATTTACCAGAAGGATTCCAATTTTTATCAGGCCATGGAAATAGGCACGCTGGAAACAGTGGGTTTAGGCTGGCAAAAAGCGGATGAATATGTTTCTAAAATCAATCAGGTAACCGCAGAACAAGTTCGTGATGTGGCGCGAAAATACTTGATTGATGATCATCTCAGTATTGCTTATCTGGAACCACAAACCATCAATTCAACGGCTGAAAAAAAGGGAGTTAAGTAATGCGTGTTCATTTCTTAAAATGTGTAGCGTGGGTTAGCGATAGCGTAATCCAACAAAAAAACAGTGGATTGCAAAAAACAACAACCGAAGCCAAAACTTTTTATTGGCTTGGACTTGTCTTGTTGTCCTTTAGCACGTTAACCAGTGCCGCTGCAAAAATTGAGCACTGGCAAACGTCGCAAGGTAGCCGGGTTTATTATGTGCATACCGAAGGTCTGCCGATGGTGGATATACAGGTTGTTTTTGATGCCGGTAGTGCCAATGATGGGCAGCAGTTTGGCTTGGCATCATTAACGGCTGGTTTACTGGATACCGGAGCCGGAAAGTGGAATGCCGATGACATTGCGCAACGCTTTGAAAGCGTGGGTGCAAATTTTAGCGTCAGTAGTTCACTCGATACGGCGACGGTCTCGTTACGCACCTTGACGGACAAACCCTTGTTCGATAAAGCGCTTGATACCATGCAGGTCATCTTGACCCAACCGGTTTTTAATGAGGCTGACTTTAAACGCGAAAAAAACCGTACCTTGGCCGGATTAAAACAACAGGAAGAATCGCCTGCGGCATTGGCGAGTATTGCTTTTTATAATGCGCTGTACGGACAGCATCCTTATGCCCATCCGGAAGCCGGCGTGATTAAAACCGTATCCGCTTTTAAGGCCGCTGATCTAAAAAACTTTTATCAGAAATATTACGTTGCTGAAATGCGATGGTTGTTATTGTCGGGGATTTATCCAAACAGCAAGCGGAACAAACCGCCGAAAAGCTGATTTCCGGACTACCAACCGGAAAAAAACCGGACGCTCTACCCGAAGTTGCCATGCCGCTTAAAGCCAGCCTGCAACACATCGAGTTTCCGTCATCACAAACCCATGTTTTGGTGGGATTACCCGGCACTTATCGTAAAGATCCCGATTATTTTAATCTGTATGTGGGTAATCATATTTTGGGCGGTAGCGGTCTGGTTTCAAAACTTTTTAATGAAGTCCGCGAAAAGCGCGGCTTGGCTTACAGCGCATCCAGCGCTTTTATACCTTTGTTAAAACCGGGGCCGTTTTTGGTTAGCTTACAAACCCGTAACGATCAAACCACGCAAGCGTTGCAAGTGCTTAATCAAACCCTGGCTGATTTTATTAGCCAAGGCCCGACCGAAGCTGAACTGGTTGCGGCAAAGAAAAATATTACCGGTGGTTTTGCCATGCGTTTTGATACCAATAAAGAATTGGCCAGCTATGTTGCCATGATTGGTTTTTATGAAATGCCCTTGGATTATCTGGATACTTTTCAACAAAACATAGAGCAAGTGACGGTTGCATCGATAACAGATGCCCTTAAACGTCATGTTAATCCGCAGTTACTGCAAACTATAACTGTGGGTAAAGCAGAAGCTAAATCAGAAGCCGTCGTTAAACCAGAAGAAAAAAGTGTCAAATAAACTTAGAATAATCGGTGGAGACTGGCGTAGTCGTTGCATAACGTTTGTCGATGCGCCAGGTTTAAGGCCGACACCGGCAAGAGTACGAGAAACGGTATTTAATTGGTTGCGCAATGACATTATCGGCAGCCGTTGCCTGGATTTATATGCAGGCAGCGGCGCGTTGGGTTTTGAAGCCGCTTCCAGAGGTGCGAAGTCGGTCATTCAAATTGAAAATAATGCCTTGGCCTGTCGAGCGTTAAAAGAAAATACCGTCAAGCTTAACGCCGACCAGATTAAAATTGTTCAAGCGGATGTGTTTCGTTATCTGGCGGGTGATGCCGATGTTTTTGATGTGGTTTTTATTGATCCGCCTTTTGCACTGTCGTTAGCCGTCCAGACCTGTCAATGGCTGGAAGAAAAAAGCTGGTTAAGCAAACATGCCAAAATCTATGTTGAAACGGAAAGCACGCTCAAGCTTGATGGACTGCCTGAAAACTGGCTGCTACTGAAAAGTAAAGTGGCCGGCGAAGTGGGCTATCATTTGTTTGAGCGACTGGGTTGACGACTGGTACGGGTGCAAGCCAACCAGAATAAGCCGGTGCCAGCGAAAGCTGGTACTGGCGTTATGAGTACACCGACCAATGTCATTAAGTTAAGCCGTTGGCTGAGCGAAGTCGAAGCGGTTTTGCCGGCTTCGGCTCCGCTCAGCCAACGGTTTATCTTGCCAAGAGGCAATTAACTTAACGACATGGGTACACCGACTATTATTACTATCCAGAGCTGTGTCTTGATGAAATGATTTAAAGATTCCTAATGAAAGGACTTATCTGTAAAATCGACTGATTTTTATTTGCCAATGGAGCAACAATCAAATGGGAAGAGCTTACCAAAATCGTAAAGTGTCCATGGCCAAAACGTCTGACACCAAGGCCAAGGTCTACAGTAAATATGGCCGTGAAATATATGTATGCGCTAAAGCAGGGGGTGTCGACCCGGATGGCAATTTAGCCTTGCGGGGACTTATTGATCGCGCCAAGAAAGACCAGGTGCCCACCCATGTTATTGAAAAAGCCATCGACAAAGCCAGAGGCGGCGGGGGTGAAGATTTCTCACCCGCTCGCTACGAAGGCTTTGGCCCCGGTGGTTGTATGGTGATTATTGATTGCCTGACCGACAACCCTAACCGTACTTTTGGTGATGTGCGCCAGTGCTTTACCAAAACAAAATGTAAAATTGGTACCCAAGGTGTAGTCAGTCACATGTTTGACCATGCCGCCATTTTAGCCTTTGAAAATAATGACGAAGATGCCGTTCTTGACGCGTTGCTAACGGCCGATGTGGATGTGACCGATATTGAAAGCGACAAGGGAAAAGTCACCGTCTTTACGCCCCATGCCGACTACTTTAAAGCCAAGCAAGCCTTAACCGATGCGTTGGGCAAGGTTGATTTTGATGTGGACGAAATTCAATTTTTGCCAAGAACGGTCACCACTATCAGCGGCGAGGATCTGGAATTGTTTGAAAAATTTTTGGACATGTTGAATGATCTGGATGACGTGCAGAATATTTATCATGATGCCGAGTTTTAAGGGCTGATTCCCCGCGTAATTCTTGCTCCTCTCTTTAAAAAAGAGGGGAGGGCTTACAACTGTAAGTTTAAAAAAACTGTGACAGGTAAGTTGGTATTGTATTTTTGATAATCCAGCGTCACCAATAGTCTGGAATCAGCTAAAAATAGTGTTCACACTGATAGTAAACGCTATGATAAGCTTAACCTTAAAAGTGATTCATTAGAGGTAATTTATGTCCGCCGTACTTGAGCAACCCCGTTATACCGCTGAAGACTATTTAACATTGGAACGTAGCGCGTCTATTAAAAGTGAATTTCATAATGGTGAAATTTATGCCATGACCGGCGCTAGTCGCAAGCATAATCTGATAACAGTTAATATAGCCGGAGAGTTAAGAAGTCAACTCAAAAAACGTCCCTGCGAAGCCTACATTAATGATATGCGCGTCAAGGCAGTTGAAGCACGTAGTTACCATTATCCAGACATCGCGGTTGTATGTGGTGCGCCTCAATTTGAGGACACCTATTTAGATACCCTGCTTAACCCAACGCTGCTGATTGAAGTGCTGTCGCCTTCCACCGAAGCTTATGACCGGGGCGGCAAGTTTGCACATTATCGTAAAATCGCCAGCCTGCGTGAATATCTGTTGATATCGCAAGATCAGCCCGGCATCGAAAGCTATCTGCGGCAAGGCGACGTTTGGATATTATCTGAAGCGGTGGGGCTTGAGGCTTCCCTGTCACTGGAAAGCATAGATTGCCTTCTGAGCCTGCGCGAAGTTTATGATAAAGTTCTGGATGATGATGCAGATAATAATAAGCCATAGGCTGACCGGGTATTCTCAATACTGATTTTTTTAGTGGTTTTAATAAATCCATGGAAAATCAGGATCAGCTCTTTCATCGTCACATTTTAATGTAATAATCAAAGACGCTAAAATTTCAGTGATATTATTTATTGTACATCCAGTTTTAATCTGATAACTTTAAAACAGTTCTTACCTAAAATAACCGGACTATTATTGTGGGCTCATTAAACATGACCAGCCCATTTATTGAATCAAAAAAGGCTGTAAGGCCGAATCGCAGCCAAGACTGTACAGATTCAGAGCGCCTTACCGAGTTACACTCATTTTAAAATAACCATTATTTAAAGGTTGATCATGTTGCACATCAAATCAAAAAAAATCACATTGCCATTATTTTTCTGCGTAATATCAGCGCTTTTATCTCCAGTATTAGGTCAGGCAGATACAGCCATTGTGTTGGCCGCCTCAGAAACCGGATCGATAGCAGCGAGTAAAGCAACGGATCAAAAAGCTGCGCTAGCTAAAAAGGCGGCGGACAGAGAAAAGGCCGCTGAGGAAAAAAAAGCCGCTGAAGAAAAAAAGGCTGCTGAAGCACAAAAAGAAAAGGCAGATGTTAAGTAATTAGCCTGCAAAAGAAAAGTTTATGGTTGCTTAAGTCCGCTTCCCTGCGGACTTTGTTATTACACCAAGATAGTTTTTATATTTAAGTAGATGGGGATTATCGGCGTTACTGCCCAAACGGCGATGGCGATCGGTGTCATAATCTTCATGGTTGCCTTCAAATCCACCCATATCCTCGCTTTCAAAGGCGAGGATATGGGTGGTCATTTTTGTTTTAAAATATCTTTAACGACCCGTATAGCGGAATGTGATGCGCCATTGGAGTGGGTGTCCTCGGTAAAATCACCGGCAAAATAAACACGGCCCTGTGGCTGCCTTAACGAATCAGAAAGACTGTCAAAGCGCGATCTACCCACAGGCCAAGAAGCAATAGCGTGTGGGTGGTAACGATAAAAGGTCATTTGTTTGACCGATGGCCTGAAACCAGGCCACTGTTTCTCGAAAGCTTCAAGCAGCGTTTCCTGAACATCCTCTGGCCCGCCACTAACCCGGCTATTGAAGCGTTCTGCATAAGAACCATTAACCAGTAAATTTAATACGGCATCTTTGTTGGGTTTAGACTTTCCCTCATAAATAACACCCAAAGGGCCGTCGGAAAGAATAGGCAGAACGCTGACGCCTTTCGTTTTCCAAAAATGGCTGGCCTTGTTATCTACCAGCACATGAGCAGTGAAATAGGCACCCCCCGATTGTGTTTTTATCGCCTCTTTTCTGTCTTGAGAAAGTGGCGGGCTAAACTGAATATCGTTCAATCTGAACAAGGGTACTGTCGTGATGACATATTTTGCACGGTAAATTTGTTGTTGAAAAGTCCCCATGTCGGTAGTGGTTACTTCCACACTTGTGTCAGTCGATTTAATATGGGTAACGAGTTTATTAAGACGTATTTTGTCAGCACCGATAAATTTGGCTATGGCTTGTGCAGCACGTTGATTACCGCCAACCACATGGTAAGGGGATTGGCCTTCCCCTGAAAGAAAATACCATTCTGCAATGCCATCCAATGCGCTGATTTTAGTCCATGACGTAGCATACTCCGGCTCGGTTTGGATACGCACAAATTCTTGAGTCTTGGGTGAGAGTCCGCTGGTTTCATGTATCCAGTCAGCAAACGATATGTCTATTAGCGGTAATAAGTCATTTGCCAAGGGGTGGCTGTTGAGTTGCTTGTAAAGCCCCACCATTTTTTGATCCCATTTTTTGTATGCTTCCATTTCATCCGCACTAAACACGGATTGGAGAAATTCCGGATTGCTTTTATGCGTGAAGGGAAAAAGTTTGCCTTGATAGTAAAAACTTGAAAAACTGGTATAGAAAGTTTCCAGCGGAATTTTAAGCTCGCGCATAAGATCAACAGCCGGATTGCTTTCCCAAAATTCTTCCAGTCCAATCTCTGCGTGAGCGTTATCAGCATAAGAAGCGGTGCGTATGCGGCCACCGATATGTGGACTCATTTCCAATATAACGGCTGTTTTACCCGCCTTTTTTAAGTAATAGGCTGAACTTAAACCCGATAAACCAGCACCTACAATTAAAACATCGGCGACGTTTTTATCGGCATATACCCCGCCAGATCGCCAGACCAGCAAGAGAATAAAAAGAGAGCGTAATAAAAAACGGGGCAGACTTTTGAGAAAAAAGATTGTCATTCGAATCCCCATTGAGTTAACTTTAGTCCGGCCACGTCGCACCCAGCTTGAAATATATTTAACGGTGAGGCCGGTTCACTTGTGGTTATATGGGGGCTAAACAGGTTCGTGTACATTTGATCTATCAAAGCGTTTTGCGGCATTAATCATTTTTTTATCGAAAGTAAAAAAATCTTTGCAGTGCTGACTATTTGCTAAATGAAGTGCATCGGCAAAATCAAGTCCTTTACTATGCCAAGCAATAGCTTGTGCGACACGTTCAGGATGATTAATATGTACATTGGGTAATCCAAGTAACTGGATCAAAGCATTGGTAATTTGATTGACCTTATAATCATAGGCAAATCTAAGTACCCATTCCGTTTCCAGGATAACCGTATCTGTGATAAAAACCTCATACTTATTGAGCAGATTGTAGGCTTTTTTATATTGACTTAAATCATCTTGGGTCAACAATCGAACGATGATATTAGTATCAATTGCAATCATGAAATTGTGCCTTAAGACCTTTGGCAATAGCATCATTCATTTCATCAATTGTTTTTGCATGTCCTTCATACTTTAAACATCCAGCGACTTCACTAAGACATGTTTTTACAAAAGGAGCTCTTGGTTTTAATAAAATACCATCGCCTGTGTCTATAACAATCAATTCTTGACCCGCCTCCCAATGATATGAAGAGCGAATATGTTTAGGTATGATGACCTGACCTTTACTGGATAACTTGGTTGATTCCATAATGGCTGCATAAAGTTGTAAGATTAAAGTAAGACTTTAAGGGCGCGCTAATTATTTGTCAACAGCTTGATAACAAGCAAGTTCAAAGATATGGAACCAAGTCTTTCATTATCACATTTATTCAAGTGTTCTCATAGTTGCTTAAGCCCGCTTCCCTGCGGACTCCGTCATTGAACTAAGACAGTTTTTTATATTTAAGCCGATGGGGGTTATCCGCGTCACTGCCCAAACGGCGATGACGGTCGGCTTCATAATCTTCATAGTTGCCTTCAAACCAAACCACTTGGCTGTCGCCTTCAAAGGCCAGTATGTGCGTGGCGATTCTATCCAGAAACCAGCGGTCATGCGAAATGACCACTGCGCAACCGGGGAAAGCCAACAGGGCTTCTTCCAAGGCACGCAGGGTTTCCACATCCAAATCGTTAGTGGGCTCATCCAGTAACAGGACATTGCCACCGGTTTTTAGCAGCTTGGCTAAATGGACACGATTACGTTCACCACCGGAAAGATCACCGATACGTTTGCCTTGGTCTGCGCCTTTAAAGTTAAAACGCCCGACATAAGAACGTGAGGGCGTTTCATATTTGCCAACGGTAATGATGTCCAGGCCATCAGAAATTTCTTCAAAGACGGTTTTCTTTGCATCCAGATCATCACGTAACTGATCAACGTAAGCCAGTTCAACGGTTTGTCCCAGTGTTAAGGTACCCGAATCCGGTTGTTCAAGACCTGCCATCATACGGAACAGCGTGGTTTTACCAGCACCGTTAGGGCCGATAATACCAACGATGCCGCCAGGTGGCAGTTTAAAGCTTAAGTCATTAACCAATAACTTGTCGCCAAACGCTTTGCTGATGTTGTTCGCTTCAATGACCACGTCGCCTAAACGAGGGCCGGGCGGAATATAAATTTCATGGGTTTCGTTACGTTTTTGCACATCCGATGACGATAATTCATCAAAGCGTGCCAGTCGTGCCTTGCTTTTGGCATGGCGACCTTTTTGGTTGGAGCGTACCCATTCCAATTCTTCTTTCATGGCTTTTTGGCGGGAAGATTCCTGTTTTTCTTCCTGCAATAGACGATTGCTTTTTTGCTCTAACCAGCTTGAGTAATTGCCTTCCCACGGAATACCGGAGCCTCTGTCCAGCTCTAAAATCCAGCCGGCCACATTATCCAAAAAGTAACGGTCATGGGTTACAGCGACCACGGTTCCGGGATAATCGTGCAGGAAGCGTTCCAGCCAGGCGACTGATTCGGCATCCAGATGGTTGGTGGGTTCGTCCAATAACAACATGTCGGGATTGGATAATAGTAACCGGCATAAAGCAACGCGGCGTTTTTCACCGCCTGATAATTTGGTGACATCCGCATCCCAATCAGGCAGGCGTAAGGCATCGGCAGCGACTTCAAGTTTGCGCTCCAGATTATGGCCGTCACAGGCATTGATAATGTCTTCCAGACGCGCCTGATCAGCGGCCAGTTTATCAAAATCAGCCTCGGGGTCGGCGTAAGCGGCATAAACGGCGTCAAGTTGTGCCAGTGCATTCTTGATTTCTACGACGGCTTCTTCAACATTACCACGCACGGTTTTATCGGGGTCAAGTTGCGGTTCTTGTGGCAGGTAACCGATGTTAATCCCTTTTTGCGGGATCGCTTCGCCTTCGATTTCCTTATCGATGCCCGCCATAATTCTAAGTAGCGTTGATTTACCGGAGCCGTTTAAACCCAGTACACCAATTTTTGCGCCAGGGAAAAAAGACAACGAAATGTCTTTAAGAATATATTTTTTGGGCGGGACAATTTTGCCAACCCGATTCATTGAATAGATGTATTGCGCCATAGTCTTTAGTCAATCAGTTTAAGGTGGGTAGAGATTACCAGAAATAGGCGGTTTAGGTCACGCGATGTTGGTTATTAATCACTGATTAATTAGTTAAGCGCAAGTTGTTAAAAAAACTGGAGTGCAATCGCTTCAGCTATTGCCTGTAAAAACAGCTAAAGCGGTTTTATTCCCGTTGTATGGGGGCGAACCCTGTTATCGGACAGCTTTTTAGGTAATCAAGGGTTTAGCGGTTATCATATAGCGTTACGCATATCAATTTTTACAGCCATTTATTGACTTGATCGGCGTAATCTTTATTGGTTTATTTTATTTCCCTGTCTTTATCGTCGTGTGGTTTGGCGGCTTGGGTGAGGCAGTAGGGTATTAATAGCTAACCAATCATTTTATATAACTTTAATAATAACAGGAGACACTCATGGCAATATCACTTAGTAAAGGCGGTAACGTTAATCTCAGCAAAGAAGCGCCGGGATTAAATAAAATCGTGGTGGGTTTAGGTTGGGATGCACGCGCTACTGATGGCGCGGCATTTGACCTGGATGCCAGTGCGTTTTTGGTAAAGCTGGATGGCAAAGTTAGATCCGATAGCGATTTTTGTTTTTATAATAATAAAGTGGTTGGCGATGGTGCGGTTCAGCACACCGGTGATAACACAACGGGTGCTGGCGATGGCGACGACGAAACTGTTAAAGTTGAATTGTCCAAAATACCTGCTGATTTGGACAAGGTTGTTTTCGCGGTGACTATTCATGAAGCCGACATCCGTAAACAAAATTTTGGTCAGGTAAATCATGCGTATATTCGCGTGGTTAATGAAGACGGCGGCCAGGAAATCGCCCGTTATGATTTAAGCGAAGATGCTTCAATTGAAACAGCGATGATCTTCGGGGAAATATACCGGGTAGGCGCAGATTGGAAATTTAAAGCGGTTGGTCAAGGTTTTGCTGGCGGTCTTGGGCCTTTGGCATCCTCTTTTGGCGTTAGTGTTTAAACCAGCTTATCCTTCCTCCCCTCAATGTTTTCGGGCTATTATGCCCTGAATCCTGCCGGCGCTCTTTGAGCAAATCAAGCCGTTTTTGGCGGATTTTGTCCGGCAGGTGAGGGCGCTTTTCAACTTAATTTAAGAGTATTCATATTTATGGCTATTAATTTACAAAAAGGACAAAAAATCTCGTTATCCAAAGAATCGGGTGGCGCGTTAAGCAAGGTTGTTATGGGCTTGGGCTGGGATGCTAAAAAAGCCAGCGTAGGCTTATTGAAAGGCATGTTTGGCGGTGGCAGCAGCAGCGCAATTGATTTGGATGCCTCTTGTGTATTATTCAACGAACAGAATATAGTGGTTGATACCGTTTATTTTGGACAATTAAAAAGTCGCGATGGCAGTATTGTACATACCGGCGATAATCGTACCGGCGATGGTGACGGTGATGATGAACAAATTGTTGTTGATTTGGACAAGATTCCCGAGTCGGTTAAATCCTTGGTGTTTACGGTCAGTTCTTATACCGGGCAAACGTTTGATACCGTTGAAAATGCGTATTGCCGCATCGTTGATAACAGCAATAAAAATGAAATTGCCCGTTATACCTTAAGTGCGCAAGGTTCGCATACGGCACAAATTATGACCAAGTTATATCGCCATAACGGTGAATGGAAAATGCACGCGATTGGTGAAAATGGAACCGGTCGAACCATAGCCGATATGTTGCCGCAAATTGTTGTTCATTTGTAATGAGAATTTGGTTTAATCAAACATTTTCTACTATTAGTGCCGTTTTTAGAGATCTTCGTCAGTCAGTTCCGACTGGCGAAGTTACTCTGGTTTGTACGCACTCGCTCGCAACGGCATCGGCTTTTTTAGCCGCTGACGAAAGTTATCTTGAGCCCACCGGCTTAACTGGACAAGCTTATCTTGAATGGTGTGTTGAGTTTTGTCATCAGCATAACATTGGCTTGTTTTGGCCTGGCAAAGAAGCCGCACTCATCAGCAAACATCATGTATTATTTCAGGCGATTGGCGTTCAAGTGCTGTCTGTTGCCGATTATGACACGCTCACTTTGCTGCATAACAAAGCCGATTTTTACGCCGACTTAAATCCCGATGTCGCTATGATCATGGATTTTATCGCAGTCAATAACAGTGATGAGTTTGACCGTGCGGTGACAACTTTATCGGAAAAACATGAAAGCCTGTGTGTTAAACCTGCGGTATCAGTATTTGGTCTGGGCTTTCGGGTTTTAGATACAAAACGCGATAGTATTACCCAATTACTCAAGGGTGTTGAATACCAAATTCCTCTTCAAGAGTTGCGACACGGTATGGCTAACACGTCGCAATTTGATACGCTGTTGGTTATGGAACATTTGGGTGGTCATGAGTGGAGCGTCGATTGTGCCGGACGACACGGTGTCTTACTGTGTGCCGTACAACGGAAAAAACCGTTGTTGGCGGGGATGGGACAAACGATCGATAATAATGCCGAAATACAAGGCATGGTAACCCGCTTAACCAGCCATTACCGACTTAACGGATTATTTAACATCCAGTTTAAAGACGGTGTCAATGGCCCTCGTTTACTGGAAATAAACCCGCGTCCTTCCGGCGGTTTTGGTATGGCCTGTTTATCAGGTGCGCATTTGGCTTATATCGCCTTGCAGAGCATTAAAGGCAAAACCATCAGACAACCGGTTATTCAGTATGGACTTAAGGTGACTGAGATTAACACGCCGGTGGTGTTGGACGATTTGTGATGACCAAACGATTGCAAAAAGGAAGATAAAGAATGGCTAAAATTGAAGGCATCAGGGTACAAAACTTTCGTGGCTTAAAAGATGTTATGTTGGGAAAGTGGATGGCTGAATCGGAATCAGAGCCACTTACCGCAATGACAGTTGTCATTGGTAAAAATGGCGTAGGCAAAAGTACTTTATTTGATGTCTTTGGTTTTCTGGCGGATGCACTTAAATTTGGTGTAGAGGAAGCCTGTGATTTACGCGGCCGGGGTGGCTTTGAAAAAATACGCTCTCAAGGTCAGACGGAGGCGATTAAGTTTGAGATTTTTTATAGAGAAGATGAGAATGCCTGTTCTATAACCTATTCAATATCTATTAATGCTGATGTTTCTGGACGACCTTTTGTAGCGGCAGAATATCTATTGCAACACCCAAAAAAGCAGACACAAGAACAAGCAACTGCTTTCTTGGTGTTGGCTAAGGGACAAGGTGTTGTTTGCAAAGGTGAAGGTATACATATTGAGGGATTTAACTTTTCAAAGGCTATCAAAGAGCGCCAAAAAAAAGATGTAGTGCAAACATTAAAAGCAATGGCGATGGAGCCAGGAGCCGAAGCAGTGGAGCTTGCCGATAAAAGAAAACTTGGCATTGCTACGCTAGGCGCATTGAAGCAACACCCAAGAATATCTGCCTTTCGCGAATTTATAGAAGGCTGGTATCTTAGCTACTTCACACCCGATGCGGCACGAAGCCTTCCGCAAGCCGGAGCACAACAACATCTGAACAGCACAGGCGACAACCTTGCCAATGTCGTGCAGTTTATGGAGCGTGAACACGGAGACAGCTTTCAAGACATTTTGAACCGTATCGCAGAAAAAATTCCGGGCATTGACAAAATTGACACCTATCGTGACCCTATCACCAACAATTTATATTTACGATTCAATGACAAGGGCTTCCAATCGCCGTTTTATGCTCCGCAAATGTCCGATGGTACCTTGAAAGTCTTTGCTTATTTACTGTTGTTGGAAGATCCATCGCCACCGCCTTTTATCTGTATTGAAGAGCCGGAAAACGGCTTGTATCACAAATTGCTGGAAACCTTAGCGGCTGAATTTCGCGCTCATGCAACGGGCAGAAAAGGTGGCACTCAACTTTTTATAACCACGCACCAGCCTTATTTTGTCGATGCCTTAGATCCGGATGAAGTCTGGGTGTTGGAAAAAGGTGAAGACGGCTTTGCAACAGTGACTCGCGCCAGTGCAATTCCCTACATTCAAAACATGGTCAACGAAGGGTTGCCATTAGGCGGGCTTTGGTACAGTGATTATTTAGACGTACGGTAAATCTATGCACTTTGATATTCTTGTCGAAGGGCAAACTGAAGTTACTGCGCTGTCTATTTTAATGAGTAAAATTATTGGTGAATATAAAAATCCTCACACCTGGAAAATTCATAAGCACCAAGGTATTGGGAAAATTCCTGATAATCCGGCCGAAAGACCCAACATAAAAGACAAATCGTTATTGCATAATTTGGACGCTAAATTAAGAGCCTACGGTGCGGAGGAAGATTCCAATTTGGTTGTTGTCGTTTTAGTTGACCTTGATGATAGTCGATTGTATTGCTTTTAAAAATGAACTTGTCGGGCTGCTGAACTATTGTAATAAAGAACCGCGTGCTCTGTTTCGTATTGCTGTTGAAGAACTGAAGGCTTGGTATTTGGGTGATTTAGCTGCATTGAAATTCGCTTATCCAGATATTCAGCAAGACATTCTCGATAACTATGTTCAAGACTCACAAATAGGCACATGGGAAATATTGGCTGAGGCGGTTTATCCCGGTGGTTTGGATGCGTTACACGCAAAGGGTAAGCGGTCTAGCTTGGTGCTCCAAGAAAAGGCCAACTGGACAAAAAATATCTGTCCGCATTTGAATGTTGAGCAAAACCAATCACCCAGCTTTCTCTGTTTTCGGGAGGGCTTAAGACGAATGGCGATATAAAACCGGATTTGACGATAACCACACAACAGCTTTACCTTAACCCATTCAAATAATGCCCTTCAATAAGATAAATTTTTTAGTTATTAAATACATCAAACCGATCGAAATGATCGGCGTACTCATGCGGATTTTCAGTTTCTCGTTGGTGAGTTGGTTCGGCGCAGAAAGTCCGTTCTTTTTTGTCTGGGCTTTTAACACGACCGATGCCGTAATCCTTTCTTGGTGTTCCATTCTTAAAAAAGATAAAGCCTATACCTTGCTGAACGTCTTTTGGATTCTGGTGGGTATCGTGGGTATGCTGAGAGCCAGTGCTTTTTCATTCATGGACTCTAAAATTGCCGTGTTGCATGTCCTGGTGCAATTCGCCACCTTTTTCAATTAATAATCCACCCAATAGCGCTACACAGAACACACTATGCAAAAAACAGTCACGATCAAATTAGACACCGGTACACTTCAGCTCGATGTGGAACCCGGACACATTCCACTGAGGCGTTTGCTGGGGTTTGCGGCACGGGTCAGCAGTAAACGTAAATTTTTGCTGGTCAGCAAAGTCTTGGGTAAACATTATCCGGTTTCACCCAAACTCATGAGTTGGTCTTATCGTGCTTTGGCAAGAGCGGTGTTAAAAAAAGGGGGTGGGGAATCTTCATTGTGGATTGGCATGGCGGAAACCGCCACCGGTTTGGGTTATGGGGTATTTGAAGCGGCTTGCCATGCGGGCGTGCAACAGGCTTTGTTTATGCAAACAACCCGTTATCACTTGGATAAAACAGATCGGCTTGAGTTTGAAGAAGCGCATAGTCATGCTACTGACTTTTTTCTGTATTATCCTGAGCATCCGGATTACCGAAAACAATTTGTAAATGCAGAAACCCTGGTATTGATTGATGATGAAATCAGCACGGGCAAAACCTTTTTGCGCCTGATTAAAGCCTATCAAGCGGTTAATCCAGCGGTGCGTAAGGTGTTTATCGTCAGTCTGGTTAATTTTGCGCATCCTGATGACCGTGCCGCTTTGGAATTACAAGCGGGGGTTGCGGTGGAATGGATCTGTTTCAGGCAGGGTTTGTTACATTTTGAAGATAGTCAAAATGCCGCTATTGATAATATTACTGTTAATGTGTCAGGTAATGGCACCTGTAAAAAACATTTATTGGCTTGGCCGGGGCGACTGGGAATGGCGGCACCGATTAGTTTGGATGCTGATATCGTTGAGCAATTAGTCCACAGCGGTTTTAACTGCGAGTCCAATGATAGCAGGCCCATTTTGGTATTAGGCACCGGTGAATGCAACGCCCCGGCTTATTTATTGGGACGGGCGCTGGAAGCTAACGGTTTTATGGTAAAGGTGCAAAGTACCACACGCTCACCGATTCATCAGGGCAACGATATTGGGTTGGTGTGTCAATTTGAAGACAACTACGAAGACGGCATTCCCAATTTTATTTACAATTTAAATCCGGATGATTATCGCGACATTATTTTGTGTCATGAAACGCCGCTTAATCAAGCATTAACCGACCGACTGCACGCATGGCAAGCCATTAGTGCACGGTTTGAACTTAAACAACCATACTCAAACCATGCAAAGCTACATTTTTTTAGACCTTGATGATACGCTGTTCCAGACCTTGAGAAAATGTGCCTTGGGTGCTGATGATCCGAAGCTACAGGTTCGGGCTTGCTTGCCTGATGGCACACCCAATTCTTTCGCGACCCACAAACAGCAATGGTTGTGGCATTGGCTGACCTTAGGTTTCAAAATCGTGCCGGTTACCGGACGGGACGGCCATGCTTTTAATCGCGTAATGTTGCCTTTTCAGGAAGAAGTGGTCTTGAATCATGGTGCCGTTATTCTGGATAAAGATCGTGCTATTGATCGTGTTTGGATGGCCGGCATGATGCAAGCCTTACCGACATATCATGATAAGTTACTTGAAGTGTGGGCCGAAATTGAGGGCTATTGCCAGCGCTTTACCGGTTTTAAAACCCACTTGGTTAATGATTTTGAAGTAACGTGGTATGGTGTCATCAAGCATGTGGACGGGACTGAAACGGTATTAAAAACAGTGCTGGACAGCATTATTAAAACGCATCCGCATATTCTGGACGGCAGTTTGTATTGGCATTTAAATGGCAATAATCTGGCGGTATTACCCAAAATTATCAACAAGGAAAGTGCTGTCCGTTATTTGATTAATGGCTACAAACAGCAACATCCCGAATTAGTGACTTTTGGAGCGGGCGACAGTAACACCGATGCGCCTTTTATGGGGCTGTGTGATTACGCGTTAATTCCAAAAAATACGCAGTTGTATCAATCGCTGGCTTTTGCTTAATGAAAAACAAGCACCCATTTACCGGCAGTTACACGCCTGAGGACGTACAGTTTTTGTTAAAACCGATGACACTGGTTGATACGCCGGTACATCTTAAAGAAGCGCTGATTCAATCCGGTCAAAAACATTATTCCCAAATGCTGACCCACGAATCCTTGCCGCCGCCTGACTATTTGCCTTTGTTTTACCGGGCCATGACCTTAAATCAGGATCGTATGGCCGAGCATTTGCTGTTGTTGGCGGAGGGTATTCTGGCGACACGTCCGCGAGGCATTACCTTGGTGTCGTTGGCTCGCGCAGGAACGCCGGTGGGCGTGTTACTTAAGCATGTTTTAAAGCGTCATTTTAATGTCGACGTTGAACATTTCTCTATTTCCATTCTTAGAGATGTCGGGTTAGACCCAAATGCCTTGCGTTATATTTTACAAAAGCACACGCCGGAGTCATTGGTTTTTGTTGATGGCTGGACAGGAAAAGGCGTTATCGCACGGCAGTTGGTAACCAGTTTACAGGCTTTTGCAGTCAGTGACGGCATCGCTATTCCGCCTGAGTTATACGTGTTAACCGATTTGTCAGGGTGGGCGAAGGTTGCGGCAGCTTCGGAAGATTATTTGATTCCTTCCTGTATTTTAAATGCCACCATATCCGGTCTGGTAAGTCGGTCAGTTTACGACCCACACACCGCCAGCCCTACTGATTTTCATGGCTGTCTTTATTATGAACAGTTTGCTGAACACGATTTATCGACTTATTTTATCGAGTTAATACTTGAACGCGTGGATTTTATAAGACCTGCTTTTGACGGTCGATTTACCGATCATTCTGTTCATTGCAAGCAATTACAGACGACTTCGCTAGCGTTTTTACAGTGGGTTGCCGAACGTTACGGCATTAGCCATCACAATTATATTAAGCCCGGTATTGGTGAAGCAACGCGTGTGTTATTGCGTCGTGAAGCACAGTTATTGTTGTTACAGGATTTGGATTGTGAGGCGACCCGGCATTTGCGCTGGTTAGCCGAGTCCAAGTCAATTCCGATAGCGGTTTTTAAAGATTTACCCTATCGTGCAGTCGCGTTAATTAAAGAGGTTGAATTATGAGCCAGAAATTAAAGTCGTTTTCACCCTGGCTGTTAGGGGCACCGCTTTATATGCCGGGAAATCGCCGCGACATTATGGAAATTGCCAATGGCGAAAAATATTCCATGTTGCGCTCAATGATTTTTTGTACGGAGGATGCGATATCAAAGTCTGAGGTGGATAGCTGTGTGCGCCACATTGGTTTATGCCTGCAAGGCTTTAGAGAGTCTTCCACTCGATTCAGGTTTATTCGTGCCAGAAATCCGGAAATTTTGGCGCGTTTACTGGAGCTTCCCGATATTGAAAAAGTGGATGGCTTTGTACTGCCAAAGTTTACCGAAGAAGTATTTCATGCGTATTTTGATCAATTGCAGGGCACGACTTTTAAAGTGATGCCCACACTTGAAACCAAAGAGGTTTTTGATGTTAATGCCATGACGGCACTGCGTCAGGGTTTGTTACAGGATGATATTGCAGAGCGCGTGTTGATGCTTAGAATTGGCGGCAATGACCTGATGAATCTTTTAGGCATTCGTCGACCCCGCTCTTTTACGATTTATGAAACGCCGCTGGGCAATGTGATTTCACAACTGGTGACTATTTTTAAGCCTTATGGCTTTTCATTGTCCGCCCCGGTGTTTGAATATCTGGATGATTCGATTACTTTACAAAAAGAAATGAAGTTGGATTTGGCGTATGGTTTGCTGGGTAAAACCGCCATCCATCCTGCTCAAGTACCCGCCATTGAAGCGGTCTACGCAGTTGATATTGAAGATTACGAGATGGCGCTAAGTTTAAGCGACACAGAAGCGCCGGCGGTTTTTAGAATGCACGATGCCATGTGTGAAGTGGCAACCCATCAAAATTGGGCAACCGATATTATTAATCGACAACGCTGTTATGGTATTAAAGACGCCTTGTTATTGAAAGAATACGCTGAGTTGTCTGTTTAACGATTTAAAAATGTTAAAATAATAATAATTACTTAGCCATTAAAAAATAGAACACAGATGAGACGGATTTGACTGATAGACACGGATACGGGGCGTTTCTCAATCTTATGAAATCCGTATAATCAGTGTCATCCGTGTTCTATGAGCTTAGCCAATATCTACTGAGTAGTTACCAATAATAGCCGGTAAAATTTAAAACAACCATACCTAAAACCAGGAGAGCACACATGAGTTTCGATAGTTTTCTTAGCCAACTTAAGTCCAAAGCCAATGAATTAAAAACAGAGGCCTTGAAATATAAAAACAAGGATTTTTTAAATGCAGCCATGGCGGGTTCCGCTCTGATTGCCATGGCTGATGGCAGCATCAGTTCTGAAGAAAAACAAAAAATGATCAAGTTTATCGAAAGCAATGATGCGCTGTCGATTTTTACCACCAGTGATGTTATTAAAGCGTTCCAGGATTTTGTTGGCCAACTGGAATTTGATAAAGACATCGGTGAAGCCAAAGCTTATCAAGCAATAGGCAAAATGAAATCCAACACTGAAGCCTCGCGCTTGCTGGTTCGTATGATTATCGCTATTGCCTCGTCTGATGGTCTTTTTGATAACGATGAAAAAAAGATAGCCATCAAAATAGCCAAAGAATTAGGTATTAATCCGTCTGAATTTGAATTGTAAGTGACTTAAAAAAATAACACCACGAAGACACGAAGGACACGAAGAAAAAGCTAAATCAGATTATTGTATTGAAGAGTTATAGATTTTCAGATAAATAATTCGATGCGAACTGATACCATCCCGATGCCGTTAAGTTAAGCGCCTCTTGGCAAGATAAACCGTTGGCTGAGCGGAGCCGAAGCCGACAAAACCGCTTCGACTCCGCTCAGCGAACGGCTTAACTTAATGACATTGATTAGTAACCCCGTGTATCCAACTGCAATCCATTTAACGATTCAGGGAGTCGGGTAATGCCGGATTCGATTCGGCCATCTTCATGCAGTTTTATCAAGCGATAACCGGGAGCGGCTGTATCCAGGCTGAAAGTTTCACTTTTCGGTGTAAATTGAAAGCAGGTTGACGGTGTTCCAAAAATGCGTAGCGCTCCGATTGTGATATCCATGGCTTGATGGATATGTCCAGAAGTTACGGCTTTTGCTTGCGGATATTTTTCCAGTATTGTCAAAAATGCCTCGCTGTTTTCAATAATCATGGTGTCCAGCCAGGCACTTTTGGTTTCCAGACAATTATGATGGACTGCGATCAGCGCATGATGATTGGGGTTGTTGGTTAGGCAATCTTCCAAAAACAGCAATTCCTGTTTTGATAAACGACCACCGGTAGCGCCCGGTATCTGACTATTAAGACAAATCACTTGCCAGTTTTCCAATAAAAGCTGTTTTTGGCAATTTACCTGAGGGGTGTTAAAAGTTTGTTGCATCAGTTCATAAATATCATGATTACCGGGAAGGCAGATGCAGGGTGTGTTAGTGGCTTCAAGTTTTTGCAAGATACGTTGATAGCTTGCGGCGCAGGGATTTTGAGTCAGGTCGCCGGTAACCAGAATTAAATCAAAATGATGATGCTCGGCAAAAGCCAGCTCAAGAATGGCATGAAAATAATGCTCGGTATTGATACCCAGAAAGGTTTCATCCAAACCAGGCAAAATGTGCAGGTCTGTTATTTGTAATAGCGATAGGGCGGTCATGATTGAGGTTATTCAATATCCTTAACAAAAATTTTAGAGTTTCTTTGTGGATTGTACAGTGCCTTGAGTGGGGCGGGAAGGCTGTTGATATCTGATGCTAAAAAGCCGCGCTCAATAAACCAGTGCATGGTTTGGGTTGATAATACAAATAATCTTTTAAGAGCGAGCTGTCCGGCCTTTTGATAGACATAGTCAAGCAGCCGACTGCCCCGGGCTGATCCCCGGTAATCAGGATGGACGGCAAGGCAGGCAATAGCGCCGAATTGACCTTGTTCATTGGGATGCAGAGCAGTGCAGCCGATGATCAAGCCATCCCGTTCGATGACAATATAATCGGCTATTTCCATTTCAATTTTTTCTCTGGAACGTTTGGCTAAGATGCCTTGTTGTTCCAAGGGCTTGATCAATTCCAGAATACCGCCAATATCGTTTAGCGTGGCCGGGCGCAATTCTTCAAAAGGCGTGGAACTAATCAGCGTGCCGATACCGTCACGGCTAAATAATTCAAGCAACAAAGCGCCATTGATGCACCGATTAATCAGATGAACACGCTCTATTCCTGAGCGACAACTTTGAATAGCCGCTTGAAGAGACAGGCTAATGGGGTCAGAAAGGTTCTGATGTTGGCGCAAGAAAGCATCCGCTTCATCGGTGGTCATTTGCCGGATTTGCTCGCCGTTATTGGGGTTGCAACAACTTTGCTCTGTCAACAGAATTAATTTTTCAGATTTTAAGGCAATCGAAACCGCTGTGGCTACCTTTTCAGCAGACAGATTAAAAGTTTCACCGCTGGGAGAATAGCCTATTGGCGAGATCAAAACGACATTATTTTGGTCAAGTTGTTGATGAATCGCCGCACTGTCAATACGGCGTACTTCGCCGGTATGGCAGTAATCAACCCCGTCTATCACGCCAATGGGTTTGGCGGTAACAAAATTACCCGAAGCCACTTTAAGCCCGCTGCCCGCCATAGGGGAATTCGCCAGACCCATAGACAACAACGCTTCAATTTCTACGCGCACTAATCCTGCCGCCTCTTTTACGCATTGAAGCGCCAGATCATCGGTAATACGCAAGTGCTTATGGAAAAGGGCGGGGGCATTGAGCTTTTTAAGGCGCTGGTCTATCTGTGGCCGTATGCCGTGAACCAGAACCAGACGTATCCCCAAGCTGCTAAGCAGGGCAAAATCCTGTACATGATGGTCAAAATCATCAGCCAGAACCGCTTCGCCACCAAAAAAAATGACAAAGGTTTTATTGCGATGTGCGTGGATATAGGGTGATGAGTCTCTAAACCAGCTGACGAAAGATTTTTGTGTATTCATGATGGCTATTTTCGCGATTGCCAATAATTGGGCTTCTTTCTCATATTTCTATCTGAGCAGGTCTTGTTCGAAAAATAATCGCATAAGGAAAATGCAATAACCGACATTTTCTGACATCGTCCTCTATCTTTCGATACAACAACGGGGTTCGGCATACTCTGTTGATAGCATCTTCCGACGCTTCAATAAAACGTTTTTCTAAGCCCGCCTGTTGTTTTTTATAAAATAAAACAGTCTGTTCCAATTCTTCTTGTGCTTTAGGATGCAGGAAATATTTCATAAATAACGCAGTTTCAATTCGGCCATAAATTGTTCACCGTCAACCAATATCGAAGAATTTGTATCTATTTCTTTGCAGCGTTTTTGTATTTCTTGTCGCCATGCTTCTGAAACAATAAAGTCTTCCTCGTAATCCAGACTTTCCAGCAATATCTCTGCGATATAAGCTCTTGACGCAGGCTCAAGTTTTAATGTTTGTTCGGCAATAGTTTCTATATTCATAAATCACCTTTAACTTCATCCAGTTATGTTTAACAGCAAAATAGGGTACGCATTGCGTACCGTTTTCAATGCATTACGGGTAAATCAAGTCCTAAAAAGGTACGCGATGTACCCTACCTGGCTTCAGGTTTAAACGCAGCCTATTTAGTCATAATAAAATTATGATCATAGGCTTTCCTTGTTCTTTCCAGTAATCCATCGCCTCTAATAATATTTCATTCGCAATTCTCCATTCATCGGGTCTCTTGCTTCTGAAATTATGAGAGTTTTTATATATAATCAGAAAACCATTTTCTGAATTGAGCCATGAAAGATCTGTTACAGAATCAGAAAATGCATCCCAATTGAAACCAAAGTATTCAGGAAATTTAAGTTTTTCAGAAAATTCATTTAAAAATGTTTCCTTATCATTAACGTTATCACCATCGATGAAAAAACAATCGGCAATAGGGGTTGGGAAAAAACTTAGAAGCTGATTAGGTAATTCAGCCGTTAATACCTTAGTCATTCGTTGATCTCCGTAAAAGTTTGATAGTGATCGCTGGTATAATACATCTCTCCTTTTTGACCTGAGACTATTCGCTGTGCTCCTCTATCCAGTGAGTTAGGTATAGGCACTATATATTCTTTATAATAGCCAGATGGCCGGGAAGGAAGTATTCCCTCACGGTTCTTAAATTCAATACCATCTCTCGTATAAGGAAAAGGCCCACCTTTTTTTATTAGCTTATAGGTTGATTGAACTTCGATAGGTAGAGCATCTAACTTTTGCATTTTTAAAGTTGTTATTCGTCTTCCTGTGGTTTCCAGTACAGTAGATACCATCTCTCCAAATCAATCGCATTACTCGCCGAATTCGTTGCCGTCATCGAACACGATGTTTTCTCCCCAGTTTTCAGGATACCATCCGCTTCGTACCAGTCGGTGAAAACTTGAATACGGCCAATCTACGAGCTTGGACACCAATCCATGTTTAACCGGATTCCAATGGATATAATCCATGTGTCGATTGAAATCACCTTCATCACGGATCAAATGATCCCAAAAGCGATGTTGCCAAAGCGTACCTTGTTGTCGCTTGCGTAGTCTTGCATTTAGCCATTCCGGGCGATTTAGTCGTGCCCCGCAACGTTGCGTAACGATCCGTTTAATCATACTCCAGCGCGAAGAAAAATCCGTATCATCTGGCGGCAGACGCCAGATACAATGCAAATGATCGGGCAATTGCACCCAGGCTACAATTTTGAAAGGCTTGGTTTGCCGAGTGAATTGAATTCCCTCGCGCAACGCTGCGCGAACATCGTCATCAATAAGAAAGCGCTGTCTGCGGAACGTAACCAACGTGAAAAAATACATTCCACCCGGTAAATAAACACGCCGATAATTCGACATAACAACATCCGTAGGGCGTGCCGCGCGCGCCAATTGGTTAAGGATTGGTGTAGATATTGTCCCAAACTTGGAAGGCGCGCGCGGCACGCCCTACGGGACTATCCAATGAATTACCACCCAGAATTTTCATTTTTTGAGATTCAAACTCAGTGTTGCTAATTATTCCTTTCTTTCTTAAATCATCTAACTTAATCAATTCGGCATACACATCTTTAGTTTTTTCAGATTGGTCTTTAGTATAAATGTCAGCAGAAACATTTTCAGTCTTTTCAATTACTATATCTGCGCGAGGAGTAAGTGAGGTTCGCCGAGCTTCTGAATCATTTTTATCAACAACCCTAAACTGATATTCAAACGATGCCCAATCTCCAGGGCGATTAATCCCAATAGGTTTCTCATGAACAGAAATCGGAATGGCTATCTTGTCTTGTTTCATGGCAAATTTATTAGCCTCACCAATGACATCAGCTTTTAGCTTTGCCATACTTCCAAAAATACCAGCATGATCTTCTTTGAACAGCATGTAAGTATCTGGTGAAAGGGGAACAATGCCTGGGTTTGCGCACCCACCCAAAAATATAATTACGGAAATGACTATTTTCTTCATTAACTACTCTGTGTGAAACTAAAATCACTATCATCGGCAATGTTGGGTTACGCTATCGCTAGATAACCCAACGATGATTTCTCTAAGTTAATCCAAATTATCCGTAACAGCACCCAACGATGCCGAACTTACCAGTTTGGCATATTTTGCCAGCACGCCACGGGTATAACGCGGTGCGGGTTGTGTCCATGATTCAAGGCGTTTGGCTATTTCATGTTCATCGATAACCAGTTTCAGTTCGTTGGTTTCTGCATCGATAATAATGGTATCGCCATTTTCAATGATCGCTAACGGGCCACCCACGTAGGCTTCCGGTGTAATGTGTCCGACCACAAAGCCGTGGGTGCCGCCGGAAAAACGGCCGTCGGTAATCAATGCCACTTCTTTACCCAAGCCTTTGCCCATAATGGCAGAAGTCGGGGAGAGCATTTCGCGCATACCGGGGCCACCTTTGGGGCCTTCGTAGCGAATAACAATCACATCACCTTTAACGATGTCGCCGTTTAAGATACTGTGCAGGGCTTGTTCTTCGGCATCAAATACTTTGGCTGTGCCGACAAAGCGCAAGCCTTCTTTACCGGTAATTTTTGCAACTGAACCACCCGGTGCCAGATTGCCATATAAAACCACCAAATGACTGTCTTTTTTAATGGGGTTATCCAGCGAGTGAATCACGTCCTGATCTTCAGGATACGGTTTAACATTAGCCAGATTTTCTGCCAGAGTTTTTCCGGTAACGGTTAAGCAGTCGCCGTGCAATAAACCTTGATCTAAAAGAACTTTCATCAACGGTTGAATGCCGCCGATTTCAATTAATTCAGTCATTAGGTAACGACCACTGGGTTTTAAATCGGCAAGCAACGGTACGCGCTGACCGATGCGGGTAAAGTCATCCAGGGTGATGTCGATGTTGGCGGCATTGGCCATTGCCAGAATGTGCAATACGGCATTGGTTGAGCCACCGAGTGCAATGACAATGGTGATGGCGTTTTCAAATGCCGCTTTGGTCATGATGTCGCTGGGTTTAATATTGTTTTTTATTAATTCCAGAACGGCAGCACCGGCACGTTCGCAGTCCAGTCTTTTATCGTTTGAAATAGCGGCTTGGGCCGAGCTGTTGGGCAGGCTCATACCCAGTGCTTCAATGGCTGAAGCCATAGTGTTGGCCGTGTACATGCCGCCGCAGGAACCGGCGCCCGGAATGGCTTTGGCTTCAATTTCAGCCAGTTCGGTAT
>Ga0208613_1000111_pt1 | contig 31143 bp, 18 predicted proteins | sample CryBogmetaGMA6M_FD_184543 | JGI IMG/M metagenome (GOLD analysis project Ga0208613, IMG submission 184543) | Freshwater microbial communities from Crystal Bog, Wisconsin, USA - MA6M (SPAdes) | ecosystem: Environmental > Aquatic > Freshwater > Lake | place: Crystal Bog, Wisconsin, USA | collected... | reverse complement strand
AGTATGTATAAAGAAGTCTGCTGAATTAATCAAATCTCCTAAAAAATTTTTAATGTTGGGGAATGCATATATTGCGGCCCGCATTTGACCCGATAAACAAATAGCTATTTTCATATTAGTAAAAAATTGCATTTCCAAGTTGACATATCTGATCCCAATCAGTTTTATAATTTAACCCGTCAGCACTTTTTCTATAGATCACATAGTCCAAAGGATTATGTACAATACGAATATTTTTCATGTTAGCCCATTTGTTAATAAGTGCATTTGGGCCCACTATTTTATATGCAGGATTGTGATCATTATATCCCACTAATTTAAAAAATGATCCTGTGCATAGTGAGTTGTACAATGAATCTACAAGATCCATCGTTAAACTAGAACCAAAATAAATTACATCATCTGGCACTGGTAAAAAAAACTCAGGCCCCATATGTCCTTTATCATGTCCATATAATGTCTTTTCTTCAATCAAATTAAAAAAATCTTCAAATATTTTTTCTTGTCTAAAACATAGATCATACCTACATTTAATAACCAAATCAAACATCATGTTATTTTCTACTTCATACTTTTGTTTTAAAAAGTTTACACGCATCATACTATAAAACATACTTGACCATGGAATATGCCCCGCGGTCATTATTTGTTTTTCAACAATCAAATTTTCAAAATTATATAATTCTCTGATATCATTTTCTAACATTTCAATATCAATATTTGTCTCACGCTGAATAACATGATTTCCATGTATTTTTATTTTTGGATAATCATTTGAATCCCAAGTATGTCCAAAAAATACAAATTGATTTCCTTTTTTAGAAGTAAAAAAATTATTAACAGATTCTGCACAATTTTTAAAGGTTCTAGATTGTCCACTAAAACAAACTGCAATTTTACAATTTTCTAATATTTTTAAATTCATGCTATCTTTACCTTGGTTGGGTGATTTAAAATTCCTATGTTAGTCATATAATAATAAAATGCTATTTCAGTGGGAGTAAATTGTATTGTAGTTTTCTTCCAGGTAATCCAGGTTACATCAATAAATGATAAAAATTTAAAAAATTCTGAAACTTGATCAACTGTGTGACTATCTCCATAAAAAAACTTATCACTAACTTTATACACGCCATATTTATCGTTTTGGCAACTATCGTAAGTATAAATGGTATTAGGAATAGGGGTCTCTAATTCCAATGGTTCTAAAAAACATAAGTTGGGCCGAAGTTGTAACACAACATCATAACGGAAGTTGTTTTCTAATTCATATTCTTTTTTAAGCAAAGAAGAATAATATGTACTGTACAACTGTTCACACGATCTAGAATCAAACTGATTAAACTTAGGAATATTAGAATTCCAATATGTTATAATTTTTTTAGGTTCAAATAGAATTTTTTTAGGTTTTAGTGTATCTATAATATCTTGTTTTTGATCAACATCTAATAATACATTTGAATTATAATCCCAAAAATGACAGAAATAATCAACTTCTCCGTATGGGCTTATGTTGTCAACCCAATTTTGGTAGCATTGTTTCCAATTACGTACTTGTCCACTAATACATACTGCTATTCTCATAATATACTACTGTGAGATATAGGCACAATGTTTTTTATAGCAAGCCATTTCCAAACTAACGCTTTATAATGCATATTTTTATAAGCAGCATCGTAATAATCTGATTTTAATATTTGATAAAGCATTCCATTATTATAATAACGATGAAAATTATTTATCATATCCATTACTAATGAAGAACCAAAACAAAAATCAGTATCAAATCTAGGGGTTTTATAATCAGCGTATCCCAAAGTATAATCCCCAAATGCACTACTAGGATAATTATGAATGTCTATATTTGCAATACTGTTAAATATGTCAAACTGACAGTCAACATTAAAGTTGATATTTACTACAATATCAAATATCATATCGTGTCGTAGTTCATATTTCTTTTTGAGATTGTTAACTTTCATCATACTATTAGTTATATCAGTATATTCACCGGGTCTATTGTGTACTGCATTTATTTCAATTGTACATTTTGGAATGTTGTTTACATTTAAATCAGCATAATATTCATTATTTTTTATAATATACGGCATATCTACCACGGTAGCTACAAATCCTCTACTATCAAACTCACTATATGTATGAGCAAATAAATAATATTTGTTCCCCAATGGATTAAGTAAGTTTCTTATATCCTTGTATTTAGACCCATCCCCAAATAGACAAATTGCTATATTCATATGCTTGTGTTTAATATTTCATTTCCTTGAAGGAAACCTTTTCGTGCCATGGATTCCGCAGTAACCACTACTCTAGGAGTGACGTTTGCAGTTTCTAACTCTATTCCTATACTTTTCACATAATAATAAAAAATATATTCTGGAGGAACCATTGGATTATCTACCACATCTACTTCATCCATAGATCGTATTGCATCAATAAACCAACTAATTTGATCAAAAGTAAAACTATCACAATGAAAATATACATCTCCTATCGCAAATCTATCTAGTTGGGTAGAAAATTTTCCATGTATACAAGATAATGTATTAGGTTTTGGTTTCTCAATAGTGGTAGTATTGGTAAATATAGAATCGGGACGCATGCGGATAACAACATCATATTCGAAATTATTTTCTAATTCATATTGTCGTTTTAAATTCGCCGATTTCATCAAACTATAAAATTGATTTCTATGTAGTGGTATTGTTTTGTTGGTTATTCTTTTTGAATACCAGTTGTCCGGCAGATCAATATCTCCCCATATTTTTTTAGATTGAAATACGATTTTTTTGGGTTTTAGTGCATCAATAATAGCTTGTTTTTCTTCGGCGGCTAGTAATACATCTTCTGGAATCTTATTATACCCGTGCTTGGATCCTTCAGGCACAGAATTATAATCCCAAAAATGACAGAAATAATCAACTTCCCCGTAGGGACTTATACTATCAATCCAATTTTGATAACAATATTTCCATGTTCTTACCTGACCACTAAGGCAAATGGCTATTTTTAGTTTTTCCATTTATCAAGCAACTCCCTAAAATACGCAGGTTTTTTAATTAAATAGTTATAAATGTCTTTAGAATAATTATAATGAGAATTAGGACCATAATGTACTCCATCGCGAGCGATAGTATGTGTGAATTTTTTTTCAAACACACTCGGATGTGCTGGGTTAATAGATTCTGGGTGCATATCATAATAATGATCAAACACTAATCCTCCAGGAACATAATGATCTCTTAATGCTTCGGGTATTGATGTATCTAAATTTTTTTCGGCCATAATTGGACTAACAATCATATCCGGGCGCATTTCATCATTCCAGAAAGCAAATGACCAAGGTATTTGCTCTGTCATTAAAAAATAGTTCATAAATAATAAATTTTTAAAAACTGAGTTATAACTATCTCTATAATTAATTAAATTTACTAAATTTTTATGTATTTCTTTTGTTCCCGGCATTGCATTGGGCGGCGGCGACATATGCGATATAAAATTATAAGTTGACATACAATTTAAATTCATGTCATCTAGTATTATTTCTTTTCGTGTAACTGCCGGTAACATAAAGAAAACATAGTCGGGTTTAAAATTATTTCTAATTACCATATGTGTATATCTGACTATTGCATCAACTGAGTGCCCTCCTCGTGATGCACTGTATAAATTTACCGGTTTTTTTATTTCTTCAGAAATTTGATTATTCAAAAAACTAGCCCATACGTGTTCTATTGGCAATCCTGTACCCTCAGTTACAGAGCATCCCGCATATAATATTTTAACAGGATCATTGTTGTCAAATTCAGATGATCTAAACCCTAAAGAATTAAATTTATAGTCAAACGCATCCTTATCATATGTCTTAATGTTTTGTTTTATGTTATTAGCCCATGTTTCCTCGTTATCCTCGCCTACGCTTTTTAAAGTAGCGTTACGTAATTGCATTTCATATAAATTTGTTCCATTATCCAGTGTATCCCACAAATTAATTACATTATTCATTTTATATCCTTTCTTTTATATCCAACAACAAATCCAAATTTTGAAAAAACTCTAAATCGTTTAATATCTTTATCTACCCAATCTACTTCATATCCCAAATCATCCATTGCTTGATTCATAACGTTTAACGGAATGCTATTGTTTATTTTAGCGACTTTTTTTGTCAGAGGACCGGCAAATCTATTCCCGCATATGTTAGGTTCCTCAAATCCATACAAACCTGAATTAGTAATTTCAGTTGTAGATAAATTATCAAAAATAATATATTCTGGGTTGGATTGGTTAACTATCAATTCTATCAGATAGATAGGAGAATGTAAATGATATAATAACCCAAAACACACTACAGTATCAACTATACACGACTGCTGATAAAAATGATATATATCATCCATAATTAATTTAGCGTTTGGAAATTTATCCTGAAGTGTTGATTGGCAGTCCGGATCTGGTTCAACTAATATTAGCGATACAGGAAAATTGTTTACAATGGCAGGAGTAACTAACCCGCCTTGAGGTGCAATTTCCAACACACGTTTATTGAAAACATGAGGTTTTATTATTTCCTGCAGGTATTTAATATAGTTATTTTCATTTTCTATATTTTTTTCAATGTGTGTTTCGTAATAGGTAATCAAATGATTGTTCCATTCTGGAAAAGATTGTGCAAAACTTTGATTTCTACTAGCATCTAACCAGTTGTTAAAATGTATTCCTTGTTTAAATAAATCAGTAGACTCTGACTTTGAGTACAAATGATTTCGTAAGAAATTAAATTTTTCAGTATCTATTCCTGAAATTTTAGAAAGCGCAATATCCTTTAATTCCGATGGCAATACACATGGATCAAAAAACACAGGATCATATACTAGATTCAAATGAACCTTTAAATTTTTAGATTTCATATAGTCGTAGAATTCATCCAAATAATAAATATTCATCCAACTTACTGTTTGGCATATGCTGGTCTCTATCCAGTCATTACTTTGTAATTTTTCTAAATTTTCTACTACTTTATCCCAATCTGTACCGGTCCTGATATAGCTATTTCGTTCCCCCAAATCATCAATGCTGCCAAAAACTTGCACTTTACTAAATTGTTTCCACAATTCAATAAGTTTATCAGGAAGATTTGTTAAATTAATATTATACCACAATGTGATATTTTTGTTGTAACCATGCTCTATTAGTTTTTCCAAATAAACCCAATGCTTTTCAACTAGTGTAGGTTCACCCCCGTTAACATAAACTACTTCTAAATTTTTACTAGATTTTAATAAATCATCCCAAAAGTCATCATTATCTATCCAATCAGTTATTATTTTTTGAGGGTATATTGTTACGAATGGCAACTCTTTTTGTAACTTACTATATTCTCCAGCCCACTTAGTACTACTGTTAGGATTACAAGTTCTACATTTAATATTGCAAATATTACCCAATCTCAATTCAATAAACTTTAAATCAGGCTCAATAGTCCCGTCCGGCTCCGTTAACAGTTTAGCATCTTCTATACTAAACTTAAACTTTTTGCTTTCTTCTATTCGCTTGCTTTGGTAACCATTACTTTCTTCAGTATAACACCTTGTACATGCTTTGGGTTGAATGTTATCTAACATCTCTAACCTTGTGTGTTTATAAAAGTCACTATTCATAATTTCCGACACAGTGTTTGTATTTAAATTTAAGTGCTTTACATTGCCATCAACAAAATTTCTTGCGGAGCTAGCATTATTAGAATGATCACTAATACAGCACAGTGTGGCTTTGCCGTCCGGATGGGTTGCTAAATGTATCCAAGGCAAAGGACAAAACGTTGTGTCTTTATTCATATTTTATTCCACCATTCTAATACTTTATTGTTCCTACTAAATATCTGTTCTATAGTAACATTTTCTGAATCTCGTCTATGATTTGCTATTTGTTGATATCTGTTTTTACCAGCTACTAATCCTCGTGCAAAACTATTACCGTATTTTTCTGCAAAGGTTGGACGAGTTAGCATACTTTTAAATGTTTCACTGTATACTCTAGTAAGGTGGTTCCCCACTCTAGTTTCATACTCTATCAATTCGTTGCATATTTCATCTAACAATTCTCTGGATAAACACATAGGACTCATTATTGCGCTAGGATCAAAATCAAAAGATATTTTCACATAACTTTTTACACCTAACTTAAGTGCCAAATCAATTAGATTTTTCATATCAAGCATGCCGGGCAAGGTCAATGTAACATCAATTACCATGCTATCCATATTATATTGATTGTTTAAGAATATACCTGATTCAAAATTCTTCAGCCACTCATCCCATTTCAATCCAGTACGAATCCATTCAGCGACTTCATTTGTAGCATCTTGACTACAACACATATTAACATGTTTAAAGTGTGGTAGCAAGTCATAAAGGTTTATTCCTTTATATTTTATGCGGCTGAGATTAGTATTATAACGAACCGTTACATTTTTACTATGACCAGACTCAACCAAATGTTGCATTATATCCCAATGTATCTGGTACATCAATGGCTCCCCACCTACCCAATATATTTCTTCAATTGATTTGTTTAATACTGCGTCCCATAATTCTTTTTCACAAACTGTTTGCTGGAAATCTTCAATCTTAAGTTTAACTTCAGCTACCATCCATTTGTCGCGGGATGGATCCCACATGTTCATTGCTCTTTTTTCAGTTTCCCAACTACTACTTAATTGTTCGCCACACATACGACATTTAAAATTACATAAGTTGTATATACGATAATCAAAACTAATAGGTTTCATTGTAGTAAAACCTGTTTCGTCTGTACTATCATATATTTCTTGTACTTTATGTGGGAATAAAGTTTTAGTAAAATAATCCCTATAAGTGTATAAGTTCAATAAACTATCATTGCATACTTGACATTCAGGAATAGCTTCTCCATTAAGAATTCTGCGTCTAACACTACGCATTTGTTCACTATTCCAATGATCAGTTAATGTTATAGGAGAATATTCTGCATTAGATGCAGAATCCGGCTGATCTATATATTGTCGTTGCCAACTAGCCTGTTCTCTACTAGCACAACATATCCGTCGTTCAGTTTGCGGACTTAAATATGTATGGGTCCACGGCGCGGTGCATAGGTATTGATTATCTGCCATTATAAACCTTCTTTGGGTTTTTCATATGTTTGACTTCCCGGATTTTCTCCGGCTGGGTCTAAAATCCATCCTTCTTGATTTGCCTTTTCAACTAAACGCTCAACATGTCCCCATCCTTTAGTACTGTCACCATCTATAAAATTTTTCAATGGTTGAAGATTAGTTTCTGGAATACTATCATACCAGTGTGCAAGTTCTGGGAAAATTTTTCTAAAATCTTTGCCGCGTCTAATATCATATTGAGTGAAGAAACTTTTGAAATCTCTTTCTCTAGATTTCAAACTACTAGTTTGATTATGTCCAACATTTAACTCACGCAAATATGAAATCAATCGTTTAATGCTATCATACTCCATTTGATGTATTAATCCGTTCTCGTGACCGCCAGTAGCTTCTTGTTCTTTCCACTTTAAGTCAACCCATTGCTCAATATTATTTGCTAAATTAAAACGAATATTTTCAGGCAAGGTTAACGGACTCATAAAGCTAGGGAAGCGCAGTATGTTGAAACTCATTGTACAATGTTTTCTACCAAATTCTTTACGAATGTTAATCATTTCTTCCATAAATTCAATGATGCTAAACAAACATAGACTATTGATAGTCATCATCATGTGTGTAGCAACACAATTTCCCTCTTTAATCATCATACGTAGATTTGATATCCAGGTGTCCCAGTGTAGTCCATCACGTATATATTCAGCATGTTCACCAAAACTTTCATTGCTTGAATATAATTCAAAATGTTTAAAACTATGTGTAGCATCACATAATCTTTTAATAAGTTGTTGTTTGGCTCCTAAGTTGCTATTAACTGCTAATGCAACATTGCATTCAGGATGTTGCTTCCACCAATCCATTAGCTTCCAAAAATCTTGGCTCATGGTAGCTTCGCCACCTGTAATTCTTAATTCACGTAAACTATGTTGCAAATCACCTTCCCACCATTTCCAAAATGCTTCTATATAGGGATTATTTGAGTTTTTTATACCGTAAGGTTGCGCCCAGGTACCGTCTTGTTGGAAGGCGCCGGCGCCATCACTTACTAGGTTCTGATATGGGCCATTCATTTTAACATCTGACATCCATGTTGTACTAAAACTAGGATTGCAATAACTACATGCAAAATTACAATTAGCATCAAACGCTATTTCTAATGTTTTTAAATCCACATCAATCTTACTACCAAAAATTTCTTTAGCATCAATCAACTCATCGTCGGAATAGATAATACTTTTGTATACTCTATCACTTACTTTGTCTTTTCCCAATCCTTCAATCTTCCAGCAATAATCACACTCTTCGGGTTTTTCTCCCCTAATCATCTGTTCTCTTACTAGTTTTTTATATGAGGTGTTGTGTAATGCTTTGACATTTATTTTTATTTCCTCTAGAGGAATTTTATGTGCAGGAGGATGATGACAACTAGCAGTTGTTCCGCTTCCTAACCAAACTGTTGCATTGTACCATTTGGCTCCGCAAAAGCTAGGGCTGATAGAATCTATCGCCCTATCTCTATATTCTACATAGGTTTCGTCTTTATTTTTAGGCATAGTTCTCTATTTAAAGTTTGCTCCACTCATCATAAAATTCTTTTAGATGTGGGAACGTTTGAGAAAAATTTGTATTTTTTCTTCTATCGTATTCATTAACAAATTCAACAAATTGTTTCCTCAATGGGTTATAATCTTCAGCATTATTTGGGTTGGTCATAAAATCACTAAACCTATTTAATTGATCCAGTTCTTCCAAATATATTTTTGAAAACACTGTGCCATTGTTAAATTTAGTCCAATGATTGCCCAAATCTACAATTTCTGTTGCTAGTTGTTTTTTATATTCCAATGGTAATAAGTTAACACTTAAAAATTGAGGCCATCTTAATATATTAAAACTAGCATGTATTCGTGTATCGTCATCTGATTTATTAAACTTTGCACGTAATTGAATTATTAAATTTATTAGGTCTGTGGTTTGTGCTACACTTAAGATGTTCATAGTTGTCATAATTCCTAACTCAACATCGGTTTGATTAAGCACTATATTAACATTTTCTAACCATTTATTATAATCTAATCCAAATCTAACGTACTCGGCTTGCTTACCCACACTTTCGATACTAGTGAATACCGTAAGTCTTTTTACTTTTCCTTTTAATAAATTTAATTTTTCAATAAACTTTGAAATTAATTTATCATCGTTGTATAAATTACTATTAATGGCTAACTCTAAATTTAGATTTGGATTTTCAATTATCCAATCAAGTACCTTCCAGGTATCTTTACTCATCAATGGCTCACCGCCAGTGATTCTGAATACCCTTAAACTTTTGTATATTTCAGGAAACCATTCCCAAAATGCATTAACATAGGGGTTATCTTCTTTATGGGTATACGGGTATCTTTCAGTTGTCTTTAGCCAATCTAAACTTCCTATTCCACCAGGATAAGGCCCATGCTGCTGAATTTCTTCTAGCCACTTAGAACTGATTTCAGGACTACAATATGCACATTTAAAATTACATGCGTTAGAGAAACTAACCTCAAGATAACTAGGGTCAATATCATCAGATGCAACCGAGTTTGCTACTTCATCAAATCTATCCCAAGCCCAATAGTCACTGGTTTTATAATGCCTGTCTGAAAAATAATCTTTATTTAAATCTTCTATATTCCAGCAATATTGGCATTCTTTTGGTCTAATGCCTGATAGCATGTTTTGACGTTGCTTTTTTTTGTGCTGTGAATTATGCAATGCTTTGGGATTATGTAATACTTCATCTACTGAAATTTTATGGGGGCTAGGATGGTGACAACTATGATTGTACCCGTTTTGCAAGTATAATGTGGTTTGCAACCACTTAGCAGTACAAAAACTAGGGCTAACTGAGTTAATCTTAATTACTTTGTCTTTAAGAATTTCTATTCTTTGTTCATTACTCATTACCAGCCCTCAATCTTTCTTATTACATCCATCTCTCTCACCAATGGACCGATATTGTACTTATCAGCATTATAGTGTCGCTTGAAGAATTTGCTTTGTTCGCTACTCAATGTACACATTGGCAATCCTAGTTTATCATTTAATGCTGCACCAATTAATGTCGCTTCACGTTCTGGATCTCTGTATTCTTGTTCTTCCCATAATGTAATATAGTTATCAAACCATTGTACATTGGTGTGTTCCCACTCAGTTAACATAGTCATATATGTGCCTAGTCTTGCTCCATAAATAGCCCACATTCCATTCTCAACATCAGCACCAACGTTGTGCCATATAGTTAAGTTGTTTAAGTTGCGACTAGCGACGGTTTCTTTAAAGGTGTTGATATCAGGTCTTGCACCTTTATCAAGTACCATCTTTACTCCTTCACGGAATCCAGCGCGCCACGCTTGAAACGGAGTATAATTAGGATAAGTAGTAGAATAACAATCATGCATTGCCCAATATAAATTATCTTTCCCATCCATGCAAAAATCAGCAATACGTGCTACATCCCCGTCTTTTTGATTTTCGTGAGTTTTCATTTCACGCACATAAGTTTTAGTCCAGCTACTCATACCGCCATTGCCGTAACGTAAACCATTGATACTGTTAACAGCTTTCCAACGATATTGTGCTAACTGATATTCTGGCCCTTTATCACTAAAGTCTAATTGAATATTAAAGAAATTCTCATCAGGCATGTTATCGCCGTCAATAAGAATAAATCTTTCAGTATCAGATGCTTCCGCTGCGGCTTTATGTGCAGCATCACTTCCCTTTACACTATCAACACGTTTGGCCCAGGGAACCATATTCTTAATCTTAAGCCAGAATTCTTCTTTTTGTGGCTCATCATAACTGAGATAGATACAATCTAAATCAGCTACATCTACAATATTAGAGTTCATATAAATTTAATTTCCATTTAATGTGATTATTATCATCAACCACTATACTCATATCTTCTATATGACAAGTGACACCTTCTTTATCGTCAGGCATTAATTTACTTACCATTGCGTTTGGTTTAGCACGGGATATCTTTCCGTTTATAACCACTAGATCAGGTCTTGCTTCAACAAAAGTTTGTGCATCAATAACAATGTACTTGCCCTCTACCGATTTATCTCCTGAATAACAAATTACTTTACCCTTGTCATCATAATATAATCTATACTCCGGCGGTATTAATTTAGGTGCTTCCCAAATAATAACATAATCTTCTTCTTCGGTCATAGTACTATTTTATCACAAAAGTTCTTCACATGATAGTGAAATGGATACTGCTGCGGAACTGTCTGTACTCTAATCTGATCAGGCAAGCATTCATATACAAAAGTATCAGTCCAGTTTTCAGTCACATTATTATTAACAAATGCTTTCATATGCACCATGCTCATCTCAGTAAACGTAGGCATTGTAGTTTTTTCTACTCTCATAATGTGACAAGCAATAGAATAAACCCAATCGGTCGTTACTATTTCTGTTTGGTTACATTTCAATATCTTTTTGTACTCATCCCAGTTCTCAAATATGTCTTTAACTATACTAAAGAATTGGTTAGCAACATCAGATTTCTTAAAATAAGTGATTGCATTATATACGTCTGGTAAGTTGTTGTCGTCTATAAATCTACGATAAACTCTTACGTCGGATATCTCTTGCATAAAATTTCTAATTGTACTGGAAACTACAATATCTCTGTGTTTAAGTACATCCCACCAATGGTCGATGTCACGAGGAATATACATATCCGCTTCTAACTTGATTGTATAGTCATATGGACTAGTTTCATATACTTGCCAATCATTTGCAAAACCACCTAGATCACCGTAAGGTAACATATCAGTTGTGATGATAGTTATATTGGCAGCTGGCATTACTCTAAGTATGCTTTTCTTTAATGTTTCAGCACACTTAGTATAGCTTGTAGTCTCATTGTCCTGAGCCATTATTACAAAACCTTTATTCACTTATCAACTCCATAAAGTTTTCTTTGTTCATAACATGAAAATCAGTATCTTTGATAGTAATATATTCTTTGCGAATCTTTCCGCGGTTCCAATTATCAAACATTACTGTATATTCATTATTAAATTCTTTATCTGTATTTCTATACACTACTGTATTTTTTCCCACATGAAGTAAGTTCCACGGGATTACATCTTCTTTAGTAGTAAGATGTCCATTAACTATTCGTGTTGCCAATGTTAGTCCATAGTCGTTACGAAAAGTAGATGATATGAACCCGTGTATATTTGAGTAATGTTCAAAGTTCTTTTGAACCATTTCCAAACAATTGAATATTTGCTCTACTCTTTTTGTTTTTTTAAACATAATTACAGTTGCCCACAATGTATTAAAGCTACGACCACTCAATAGTTCTTGTTCAGCGTTTGGGTACATAATAAAACTAGTAGTATCGTGGCAGCAAAAGTCTGTGGATAAATCAAATGTTGTTAGAAGTTTATTTGAGTTAACCATGTAATCAGTATCTAGTAAGATAGTTTCATCGTATGGACTTAATGCATATGCACGATATCTTCCCTTATTGAACCATAGTCCCCAATCTCTTTTATTAGTTTTATCAGCATCCGCTATTACAATGTTATCAAATGTATATGATTGTTGTTCGGGCAATGAATCATTATCTGTTACGATTGTAACAGGTAGATCCAAAAAGTGATTAATACGTTTAGCAGTTGCTACTGCCATTTCGTAGTAGTTATATTTTGGGCTATTGAATGCAAAAAGTAGTACGCCTCTACTCATCTTTTCTTCTCTAGTTCAGCCCATTCGTTATACCATTCTTCCATTGTGTTCTTGTAGGTATCGGCAAGTTTGTAAAGCAAATCAACACGTTTTACTTTAACTGGATTATCAAAGGTATCTATTAGTATTACCCATTCTTCAGTTGAAGAATTTAAAAAGTTAATGGTTTCTAGATTGGCGCGCCAAAGTCCATTTTGATCAGCAACAATAAATTTGCTGTCATATTTGTCTTTTAAATATGCTTTGGCTGAGTTATGATTGAAGCGGGCTTTGGCTTCAGTAATTAATGTCTTTGTATCCATGGAGTACTCCTAAGAGTATTTAGATGGATACAAAGTTGATGTGAAAAATTATGAACCTGTAACCGTACCAGATACAGTTGGAGTTCCCCAACTTGTTGTTGGTAAGTAAGTTGTTTCAGGGGCAACTGCTGTTACCGTAGTAGCAGAACCAGCCGCAACTACTAATCCGTCCGGAACTTCATCCCAAACTGTGTAGATTGTTATTGTTGAGCCCGGAGAACCGTTGCTAGCAGCAATTACACGAATAAATGAACTTAAATAACCAGATGGTCCAGTTGACGCTAGTTGTGTGAACACATTGGCATTACTTGTAGTCAATGCATAATATCCGGTGTTGGTACTAATAGTCGGTGAATTACCACCTCCACCAATTTTAGTAATACCATTAAATGATGTTGAATTAATTGTGATTGAACCTGTTGTAGGTGAACTTAATACAACTGTACCAATATTAGATGCTAGTCCGTTGTACAACTGATTAATAGAAGTTGATGTGTCTGGATGTGAGCAAGTAACTTTTAGTTGTCCGCCTGCATTGAAGAAATATCTAGCAGCATTTGCATTAGCAAAAGTTACAGTATGTGTAAAAGTTAGTGCTGCTTGCCATGCACTACCATATGTTGCAGTGTTAGCAGTTGTACTACCTTGAGTAGCCGCATTTAATCTGCTAGTATAAATTGTAGTTAAATTTGTTGGAATAGCAGACAAATAATATATATTTCCTCCCGACGCAGGTGCGGTAACTGAACTTATTGATGTACCTTGATGTGAAGCGGAGTTTGCAGTTTTGTTTACAAGATTGGCCCATTTTGTAGCAGCAACTGAGTCACCTGCCGCTACGTTTGCTTCTGCGGTTTGCCCATATCCAGTGTTAGTCCCGCCTGTTGCCCATACTGCATTTAGAGTTCCAGATGATGTTACCGGATCACCGCCCACTAGTGTGTTAAAATCCGTTGCTAGTATTGTGTTGCCGACGCCGTAATTTGCCATTTTTAATCCTTATTTAGATACAGTAACAATTGCTAAAACTGTTCCAATACTATTTGTTGTTTTATTTTCTAATGCTCGTCCAATTACGTTAAAAGCAGTCGCTTCTCCGGCGTGTGCGGCTCGTGCTATACCATTGCCTGCGCTAACTAAACGATCACCTTTTTTAACTATACCGTTAACTTTAACTTGAACACGACCTGTCATTGCTACTGGTGGGTGAGTTGTATTGTCGCCGGCACCTGAATTCATCAAATAAGCTGCTGTATCAGAGATAACACCAAAGATATCATCACTTAATTCGTACTTAACGCTAGTAATTTCTTTGTCACCGCCTAATTCAACTACGGTACCTGCATCATAGTATGCATCTGCTGCAAAGCGTTCTGCTAAGTCAGCGTATGTTGCATTAAGTCTTGACCCAGAAGTTAATGACCAATTACCAGTTATTGATCCTGCGGTAGTGTTTGCACCAGTCGTGATATTTGCAGTAGTAATACTTGATATAGGAGCTGCTGCGTTACCCAATGTTCCACTAAAGCGTGTAATACTATTAGAGCCAGTCAAATAATCATACACATTACCGTTGTTATAAGTACCAGCAAAACTAACTACAGCACCATTTGCATAGTAGTAATTATCTGTTTTAATACCTACGCCCGGGGATATTGTATTACCGTAACCAACTTGTAAGTTACCGCCCTGTATTAATAAACCTGTACCGCCAATACTATTAGCTGTGCCGCCACCTGTTACAGTCCAAGTTCCTGTCAAATTACCTGTTGTTGTTGCACTTCCAGTTGTTATAGTAGTAGTGTTTAATGTTCCAATATTGCCGGTTGTAAGATTCCCGGTTGCTATATTAGCATTTGCACTTATTGATATGTTAGTGAATACTCCGTTAACTCCTGTTATTGTTCCGCCTGTTGTAATATTTCCTGCTGTTAATGTTCCAGTAACATTAACTGTTCCAAATGTTGTTGTACCACCGCTACCTGATTGTGCTAAAGTAATCCATGAATTTGCATTTGATGTGCCGTCTGCCGGGCAAACGCACAATGTATTAGCATTTGTATTATACCATAATTGACCTTGCAGTGCGTTGGCCGGGGGCGTGTTAGCAGCAAAATTTTCTAGTACGTGAACAAAGTTAGTGTCTAATATGTTGCCATATCCAGCAAAATTTCTGCCGGGAAGTCCAAGTGGGGTGGCGCTGACGTTCACCGTACCGTCAGCAATGGTTGTTAATACTTGACCATTGCTCTTATAAATTGTGTATGCCATTTTGAAATTACTCCGATATCTGTTATTTATCTTAAATTGTTACCAAGTTCGTTAAACTCTGTATTCTGACAGTATAATCAATTTGAATCTGTCTGTTTAAACTCTTTTGAACCGGGTGAAAAATCACATGGGTCAATAATCTAGTGATAGTTGCGCCTGAACTATCTGTACCATAATTAGCAAGCAACCCTAATTCATCAAATATGTAAGCACTATTGGTTTGTGTGCTATTATCGAATGCTGCTTGTCCAGAAGGCTCGCCGTAATCTAGCAAACATTGTACTAAAATATCAGTATAATACTTGCCCGTAGTATGAGTAACCGTCATCTTGTTACGTGTAGGATCCAAGTTAAAAACACTTGTATCATCTACGATTTTAGCGTAAGTTTGATTGTATAGTGCTGCATTTTGCCCAGTCACGTTCGGAGGCAAATAAGTGATAACTCCAGTCTCGGAAACACTTGCTCCGCCATTCCCAAACGCCATTTCATAGATTTCTCCGTACCCGCGACTGCTTAATGTGTCAGCAATGGCCTCAGACATGGTCTCATAATTTATAGCATTTTTTTTGTCTACAAATATTTCCCCATTGTTGGGGTCGTATATTTTGATAAATCCTTCTACTTTATATGATAGTGTTATTACTGACATTTAGTTATCGCCTCGCATTTGAACCAATACTTCTTTGGTATTTGGGTCGGTTATCTTTATTCCAGACGAAAAGTAAAACCCTACTTGTTCGTTGGGCTTTTTCTCCTGTACAGGTTGCTGTTTGTTTTCTTCCATTTTTTCGTTCATATATTTATTTATCTTTAAGTTCTATCCGTTCTTAAGAAACTTGCACCAAACGTATCGCTAATCTGTAGTGGATCTCCCTGAATTGGATTGTAGACATAAGAATTCCATCCCTGAGAATACAATATATCTGTCATACGATTGTTGGGTATTAACCCAAATACTTCACTATAAACCGGGATATATCTTGGTGTTCCAGTGCCATTTGTTCCACGCTCTAATCCACTGACAGTATTGTCAGCTAAATTGCATTCTCTAAATCCAATTTGCTCGCCATTAATATACAACAATCTACCCTCAACTGAGGTAATTGTCAATGAATCTCCCGTTGCTACTTGGGCAGAAATTTGTAATATTGGAGCAGTATCTTCAATAATTATTGAATAATTTGCAGAACTAACTTCAATTGAAGTTGTATTATTGTAAACAGTAATATGACAGATTACGTTTTTATTAGAAGTTAACCCAATGTTGTATACACCATCGACAGTCGACGGGCAAGTTACCTCTTGCACAACAGTATCAGTAACTCTTGATACATCATTTAAATGAATCATGGTGTCGCTGTATTCTAATGCCTGTGTTAACCAAGTTCTAGTTTGAGTATTTGCTCTATAAACAGATGGTTGATTAGTTGTAGTTACATTTAACAAATAAGTTTCTTCGTTAGGAGTAGCTGTTGGCATCATACTGGTTATAATTACTACATCGCCGGTCTGAATAGTTGACAAAATACTTAAGTTGTTATATTCGTTTAACTTTAACGCCGACGACGGAACACGCAATCCGTTAATAGTTACCCACAATCTATCAACATTAATTTGTTGGAATTGCGAAACATTAACAACACCAGTTGCAGATGCTAATACAAATTCAGACTCATCTGGATAACGAGTTTCGCTTATAGTAAATTCTTGTAAACTATTAGCGATACCTGTTCCTGATCCTGACGCTGCGGCAGTAAAAATATCACCAATCTGATACGTTAACCCTGAAGTACCTGCTGCGATGTTCCAATCGGTATTTCCCAAACTTGTAATTTGATATTTGTATCCAACAACAAAATTGCCAGCAACTGTTGCAGGAGTAGCTTTATAAACATAATATTCATGTTGTGCTAATATATTACCCAATATATTTTCATCTTGTGTTACACCAAATTTAGTAAAGTATACAGGAGTTCCGTGTATTAGTTGTGTAGCATCTTTAACAGCAATTCTATTATTAGAACTAGTAGTTCCAATAGTTGAAGTATTAGCTATAGTAAACAACTGATCTAACCAGGCATAACCACCTGATGTATATGCAGATACATCGGTAACCGGATAATTAGTTGCCCCGTAGGCTGGATTGTACGGTTGAGTATATAAATCAAATTCAGTATTGCTTATTATTTTAGCATAATATGTATTATTGTTTAGTTGTATTGATCCGCGCACCCCGTCGATTCGAATAAATGCATTTTCTGATAAGTTGTGGTCAATGCCAGTAATAATTCTTACTGCTACTAAACCACCACTGAATGCATATAAATCATTGCCAGATGTATTAGTAAGGTTAACTAACGCACCATATTGATCTTCTATAGTAAAATGAGTACCATCTAAAATTGCTCTAACAAAATATACTTGACCAAGAGTATCAATACCGCCCAAGTTTGAAAGTAATACTGTTCCTGTACCTACCCCGGCGCCAGTTGCCAATGCAGTAAATACATCACCCACTGCATAATCAACACCAGTTGTACCGGCAGCCGTATTCCATTGTAGTTGTGTTGTGTTACCCAATGTAATAATCTCATATTGATATCCACCAACTAGTGATGCATTAACCGTAAACACAGCCGATTTAAATATAATATCTTGTCCCACAACTAAACTACCAGTGGTGTTACATATTACTGAATTATTAGCATCGACTGTTCCTGATACGCTTATTTTAACCGGGTTACTGATAGCATTATCTATTCCAACAATGTTGGAAACTGTTAATCCGTTAACAATACTGGTCATTGATCCACTATCTGTAGTGACTTCAAACGGTAGTCCACCTACTTGTGTAGAGATAACAAAGTCAGTAGAGTTTAATATCTGTGTTATATAATATGTTTGCCCAGCAACTATTCCACCAATAACATTTTGAAATTCAATAGCACTATTAACAACTAATCCACTAGTTGTACCCGATGCTAATGTTAAGTAATTTAACGTTTGATCGTATAACACTACCGCAGGACTATTTTCATCATATGTTGCAACAGTAGGAGTATTTTGATCATACGCACTTACTAAATTAGTAGTGTTACTTACTGTAATACTTGCGGTACCTACCCCAGACCCGGTAATATTATATTGAGTATTCAAATATTGACGTTCAGTTAAGTTATATGAGGTTACTGCAACAGTAGATCCATTTGCAGGAGGACTATTGAATAGTATAGTATTGTTAACAGAATTTATAGTATATGCTGAATTATTCTGTCTAACTCCATTAATTTCTACAATTGCATTAGTTGGATTGTCGCCCCCCGTGTAACTAGTTAAGGTGAATGATGCTGCTATGCCGTTACCTAAAAATATTTCTACTATCGGCAATGTATAACCATACTGTACAGGCAATGTCTCGCCCATCAATGTATATGATAGGTAATCTACTGTGTTATCATAATCTGCTGCAAGTAATATAGCAGCAGTAATACCGTTATCAGCTAATCCAATTGCATAATCATTACTAATGAATATTGCGCCTCCGGTTGCATCAGTTAATGCTAATACATCTCCGCCCGGAGTTTCAGAAATAGTAAACTCATTATAATCATATATTGATTTTACATAATAAATTTGATCTGGCACAATAACATTACCAAACATTGTGTCGCTAAACACAATAGATTGATTTGGAACTAAACTACCAGTTGAACTAGTTGTAATACTATTTGTGCTTGATTTTGTTCGTGTAACTACACTACTGGTACCCAGTGTAAGCGGAGTGCCATTGTGATACATAGCAGGGGGAGTCCATACAACCCCTGTACCAACACTAATAATAGCAGTCATGTATCCTGCAGCATCAGATAAAGCAAAGGTTTCCCCATTAACTGTTAGTGATATGGTTATTCTATTTGTTACGCCACTGATAGATTTAACATAGTAAACCTGATCTTCTACAATGTTTCCAAATACTGCACCAGAGAATGTTATTGGGCCATTTAATACAAAGTTTAGAACATTATCACAAGTGATTGAATCATTAGTTCCATTAGTTAACGTTGCAACTGCACTTAATGGTTCTGTTGCAGGTCTAATTACCCCTGATCCTTGGAATATGTCAGCAGTATAATTTGCATCAACATAAATTTCATGGAACCCAGTGGTTGAATTTAATCTAATTGGATCAGTATCCGTATTGGCTTTGACCAATTGATCTCCGTTACCAGTCTCATAAACGTCAATACGCAATTTATCATTGATTGGAGAAAAATCAATAGGATTATTCAATATTACTATTTTATTAATCCAATCTACTGAATAATCAATACCATCGTATAAAGTAGTGCTTAATCCAGTTGCACCATCAATTACAAATACGCTTATTTGTATTGGGATAATTGATGCGTTAGCAAAACTATATTCAGTTTGGTCACCTGCTGTTGGTATTAACTCTAATGAAACTACCCCGTAACCAACGTGTTGATAGATGGTTTCATCCCAGTTTGATCCCGGGCGAGTATTAGTAATCATTGTGATGGTGTCAGCTACTATACCGGGCACCATTTCTTCAGGGCCATATCCTGCTGTAAATGCATCCCCCTGTACTGTGTATGCTGCTTCCGGAGTAACAAAATTAGATGATTTTGTCCAGGTTGTTAGATTGGTGCTTCTTAATACAGTATTGTTTAATCCTACTATAACATATTCACTACTATCATTATTCCAAACTGTACTTTCTAATGTCGCAGTAGTACCTGATGTGCGTGAGGTCCATGTGATACCAAATATGTCAGAAGTTAAAATTACGCCATGTTCTCCTATAGCAACAAATACATTGTTAACACTATCCCAAATGATATTAGTTAGATTACGTGTTGTACCTGATGTTTGTGCAAACCAGGTATTGGTATTGGTACTTGTATAAATAATTCCATGATCACCAACAGCAGCTATTGTTTGTCCATTGGATGCAATTGAATTAAATCCATATGAAGTAGCAGTGAAGTTAACTTGATTCCATGTAACTCCATCAACGCTATTATATATTAATGCTACGTTAACTAAATTAGATCCCGATGGAGTTTGGCCTAATCCAACTGCAACAAAACCAGTGTAGCCAGTTGTATTTGCATAAGTAACACCGTTAAGAACATTGGTCACTGAAACTGGATTGCCGTTAAATGTAGCTGTAGTTGGCAATCTATAAACTTCTATCCAGTCTTTTAGATTTATTACATCTGTAGAAATAAGAATAGTATTTCCCACCGAGACATAAGGGAATCCACTCTTATAGACAACCCCATTCAATGATAATGGGATTGTTGTACCTGTTATTCCGTATGGGGTATATGAAGTAATAGTACTCCAGTTTATTCCATCTGTACTAGTTAACAATGGAGTAGCACTATTGTTACAAGTCATTATATAAAATAACCCATTAAACAACATATCAGTAACATTAATGGTTGAGTTTGTTAATTGTGTAATAGCCCATGTTTCACTATTTGCACTTGTGTTAATTGAAGAATAAGCATTGGTGTCAGATGCACTTATATAAGTAGTACCGTTCCAAACAACTGCCTTTAAGTCTAGTCCAGTCGCATAGAAAGGTCTATTAGTTAATATTGTGTCAAGTGAGAATTCATTTGCTGGCGCAAACGGATTACCTAAATAAGTTGCGTTGGGATAAGTAATACCATTAACAAGTTGAGTTAAATCTACCCCAGGCATGTTAGCAGTGGGTTGGTAGTATCCAACAATTCTATCCAATGCATTTAACATATTATCACCGGCTTGCAACAATTCCCATTTGCCAAATATAAAGTCCTGGTCATTGTTACTGATGATACATTGATATAAACGATTATTGTATTTTACGATAGATGGATCAAAGAAGAATGGTTCTGGCAATAATGCAAAATCACCTGTTTTAGCCATTGTCATTGAGCCAGAGGCATTGGTTGTAATGTCAAATTCAGTCCCGGCTACTACAGTAGAAATAGTAACTGTAGTTGATGTTGGTTTAGTTAAGATGTAATATGTTTCACCCAATGTTACCCCACCAAATACGGTTCCTGTAAACACCACAGGATCATTTAAATTAAAACTAGCAGAACTACCAACGGTAAATCTATTATTAGATGCAGTTGCGATTGTAGAAGTAGTTGTGGTTATTCCAGTATAAGGAAAGTTTAATCCACTAACAGGAACAGTTAGATTAGGAGTTGAATATAATGCTAATTGATTGGCTGAGTAAACTTTAACATAGTATTGTTCAGTCGCTCCGGGCGGGGTACCGAATGCAGTAGTAGTTAAAATTCCTCCCGAGGAATTAACTGATGATACTTGTAATGATAAATCATTTAGCGTGGTTGTGCCGCCTAATAATGTTCCGGGAATAGTTATAACATTAGTAACAGCATATCCAGATCCGGCATTATTAACTGTAGCTTGATATCCGCCTAATACATAATTTACATTAAATGTTGGCGTAGTTCCTACATGTTGTGTTAATATTACAACTTTTGCAGGATTAGCATTAGATAATGTATTTGCTACAGTTACATATTGATCTCCGGTTCCTGTCATTTCACCATTAGAAGTTATGACCTGCGCTGGAGATATGCTATCTATTGTAGTTGCAACAGTAAATCTACCTGTACCTGCAGGAGGGCTGCCATCGATTGAATGTACATAATATAAGGTATCTAATGATAATCCTCCCAATGATGTTCCTGAGAAATACAATGGCATGCCTATATACAACACATCAGTAGTGTTTGTATTTGATCCAACCGGTAATGTTAACCAATTTCCACTAGTGCTAGTATTAGTAACAGTTATTGTAGTTGTACCGGCACTAGTAACTGTATATGGTCCACCTGAGGTTGTCAATCCGCCTATATTACTAGCCACGTCAAATTGCATACTAGCATAGACATTAGTTGCTCCACCGCTCTGTGTAGTTAAACATGCTCTATTAACTGTAGCTAATGTTGCAGTAATATCTCTTTCTATTAAACTAGAAACAGTTCCAGCTACCCCAATTTTTTCGCCGGATGTTTTATACAATTTGAATTGTTGGCCATTTACTTGTCCCGGACTCACTGGTAAACCCATATTCAATGTCATTGATCCGGAATCAGTTGTTAATTGTACTGTATCAACTTGACTTGTAATTGCACATTCACCTGTATCATTTGTTAAAATCACAGCACTTCCATTTATAGAAGTTGAAATAGAAAATGTTGTTCCGTTAAATATTTCTCTTACATAATATCTAGTTCCTGCAACTATGTTACCAAATGTAGTTCCAGTAAATATAATTGGTTCATTTATTGATAATTCTGTTGTGTTATTGCAGGTTACTTTATATCCAGATGCACTTGTTGCAGTTGCAGTTAATATTAAGGGATTGTCACTAGTAGACATTGTAAAATGTTGTAAGTCAATTACAGTGGTTACATAATAATTCTCGTTTTCTATGATTCCACCAAACACATTCCCTGTGAAGAATATAGGAAGACCTTGATAGAATGCATTTGTTCCGGATTGTCCAATAGCATTTAATGGAACTGTTATGACATTTGTTGTACTAGTAGTTGCAGTAGCTGTTCTAATACCAGAATAATTAATAGTCATTATTGCAGTATTAGTTAATTCACCCACATATAATGTAAGCCCGGCTACACTAACAGTAGCAGTATTTAATACTAACGTAGAACCCGGGATGCCATTGGCATCAACGGTAGCAGATACAGTGAAGCCAGTATCTTCTAATATACTAGTAGTTGGGTTTGGTAATTTAATTAATGACTTAACATAATATATTGTAGTAGAGGGCGGGGTAACTCCGTCTGGAGTGGACGAAACAATTGGGCTACCTGCAGGAATTGCTCCAATGAATTTTACCGGCATGCCAATGTAGAATCCTAATGTGGAACCTAACAATTCATCTACCGATGATCCGCCTGTACTTGGATTAATTCTTATTGCATTTGGATAAGAAGTAGCAGGGCCGTATGTTTGAATAGTATTTCTTGTTCTTGATGACCAGGTTAATGTCTGGTCATTTTCTACATATAATATTGAAAAACCAATACCCTGCGCACTAGCTAATATTGAACTAATTGTTGGGGCTGAACTTTCTAATGTTAAAGATGAGGATGCTGCACGAATACTATTATTAAATGATCCTGCATAAAAAGATCCATAGTACCCAGCCGGCGCCCAATCAGTTACTTGAGAAGTGTATGATGTTCTATCATATTTTAAGGTTATATTATTTTCTCTAGTTGGCACAGAACTTGTTATACATGATGCAAATGCACCTGAGTCAAATTTTTGATTGCCCGTCCCGCGGCTAGTTAACGTGACACGGTCATGATTATTCAATAAAGTAAAATATGTGGTATATAATGCAACCACAGTCGATGGAGTAGTTTCTAATACACCAACATAATATTTTTGCCCTGCAATTAATCCGCCAACAGGGGTCGACCCGGCGACTGGATTATATATCACTAAATCACCAGTTTGTAATAATGGAGCATCCAATTGAATAGTGCTATTGTCAATATTAACCCCGGTGCTATCAAAATTGATTGTAAATGCAGGTGCAATTTCAATTTTTGGTAATACAGCATATCCTTCACCCGGATTGATAACAGTTACTCCAATAACTGAATCTATGCTCATTATTGGCTCTAGTATGGCAGCGACTCTTGGTGCAGGATAAATAGTTGTGTCAATATATGCAGTAATTCTAGGTGGTTCAGTATATCCTCTACCAGAATTTAACACAACCACGGCCGGCAAATCAATATATATTTGCTCTCCAGGCAAATGTACATTTGTTGGAGTGTTATTAAATCCTCGTGATAATCCCAATAATTGATTAGTTGATAAATCTATTGAATTATACAATATTTCTTCTTCCCCAATCCTTATTGTTCCGACTACCGGGAATCCATTAATGTTGTTAACATATAATGAATTAGAATTAGTTGTCACATAATATTCTAATACAGTAATAGGATAATTGGTTTCTCCTACTACTTCATTGCCTGCTCTATATCCAATACTTAATCCATAATTATTAAACCATTGACTATACGGAGCAGTTTGCCAAATTGGGTCAGTTGGTAGATATTGATTATCTCCGCTCTGATTAGCATATACTAATTCAGGGGATATAAATTGTTGCAATCTAGCATTGTATTGTGATGGTACATCAAAGTCAGTTATATCACCCTCAAATATATCAGTCTTAGTATATTTGAATAAGAATTCTTTAATAACTACGTGGTACGGTTTAACTTCATTAATATATCCAGCCAAGAAATCTTGATTATCAGAACGGAATACTTTTAATGGTAGTAATTCTCTAATAGTGTGAGTAACATCCATTAATGAAGTTTTGTTTAACCATGGTAAATAATTTTGATTCTCAACAGTTTCACTTTGGATGTATTCAAATAATAATATCAAACTTTCATTTCTGTAAATTAGTAATTCATTGGTATAAATTTCTTCATTCAATGCACGAACTATGTTACGTGTTTCTTCACTTGGGTACTCATCAAATAAATTTGTGTCAAAGAAATTATCACCAAATCCTAATCTAGCACTAGGATAATCCCAAAGATAACTACTGAACTCTATTGTTCCATTTGTTAATCCAATGCGTGTCCATGTGCCATTAGTATCGTATATATAGGTTTCACTGTTACCTGCACTGTTTGATGCGACCGTAACAATAGTTCCTGCTGCTACGTTTAATGTAGCCAAATCAGCATATATTGCAACTTGTAATAATGATTTGGTGTTATCGTTGTATCCTGTTGCCCACCAGTTTATATAATTCCAATAATTTTTAGTGTCATAGAATATACCTGCCTTGGATAATAAAGCTGCATTTCTTGTTTCAGTTATAGGATATTGTGCTAATACTTCATTAGCAAATTGTAAATAATTTTTTAATGCACCAAATCTATTGTAGAAGAAGCCTTGTCTTGGTTTAGCTAATACACCAGTTTGAACTAATTTTGGTAAGAACGGATCAGGAATAATTGCTCCATAATTATCAACACCACACATACTATCTAACATTCGATTGTACAATCCAGCTGGTTCTGTTATACCGACTGCGCCCAAATATTGATATCCTGCCCCAGTGCCAGGTAATCCCGGCAAGAAATCATCAGCATATTTTGCTCTAATCAAACTATATTGACTATGTGGTACATCGTCATTGGTGCCAGTTGCATATCCAATATGCAATGTTGTATCATTTGCATTTATGTAATCAAAACAGTTGTATAGCGCAAATACATTTGGTAACAACGGAGCAAAATAACTAATTCCAGTTCCCTGCGGGTTGGCAATATATAATTGCAAAGTAGTATCAGCTAATGTTTTATCTCGGCGAGTAAACACCGTATTAGTATTTCTTGCCCAGAAATAATATACCGGAACTACTAATCCCTCAGCATTAATTACACCCTGGACACTATAGTTAGTAGTACTAAATGCTGCGCCTGGACCAGTGTATTGTGCAGGAGGAACATTACTTACTACCCATGAATAGATTGCAACGTCACTACCCGGAAATACTCTACCCCACCATTGACTATTATAACTAATATCATTTTGATGATAATTCATAAAACGAGTGTTAGTTGTGTTAAACCAGATCATACCTAATTTCTCAGGTCCCCATACTAAATTGCCTTGCGTATATCCTGGACTGTTGTATCCTGCAGGATCAACGTTAGATATAACATCTATGTTTTCTTGTACTGCTCCTAATAATTTGCCCTGCCATGGATCAAAATAATCTAAATTCTCCAATGTTTGATTAGTGCTTGCACTAAACAATTGTATTGGCCCTAAACTATTAACATCAACCACTTCACAAGTGCTTCTAAATACTGCCCAGTCTGTCTCACTACTCAAACTTACATATGTTACTACTTGTCCATTTGTGTCGTTTGCGTTACTAGTTGGAGCAAAATTAGGTGTCCCAATTGTAACATGATTATTATTAAAATCTAATGCTGTACCATAGTATGGTTGTGATCCATAATCTAAATCATGTGCGTTTGTATTTTGAGCATATACAAATTTGCCAGGGGCAGATAAACTTTCGTTATATGTTGACAAATAATCAAACATATATACAGCGCCAGCATTACGGAATGTGTCAACCCATTGTGTCGCATTGTTATCAAATACTGTATCATTATCTAACTCATCATCAGTAAAGTCAAACGTTGTTGCAGCAAATCTTGCTCCAACTGGTGCGCTTGCAATGAATGACCCTGAATTTGATTTATCAAACTTAATTGTTGTACCAAATTGTGTTCTACCGGTTGGGTGAGGACAATTTACTACTTGTGTTTCAGTAAAGACATTTATACCTAATTCAGCAAACGTTACATTTTCTAATGCAGTTAATGATAATTTATTGTTTGGAGTACTGATATCAATATTGATTAATTCTATAACTAATTTACCATCTAGTGCAGATGCAGTAATATTAGTTATATTTGACAATGCAATTGCTTGTGACACATCTGTTGCATTACCAATTGGCAATGTAATACTATATCCATTTAATAATATTGTTCTAGGAGTAGTGATGTTACAATCTTCAGTCCCTATGATTATACCATAGCTTTCTCCACCATTCGTAAATCTATGTACTGCACCTTCATAATTCTTGTTGTTTAATTCAAACGGAGCGCCAACTAGTATTTCATTTGCAAATTTGTTGGTATCTACGCTTGTGCCAAATTCAACACCAACTCTTGGAGTTTGGCCATTATCTAATGTTTGTGCTAATACAAAATTGTTACCGCTTACGTTGATAATATCACCTGCATTAATAAATGCATCACCGGTCGTGCGGTAAGTATTTAAAGTTGAATCAATAACTGCATATGTATTATCATTAATGAGAGTTCCATTAACAGAAACATACAGTGGTGATATTTGTCCAACTGCGGTCATTATTCCTGTGCTGTTTGTCAGTGCTATTGTGGTTCCATTTCTAGTTAAAGACAATGTAATCGTAGATCCCACTATTGATTTTACATAGTAAACAGTATTTGCTGCTATCCCGCCGTAGGGTGCGCCGGTAAATACTATAGGTGTTCCTGATGCGCCACCGCTTAATCCTGAAACACTTCCCAATGTAATTGCATTACTTGATATGGTATTAGCAGTGGTTGATAATGTAATCGGAGTCCATACTAATTGAAACTGCAACGGAACATATGGTTGTATGGTAAATTGTGATTCAAAGTTTTGAACCGTTCTGTCAAATACATATGTATATCCATAATTTTCTGTTGCGACATCATAATTCTTGAATGGGGTTCCAATAACTAAATTGTCACCATAATAGTCAGTAGCAATAGAATATCCAAATTCATCGCCCGATGTGGTTAGACTCAACACATCACCGTCAATTATATGTGATGCTTCATAAAAACCAGTCAGCACTGATTTACGATAAGCATGTACACTATTGTTATCTACATCAGATATGTACAACCAATTCTTATCTCCGGACAATGCAGTAGAGCTGCCCCAATTTGTTACACCACTGGGTGCTGCTATGGTCTGATATAAATCGACACGGTTAACTAATAATGTTGTTATTAATTGATATATATAAACATTTTTAGAACTAGTTGGTTCTGATACAACAAAGAAATCATCAGTGTACGAAATATTGGCCCCAAATGATGCGCCATGACTAATAGTTTGAGTCAATGGATATGAGTTACTGTTTGGATCGTATTTATAACGATATACTTCTCCTGCATCAGCATCACCAATTAAATACCCCATATCAGTAGTATATGCAACTGCACTACCAAATGATTGGCTGTTTTGATTTAGTATTTCTTTATCATACTGATAGTTTAAACTTTTACGGAATACAGCCCAGCTGCCATCATTGTTTGTATCTACCCAAACTTTAAGTTTGTTGAATTCGTTATCTAACAATGGTAGATTACCAATTTCGGGTGCAGTTGCTACACGTTGATTTTGCATTCTAAAACCAATGCCTAATCCTGTAACATTGCGAATACTAGGATTTAATGAAAGATTAATAATAACATTAAATGGATCTACTACTGCTGCCACAAGATAATAATTATTAATATTATTATCAAAATTAACAATAGCAAACAATTCATAACGACTTAAATTATGTGCTTGACTAAAGGTTATAGTTACAGTGTTGTTTAAATTATTTTTTGCATTAACAACTGCACCCAAACTTGCAGGGGTAAATACTTTCCACTCGGATAGGTAATTTGCTAACCAAGCATAATCACGCACGTAGAACTTATTGATTGGAATTCTAGTTCCAACTGAATTAATAGCATTAGATAATCCGGAATAGAAATAGCTAGCCATTTTAACATCGTTAAAATTAACATAGCCGGCAGTTGGTAACAATGTTGAAGGTTGTGTTGGTTCTATTGTGGGCAATACATCAACATTAGATATTGGTCTACCATAATTTGTGATAGAGTATATAGGTACTTCTTGTTGTACTCCCTCATTATAAACTCCATTGGTTAATCCAACAATTGCAGGATTGCCTGTTAATTCACTTTGTTTTAATTGGAATTCAACAAAATTATCGTTTAATATACCGCCAAACTCACCTGATTTGATTGCCCAATTTTCATATAAATCATAATCAATTCCACCCTGTGCTAATGTTGCACCCTTAAATGCGCTAGCTGCATTTAGTGTACCTTTATCTTTAATCATGTTTTGATAAACATTAATTTGTGTAATATCAGTAAGGTCGGCTAAAGCCATATAATCTCTTGGACGATATCCAATTAATGAGAATGATAATAAATCTGCATCATTTTCTAAGTTAGCATTGTTTATATCATAATACAATGTACTTTCATATGAACGTGTTTGACTATTAGGTAATAAACCTTTTTGTATTTGATTATAATCTGTTTGTTTCCAATCACGTTCATCAAACAATTCTTTTGCCTGAACAATTGTTAATGCTGACCAATATTTATTTTTGTATTTTACTATTGAACCTTTAGTATATTTTATTTCTTTAGTCCATTCAACAATATTATCCTGATTAAGTATGAATCCATATGCATCCATGGTTCCATTCCAATCAGCCGTTTTAGTTCCGCGTACAAATATTCTATTTTGTCGCAACCCAGTAATTAGATTATAAATAATATCGTTGAATAAGGTTACGTTATCAAAGACAATGCCGTGTTCAATATTACTAATATTAAATTGACCATATGCAATTGTGTCCCCTTGATTTAATGGGGTAGCAGAAAACAACGTGCCATTACGTACTACAGCTAAATCAACTGATTGTATTGGATATAAGTTTTGATTTAATACAAAATTTAATTGTCTCAATGTCAATGGTTGGACAATATAACTATCTTTATCTATAGTAAACGTATTAGCAGATGGATTCAATGTAGTTATACTTCCTACTTCCCAGCCAGTTTGTGACCAGTATAAAAATTCTGCAACCATTTGTGTCCAAACAACCGGCACTCCGTTTTCTATTTGATCAAATTTAACACCTTGATTTTCTAAATATTTTCCATAACTAGCTAAGAATTGTGAAACTTCTTGAACAGTATAAAAAGTAGTACCGTATGGAACTACTACAACAGTGTCAGTATAATTAGTTGCAACCGTAACGGAAACACCCTCAACTTTAATTTTTTCAGTTTGTCCACCATAACTAGGTGCTAATATTTTAAAATATGCATTAGTTTGTGAATTGCCAAATACTTTAAAACATGTTCCTTTTAAGGGATCATTATCTATTGTTGCAATTTGTATAACTACCCCACTATATACAATTCTATTAAATGCTTGATTGTCGTACAATAATACACTATAACTTTGATCAGGAATTAATAATGAACTGTTATTACTATTTGCTGAACTTTTTTCTACATAAAATTTTAATAAGTTTTTATCACTAAACCCGGCTAAACGATAAACTAAACGAACATCTAAATTAGTCAACAAAGTAGAAATATTGGTAGTAGAATTAATACCCACTTGCTTTTCAAAGTCAACAATCCAATTAATATAACTAGTTGCAGTAGTACCTGTCCCATATATTGGAATATCAGCAACCACCAAATGGCTTCTATTATTGACTAGATATTGATTAAATTCTGTATTGTATTTGTAATTGTCTACATCTACGCCTAAATTATAAAACTCAGCAGGCTTAGTTAATGCTAGTATACGCATCAAATCAAATGGCCATGAACTGCTTCTACGATAACTAAACTCAGTTGGTCCTATGTCTCCCACTTGCCATTGGTTTCTAAATAAATTGTCATCGTAGTTACCAACAATAGAATTTAATGGTGATACTAAATTACCACTACTATCAACTGGTAATATAGTTAACAGCCCGGGACGAACAAATTTAGGTAATACAACCCCACGCCCGGTTACCGGATCAATAGTTCCCCAATCTTCGCCGGCGGCCAAATCTCCCCACAAAACTAAATTATCACTTGTGTATGGCGCGCTGCCGTAACGTGTCACCCACCAACTTGGTTGATTAGCGTATCCTAGCAT
>Ga0208613_1000109_pt1 | contig 31744 bp, 26 predicted proteins | sample CryBogmetaGMA6M_FD_184543 | JGI IMG/M metagenome (GOLD analysis project Ga0208613, IMG submission 184543) | Freshwater microbial communities from Crystal Bog, Wisconsin, USA - MA6M (SPAdes) | ecosystem: Environmental > Aquatic > Freshwater > Lake | place: Crystal Bog, Wisconsin, USA | collected... | reverse complement strand
CCTGGTGGACCGCCGGGTGGGCCTCATGGCCCGCAATGGCATCCGCTTCGTCACGGGCGTGGAGATCGGTCGGGACATCACCACCGAGAGCCTGCTGCGGGACTACCATGCCACTGTCCTCTGCTGCGGCTCCACCCAGCCCCGGGACCTGGATGTGGAAGGCCGCTCGCTCTCCGGCGTCTACATGGCCATGAACTTCCTCACCCTCAACACCAAGAGCCTCCTGGACAGCGGCCACGCCGACGGCGCCTACATCTCGGCCAAGGGCAAGGACGTGGTGGTCATCGGCGGCGGCGACACGGGCACGGACTGTGTCGGCACCTCGCTGCGGCACGGCGCCAAGTCCGTCACCCAGCTGGAGATCCTGCCCCAGTCTCCGGACCAGCGGGCCGGGGACAACCCCTGGCCCCAGTGGCCCAAGGTCAGCTCCATGGACTACGGCCAGGAAGAGGCCGCGGCCCTGCAGGGCGCCGACCCCCGCCTCTACAGCACCCTCACCCGGCGCTTTGTCGGTGAGGCGGGAGCCGTGCAGCAGGTGCACACCGTGGGCCTCAAGTGGTCCCGCAGCGGCGAAGGCCGTCCATTCTCCGAGGAAGTCCCCGGCACCGACCGGGTGCTCCCGGCGGACCTGGTGCTCCTGGCCCTGGGCTTCCTCGGCCCCGAGCGGAAGGGCCCCATCACGGAGCTGGGCCTAAAGCTGGATGGCCGCGGCAACGTGGTGGCCGACGGTCAGCGCATGACCAGCATCCCCGGCGTCTTCGCCGCAGGCGACATGGTGCGTGGCCAGTCCCTGGTGGTCTGGGCCATCCACGAAGGCCGCAACACCGCCCGCAGCGTCGATCGCTACCTGATGTATGGGAAGACCTACCTGCTCTGATGCGACTGGGATAACCATGGCTACGGTGGACTGCCCCCCCAAGCTGAACCGCTTCCTGGCGGTGCTGGGGCGTCGGGCGGATGGCTTTCATGAACTGGAGCTGGTGACGACGGTCCTCATGGGGGTGCCGGAGCTCACGGATACCCTGTCAGCAGAAGCGGCGGCAGAGCTCACCCTGACCATTGGCGGCCCCACCGGCGAGGGCCTGGTGGCCGATGACTCCAACCTCGTACTGAAGGCCTGGCACCTGCTGGAGGAGGCCGCTGGGCGGCCCCTGCCTGCGGCCCTGCACCTGGAGAAGCGCATCCCCCATGGCGCTGGCCTGGGGGGTGGCAGCAGCGATGCGGCGGGGGCCCTGCGCCTGGGCAATGCCCTGTTCGGCCTGGATCTGCCCGACGACCAGCTGCTGCGTCTGGCCGCCCGCCTGGGCAGTGACGTGCCCCTGTTCCTGCTGGGGGGCACGTCCCTGGGCCTGGGCCGAGGCGAGCGGGTCTTCCCCCTGCGCCCCATCCCCCTGGAGCCCATCCTGCTGGTGCACCCGGGCCTCCACGTGGGGACGCCCGGCGTGTACCGGGCCCTTCAGTCCGTGGGCTACCCCTTCCCCGAGGCCCTGGCCTCCCAGCCGGCGGGAACCGCCCCGCCCTGGCGCAACGACCTCACCGGCGCCGCCATCTGGGTCTGCCCCCTCCTGGCCGAGGTGCGGGAGGCCATCCTCGAAGCCGGCGGCGACCCCCTGCTCTGCGGCTCTGGCAGCTGCTGGGCCGCGCGGTTTGCCGCCCCTGCGGACCGGGACGCCGCCGCCGCCAGGCTGAGAATCAGTCATCCCGAGTGGAGCCTCTGGGCCGTCTGATCCAGGAAAGAAAAAGAATTTATAAGCGGAGAAAAACGGAGGAGCGGAGGAGAGCGGAAAACGCCTTTTCCCCTTCCTCCCCTTCATCCCTGTTAGTTCGCTTTTGTACCCGGTGAACAGCGATAACCACTGGCGGAGGCACTGGCCGCCACCCTAGACCGATCCGCCGGGCATCTTTCAGGGTTCGTTGAAGGGCAAAAGAGATAGGAACAGGGATGAAGGGGATGAAGGGGATAAGGAAAAATTAAATACGAAGTTTCACTGTCCTTCGCCTCATCGACCCTGCGCAACGTTGACCAATCAAGTGACTGTTGGGGGTCCATTCCCGCTCCTACCCCTGTCCAGACACCCACCCTCCGTGGTATTGGTGAGGGTCTGTTTGAGGTGTCCATGACCGAGTCCGCCCTCCGCCTGCGTGGCCTGCGCAAGACCTTCCCCAAGGTCGTCGCTGTGGCCGGGGTGGACCTGGACGTGGCCCGGGGCGAGGTCTTCGGTCTGCTGGGACCCAATGGGGCGGGCAAGACCACCACCCTGGAGGTCATCGAGGGCCTCACGGAAGCCGATGCCGGGGAGATCGAGATCCTGGGCCTCACCTGGGCGCAGAACGGCCGGGAGATCCGGTCCCGCATCGGCGTGCAGCTGCAGAGCACCAGCCTGTTCAACAAGATCACCCCTCGGGAGGCCTTGGACCTCTACGGCAGCTACTACCCCAAGCGCCGCAGCACCGAGGAGCTGCTGAAGCTGGTGCAGCTGGAGGAGAAGGCAGACGCCTATCACATCACCCTCAGCGGCGGGCAGCAGCAGCGGCTGGCCCTGGCCATGGCCCTGGTGAACGATCCCGAGCTGGTCTTCCTGGACGAGCCCACCACGGGACTGGATCCACAGGCCCGGCGCGGCCTCTGGGATGTGGTGCGACGCATGAAGGCCGAGGGCCGCACGGTGGTGCTCACCACGCACTACATGGACGAGGCCGAGGCCCTCTGTGACCGCCTGGCCATCATGGACCACGGCAAGGTGATCGCCACGGGCACACCGGCCTCGCTCATCGCGGAGCTGGCCATTCCCAGCGTGGTGGAGCTGACCTTCGAGGGCAACGCCCCAGACCCGGCAGCCTTCGAGGCGGCGCTGGGCCTCCGGGTGGAGCCCCGCGCCGACCTGTGGGAGATCCCCACGCCCGATCCCAAGACCCTCCTGCCCCGCCTGCTGGAAGCCGCCGAGGCAGCCGCCGTGCCCTTCCAGCAGGTCCACATCCGCCGCGCCACCCTGGAGGATGTCTTCCTCCATCGGACTGGCCGGAGCCTGAGGGAGTAACCATATGTTGTGGCGCCAATTCACAATGGAATGGCGGCTCTACAGCCGCGACCGGGTGGCCATGTTCTGGACCATGGCGTTCCCGGTGATCCTGCTGCTGGGCTTTGGGACCATCTTCCGGGACAGTGGCGGACCCACCCTCTCGCTGGTGCGGGTGGTGACGACCACTGCGGGAGCCCAGGATGCCGCCCTGGATCAGGCCCTTTCCGACCTCCACCTGAAAGTACTGGCCCTGCCCAAGACCGAGGCCGAGGCCCGCTGGGCCCGGGGTGAGACCGCCGCCCAGCTGGAGACCGATGGCACCGGCTACCGCCTGCGCCTCAACAGCTACCTCATGGCCCAGGCCGGGGCCACCGCCGGCCTCGTGAACCAGGCCTGGCTGGTGGCCCAGGCGCGCCTGAGCGGCGCCCCGGAGCCCCGGCGCATTCCCGTCCAGGTGGAGAGCCCAGGGCGCAAGCGCTCCGCCAACTATGCGTCGTTTCTGCTGCCGGGCCTGCTGGGCCTGAACCTGGTGAGCATGGGCCTCTTCAGCGTGGGCATGGTGAACGTGTCCTACCGGGAGAAGGGCAAGTTCCGCCGTCTGGCGGTGACCCCACTGCCCAAGTGGATCTTCCTCCTGGGCCAGGTGCTCCACCGCCTCACGGTCACGGTGGTGCAGGCGGCCATTCTCCTGCTGGTGGGCTATCTGGTCTTCGGCATCGCCAACCAGGGTTCCTTCTTCGAGCTCCTGCTCGTGATGGCCCTGGGCACCGGCTGCTTCATGGCCTTCGGCTTCGCCCTTAGTGGGTTCGCCGAGACCTCCGAAGGCTACGCCGCCATCTCGAACCTGGTGTTCTTCCCCCTGATGATGCTCAGCGGCGTTTACTTCACGCTGGACTCGGCCCCGGCCTGGCTGCAGCGCGTCGTAGCCGGCCTGCCCCTGGCCCCCTTCCTCAAGGCCCTGCGGGCGGTGTTCAATGACGGCGCCGGCCTTGCCGGCCACGGTCTGGGCCTGACCATCGTTGCGGCCTGGGGGCTGGCGGCTTTCTTCCTGGCGGTGAAGCGCTTCCGCTGGGCCTGAGGGTGCGCGGGAAATAAATCTAGACAGCCCCAGGCTCCGAGGGTTTGACCCACCTCGGCGGCCAATTAAGGCGGGCGAGGGCTACACTGGAGGGCTGGAGTACCCATGCAGGCTTCAAAGCGCGCCAGGATGGCCATCTTCCTCACGGTCTTTGTGGACCTGCTGGGCTTTGGCATCGTCATCCCGATCCTCCCCCTCTATGCCCAGGCCATCGCGGACCACCCCAGCCCCTGGATGGCGTCCATCAACCACCTGCTCGGCCTGACCGGGGTGGGCGCCACCCCCGGCGCCTTCTGGGCCGGGGTGGGCTTTCTCAGCTTCAGCCTCATGCAGTTCATCGCCTCGCCCATCCTCGGCCGGGTGTCGGACATGGTGGGCCGGCGTCCCGTGCTCTGGATCAGCCTGATGGGCTCGGCCCTGGGCTACCTGATGCTGGCCCTCACCAGCCGCTTCGAGTGGATGCTGGCGGCCCGCATCCTGGACGGCATCACCGGCGGCAACATCTCCGTGGCCCAGGCGGCCATGGCGGACAGCTCCGCCCCTGAGGAGCGCTCCAAGGTCATGGGGATGATCGGCGCCGCCTTCGGCCTGGGCTTCGTCCTGGGGCCGGCTCTGGCGGGTGTGCTCAGCGGCAGCGACTTCGGCCACCACCTGCTCCAGACCCGGGGCTGGCACCTGCCCTTCTTCGTGGCGGCGGGCCTGTCCCTGGCGGCCTCGCTCCTGGTGGTGCTCTGGCTGCCGGAGACCCTCACGCCGGAGGTGCGCGCCCGGGCCCGCTCCCACGAGAGCCGTGGCCACGCGCTGGCCAAGGCCCTGCGCCGCCCCGGCATGCCGCAGCTGCTGACGGTGTCCCTGCTGGCCATGGCGGGCTTCGCCATGATGGAGGGGACCTTCGCCCTGCTGGTGCACCAGCGCTTCGACTTCCACCAGCGGGAGGTGGGCTTCCTCTTCGCCGGCATCGGCGTGCTCATGGTGATCTACCAGGGCGGCCTGGTGCGGCTGGTGGCCAAGCGGGTGCCCGAGAAGGTGGCCCTCGTCGTGGGCCTGCTCCTCATGGGCCTCTCCCTGCCCCTCCTGCCCAAGGCCGCCTGGATGTGGCCCTTCGTCCTGCTCTTCATTCCCCTGTCCTGGGGCAGCGGCATGGGCAACACGGCGGGCTCGGCCCTGGCCAGCCGCCTGACCCCCCCGGAAGACCAGGGGGGCCTCTTCGGCGTCCTCAACGCCATGAGCGGCGTGGGGCGCATCCTGGGTCCCGCCATCGGCACCTTCACCTTCGCCCGCTGGGGCGGCCAGGCCACCTACACCGTGGCCGGCCTCACCCTGGGACTGGCCTTCCTCCTGGCCCTCACCCTCACCCCTGCGGAGGCCCCATGATCCGTCTGGATGGGTGCAGCCTCAGCCCTTCGGCCCTGGCCCAGATTGCGGCTGGTGCTGAGGTTGAGCTCGACGAAGCGGCCCTGGCCCGGGTCGCCGCCAACCGGGGCGTGGTGGATCGCATCGTGGCCGAGGGCCGCACGGTCTACGGCATCAACACCGGCTTCGGCCAGTTCGCCACCGTGGCCATCCCGCCGGATCAGCTCCAGGTGCTGCAGCTCAACCTGATCCGCAGCCATGCCGCCGGCGTGGGCGAGCCTATTGGCCGCACCGAGACCCGGGCTCTCATGGCTGCCCGCATCAACTGCCTCCTGAAGGGCCACAGCGGCATCCGGCCCGAGCCCATCCGCCTGCTGGCGGCCTGCCTCAACCACAACGTCCTGCCGCTCATCCCCAGCCAGGGCAGCGTGGGCGCCAGCGGCGACCTGGCCCCTCTGGCCCACATGGCTCTCCTGCTGGTGGGCGAAGGCCTGGCCTGGTCTGCAGGTGGACCTGTTCCCGGTGGGAAGGCTCTGGCGGCGGCCGGCCTCGTGCCTGTGGTCCTCGAAGCCAAGGAGGGCTTGGCCCTCATCAATGGCACCCAGTTCATCACCGCCCTGGGCAGCCTGGCAGCGGAGCGCTTCGGCCGCCTGGCGGCCCTGGCGGACGAGGTGGCCGGACTGAGCCTGGAGGCCCTGCGGGGCAGCCGGGCCGCCTTCGATCCCCGCATCCATGCCGCCCGTCCCCACCCGGGCCAGGTGGCCGTGGCCGAGCGCATGCGGGAGCTCCTCGGCCCCACCAGCGCCATCGCCGAGAGCCACCAGGACTGCCACCGGGTCCAGGATGCCTACAGCCTCCGCTGCATCCCCCAGGTGCACGGCGTGGTGCGGGATGCCCTGACCTTCGCCGGGGCCATCCTGGAGCGGGAGCTGAACGCCGCCACGGACAATCCCATGGTGTTCACGGACACGGGCGAGTCCCGCTCCGGGGGCAACTTCCATGGCCAGTATCCGGCCTTCGCCTGCGACCTCCTCGCCATTGCTGCCGCCGACCTGGCCAGCATGTCCGAGCGGCGCCAGGAGCGCCTGGTGAACCCCGCCTACAGCGACCTGCCGGCCTTCCTGACCGGGCATGGTGGCCTGGAGTCCGGCTTCATGATGGCCCACGTCACCTCGGCCGCCCTGGTGAGCGAGATGAAGGGTCTGGCCCACCCGGCCTGCGTGGACTCCATCCCCACCAGCGCCGGCAAGGAGGACCACGTCAGCATGGGGCCCATCGCCGCCCGCAAGCTGCTCCGGGCCGTGGAGGCCCTCGAGCAGGTGCTGGCCATCGAGGCCCGCATGGCCCTGGAGGGTCTGCGCTTCATAGGCTTGGCCCCTGGCGAGGGCCTCCAGCCGCTTATGGCGAGGCTCTCGGCAGCCTGTGCGCCCTGGTCCGACCGGGCCATGTACGAGGAGATCAGCGCCTCCCTCCAGGCCCTGCGCCAGCACATGGACGCCGAGCCATGACCTCCGCCCTCGTCCCCTGGCGGGAGGCCTGCGAGCAGGCCCTCCGAGCGGCCTCGGAGCCGGATGCCCTCCGCTGTTGGGGCTTTGGCCACGAAACGGAGGCGGGTCCAGTGCCCATCTTCAACTACCGCTTCGAGCACACCCTGGCGGCAGTCCTCCTGGCCCGCTGGCTGGCGCCGGCAACGGGGGCTGATCTGGAGGTGGTGGAGTGCGCGGCCTGGCTCCACGATGTGGCCAAGCGCCTGAAGGACCCGGGGGGCAAGGACACCCACGCCCGGGATGCCTCAGCCCTGGTGCCGGACCTGCTGGCCGGGACGGACTTCCCGCCCGCCAAGATCCCCGCCGTGCGCCACGCCATCGAGCACCACGTGGGCCTGCGCTTAACCCACCGCCTGGAGCCCCTTGAGACGGCCTGCCTATGGGACTGCGACAAGCTCAGCAAGATCGGGGCGGCCAGCCTGGTGCACTTCAGCTGCATCAGCGGTGCCTTCCAGCCTATTACCACGGAGGAAATACTCCGCCGGGGCGAGGCCTGGCTGGAGCTAGCCCGGGGCATCGTGGCCAGCCTCAACACCACCCCGGCACAGGCGGAGGGCCGCCAGCGGCTTGCCTTCATCGAGGCCCACTACCTCCAGCTTCGGCGAGAGTGGTCGGATCCCCAGGAAAGGACGCCGGCATGAAGGACTTCCCGCAGTTGGCCCAGTCCCTGCGCATCGCCGTTAAGGCGCTGCAGATGTACACCGAGTCCCACCCGCGCACCCAGGAGGCCGCTGCCAGCGCTTATGCCACCCTGGACCTCTGGTTGAGCGCCCAGCCGAAGCTCCAGTTCGTGGTTACGGGCACCAAAGTCTTCGTGGACGGGGAGTTGCAGGAGACCCGCAGCCCCCATGTGACGGGCCTGGCCCAGTTGGTGGCCGAGCGCGGCATCAGCGGGTTCACTTTCGAGCGCGGCGTGACCCCCGCTGAGTACCTGGTCTTTTTGGCCGGTCTCGGCACCCGGCCCCAGCTCCTCGAGGAGCAGGGCGGCTTCGAGGCCATGCTCCGCTCTGCGGGCGTCCTGCATATCAAGGTGGCGCAGACGCGCTATCAGGAGATTCGAGAGGGCGAACAGGCCGGCAGCGGAGACAAGGCCCCGGCCTTGAACCCGACCGAGCCAGTTCAGGGCGTCCCCCCCGGGGACCTTGTGAAGTTCCTCCGCGAGGCCCTGATGCTTTCGGTCACCCAGGGCATCAGCGCCGCCGGTGCCGGTGGCACTGGCGCCCTGCAAGCGGGCCAGGCGCCCAGCACCGGCAGCCACACCGGGGGTGGCCAGGGCGCCGACCGTGGCCGCGGCAAGGGGGGCGGTCGGGGCGCCGAGGAGGGCCGCGGCGTCGACAGCGCCGCCAAGGGCGGCCAGGACACCGGGGATAGCCAGCGTCCGGATCCCTTGCCGGGCTTCGGGCCTGCGGATCTCAGCGGTCTCGGCCGCTTTGGCCGGGAACTGGGCCTCAGCGATGGCATGCCGAGTCCGCCCCGCATGGGCGCGCTCCGCCAGATACTCTTGGACCTGCCGCCCGCCGTCCAGCTGAGCCTGCTCTCCAGCCTGGCAACTTTGCCCGATCATCCAGCTGGGCTGTCCCTGGGCATCCGAGCACTGGCTGGTGAAGTGTTGGCTTCCGCTGTCAGCCGCGCCCTCTCCGAAGGCATCCCCTGGGCCCGGCTCCAGGGCCCCATCAAGGATGTTCTGAGGCGGTTCCCAGAGCGGGCCAGCCTAGTCCGGGCCCTATCGGCGCGTCTCCGAACCTCGGGACACGACGCCAACCAGGCAGAGCTCCTCCTGCGGCTCCTGGAGTGGGAGGAGATGAGCCTTGAGGCCAAGCTTGTCAAGGTGCTCGATGAGGGTTTCTTCTTTGAACTCACCCTGGAGGAGCGCTTGGCACTGCTCCGGGAGATGCTGGACCTCCGTCGCTTTGATGAATTCCACAGGGTCCAAGAGGTGATAGTCGAGACCCTCCGGAGCGAGCAGCCGGGCCAACGCCTGAAGGCCTCCCAAACCCTGGCCGGCGTGGCCCGCTGGGTCGAGGAGCCTGGCCTTCCCCCGAATGCTGAAGCCACCCTCCTGGAGGCCCTGCGGGCCCACTTCGCCTGGGAGCCCGAACCCCTGTTGCTACGAGGGACCACCCAGGCCCTGGAATCGCTCCTCACGGCCCTCGTCCAACGCGGGGAGCTCCCTGCGGTCATCTCGGAGGTGCGTGGACTCGAGAGCCTCTGCGCCTTCCTCCGTGAGAATCAGCCCTGGCGCAAGGAGGCCCTCAGCCAGCTCTACACGGCACTGCTCCAGCCCCAAATCCTGGACGCGGCCATTGACCGAACCTTCGCCCAGGACCGAAATATGGTGGCCCTGGACGTCCACCCCTACCTGGCGTTCCTGGGCGCCCCCATGGCCCGGCACCTGATGGAGCGACTGGGCGTAGAGGACGACCGGACCCGGCGGGGGCGCCTGGTGGAGGCGGTCCGCAGCATGGGACCGGTGGCCCTCCCCGCCCTACTGGAGTCCCTGCAGTCCCCGGTCTGGTATCTGGTGCGCAATGCCCTCACCCTGCTGCCCGAGGTGGCCGATGGCGACCAGGCTCCTGCTGTCACGGCCCTTTTACGCCATCCGGAACCCCGCGTTCGCCGCACGGCCGTGCGGGCCCTCTGGAAGCTAGCTGGTCCCGGGGCAGAGCATGCACTGCTCGCCAGGATGAAGGATACGGACGGCGAGACCATGCAGGAGATCCTCTTCGTCCTCGGACAGCTACGCTCCGAATCCTGCCTGGGTCCCGTTACCGACTTGGCCAAGGACAAGCGAGTGGTGGAACGCCTCAGGCTCCTGGCCCTGGAAACCCTGGGCCAGATCGGCAGCCCCAGGGCCATCCCGGTCTTCCTGGAGTGCCTACGAAGGAAGGGCTTCTTCACCAGCGGCGAGTCGCCAGGCATCCGCTTAGCCTCGGCCAAGGGCTTGGCCGCCCTGCGTACCCAGGAGGCCCTTGATGCTCTCAAGCGGGTGGTGGAGGGCGAACCCCGGGGCCCCGAGCGCGACACCCTGCGCCAACTCCTGGACCAACAGGCGCCGCCGTGACTGAAGCACAGAGCCACCCTGACCCACGCCAACTCTTGGAAGCCTTTGAGGCCTTCACCGCTGCCTCCGAGCACCTACAGGCCCGCTACGAGGCCCTGCAGGGCCAACTGGGCCAACTCCAGGGCGAGCTGCAGACCGTGCTGGAGGCGGTTCCCTTCGCCATCTGGGTGCTGGCCGACGATGGCAGCCTGCGCTTCACCAACCGGCCCCAGGGCATGGACGGCCGGTTCCTCCAGGACGCTCCCCCGTGGGAGGCCGGCAGCCCCGGTGGCCAGCGGCGCTTCCAGACCCCCGAAGGCCGCGAGCTGATCTATGAAGAGGAGCGGCGCTCGGCTCCCCACGGCGGCACCATCGTGACCCTGCGGGATGTCACCGAGGCGGTACTCAAGGCCCAGCAGGCCACGCGCGAGGACCGTCTGGCGGCCATGGGCCGGATGGCTGCGGAGCTGGCCCACGAGATCCGCAACCCCCTGGGCAGCCTCTCCCTCTTCAGCGGCATGCTGGTGGAGGATCTCAAGGACCAGGAAGGCCCACTGGACTTGGCCCGGAAGGTCCAGGAGGGCGTGGGCCGCCTCAACCGCCTCGTGGGCAACACCCTGGCCTTCAGCCGCGACCTGCACCCCAAGGCGGGCGCCGTCTCCTTGCGGACCTTCTGGGAGGAGGCCCTGCGCTCCGCCACCCTGGCCGAGGCCGTGCCCTGGGACAACCAGATCCCGCCCCGGGCCACCTGGGAGGGGGACCCCGACCTCCTCCGCCAGGTCGCCCAGAACCTGCTCCAGAATGCCACCCGGGCCATGGACGGCCTGGATCAGCCCCGGCTCCTCCTGGCTGCCGCCGAAGAGCACCTGGAAGGCCGCCCGTGCTGGCACCTGACCCTTTCGGACAACGGCTGCGGCATCCCCCAGGATGCCCTGGCCAAGGTCTTCGACCCCTTCTTCAGCACCTTCGGCGGGGGCACCGGCCTGGGCCTGGCGGTCTGCCACCGCATCATCGTGGCCCACGGCGGCCTCCTGTTCCTGGAGAGCCAGGAGGGGCGCGGCACCACGGTGCACCTGCGGCTCCCCGCCGCTCCCTCTGCGTGACGGGCGGCGCTGTTACCATAAGTCCCTGACTGGAGCGCCCATGCCGCTGGCCCACCTCAATCCCGGAAGGCAGGCCCCTGAGATCGTCAACGCGGTCATTGAGATCCCCACGGGCTCTCGCATCAAGTACGAGATCGACCACCACACCGGCCTGGTGCATGTGGACCGGGTGCTGTTCTCCCCCTTCCACTACCCCGCCGAGTACGGCTTCATCCCCGGCACCCTGGCTGAGGACGGCGATCCCGCCGACATCCTGGTGCTCATCAACGGCTCGACCTACCCAGGCGTGGTCATCCGGGCCCGGCCCATCGGCCTGCTGCGCATGACGGACGAGAACGGCAAGGACGCCAAGATCCTGGCCGTGGCCTGCGACGATCCCACCTACAGCCATGTCAGCTCACGCAGCGACCTGCCGCCGCACTTCCTGCTGGAAGTGGAGCACTTCTTCCTGACCTACAAGGACCTCGAGCGCAAGACCGTGACCAGCGATGGCTGGGGCGGTAAGGACGAGGCCCAGGCCTTCGTACGGTCCTGCACGGCGGCCTACGAACTCGAAAAGAAGAAGTAGGCCCGTCGTGACGGCCCCCGAGCTGGCTCCCGGGGTCGTCTGTTTCGACCTGGACGGGACCCTCGTGGATCCCCTGCTGGGGGTCCAGAACTGCCTGCGCAAGACCTGTGCGGCCTTCGGCCTGGAACTGCCGGACGAGGCCACCGTGCGCGGCTGGATCGGCTTCGGCATGCGAGAGGCCCTGGCCACCCTGCCGGGGATGGACGATCCGGCCCGCCTGGAGGCCGTCCTGGACTTCTACTGGGAGCGCTACCGAGAGGACGGCGTCTTCGAGCATGAGCTCTACCCGGGTGTCATCCACATGCTCCACCGCCTGAAGCGCCAGGGCCACCGGATCTACATCGTCTCGGCCAAGCCCGGGATCTTCGCCCGCCGCATCGCCTACCAGTTCGACCTGAACCTCATCTTCGATGACATCTTCGGCAGCAGCCTGAAGGGCCTCTCGCAGCCCAAGACCGATGTGCTGGCCACCCTGGTGGCCCGGGGCACCATCCGGCCCGGCGGCGTCCTGGTGGGCGACCGGGGCGTGGACATGGTGGCGGCCCGGGACCACGGCCTGGATGCCATCGGGGTCGGGTGGGGCTACGGCAGCCGGGCGGAACTGACTGGGGCCGGGGCCGACCGCATCTTCGATACGGTGGAGGCCCTGGATGCCTGGCTGGGGCTCCGGTTCCCCGAGCCCGAGGTCTTCGACCCCTTCAGCCGTTCGGAGTAGCCCAGCGCGTGCCGGCTGGCACCTGGGTGCGGAAGGCCGTAGGGTCCGGGGTGCCGATGGCTCGGGGATCCAGCAGGCGAAGGACCTGCCGGGCGCCAGTGGGATCGGTCCATGCGAGGGACTGCAGCAGCCCCTTTCGGCCCGTGGCCACCAGCTCCGGGAGGCCCGCCTGCCGGGGCACCAGGCGGAGGGCCTCAGGGCCCCGGGCTTCCAGCCGGTAGAGCCGCTCCAGGCGGGCGGGGTCCAGCAGGATGCCCAGGAGGGGGAAGTCCCGCACCGCCCGGGTCAGCTCGACCTTCTGGGCGGTGCGGGTATCGGGATCGTACTGGACCAGGTGCTTGCCGTCGCAGGTGACCGTCAGGCCCCCTTCGTAGGTGACCTTCAGGCGCCCCCCTCGAGCCAGGGCCAAGCGGCCCTCCCGGGCCAGGGTGCCAAAGACGGCGCTGTCGCTCTCCTGGCGGAAACGGCTCTCAAGGCCAGGGGTGCTGAGAAAGGCCGTCCACCAGGCCGGTGCCGCAGCACCCAGCGGGAGGACCAGCAGGATGGGCAGAAGGAAGCGCCGCACCCTAACTCCGGCGCAGTTCGAGTTGGACCGGCACGCTGGCTTCCGCTGTCGGCGCAGGCACCTTGAGCGTGCCTTCAGCCAGCACCCGCCCCCCCACCGTCACCTGCACGATGAGGTCGAGCAGGACAGTCTCCCCATTCAGGTCGAGGTCCAAGGAGAGAACCGAAGGGAGGTCCGGGAGCAGTGGCTCTTCGGGGGCATAGGTGGTGTCCAGGTCCTCGTCCGGCAGGGGGACGGCGACTTCAGCCTCGGCATGTTCCGGGGACAGGGCCCGGTCCCAGGCCTCAAAGTCCAGATCACCCTGCAGATCCTGGAGGGTCAGCGGCGACGGCGTAGGGTCTGAGGCCGGCATCTCGACCGGAGTCTCTGGGCCATCCCCCAGGGCGTGTTCCTTGATGTGCGAAAGGGCGAGGTGGGTGATGCCCCTCAGGGTCTCGAACACCCCGGTCCCCTCGGAGGCCACGGCCTGGAAGGTGGGCAGGCCGAGGCTGTTGAAAGTTGTCTCCAGGTCCTCTACCGGAACCACACTCCGCAGGTCCCGCTTGTTCCACTGAAAGACCATGGGAATCTCGGCCAAGTCCAGGCCCAAGGCACCGATATTCTCCCGCAGGTTCAGCATGCTCTCGCAGCCGGCGTCGAGCATGGCGGCCTGGCTGTCCACCACGAACACGATGCCGTCCACCCCCTGCAGCACCAGCTTGCGGGTCTCGTTGTAGAAGACCTGGCCCGGCACGGTGTAGAGCTGAAGGCGCGTCCGGTAGCCCCCCACCAGACCCGCTTCCAGGGGCAGCAGGTCGAAGAACAGAGTCCGGTCGGTCTCCGTGTTCAGGCTCACCATCTCGCCCCGGCCCTTCCGGCTGGTCTGGCTGTAGATGGCGTGCAGGTTGGTGGTCTTGCCGCACAGCCCAGGCCCGTAGTAGACGATTTTTACCGTCATGTTCCGAGTGGCGTGATTGAAAAAGACCATTCAGGTACTCCCTGGACCTAGCTAATCATGCCGGAGCGCACCGGAGGCTGTACCAACATAATTTCTAGGATATCGCCTTCAGGGCCTCCAGAACCTGCTGGTCGTGGTCCTTGGTACGAGTGTCCCGAATTATTTTCTGGACCACCCCCGCCCGGTCGATGATGAAAGTGACCCGCTTGGCGATGCCAATCACCGGCATCTTCACGCCATAGGCCTTGATGATCTTGCTGTCGGGGTCCGCCAGGATGCTAAAGGGCAGATGGTACTTCTCAGAGAAGGCCTTGTGGCTTAGGCCGGTGTCGGCGCTCACCCCCAGCACCACAGCCCCGGCAGCCCGGATGGCTCCGTGCCCATCCCGCAGGCTACAGGCCTGGGCGGTGCAGCCGGGCGTGTCGTCCTTGGGATAGAAATAGAGCACCACAGCGGCCTTGCCCCGATAGTCAGCCAGGCGCAGGGTGGCGCCGTGCTGGTCCTGGGCCTCGAAGGCCGGTGCGGGGGCACCCTCTTTGAGGTCTGCGGCCTCGGCCGCACCAAACAGTGCCAGCAGTCCCATGCCCACCCTCCATGCCTGTCCCAAGCCAACCTCCGGGTTGAAGCAGGAGTGTGGCACCATCGGCGGAGGAACGGGAGGGAGGAACCGTGGCAGGTGGCATTCGCATCGCGCTCATCCCCGGCGATGGTGTCGGCGGGGAGGTCATGGCCGAGGCCCGCCCCTGTCTGGACTGGGTGGTCTCCCGGGGGCGGCGGCTCGAAGTCCTGGACCTACCTCTGGGCGCCGACCACTGCTTGGCAACCGGGGAGACCCTGTCCGACGCTACCTTCGCCACCCTGCGGGACACCTGCGACGGGATCCTCTTCGGTGCGGTGGGTGACCCCCGAATCCCAGACGGACACCACGCCGAAGCCATCCTGCTGCGCCTGCGCCAAGGCCTGGAGCTGGCCGTGAACTTCCGTCCCTGCCAGCCCCTGCTGGCGGACCAGGATCGCACCATCGACATCGAAGTGTTCCGCGAGAACACCGAAGGCCCGTACTGTCTCCTTGGGTCCACCGAGCCGGGCCGGGCGGTGGACCTGGCCGTGCACACGGAGACGGCGGTGTGCCGCCTCCTGGAAGCCGCCTTCCGGCGCGCCGCAGCCCTGCGCCGCCCCCTGGTCCTGGCCCACAAGGCGAATGTCCTGAAGCATGGGCACGGCCTCTGGGTGCGTGTCTTCGAGGACCTGCGCCGGGCGATGCCAGCGGTGGAGGCCCGCACCCAGCACGCCGATGCCCTCCTCTGCGCCCTGGTCCAGAACCCTCGAGCGTTCGCCCTGATCGCCGCCGACAACTACCTGGGGGACCTCATCAGTGACCTCTGTGCCGCCTTCGCCGGGGGCATGGGGATGGCCCCTTCGCTCAGTTTCGCGCCCCACCGCCCCTTCCGCTGCAACGCCCTGGCGGAGCCGGTGCATGGCTCGGCACCGGACATCGCGGGACAGGGCGTGGCCAACCCCGTGGGGATGCTCCTGAGCACCGCCCTGCTCTTCCGCCAGCTGGGCTGGGAGGCCGAGGCCGCCGACCTGGAGGGCGCCGTGGCCGGGGCCCTGGCCGCCGGGGCCCGCACCCAGGACCTGGGGGGATCCCTCTCCACGGCAGAGATGGGCCAGGCCATCCGGAGCCGGCTGGGCGCCTGAGCCCCTATTGCACTCGACCAGCAAGAGTCGCAAGTAAGGATGCGGACGGCCTATTGCCAGCACTCACAGGGGGTTCGAGCACGGGCTTCACCCCTGCCCGATGTTGTCGATGTGCTTCTGGAGCTCTTTCAGGCCGAAGGGCTTGGATAGCAACGTGACACCAGGATGAGCCGAGGCCAGGGTCAGCGCAGTCTGGTCGATTCGACCCGTGGCGAGCAGAACTGGCAGCCTGGGGCGTAAGGCACGCAGGCGAGGCAGGGTGCCAACCCCGCCCAATCCCGGCATGTTCATGTCCAGGATGACGAGGCCAGGCTCAAGTCCTGCTTCCAACATGGCCAGAGCCTCCTCCCCACTCTGGGCGGCGGTCACCACGGTGTGGCCCAGACTCTCCAGGAGTGCCTGGGTGGAACTTTGGATCAGTTCATCGTCATCCACCAGCAGTACCTTCAGTGCGCCATGGGGGGTGAGCATGGCCTCGGAAGGTGCTGGTTCTAAGACCTGGGCGGCCTCCTTGTAGGCGGGGAAGCGCAGCATGATGCGGGTGCCTTGGTCGGGTTCGCTCTGAATAGCCATCTGCCCCCGGTGCGCGCTGACGGTGCTGAAGACCATGGAGAGGCCCAGTCCCGTGCCTTTGCCGGTTTCCTTAGTGGTGAAGAATGGTTCCGTGGCCCTCTCCAGGACCTCCTTCGGCATTCCTCTTCCGTTGTCTTCCACCACCACCTCGATCCAGCTGCTGTCGACATTGCGGGTGTGCAGGGTGAGCGTGCCGTTTTCTGGCATGGCATCCACCGCATTGACGCAGAGGTTCATGAAGGCATGGGTCAAGGCACTGGCGTCGCCCAGGATCGGCCGGAGGTCAGGATCTAGATCTATCTCCAGCCGAACCTTCGACAGCGTTGTCCGCTCCAGAAGGGCTACCTGCTCTAGGAGAATCGCATTCATATCGAGTCTGTTGTTCTCAGCGGGGCTCTGGCGGGCAAAACTCAGCAGGCTCTTGACCATCTTGCCACCACGTTCCGTGGCCTTGCAGATGGTATCGAGGGCCTTGTGGAGGGGACTGCCGACGGGCTGACTACCGATATGGATTGAAGCCAGGCCGAGGATGGCCCCCAGCACATTGTTCATGTCGTGAGCAACACCCCCGGCCAGCGTGCCGAGACTTTCCATTTTTTGGGATTGTTGCAGCTGAGCCATGAGCTTGGCCTTCTCATCCTCGGCCTGCTTACGCTCGGTGATGTCGATGAAGGTTACGACTGCTCCCAGGACCTGGCCATCCTGGCGTTGGGGGTAGGACCAATACTCAACCGGGAAGGAGGTGCCATCAGCACGCCAGAAGACCTCGTCGTCCACATGGGTCCCCTGCCCCTGATGGTATGCACGAAAGATTTGGCACTCGGGAATGGGATAGGCGTCCCCATTTTGATAGCTGTGGTGGATAAGGTCATGCATGTTCTTGCCGAGCAGCTGCGAAGCGTCTGCATACCCAGTCATTTTCAGACAGGCCGGGTTGCAAAATGTGCACTCACCGTTGGTGTCAATTCCATAAATGGCTTCCGCTGTTGAGTCGAGAAGCATCTTTAGCTTGGACTCATTTTCCACCAATTCCTTGGTCCGAAATTCCACCCGCTGCTCAAGCTTTTCATTGATAATCCTGATTTTATGAACCTGTCTAGCACTCGTGAAGGCGAGCAGCCCAAGAAGGAGGCTCACCAAACTGCCAAGGGCCAACTCAACCGGGGAAGTATCCCTGTGCCTGGCCAGAAGTCCAGGCAAGGCATGGGTCACCATGGTCCAGGAGTGCCCTCCGAACGTAAGCGTATTCACTGCTCGAAGGGTGGAAGAACCTCCGAGAGAGCGGAGCTTGGCATCGCGGTCATACAGCAGGAGTGCTGACTGCACAGGACCATCGAACAGTTCGACATCTACCTGCTGTTCATCCGTACCGGCCAGGATGCCCTGCATCAAATCGTCCATCCGAAATGCGGTGTAAAGGTAGCCCAACTGGTTCGCCCGCCGGTCATCCAGGGTCTCCGTGGCCCTCCCATTCCTGAAGACTGGGATATAGAGAAGAAATCCTGGATGAACCTTTGTGTCTTGAACCAGTTGAACTTTCCCAGACATGCTGATGCGGTTCTCATCCCTGGCCCGCATGGCCGCCTCATGGCGAACAGGCTCGGACAGCATGTCGAATCCCAGCGCCTTGGGGTTCCGGTTCATGAATGGTTCAAGGAAGAGAACGGGGCAGTAGACCGCTCGGTTCCCCTCTGGGCGAATCTGGTAGTCGGGAAACCCCTCTCTGCGAACCTGTGAAAGATGTCGTTCTTTGTCGCGAGCGGGTACGAGGGGGGCATAGCCAATAGCCCGCATCCCTGGCTCAAGGTCCAGGGCAGTCACGAACCTGGCGAACGCTTTGCGGGAAACCGACTCGCTTGCCTGATAATGGCCGCGGGTGGCCAACAGGGAGCGTTCGTAACTTTGCAAACGCCGAGAAATTCTTGCCAGGACATCCTGGCTCTGCACGGCGAAAGTGGCATTGATCTCGCGCTGGTTCGCCGCTCGGGAACGGTTGGAGAATCCGATGGTGACCATCAGACCTACCACGGTCACGCTGAGGGGTAGCCAAATCTGGGATGGTCTCATTCGGTCACGCGTGCCTTTGCCTAGAGGTAGACCGTGTTGTAGCCTGCATATCGGATTGCTTGGCTGACGTTGTTATTCCTGGCTCGGCTCACCACCATGCGCTCGTGATTTGCTTGGCTTCAGCCTTGGTGTCAGCGACCCAAGACCAGACGCAACAACAATAGAATCATACTTATAGCGTCATTTGACCTCGTGATGGTAGGGGGGTGCCTTGCGATTCTTACAGGCTGGCCTCGGCTTCGTTGGCACCCTGCCTTGGGCACAAGCTACCCCATCCAGGAGGGATCAAGGACCGTCTAGGACGGTACGGCTCCACTGGTAAAAATAATGGTTATATTTTTCGATAGTGATTTTTGTCACGACAGCTATCCTCCGAGGACACAGCGGCCTTCGCTGCCCTCTCAGGGAGGTAAGCAAGGTCAGCGTCAAGCCGAAAGGAGGACTTCCTGTGGCCGAACAGCAACCCTCATTCGACGCGGCGAAGTACAAAAACTCGCAGCGAGAGCAATGGAACAAGGACGGTGCCGCATGGCGGCGGTGGAATCCCACGCTGGACCGTTGGTATGGCGAAGTAACCTGCCAGATGCTCGACTTGGCCAAGCTTCAGCCAGGTGGGCGCGTCCTGGATGTTGCGGCCGGGGCGGGCGAACCCGCAGTCAGTGCCGCCGAGCGGGTGGGCCCCAGTGGTTATGTGCTGGCGACCGACATCTCGGAAGGAATCGTTGAGCTTGCGCTCCAGGTCGCCCGTGAACGCGGGCTTCAACAGATTGCGACCTGCGCGATGGATGGCGAGCAACTGGATCTGCCTGACGCTTCCTTCGACGCGGTCCTGTGCCGGCTTGGTCTGATGTACATGCCGCACCCTGTGACAGCGCTCCGCGAGTGGCGGCGTGCGCTAAGACCGGGCGGTCGGGTCGCTGTCGTTGTCTTTTCCACCCCCGATCGAAACAGCTGGGGTGCTCTGCCTGCCTCCATCATCCGCCAGCGGGTGCAACTTCCACCTCCTATTCCAGGGCAGCCCGGCCCGTTTAGCCTGGGTGCGCCGGGGGTGCTCGAAGGCGTCTTCCGTCAAGCCGGATTTGCCGACCCCGAGGTTCGGGCCGTCTCGGTACCCCTGAGAATGGCCAGCTCGGCTGAGTATGTGCGGGTCGCCCGAGAAGCCTTCGGTGCCTTCAATGCCATGATGGCTGACCTACCCACCCAAGAGTGCGAGTCCGTGTGGAACGAGGTGGAAAGCTCGATGCGCAGTTTTGAATCGCCTGGTGGGTTCGAGGTACCGGGAGAGTGCCTTATCGGTGCCGCCACCAAGTGATCATCCGCCGACGGCTCACCTTCGGGTGAACTGCTGTCCCCTCCAGCAAGGGCTGCCAAGAGACCGCCTAGGCACCGCTACCTGGGCCCTCGAGGTTCTTAGGAAACCAGCGGCTAGGGCACTGATGGGGCCATGGGCCCGCCTGGTCTTCATAGTAAGTGCCTGAGCCTCAGCAGCTGCGCATCACTCCGACCAACACGCCCTGGATCTCGACGTACTCAGGGGGGTAGCAGCGGGGCTTCAGTGCCGGGTTGTGGGGAATGAGCCAGACGCCCTTGGCGTCGCGCCGGAACTCCTTGAGGGTGACCTCCTCACGGTCCAGGAGGGCCACGACCCGGTCGCCGTTCCGGTACTCGCCCTTGCGCTGGAGCACCACCAGGTCGCCATCGAGAATGGCGTCATCCACCATGGAGTCACCCTTCACCCTCAGGACGAAGAGCTCTTCCTTCTGGCGGTGGATGCTGTTGGGCACCTCCACAGGCAGGGCCCGGGTCTCCGGCAGGATGGGAGTGCCCGCTGCCACCTCGCCGCAGTAGGGGAAGTTGCGCACCAGGGACAGGGGCTCAGGACGGGCCTCGGAGCGCCCACCCCGGTCAGCCCCATGGGGGGTGCCCTCGTTGCCCTCGGCCACCACCAGGTTGTTGCCCTTCCCATGGCTGCGGAGGAGGAAGCCCTTGTCCACGAGGTGCTGGACATGCTTGTGGATGGTGGACACGGCGCTGGAGCCCACGCCTTTGGCGATTTCTGTCAGGGTGGGGCTACGCCCCTGCTCCTGCAGGAAGGCCTGGGTGAAGCGGAGCACGGCTTGCTGACGTTTGGTGAGATCGCTGGCTGTCATGCCCTTGAAAGTAGGTGCGGAGGCAGGGTCCGTCAATCCCTTTTTTTTCGCTTTATTTTAGATTCGGATTTCGGGTTCCAGTTGAATGGATGTTGAAACTCCGTCTCAGGATCTGCCATACTGACCCACAGTAAGTTAGATCAATTATTTACGCCCTCGTTATCATCTTTTTTGCCCCGGTCCCACACCCACGAAAGGAATCCCATGAATGCCACTCCGGTCGCCTCGCCTCAGGCCCAGGGAGCGAAAACGCGCATCAACGATTTTTCGATCCAGGTGGCCACGGTCAATGGGTCGGGTTCCCAGACCGCCAACATGGTGCTGCTGCGGGCCATCTTCCAGATGGGCGTATTCGTGAGCGGGAAGAACCTGTTCCCTTCGAACATCGCCGGCCTCCCCACCTGGTTCACCATCCGGGCCAGCGCCAAGGGCTACGTGGCCCGCAAGGCCAGCAATGAGCTGCTCATCCTCATGAATGCGGAGACCGCCAAGGACGACATCGCCTCCGCCGACCCCGGCGCCCTGGTCATCTACGATGAGCCGCTGCAGCTGGACCGCATCCGCGAAGACCTGCACTGCATTCCCGTGCCCTTCCAGAAGCTGGTGACGGCCTCCTGTCCTGAGCCCAAGCTGCACAAGCTGGTCAAGAACATGATCTACGTCGGCGTGGCCTCCCGCGTGCTGGGCGTGGACATGGAGGAGGTCCGCAAGGCCATCGCCAAGCAGCTGAAGGGCAAGGCCAAGGCCATCGAGATGAACCAGACCGCTGCCACCGCGGGCTATGACTGGGCCATGGAGCACCTGGAAGACCAGCTTGGGGTCCGCGTGGTGCGCGACAACAAGACCGACGGCCTGATCATCATCGATGGCAACGAGGCCTGCGCCCTGGGCGCCCTCTTTGCCGGCTGTACCGTGGTGGGCTGGTACCCCATCACCCCGGCGTCCACCCTGGTGGAGACCTTCATCGAGTACGCCGAGGAACACCGCAAGGATCCTGTCACTGGCAAGGCCACCGTGGCCATCGTCCAGATGGAAGATGAGCTGGCCTCAGCTGGTGTGGTGCTGTCCGCCGGCTGGGCGGGTGCCCGCTCCATGACCTCCACCTCCGGCCCCGGCGTGTCGCTCATGAGCGAGTTCATCGGCCTGGGCTACTTCGTGGAGGCCCCCGGTGTGTTCTTCAACGTGGCCCGCACCGGCCCCAGCACCGGCCTGCCCACGCGCACCCAGCAGTCGGACGTAGAGCTCTGCGCCAAGTGCAGCCACGGCGACACCCGGCACATCAACCTCTACCCCGGCAACATGGAGGAGTGCTTCCAGTTCGCCTACGATGCCTTCGATCTGGCGGAGCGCTTCCAGACCCCCATCTTCGTGGTCACCGACCTCGACCTGGGCATGCAGAACTGGTCCAGCAAGCCCTTTGCGTACCCCGACAAGCCCTATGACCGTGGCAAGGTACTCAACCAGCAGCAGCTGGCGGAGGCCAAGGACTGGGGCCGCTACAAGGACGTGGACGGCGATGGCATCTGCTACCGCACCCTGCCCGGCACCGCCGGGGGCAAGGGCGCCTACTTCACCCGCGGCTCTGGCCATAATGCCTACGCGCTGTACTCCGAGAAGCCCGAGGACTACATCGAGGTCATGGAGCGCCTGAACCGGAAGTACGAGACCTCCAAGACCTACGTCCCTGCCCCTGTGATCCGCCCCATGGGCTCCAGCATCGGCGTCCTCGCCTTCGGCTCCAGCGATCCCGCCGTCATCGAGGCCCAGGACATCCTGGCCGAGTCGGGGCTGCCCACGGACTACCTGCGCCTGCGGGCTCTGCCCTTCACCGCTGAGGTCGACGCCTTTGTCACCGAGAAGCGCGTGGTCTACGTGGTGGAGCAAAACCGCGACGGCCAGATGGCCAACCTCTTCCGCGAGGCCTACCCGGAGCACGGCACCAAGTTCAAGAGCGTCCTCCACTACAACGGCCACGCCATCGACGCCAGCACCATCGTCGACCAGATCAACGCCTTCGAGCAGCGCTGAGAGGAATAGACCATGTCCACTGCCGCCCCCTCCGCCCCCACCAACCGCCTCGGCCTCACCAAGCAGGACTATGTGGGCTCCAAGTCCACACTCTGCGCCGGCTGCGGCCATGACGCCATCACCACCCAGATCATCAACGCCGCCTTCGAGTCCGGCATTGAGGGCTATCAAGTTGCCAAGTTCTCCGGCATCGGCTGCTCGTCCAAGACTCCCGCCTACTTCATCAACCAGGGCTGGGGCTTCAACAGCGTCCACGGCCGCATGCCCGCCATGGCCACTGGCGCCTGCCTCGCCAACAAGCAGCTGATCAACATCGGCGTCTCCGGTGACGGCGACTCCATGTCCATCGGCACGGGCCAGTTTGTCCACGCGGTGCGCCGCAACGTGCCCATGATCTACATCATCGAGGACAACGGCGTCTACGGCCTCACCAAGGGCCAGTTCTCCGCCACCGCCGACAAGGGCTCCTCCCTGAAGAGCGGCGCCATCAATGAGCTGCCCCCCATCGATCCCTGCACCCTGGCCATCGAGCTGGGCTGCGGCTTCGTGGCGCGCTGCTTCTCGGGCAACCCCAAGCAGCTGGGCGCCATCCTCAAGTCCGCCTTCGCCTACCGGGGCACCGTGGTGCTGGACATCATCAGCCCCTGCGTCACCTTCAACAACCACGATGCGTCCACCCGCTCCTACAAGCACGTCAAGGACCATGACTTCCCCCTCCATGACCTGGGGTTCATCCAGTACTCCGAGGTGGAGGACGTGGACATCGCGGCTGGCCAGACGGAGCTGGTGACCTTCCCCGATGGGTCCAAGGTGGCCATCAAGGCCATCCGTGAGGACTACGATCCCACCGACCGCTGGGGTGCCATGCGCACCATCCACGAGTCCATGGAGAAAGGCGAGTTCCTCACGGGCCTGCTCTACATCAACCCCAGCCAGCCCCCCCTCACGGACCTGCTGGACCTGGTGGACGAGCCCCTGGCAACCCTGCCCGAGAGCCTCCTCAAGCCCAGCCGCGAGGTCCTGGCGGAGATCATGGCGAGCCTCACCTAGCCGATCTCGACCTTGGAAGGCCCCAGACCTTGATAGCCTGAGGCATGCGCGTTCTTGTCCTCCTGTTGTCCGCACTGCTGCTCCAGGCCCAGGCCTTCGATGGCAGGGGTCTGGCTGAGCTGCGGACGGCCCTCGACCGGGCCATTGAGCGGAAGACAGTCCCAGGGGCGGTCTACTGGTGCGGACTGGGCCGTCAGGATGTGCACTGGGCCCAGGGCCACCGCGCCCTGGTGCCGGCCTCGGAGCCCATGACCCAGGACACGGTCTTCGATGCGGCTTCCCTGACCAAGGTCGTGGCCACCCTGCCCTCTGTGATGCTCCTAGTGGAGCGCGGCAAGGTCAATCTTGACGCTCCGGTCCAGACCTACCTGCCGGCCTTCGCCGACCCTGCGGTCACCGTGAAGCACCTCCTCACCCACACCTCAGGTCTGCCAGCGGGCATTCCCAAGGACGAGGCGAACCCCGACTGGAAGGGCGAAGCAGAGGGCATCCGCCGGGCCACCGCCTGCGTGCCAGACCCGGGCCCGGGCCGCCTGTTCCGCTACAGCGATGTGAACTTCATCCTGCTGGGCGAGATCGTCCAGCGAGTCTCTGGGCGCCCCCTGGACCAGTTCGCCGCCCAGGAGGTGTTCCAACCCTTGCACATGGATGCCACAACTTTCCGTCCTTCGGCAGCCCAGGCGGGAAAGATTGCGCCCACCGAGCGGGACGCCGCAGGAGTGATGCTGCGAGGGGTGGTGCATGATCCCACGGCCCGGCGCATGGGCGGCGTGGCCGGCCATGCCGGCCTCTTCACCACCGCAGCGGACCTGGCCAAGTACGCCCGCTTCATGCTGCATGGCGGGCCACTGCTGAAGACGGCGACCCTGCGCCTCATGCAGTCCGTCCAGACCCCCAGCACGCTGGTGCAGCGCCGGGGCCTGGGCTGGGACATTGACACGCTCTACAGCCGGCCCCGGGGCACCCTCTACCCGGTGGGGTCCTTTGGCCACACCGGCTTCACGGGGACGGCCCTCTGGCTGGATCCCAGCACCGACAGCTTCTTCATCCTGCTGACGACCCGCCTGCATCCCGATGGCAAGGGCGATACGCGCGACCTGAACACCGAGATCGGCACCCTCACGGCCCGGGCCGTCGGCCTCACGGTCCGCAGGGACAGCCCCCTGGCTGCCCGCTGAGCCCCCCATGGCCAACCTCGTCATCCGCTCCCTCATCACCGCCGCCGACCTCGGGGCCTGCGCCGACCTCATGGCGTCTTCAGAGCCCTGGCTGACCCTCGGCCAAGGTCCGATCGAGTCGCTGCGCTACTTCCAACAGCCCAACCGAGAGCGCTACATCGCCACCCTCGGCGAGCGCCTCGTGGGCTTCCTGGTCCTGAACTTCCAGGGGCCCTTTGTGGGCTACCTCCAAGCCATCTGCCTGGCACCGGACTGCCGGGGGCGGGGGCTTGGGTCGGTCCTGGTCGCCTTCGCAGAGGAACGGATCTTTCGGGACCATCCCAATGTCTTCCTCTGTGTCTCCTCCTTCAACCCGGGCGCCCGCCGCCTCTATGAGCGCCTGGGCTATGCCGTGGTCGGCGACCTCCCGGACTACCTGGTGGTCGGGCACTCCGAGACCCTCATGCGCAAGACCCGGGGGCCCTTGCGCCAACCAAGCCGGGGCTGACTCAACGTCGGAGTTAGAGGAAAATACTGGTTCCTTTCCATTTCAGGTGGGTAGACCGTAGCTGAGCTTGCCTGCCAACAGGTAGGCGATGGTGATGAGGTTGCGGGTGGTGCTGTAGCCTCGGGCTTTTCCCTTGGCGGCCTGGAGGATGGAGTTGAGGCCTTCGGCAAAGCCGTTGGTCAGGTATCCCCGAAACCATCGAAGGACACCTGCGGCATGCTCCCGGAGTGTTCGTGCCACCTTCTTGACCGGCTCCAGGCCGCTCTCCAGGGCCATCTCGCACCAGTCGTCCAGGAAGGTCCCGGCAGCTAGGGAATTTGGCTGCCCATAGAAATCCTGGAGGGTCAGCTTCATCTGGTAGGCCAGGGCGGTATCGAGGTTCTGAGTCTTCAGCTCCTTCAGCCGTTCCCGCTGTTCCGCCTTGAGGTTCTCCGGGTTCTTCAGCCACCAGTAGCGCGACCGCTTCAACTCAGGCCGCGTCTTGGCTTCCTCCCGCCGCACGGCATCCAGGGCATCCCCCATCAGCTTCATCACGTGGAAACGGTCGAAGGTGATGTGGGCTTCTGGGAAGTTCTCGCCGAGCCCTTTGATGAAGGCTGGGGACATGTCGATGCAGGCTTCCAGGATCTGTTCAGCCTTGCCCTTGTGCGCTTCCAGGTCCTCCTTGAAGGACCTCAATGTGTCGTGGCCGCGGCCTTCGACGCCGAACAGCAGGCGCCGCTGATCCATGTCCGTGACCAGGGTGATGTAGTCATGGCCCCGCCTGGCTGCCGTCTCGTCCACACCGAGCCGCGTCACCCCCGACATGTCCACCTTCGCCCGTGCCTCGTGCACGTAGTGGTTCAGTACCCGCCAAATCCGGTTCCCGTGCTCACCCACGACGCGTCCTGTCGCTGCTACCGGCATCTCTCGGACGAGCACCATCAGCAGGGCCTCGAACATCAGCGTGAACCCCGACCCCGTCCGCGCCCAGGGCACTGGCACGGCCTTAACTCCGTGCTCGTCGCACTTACACCGGGGCACCCGTGCCGTGAGATAGGCCGCGTGCTGGAAGAAGTCCAGGTGCCGCCACGTCCGCTCCTCAGTGTCGTGCGCCTTGCTTGGGATGCCACAGACCGGGCAAGGGAAGCTCGCCCCTTTCTCGAAGTCCACCACGATGTCCAACCGCTTGGCCTCCACCGAGAACCGCAAATCGCGGACCTCCCATGGCGGCGTCAGACCGAGTGCGACAGTAAAGAGGGCATTGGGATCCATCCCTCCATCATCCCTGTTGGCAGGCAAGCCCGGCTACGGTCTACCCACCTGAAATGGAAAGGAACCAAAATACTCACCACCTTGGCGGTGATCTTTTCGTCCCAATCATGTACATGCCCCTACCGGGGCCGACCCTCGGCCAGCTGCTTCGCCTGCAGGTTCCACAGGATCCGGGCGTCCAGGTCGTCCAGGACGGCGGGCTCCCGGGTTCCCTTGTAGTGCAGGTGGAAGGCCCGCACGGTGGCCGCAGGGTCCTTGAGCGAGTACCCGATCACCTTCAGGGCCAGCCAGGGATCAAAGCTGGCGGGAGGATCTACCAGCACGGCATCGGGCCAGAGGCCGTACCCCCGCTCGGCCAGGAGCTGCCAGGGGAAGGTGCCGTTGGGATCCTGCTTGCGCACCGGATCCACATCCGCATGGCCCGTCACATTTGTGCGAGGGATGCTGAAGCGGCGGGTGAGGTCCTCCAGCAGGATCAGCAGGGCGTCGATCTGGGGCTGGGCGAAGGGCTCATAGCCGTTGTTGTCCAGCTCGATGCCGATGGAGATGGAGTTGAGGTCCCGGAAGGGGCCCCAGGTGCCGCCCCCGGCGTGGTAGGCCCGGTGGTCATCCGAGACCAGCTGGGCCAGGCGCCCATCCCGCCCGATGAGGTAGTGGGAGCTGACAGGCCCGCCGCTGTTCTGGGTCTGCAGGATCCGCAGGGCCCCCTCGAAGGTGGTCTCTGCAGTGTGGTGGATAACCACCAGCTGCGGCCGCCGGGCATTGAAGTTGGGCGAGGGCTCCCAGGCCGCCAGGGCATTGCGCGGGGCCTGACAGGCCGTGGCCAGGAGCAGGGCCAGGGCCGCAGCCCAGGGGCGGCGCTGGGGCAGAGAGGGCAGCAGGGGCATGGCTACTTGCGGGCAGGGGTGGGAGCCGGTGCGGCGCGGAACAGGTCCTTGAACTGGCCTCGGCGGCGGATGACCTTGGCGGTGTTGCCACTCACCAGCACCTCGGCCGCCAGGGGTCGGGCGTTGTACTCGCTGGACATGGAGAACCCGTAGGCACCCGCATCCAGGATCACCACCAGATCGCCCGCCTTGGCCTTGGGCAACAGACGGCCTTCCGCCAGGATGTCCCCGGTTTCGCAGACGTCCCCGGCGATGTCTACCGTGAGGGGATCGGCGGTGCGGCCGATGAGGCGCACCCGGTGGTAGGCCTGGTACATGGCGGGGCGCATGAGGGTGTTGAAGCCGGCGTCCACATTGACGAAGGTCTTCAGGGGCGTGGTCTTTACCGTGTTAACCCGCACCAGCAGATACCCTGCCCCACCCACAAAGAAGCGGCCAGGCTCCAGCCAGAGGGTGGGCTCATACCCGGCGGCGGCCACGCCCTCCTTCCACACAGGCGCCAGGGCCTGGGCGAGCTCCTCGGGGCTCATGACCACCTGGCCGTCCCGGTAGGGGATGCCGATGCCTCCGCCCAGATCCAGGAAGCCCAGGCGGATGTCGAGCTTGTCCTTCAGCTCCTTGACGAAGGCCAGCATCTTGCGGGCGGTGAGCAGGTAGCCCTCGGTCTCGGTGATCTGGGAGCCGATGTGGCAGTGCGCCCCCTCGATGCGGACTTCCGGCATGCCCTTGGCAGTCTCGTAGGCCTTGAAAGCGATGCCGCCCTGGAGGTGCAGGCCGAACTTGGACTCGGCGATGCCGGTGTTGATCTGGTGGATGGTGTGGGGGTCCACGCCGGGGTTGATGCGGAAGCTGATGCGGGCCTGCTTCTTCTGGCGGCGGGCCTCGACCTGGATCTGGCTCAGTTCATCCAGGGAGTCCACGTTGAGCACGGTCCCCAGAGCGATGGCCCGGCGCAGCTCACCCGGCCCCTTGGAGGACGAAGTGAACATGATCTCCGAGCCCTTGTAGCCCACCTGGAGCGCCGTCTCGATCTCACCGACGGAGACCACCTCGGCGCCCAGGCCCTCGGCCCGGAGCAGGCCAATGACGGCGGGGTTGGTGTTGGCCTTGAGGGCGTAGAGGATCCGCAGCTTGGGGAAGCGCGGCGCGAAGGCGGCCTTCAGGGCCGCAGCCTGACCCTGGATGTGGGCCTGGTCATAGATGTAGAGCGGAGTGCCGTGGGCCTCGGCGAGGCGCCGGAAGGCGGCCTCGGCACCTGCGGTTCCGACCCGGTCCGCCCGGGCGGCCAGCAGGGCCTCGTGGAGGGTGGGCTGGGCGGTCTGGGCCAGGAGGCCGGGAGCAAGGAGCAGCAGGGCGAGGCTGAGGCGGCGGAAGGACACGGAGGGCTCCTGGCGAAAAGGGGGATTCACTGAGGACAGGATGGCATGACCGGTAGCCAGAGTCGGGCTCAGCGGGCAAGAGGCAGCAGGGCGCTGGGCAGGTTCCAGGCCGCTCGGGCCGCTTCCAGGGCCGACTCGGGCAGCTGGATCAGCAAGGGGTTCTGGGCCGGATCCAGCCAGCGCAGCAGGTCCAGCAGGTCCTCGGCAGGCAGGGCCGTGCAGCCAGCGGTACCGCCGCCGGGCGGGGGCGCCACGTGCAGGAAGATGCAGCTGCCGGCCCCCTTCACGGGGCGCAGGTCGTTGTAGTGGATCACCACCAGGTAGCGGTAGTGCTCCGTCTCAATGCGCAGGTACTCGCCAGAGCGCCAGGTCACGGGGGCCTTGGCCGTAGGGAGGGTGAGGATCTTGTTGTAGTCCGCGTGGTCCGGGTCATCCACGCAGCGATCGCAGTCTGTGGCCATGCGGTACGGGAAGCGGACTCCGGCGGGCGCACTGGGTGCATAGCCCCACATGTTGCCGAAGGTGAGGATGCCGGCGGGGGCGCGGCCATCCCCCTCGCGCTTGAGGGGACCGGCCACCGGCGGAGGCGGTGCGCCCTCGTCGGTGCGCCAGGCCAAGCCGGACTTGCCCACCCAGACGGACTGGGGAGCCCCCACGGCCACGAAGGCGCCGCCCCTGCGCTCGAAGCGCTGCATTTGGGCCTTGGCCTCGTTCCAGCCGGCGGTCGTGACCAGCAGCAGCTGCCCAGAGCGGGCCAGCTCCGCAGACCGGTCCCGAATCGCTTCGAAGGGGATGTTCAGAATGGGGTAGTCGACGCTGGAGAAGTGGTCGTAGTGCCACCACTCCTCCTTCAGCACCTTGAAGCCTTCGGCCTCCATGGCGGCGCGCAGGAGGTCGCGGTGCTGGCGGGCCACCGGATCGCCACCGGCGTAGTCCGCGTAGGACCGCGGGGTCATCTCGTCGTAGCCACTGGGCATGGTGGCGGGCAGGCCGGTGGCCAGGTGGACCAGGTCCAGGTCCACGGCACAGCCCCGGTTGTGGACCGAGCCCTTGGCGGGATCCGCCACGAACTCCCGGTTGGCCACGGCCGTGGCCTCCCAGAACACCTTGGTGACCCACCAGGGCCGGTAGGCGTCGTGGATGCGCAGGCCGAAGCCGGAGGCCCGCAGGGCACGGTGCACACGCACCAGGGCCTCGGCCACGGGCCGCTGGAGGAAGGCCTTGGCCTCGTTGTAGACCGGCGCATGGAGGAAGTTGTCCGCCGTGGCGTAGCCGATCTCCAGCTTGAGGGCGGGCTCGAGGGTGGTGACAGCCACCAGGTTCGGCGCCAGCCGGGTCTTGGGCTGGACAGGCGGCACGGCGGTCCGGGCCTCGGCGATCAGCTGCGCCAAAGGGCGTTCCATGGGGGCCTGCGCCCAGGTGGCGAGGGCCCCCACCAGGAGCAGGCAGGCAAGCTTGGTGGCGCGGCTGAGCATGGTCGGGCGTCCCTTCAGAAGTACTGGCGGATGACACGCCGGTGGAGGGCGCAGGTCACTTCATAGCCAATCGTGCCCAGCAGGCGGGCGGTCTGCAGGACGGAGTTGGGGTCCTGCGGGTGGCGACTCAGGAGGGTCATGCGGTCCCCGGCGCGGATGGGGGAGTCCTCCGGGAGCACCGCCACCACCACATCCATGGAGACCGTGCCCACCAGGGGGTAGGAGCCTCCTTCGAAGCCTGCCCAGGCGCGGTTGGAGAGGGCCCGGGAGAAGCCATCGGCGTAGCCGCAGGCCAGGGTGGCGAGGGTCATGGGGTGGGGTGCCACCCAGGTGCTGCCGTAGCCCACGGGTGTCCCGGCGGGGACGCGCACCGCCCGGGTGACTTCGGCGGACAGCTCGAGGATGGGCCGCAGCCCCGCCGGTGCCGCCTGGGGGATGTCCAGCAGGCCATAGAGGCCGATGCCGCACCGCACATGGGTGTCGCCTTCGGTAAAGCCCCGCAGGCAGCCGGCGCTGTTGGCGTGGTGCACCATGGGGGGCGCAAGGCCCGCCTCCCGGAGCCGTGCGAGCCCGGCCTGGAAGGTCTGCCGCTGGTTGGCCGCAATCCGTCCGTCCGGGGCCTCGGCATCGCTGTAGTGGCCCATGACCCCCCGCAGGTGGGGCCGCAGAGCCTGGAGGAGCTCCATCGCTGCCCCCAGCTCCCCCACCTGGAAGCCGGAGTTGCCCATGCCCGTGTCGAGCTTGAGGTGGAGGCCCACTGGGTGCTGGACCACCAGGGGCAGCAGGTGCCGGAGGTGCTCCGCCGAGACCACCCCCAGGTCGATGCCCTGGGCCGCCGCCACAGGCACAGACTCGGGCCGCCGGTCCCCGAAGACCAGGATGGGGGCCTGGAGGCCGTGCCGCCGCAGCTCCAGAGCCTCTGCCAGGGTGGCCACACACAGGCCCTCCGCACCGGCGGCGATGAGGGCCCGGGCCACCGGGATCGCCCCATGGCCATAGGCATCGGCCTTCACCACGGCCAGCATGCCCAGCCCCGGGGCCGCCCGCCGCAGGCAGTGCATGTTGGCCACCAGCTGGCTCAGGTCCACCCGAGCCACCAGGGGCCCTTCCCCAGCCTGGCCTGGGTTGCTCTCATGGGCCTGCGGGCGATCTGGCGACATGGCAAAAGGTTAGCGGAATCCCGCCGGGGCCGGGAGAATGGGGCTGGGAGATCCCCCATGCGTTTCCGCCTCGCCCCCGCCCTGCTCCTCGCCTGTCTGGCCCTGGTCGCCGGCCAGCCCGCCTGGACTGCCGAGCCCCCGGCCCATGTGGCCCTCCGGCCCGTGATCAACATGCACTCCGGCCCCCGGGAAGATGCCGACGTGGTCTCCCAGACCACCTATGGTGCCCGCCTTTTGGAGCAGGACCGCAAGGATGGCTGGGTCAAGGTGCAGACCGAGGATGCCTACCTCGGCTGGGTGCCCCTGGCCGCCCTCCGGGGCCTGAAGGCCACCGAGCGCTACCCTGCCACCTCGGAACCTGACCGAGTGGTGGAGGTGGATGCTCTCGCCGCCAATGTCTACCTGGAGCCCGACACCACCCACCACGCC
>Ga0208613_1000101_pt1 | contig 34755 bp, 15 predicted proteins | sample CryBogmetaGMA6M_FD_184543 | JGI IMG/M metagenome (GOLD analysis project Ga0208613, IMG submission 184543) | Freshwater microbial communities from Crystal Bog, Wisconsin, USA - MA6M (SPAdes) | ecosystem: Environmental > Aquatic > Freshwater > Lake | place: Crystal Bog, Wisconsin, USA | collected... | reverse complement strand
ACTCATGTTAGCCATGCGCTGTTTAGTAGACTTAGGAGCTATCTGAAACTCTCCATCTACTGCATCAACATTTCTAATATCATTCTCTAGCGCAGTTCTTTCAGCACGACTACCCTTAGGCATAAGTTTTCCAGACTTAGGAGTTATCTGAAACTCTCCATCTACAATATCTGTAGTATTTACTGGACTTTGATTTTTAATTCTATTTTTTAAAGCTTTAATCCTAGGATCATTTTTATTTAAATTTTTAGAGATAATTGTTCTATTTTCAGGTTTACCAGCATTTATAGTACCAAGTGCAATATTTTCAGTAGACTCTGATGCGGTAGTACCTGCAAAGTCCTCAACATCTTTAGAAGTAATCTTAATTTTAGTAGATTTAGGAACTATCTGAAACTCTCCATCTACTGCATCGGTATTTCTAAGTTCATTTTTTAATGTCATCCTTTCAGCACGACTAGTATTAGGAATTACTTCAAAATTACCATCCACTACATCTTTTTGAAGTAGTCCTTTAGCTCTAAGCATTTGATCACGTTGTTTTAAAAGTTTATCACGTTCAGTTTTAAGATCCTTAAGTCCATTTGAAGTATTTTTATTATTTTTAAATTCTTTAATTCTAAATTTAATTGTATCTTTTAATTCAGTTGAAAAGCTAGGAATCTTTGTAGTATCCATAGTATTTGCAAAGTCCTCAACATCTTTAGAAGTAATTCTAATGTTATTAGACTCTACTGGTAGTTTAGTAGTGCCATCCGCAGGTCTGAACCCACTTTTAGGTCTACCCATACGATGAACATAATTTTCTGTGCTTTGACCAAATAGTCCTGCATCACCATCAAATATATTTAAATCATCTAATTCTTTAGTATTCTTAGCCAAATACCCAGGAGGTTTAATAGATTTAGGAACTATCTTAAAATCTCCATCTATAACATTAGTGTTTCTAAGTTCATTTTTTAATGTCATCCATTCAGCACGACTAGTATTAGAAACTATCTCAGCAGTACCATCTATTGCTCCAGCATTTCGAGAAGCATTCTGTGCTGATCTTATTTTACTACGTTTCTCAAGAAAATTAAGTTCTGGAGTTGGTTCATATGAAGAAAGAGACTCACGTAATTTTTTGTCTGAAGCACGTATATCCGATAGCTCATCTAAAGATCTTAATCTTATTTTTGGTGGCATTCCTTTAGCCTTAAGCAATGCATCACGTTCTTTGTGAAGAGCATTAAGTTCTTCAAAAGGAGTCATTTTTGGTGGTACTATATTTGGTGGTACTATACTGCGTTGTTTTAAAATTTGTTCTTCAAGAGCAGTTTTATGCGTGTCATATACTTTATTTGGTGTTATAGGTTTATTTGGTGTTACAGATTTTTTTAAGTTTGGTCCTCCTAAAAGTCCTTTACCTATAAAATAACCTAAGATAGCAGTAGCTATTCCAGTACCACCTTTTTCAAGATCATCAACTACTGAATCATATACCATATTTACACCAGATTCAATACCCTTACCTACATCTACAGCCATTTCTCCAACACTTTTACTTGCTGAATAATTTTTAGTTGTATCATATGCTTTATTAGCTACTCTAGATACATCGGAAGTAAACTTTTCAGTAGTAGTGTTCATTAGATAATCTTTTATATCAGGTATTTTAGAAATTTCTGTTTCTCCAGCAGATAATAATCCCAATGGAATACCAGTAAAAGCTCCAGTCCCTACCTCAGTACCCCATAAAAGTGCTTGTTTTCCATAAGACCATGCTAAATCTCCAGCAGCACCAGTTCTTTCATATAGAGCAGCATCTTTATTCATCATGGTATCTACCATATTAGGAGTATTTTTAGCTAAATCTAATCTTTCTTCCTCCATATCTCCTGATACCCTTTTAAAAAATTTATAAGCATCACGAAACATATGTGTCCATCGGAAACCTGGTTTATATGGAGATAAATCTTTATCATCTTTGGGACTTGTTGGTGTTATTAATTCTGTTTCTTTATCATCAGAACTTATAGATGGTTGTGATTGTGATTTTAGAAAAGAATCTATTTCAGACGGTCGTGCTTTACTTACCATAGCATTTATAGAATCTATATCATCTGAAGATGAATAGGTAGTCCTACCCGTGTCTACTCCATACTTAGATCCAGTTTTATCAACACTATAATTTTTATGTTCTGCTTTAGCTTTTTCAAATGCTTCCCTATCTGTACCATGACTAGTTATACCTTCTTTACCATATCCAGTAAAATATTTAGGTTTAATATTAGGATCTATTGCAGCTCCTGCATATTCGTATTTTGGTATAGATCTACGATTAATTTCTTGTTTTTTCTGACGAACTTGTTCATCTACACGAGCATTAAAAGCTGCTTCTGATTCTTCAGCATTCATATACCCTTTAGAACTATCTTTTGTTGTACCCTTGTTAGCTAAGTATTCGGCTTGACTTTTTTCATACTCTGCTTTCTTTCTTTGAAAATCTGCACTTCCTAATACTTCATCATCTACAAATCCACCTTCTGCATAACCACCTATTCCCAGATTCTTTTTTCTAAAATCCATAAAATCTTTATTTTCATAAAGACCTTGCATCACTTTTTTCATCTCTGGATCATTAATCGTATCTGCTCGAAAACTTTGAATAGGTTTTGTTACAGATGATTTATGCCCAGCCATAGCTTCAGCAAATATTTCATCTCCACCTGGACCTACTCCTTTTTCTTTAAATATATCATAAGAATATGCAGATGGAAAATTAGATGGGTCTTTGGAAGCTGTAATATCGTTTATTTTATCATCAATACTATTTATTCTATTTAAAAAGTTTTTATGTGGCTTGTCTAAATTATTTTTTTTATCTAAATATTCTGCTATAATTCTATTTTCATGATCAAGATTATGACCATTAACTTCATGATTAAACATGGTTTTAATATATTCCTGGTCTGGATTATCTATTTTAAAATAAGCTTTTCCCCTCTTATACATACCATCAAAACGTTCATGTCCTTTAGCATTAAATAGTTTTGTAGCCTTGTTTCCAGTGTAAATACCCTCTAAAGTTTGAACTTCTGGGGCATCCTTACTATATGATTTAACTTCTTTTATAAGGTTTGATAGATTTTTGTATTGATTTATATCTTTTATAGACTCAGGAAATTCAAAATCTATTTTAGACATTGCTTCATTATCTTTAATAGCTTCATTATATTGATTCTTTATGTCATCCAGAGCTTCTTTTGGCTGAAAAATTTTAGAATTGACATACCTATTTCCTCTATCATCTAATTCTGCAATACCACCATCAGCAAATCTAGGAATACTTCCATGAGTATTCATATGATCTAAAGTAGATCTGCCTAATCTACTAGTAGAGGCTGCATTAATAACATATTCACCGTTAGAAAGCATAGCAGGAATGCTATCTGATCTGGAAGTTCCAGCTCCAAATATTGGACCTCCTAAAGCTTTTTCTATAGGAGTTTTAGATTCACTATTAGAGACATTAGAACCTTGTTCTGCTATCTTTTCTAAAACAGAAATAACTGTATCAAGTTTGCTCTCTACTCCTGACGTAGTATCTTTACTTACACTCTGTTGAGAATTTTCTCCATTCAAACTCTTTTGATAATTTTCTTCTGGTAACCTATTTTCAGACAATGCAGAAGATTTTTCTGATTTACCATCGTATGGTTTAGTAGTATCTGGTTTATCATTTTCAAATGATGATGTTGAACCAAGACCAAGCATATCTTTAATCTTATTAAATGATGATGTTGAACCAAGACCAAGCATATCTTTAATCTTATCTAAAAATGAAAAATCAAACGTAGAACCTTTTGATTGTCCTGATAGAAAATTCATTATTTGTGTCAATATTGAATTAGATGACTTAATCTCAGTAACTACTGGATTAGCAAAATTTTTACCTAAACTCTCAAGTTCTTTAGCCATACCAGTAGCTATTTCAGTTGGCTTAGTTTCAGATAAAGCTTTTTTAGTAAAAGTATCTTCTCTTAACATATCTTTAGCACCAGCAGCTTTCCATGCATTCATAGATTCTGTGGCTTTATTATAATCTTCTTTAGATATTGTTCCATTTTTTAAACCAGATTTCAGTTCTTTTTCATAATCTGGCATAGACATTTTTTCATAATATCTTCCTACAGTATCATCTAATAGTCCTTTATAGTCACTAACTTTTTTAGCTGTTTTAGGGTCTTTATCAAATGTCCCTCTTGATGTAAGATCCTCTATTTGTGTAATTTGATTCTGATAAGGTGTTAAACCCTTACTTGATGCAGTATCTACTCTTTTTTGTTCTATAGCTATAGTATCTCTTCTTTTTTGCTCGGGAAGATCTATTATTTGTCTAGTTATATCAATAAGTTCCTGACCAGTAGCAGTTTTTGCTCTATCTTTTAATTTTGCTTCTTCAAGTTGATACTTGTTAGATTGCATATGTCTAAGATCAACACCTGTTCTTCTACCCATTCGTTCTTCTTCTGGAGTTATTGGTACAACAGCATCTGGACTAGAACCTCCAAGCATTCTATTAGCCATCTCACTTGATCTCATTACACCAGGCATTTTATCAACAGCTGATTTTACATCAACATCTCTAAGAGCATTTTTAAAATCTTGTAAAGATTGAGTAAACTTATCCAAGGCTACAAAAGCATTACCAAATTGTTTTAATTGGCCAGCATATTTATCAGTAATAGCAATTTGTTTTTCTATCTCTATACCTAAATCATCATACCTAGATTTAGCATCAGATATTGCTCCACTATCCTTAGATGTATTTATTATTTCCATCTCTTCTGCTTGTTTATTCTGTCTGTTTTTTATATAATTAGATTGTGCTGAAAGCCTTTCTGAAGCATCACTGTAAGTATTCATAGCTGTCTTTAATCCAGGACTTCCTTCTGAATATAGACGTTGTTGTGAAGTAAGATCTCGTGGTTGAACTGGAAGTTCAGAATCGCCATAATAACCACCTAATCCACCTTGAATTATATTTTTCATGTTATATTTTTTACTTACAACATTTCCAGTCTGTCTTTCATTTTCACTATTTATTATATTAGTCTTGGCTTGTTGGTATGAAGAACGTGTTTCACTATCAGCTAATGCTCTCTGTCGAGCAGCCATATCCGCTAAAGTTTCAGCATGAGCTGCCTCTATCTTTTTAAGATAACTTTGTGTAAGAGAAACAATTTTTTGATATTCAGAATCTGTGTTCTGAACTAAAGATTTAGTAACAGTATCCAAATCAGATGGTTTACCTTGTTCTACAGCCTCTTTGCGTCTCTTATTAATATCATCAACAACTTTACTAGTAGCTTCTGGATTAGCTTGCATAGCTGCAACCATTGCATCTTGTTGATCTTTCATTTTACTTTCTGTAGTAGATAAAGATGTCCTTTCTGCATTCTTCTTATGTTCATAGTTAGTAATAGTGGCTGCTCCATAAGCTACAATCATCTGAGATAATCTATTTGGTGCAGCTTCAACCTCAGCACCACGTCTTGCTTTTTCTCCTATATTTGACATTTCACCACTAAATTGTTTATTTATATCTTGGGAATAGGAATTTTTTTCTGCACCGCCGCCAAGAATATTTCGATATGGATGACTTTGCATTATAGTACTTACTTCATCATTTGATTTTCCTTTAGACCATTCAAATACTTCAGATTGATGCTTATTATGCATATCCTGATAATCTTTAGACGATGGATCATAACCTTTCCCCTTCTCCCATAATTTTTTCTTGTCTTCGCCTTGTGATTGCATAATATCATCATATTTAGCATAATTATCACCTAATTTTCTAAATTTTACAACAGACTCTTTTAATGGTTCTCCTAGTGGAACTTGTGAAGCAAAATTTTGTTTTAAAGACTCTACATTTATATCTTTTACTTTAGCTTCCTTAATTTTTGATTCTTTTACTTCTTCTTGTTTTAAATTAGGAGTTTCAACTTTTGCTGTTTTAGCTTCTGATTGTAATTCTTCGGCGTCTTTACCAAAAATTTTCTTAGTTTGTTTTTTTGTATCATCTAATAAATCTTTACCAGCCATACTAAGTTTTGCTTTATCTATAAGTGATGGACCCTCTCCAGAAGCCATTTTTTCTGCTACAGTAGCAAGTTCAACACCAAACTTTTTAGCACTTGCTGGAACCTCTTCACCAATCATCCTAGATGCTACCATCATAGCTGCATATGTTCCTACAGCTCCTACATTAAGTAATTTAACTTGAGTTTCTGTTAATCCAAACGCCATAGCTAATTCTGATGCAGCTAAACCAGTAGCACTAAGAGAAGTTACAATACCATAGAAATCTACAGATTTTTGAGCTTTATCTCTTTCAGAACTAATAGCCTCTCTACTTTTTGCTAAATCTCTTATTTCAGGTTCACCTTTACCTTCTTCTCTAGCTTTTGCTATCTTATAGTCGTATTGATTTACTTGTTCATCTAATTGTTTTACAACTTTATTTTTGCCTAATTTTTCAATCCAAGCTGCAGCAGTCATAGCAGCTTGGACACTAGCTATAGTACCAGCAGTTACTGATGTTGTTTTTCCATCGTCTTTCTGAAGTTCTCTTATATTTTTTGCTTCGTCTCTTTCAGAAAATTTCTTTTCAAAAGTAAATTTTGGTCTATTTTTTTCTTCTTCATCTTTTATTTCTAAAGATTTTTTGTACTCTTTTGCTATAGCAGGGTCTAATTTTTCATATTTCTCTAATTTTATTTGCTCTGATTCTTTGTCTCTAATATTAAGAGGTGTGGTTTTAACAGCTTCATTCATTTTATTTAAAAAATCTTCTGGACCTATATTAGAAACAGCTCTTTGTTTAAACTCAGCAACTGTAAAATCTTTCTTAAATAATTGAAAATTATCATCTACAATTTCGGATCCCTTTTTAAATCCAACATCTTCAACTAATTTTTGAGAAAGTTTATCAAGAACTACATTTGACCTAGTTACAGTTTCCTGATCACCTCGTCCTTCAGCTCCTTTTCTAATTTCTGCTACACGTTCTAAAGCATTAGCTATTTTTTTAGGCTCGCGATCAAAAACTCCCGCGCCTAAACTATCACTAAAACCAGAAAGCATTTCTTTAGTTGCTTTTGGATCACCTTGATTTTCTAAAAGTCTATCAAGTCTTTCAACTGTAGCTCCAGTATTATCAGCAACCTTTGAATTTAAATTAGTAAGTTCTTTAAATGGACTATTATCACTAGACTCTTTAGCTACTTTTTCTACATAATTTGAAAGTTGCTTTTCATCCATAGTAGCACCTGAAGCTTTAGCTAATTTTCTAATATCATCTACATTAACTAACGCTTTTTGAATACTATCCATCTGTGATTTCTGACTGTCAGAAGTAATATTTAAAATTTTAAGTTCCTCAGCACTCTTCCTCATAGGTTCTGAAGCTCTTAACATAGCCTGACGTGGAGTGAGATCTTTTACTTTTTGAACACCTGTTTGATAATCTTCTAAACTCTTTGGAACTCCTGACATTAATCCTGATGTTTCTTTATCAGTCTCAAATCTCTTTTTTGCTACAGAAATATTCTGTCGCATAACTCTTTCACCTTCAGAAAATTCTTTCATTAAATCAACAAGAACGGCTCTAAATTGTAAAACTGCTTGATTATTTTTAAGAATATCAAGTAATTTAGTAATTTCGTCAAACATGCCTTTATCAAGTGGTGCTGTCTCATCTGACATACCTTCTAATTTAGTTTTTGAAACACCTTCTAATAAGCCCTTTAATTTAGTTTGTGGTTCAAAATAAAATTCTTGAATATCTTTAGCATATGATTCAGATCCTGCTATTTTGCCATAACCAGCATCTTTACCTTTACCTGGAGTAAAACCAAAATCATTTTGAACTAAAGTAGATGTTGGAATTTCACTAAAAAATCTTTCTCCTAAACTAAAATCCTTTTTAAACTTTTTACTTGACAATCCAGTTAATCCTGCTGAAGCTCCAGCTACAAATGTATTTAAAGCATCCATCCTAGAAGAAAGATCTTCTTGAATTTTTTGAGCTGGAAATATATTTTCTATAAGTGGTTCTATATCAGATAGTGATTTTTGTTCTACTTTTAAGGTTTTACTATTAAAGTATTCAGCCACCCATTCAAAAACACCATCTGAAGTTTTTTTCATTTTAATTATAGCTTGATTACCAGCTATATTATATTTTTCAGAAGCACCGTCCATAAGAGTTGCTATATCGCCAGAATAAACTTTAGAATCAGTCCTAGCTTTAACTCCTGAACTTTCTATATTAGCTTTAGTAAATTTTGAATTAACATCTATGACCCCAGTAAGTTTTGGATTAAAAGCTGAAAGTAGCTCTTTACCCATAATATCTGTAGATTTAACACTACTATCAAGTTTAAATTTAGGATTAACTGCTAATTGAAGATCATATGCCTTCTTAAGTGATGGTGAAGATAATATTTCATGAATTTTATCTGAATCCATACCTTTAAAATTAGATGGTGCAGTTACTCCTTGATATACCTTATTAAAGTCAATAAAAGTTGATTGAAATTCATTTCTTGCCCCGCCCAAAACTTTTTGTAATCTCTGTATATCAGAATCTGCAGCAGTTGATAATGGATACTTTTGTTTTAAGTTAACTCGTTTATTTAAATCATCAGAAGCTAATTCTAAAGCTTTAGCAGGTCCAACCTTTATATTTCTAGAGATCAATTCACCTACCACTGGAAATGATTCAGCTAAATCTTTTACAACTACTTTAAGTTTTTCAGATCCACCAGTTTCTGTTAAGTCACTAACAAATTTATCTAAAACACTTGTCTCTAAACCCATACTTTTAATTTTATTTAACTTTTCCAATTCTTCTAAATAGGATCTAAAATTTCCAGCTGATTTTAATACTGCATTACCAAGTTTATCATAACCAGCAACCAGATTTAAGTTACTATCTCCTAATTGATTGGATAAATTAGTTACATCTTTTTGAATTTCCTGCATACCTATCAATGGAGCTTTATATGTTCCAGCTTCTTGCCTACGCTCTTTAACTTCTGGTTGTTCAGATTTTTGTATATCTTTAACTTTACTATTAAGTGAATCATAAGATTTTGTTAAATCAGTAATAGACTTATGTTCTTCATTGATTTTACCTCTACCACTATCTACAGATTTTGCAAAATCCTGAGCTGAATTTGTTAATTTTTCAAACTCATTATAAGCTGCGGCTATACCAGGAGCTAGTGCTGCTATAGTTACTACTAGTGGTGCTATGGACTTAACTAATCCAGTATTTTGGGAAGCAAACTCTTTAAGCATTTTATGACCACCAGAACCTATATATTCGCTAGATGAATCTATAACATCTGCAATAGCTTCTGTAGATTTTCCTGTTACCATTGTAGCAAATCCAACCATACCTAAAGCCTTTTTACTTATTGCACCAATACCACCACTAAAAGCTTCTCTCATACCTTCAGCGCCAAACCCCTGAGCCGATGCTTGACCTCTAAGACCACTTAAAGTTGATAAAGCTGCTTTTTTTCCTCCTAAAAAACCACCAGCTGAAGTTATAAATTCTCCAGCACCATGAAGTTTCTCTGAAAATGATTCCCCAACAGCACCAACTCCAATAACACCTTTACCAAGCATACTATTATAAGCTTGACCAACTTCTTTAACCATAAATAAAGCTTTACCAAGTGAAGAATGAAAATCAGATAGTTTACTACCTTGTTCTACTGAACTATTCTTATCAATAGTTTTTAAACCTTTTATATCTTCACCTTCACCTTTACCTGTTACTTCAAATTTAGCTATATTCCACTGTTTTGACATGCTAGTTCCAAGTTCACTAAATGCTGAAGAACCTTTATCTATAGCTTCTACTATACTATCTATGATTGGAACACCTTTAGCAAAAGCCCCGAACATTATTAAAGCACCTGCAGCTGCTGCTTTAATTGGACCTGGAATATTGGTCATTGTTTCAGTAAGTAGAGTTAAACTTTTTAAACCAGTTGTAAATACTGGAAGCGTTATTTTACCTATTTCCATAGATAATTCTGTAGCAGCTGCTTTAGTTCTACCCATTTGATCAGCATAAGTTTTCATCATTTCTGTATGCTGTCTTTCAGCAGTACCTTTTGAATTGGTACTTTCTCTTACTCCTCTAAGAGCTTCGTCCCATTGTTCCATTAATGTTATTACAGTGTTATAATGTCTAGTACCACCTAAAGATTGTGCTACATTCATTTGTTGAGCTGAAGTTAATTCTTTCCATTGACTGGCAAGTTCCCCTAATACAGAAAAACCTGATTTTAATTCTCCGCTACCTGTAACTGTAGCTATTGGAGTAGGAAGTTTAGCTAATTCTTTAGGACCTTCTTCTGAATACATTCTTTTTAATATAAATCTCATTGATGTTCCAACTTCCTTACCAGACTGCCTTGTAGTCGATCCTACAGCCGCTACAATACCATTCAATTCATCAAAAGTAACACCAGCTGTCTTAGCAACAGAAGCCGAAGTTTTAATAGCATTAGCCATTTCAGCGGCTGTAATAGCGAATTTAGATTCAACATTACTCCATGAATCCAAAAATTTTATAGATTGACTTCCTTCTTCACCAAAAATATGCATAGCTGAAGTTAATTCTTCAATTGCATCTTTTGAATTAAGAGTAGTGGCATTAGTAGCTAAAGTAGCAGTTTTTGTTCTCTCCATAACATCATCTTGACTCAAACCTTGTTGTCCAAATACAGTCATGGTTTTAAACACATCAGTAACTGGAGTGCCATAATCTTTGGCAATAGTTGTTGCGGTCTTATTTAATTTTTCAAAATCAGTAGTATGTGGATTCATTACTCTTCTTAATTTAGCCTGACTAGTATCTATCTGAGAAAGTTCATCTATAGATTTTCCTATATGAGAAATACCACCATATACTAAATTAGAAGCTGCTCCCCACATAACAACACGTCTAATAGCAGTTTCAAATGATGCATTACCTGATTGCATTTTTTCTATCAAATCTTGCTGAGTTTCTGAAAATTTTCCTACTTTTTCACCACTAGATTCTACTGCTTCACCATATTTTTGAAAATTTGTAATAGTATTATCTCTTACTTCGCCCATATTACCAGTTACCTTTTCTTGATAAGAAAAACGTTCACCAATTTTTGGTCCACCTGATTCTTCAGGTTTAGCGAAGTATTGTCTTATAGACTCTCTATTTCGTTCATGTAATGCATTTTGAACTTCACGAGTTTCAAATTTAGGTACTGGAGTTAAGCCAATTTGACCTGGCTCATCACGAACTCCTCTTGTACGAGAATACATATTCTCTATACCCTTTAAATAACCTACAATATTTTCTACATTTTTCTTTTGACCGGCGTCCATTTCTCCACCAGATTGTTTCATTACCAATTGTAATGCAGTTCTTAATCTAGTAACACGATCAGACATCTTATCAAAAGCTTCTGATCCTATTGTTCCAAATTTTTCGGCGGTAGATAAAGTATCATTTAATTCACTATTCACCTCAGTAAGTTCTCTAAAAATATCTCTAGCACTACTAATAGGTGCCTTCATATCAGTACCAGAAAGACCTTTAGTTATACCTTTAAATGTATTAATAAGTTCTTTATCATCACCTAAAGGTTCTCCAACCTTCTGCATAATTTCTTTAGGTCCCATATAAACACCAGCAGCTTTAGCTAAATTAGGGCTTACAAATCTTTTATCGTCTGTGTATAGGTCAGTACTTTTACCTAGACTTCTACGAACATGTTCTTGTAAAGCATAAGTTTGTTTTTGAAATTCTCCGTAAGCATCCGTTGATCCTCTACTATCACCAGCTTGTCTAAGGTCATTCATTTGCTTTTCAGCTTCTTCTGCTTTTTTAATCATAAAATCACCTACAGCAGCACGATACATCTTCCATGCAACAACAAAATCTTTACCTTGAAAGTTAGGATCTTCCATATCCTTTAATTTAGTTGTCATGTCTACAAATTTTGAATAATCTGGACCGGTATCAGAAACCTTACCTATAGCTTCTTTAACATCAGGATGTTTAATGGCGTCCATATCAAAACCTTTAGATTTCTGATATAATTTAGCTTGATCATGAAGATTTGTTAAATTAGTAAGTAATGGTTTAACACCTTCCCCTGACTCTGCTTGTTTTGGTAATAGGTATCTATTATATCATCAGGACTTAAGTTTGAAAACATTTCTTGCTTACTATATCTTGCTTCATTAGCTGCTATTTCAGATGCTGATCCTTGGTTGACATCTTTTTCGCGCGAAGAAGAACTATCAATATTAAAACTAGGTCTGATATTTCTACCACGTTCTATTTTAGCTTTAGCATTATCCATAACTTCATCTAAAGCTTCATCACCTGGATATTCATTTTCTGTATTTTTTGGTAAATGATCATAAGTTTTAATAAATGGAGTTCCAGATGATCTAACTCTCTTTCTAGCTTCACTAAGTTGCTTCATATCAGAATCAAATCTTTCCTTACTATAATCAAATGTTACAGATTCAAATTTCTTAATGTCAGACCCTTTACCCTCTTTATCATAGAATTTAAGTTCTCCTTTAGCTCCTTCACCAGATTGAAGTTCAGTACCTTCTGGTTCATTACTAAAAATTTTCAAATACGCATTAACTTGACTATAATGATCGTTAAGTTTACGTTTAAGATCATCATCCACATGTTCCATTATTTTATTAATATCAGTAGAATTACCAGCTTTTACTTTAGCTTCTTTAATTTTAGTTATATCTTTATCACTGACTGTTTTTATATCAGCTACTTTAGTAACTGTCTCTTTGCTTTCATCAGCATATTCTAAAATATCAGCGGTTCCACCCAATGTTGCAAATTCTGGTCTAGTTTTACTGCCATATTTTTCAACTTTAATATTTTTCTCATTTTTTAATTTATCTGATATTTTAGCATGGATAGCAGTACCCCAGTCAGCATGAGCTTGAGCAGTAGGTTCTAATTTAGTATATTTAGTAAGATTTTCAACTAATTTATTTTGTTGTTCTATTGTTCGTTGATCTTCTGAAAAAGATTTTTTGTTTTCACCATAAGTATCACCACCACCAGCAAGATAACTTGGAGAAAAATAGAGTTCTTTATCCTGAGGTTGTCCTGCACCACGAGTAGGTTTAAGTAACTTAAGAGTTTTAGCTGACTTTTCATTATCTTCTACAAATTGGTTAAGTTCTTTATTAATACTATCTAAATGTGATACTGGAGCTCTATTAGCTCCAGAAGATGTTCCAGTAGGAAGATAACCAGCGCCTTCTAGCCCTCTAACGTTTATAGTTACGCCTGCATCAGCACTTACGATATGAACTGGTACAACACCTCCAGAACCCATTCCAGGGGCACCTGATCCACCAGAAGGCGTATTAGCCATACTTTCTGCTATATTTAGATTCCTAGCATTAACTTTAGATCGTTCTTCTTGAAATACACCTGTACGAGCATCGTCCATTGATATACCTGGAACATTTTTATTCACTTCTGTGGGAAACATTTCTCTAAGAACATGACCCTCATTTCTTTTAGACTCAAAAACATCTACAACTCTATCAAGTTGTTTTATAGCTTTAGCTTTTTCTACCATATCTTCTGCGTATTTATTAGCTTCAGACTCTATATCATCTTTAGACTTGCCAGAATCTTTAAGTTCTAATTTTTTTCTATCAGAAAATTTTGATAAATTTTCACTTTGTATATCAAATTGTTCAGTATCACTTAATCCAGGTATGCCAGCTAAATTAGATAGTCTCTCAACCTCTTTTTGCATAGCTCCATTACCTAGTCTAAGAGTATCATTAGCAATCGGAGAAATTGTAGCACCCCTATCAATAGTCCTAGTTACTAAACTTAATTTTTTATTGTCTGCTGCATTATAAGTATCACCTTTAGCTCTTGAATTATACTCATCTATTTCTTCTTGTTGTTTGTATAACGCTTCCATACTACTCTTTACCATATCCGAATACGCTCCGGTTGCTGAACCTTTAGCTGCAGCCTTTAATTCTTGTTGAATATTAGAAGCAGTAGCCTTAGATTGTCTATATTTATCAGAGTATTGTTTACGATCACCTTCACTTTTAATACCTTGTATTTTTTCTTCTGGAACAGGCATTTCTCCATATTTACCCTTATATTTAATGTACTCAGAGCTTGGTGAAGCTACAAATGTTCGCATACCATATAAAGGATTTTGTGCTTCTGATATATCTCCTCTTACGTTAATTTCACCCTTCTTCATTTGCTCACTTACGGCATATGTAGCCCAAGATTTAAAATTAGCATCGTTAGACTCACCTTTAAAAGGTGGTAATCCAAATCCTGGTTTTCCTCTTTTAGCTGGAGACCATGTTTTTATTTGGGCTGCTAGTCCATCAATAGCATCTTTCTGAACAAGGGCTGAAAGTTCATCTAAAAATCCTTTAAAACCTAATTGTTCCACTAAGGTATTTACTAACTCAGTTCTATCAGCACTCTCTAACTTTTTAGTATTTCCACCACGAGCTCCAACAATACTTGTAGCCTCAGATCTTATATCCTCTGTAGACAATTCACCTGCTCTCATTCTAACAGCTTTTTCACTATCACCAGCAAATGCTTTAAGATCTTTATATGGAGATGATGAATCATCACTTTGAATTTTTTTCCAAAAATCACTAGCACCTTCTTTACCTTTAGATAAGTAATTTACCATTTCACCAGCAATAGGTTTATCACCTGCGTGCTTAACATCCATACCTTTCTGAATACCAAAACGAACCATTTCATTCATCATGGTATGATATTCTTCTTCTGGTTTATTTCCTATCGACTTTATATCTTTGCCTTCTTTAGTTTTAATTGGGTTTCTACTTTTAAAATAATCACTTGAACTTTGTTCAGAAGAACCAGATGCTATTCCAGATCCAAAACCAACATTAGATTCACCTAAACGATGCATACGATACATACCTTCAGTCTCAACACCAGTATGTATTTTAAATAACTGAGCTTCAATTGTATCTCCAACTTTTTCTTCTTTAAGTCTTTTCTTAATACCAGACTGAACCTGTTTTAAAATATCACTATTATTAGTTTCTATTTCAGACATTATGCTTTCTATATATGCTTCAGGATTTGACTTATCCATTTTACTTATGTTACCCATAATCTCTGAAATTTTATCTTCTGGAGTATTAATATCAGATAAAGTATCTTTTATAATATTAGATACATCACCAACACCTGGTCTACCTGAAAGAACTCCTAAAGATTGTCTAGGAGTTAAGTAATCCATTTCTTCATTTAAAAATGGACTCTGCATAAAATCAAAACCTTTACCTGCTGGAAACTTCTTCTCAAACGCAGCAGATCCTTCACCAAATACATAATCACCTGTGGTTTTTGTATCTGCAGCTTCTGATAAAAATCTCTTCATAAAAATATCTTGTGTAGTTATATCTTTACCAGCATTTGACTCATGGAATCTTTCAAAATGTTTATCTATATCCTGACGTGCACCAGTTGTTCTAGCGGAATGAATTTCTATTTGATCCCCATCAAAATCTAATTTCTGAGCTTGAGCCACATATTTAGGTATAACATTTGAAATAGCAGAATTTAATTCTCTAATTATAGCAGTTAGTCTAACAATTTCTTCTGCTGATCCATCACCACCTGTTGTTTGAAGTCTTTCACGTTCAGACATAGCACTATTCATCTTTTCCTGCAAACTACTTATTATTGGAGCTAATCCTTCCAAACCTTCTGGAACACCTGGTACAATTAAAGAATTTTTTTCTAATGCTCTCTTATCTTTATCTAAAAATGCACCTTCTTCCATCAATTTTGGTCTGAATGGAGATATAGATGAAGATCCAGTAAATGGAAAACGAATACTTTCAACATTAGAAGGCAATTCTTCTTTAATATAATCTAGCATTTCATTTTTCTTAGTTAGATCTTGTTCTTTAAACGCACTAGTACTAAGATCTTGTTTATACTTAAGAAGATCGGCTAATGTACCTTTAACATCTTCTGGTTTTTTCATAGCTTCAGCTTTCTTATCTTTATCTATAGTATACTTTTTAGTAAAATCTGTAGGAATTTTAGCAGCAAAGGATTCAGGTATTCCTATTTCTTCTTGTTTAAGAACTGGAATACCAATCTTTTTATAACCTTTAATAGCTTCTCCATGTGTTTCAGCTACTTTATCTAGAGCAGAAAATTGATCAGATAATCCTATACCATAATCTTTATCAATACTTTGAAGATGTGATTTAAATTTTTCTATATCTGCACTTTTATCAGTTACAGCTACCACAGCTTTACCCATAACTGCAGGTATTTTTCTATTGAAAAGAAGTTCATTTATAGAACCTCCTTTTCCTATAGCAGTATCAGCTAATGTAGAATAATAATCTATTTTGGCTTTTTGAAGAGATTCTACTCTTTTATCAATAGTATCTTGAACAACATTTACACCTAGTCCACTAGCAAATGAAAACCCCTTTCCCTCATCCATAGCACGAGATAAAGCTGTAGGTGCTCCAAGTTGCTCTGGTGAACCTGTTTTCTTACCTACCAACATATCATTAATAGTACCAACAGTAGTAGCCCTAGCCATACTTTCAGTTATTACTTTACCTTTAGTATTTACTTTTTTTAAACTAGCTTTCTCAAGTTGATCAGCAAGAGTTTTATTAGCAAAATCATATTCACTCATTCCACCTGTATCTATTAAAGAGGTACTAGGAGCTAATTTTTTGGATAAAGATGGCATCATTTTTTCTATAATATGTTGTAGTGCTATATTATTATCATCAGAATTATCTTTACTAAGTTCGGTAGCTCTACTAAGCCACCCTCCGGTAATAGAAGCAACCTTCTTTTTTACATTTTTAGGTTCTATTGCTTGTTCTGGATTGTCCATTACATCTTGAAGTTCTTTAGCCATATTAACTACATGGGATAAACGACGTGTAACCTGATCCATACCATGTTCACCGGCTATAAGTGGTTCTGGATATGTACTCCTAGCAGCAGCACCTGGTATATACATAGGCTTCTGCTCTACTTTTCCACCTTCTAAATATTTTCCAGTAGGCATTGAAAGTTTAAATGCCTCTGGGTATTTCTCGGTATCAAGAACAGAGTCAGCAAAACTTCTTGGATTAGGCATAGTATTACCACTTTCGTCAGTAATTTCCTTCTTTCCATGTACGCCTGTTGCTAAATCAAATGGTTTCATACTACGCACATCTACAGATGTTAAGCCTTGGTTTAAATTTGTATTTATATCAGCGTCATCATTTTGTACAGTTTGAAGAGCCTTTAAATATTCCCAATGTTTTCTAGAATCGACATTTAAGCTACTATTTACTTCTTTCATCATATCTGATTTTTCACCAAATACAGTAGAATAAGCAGAATAAGCTGGTAAATTTAAACGTGCACCCTTTTGACCATGTTCAATCTGACTACCACTCCATGCTGGATTTTCTGTAGGTTCTTCTATTATCTGTAAAAACTTTTCACCTACAAGTCCCTTTCTCTTCTTACCAAATTCATCTACAACTGTTGAATAATATGATGACTGAGCCTCAAGAGAAGCGGCTCTTTGAGCTAAGATAGCTTTACTATCATTAGCTTTTAACTGATCACCATACTCCCCTTTACCACCAAACATTTTAAATAATTCTGGAGCAATATCTTCTTCTGTCTTACGAGTTCTTCTTCCTTTTGAATCTTCTTTAGTAGCCCCCTCATAACCTAAAGCCTCAGAATATTTAGCTAAACCACCTTTTTTTAATAATTCTTCATAATCATCTTTTTTAAATTGTTTTAAAGTAGTAACACCACTTTCTTCACCCTTTTCAGTCTTAACTGTTCCAACATTAGCCAAATTACTAAAAATTGACTCCATAAATTCAGTTTGAAGTCCTCGTTTAGCTGCACCATAAGAACTAATACGCACGTCTATTGGTTTTAATTCATATGCGGATTTTTCACCATACCTTTGTGAGTAATTCTCCTTCATCTGTTTTATACCTTCTATACCTATTTCAGGTAAAGGTAATTGATTTACACCTTTAGTTGATGTCCACGCAGAAGAAAAATCAGCATACAATTTTTTATTTTTGTCAGCTTCGTCACTAGAAACCATATCTGGATTGTGAAAAATATCTATCATAAACTTATTGCCAGATTTTTTAAGATCGTTTCTAAGGTCATCTGAAATATTCTTACCAAATATTTCAGTAGCCATCTGACCCATACTTTTAGGAGCAACTTGATACCCAAGTTTAGCATCAGGATCAACTGTTATAGGTTTACCTGAAAATTGCTGTAAAATTTTACCTAAATTATCAGGTTGATCAGTAGGAGTAACACTAACACCTTTAGAACCATACCTAGTAGTAAGTTTTCTACCAAAGTAGTTCATAAATGTTTCAGCAAGTTTAGCTTCTTGTACTTCTATGCGCTCGCCTCTAACTACTGCTACTGTCTTACTAACCTCTTTTATAAGAGCTTCGTCAGCTCTACCTTTATATGATTCTGGTCTACCTAAAATGTCCATAAATTTATTAGCCACACCAGTTATATTTTCTTCTATTGGGGTAACACTTGCTCCGGTAATACGTTCTTCAGCAGAACCACCTCTCACACGCCCAGCAGCACTAGGTTTAACTAAAGTACTTACTGCTGATGTCATAGCTTTAGCTAATTTACCAGAAATAATAATTTGGTCTTCAAAGTTTGCAGATGTATTTCGCATTTCTGCGGTAACATTATAACCATAACCTTTATCACCGTATCTACCACTTTCTATCAAAGCTCTTTCACCTTCAGAACGTAAGTTAGGTGTTTGAATATTTGAACTTGAATTAGCCATAGCATTAGTAACATTAGAAATGTTTCTACCAGCTTGTTGAAACTGTTGAAAAGGAGCTAGTGCAGTTAAATCTTCAGAAGACATTTTAATACTTGTAGCATTTAAAGCATTTAAATACTTAGTACCACCAAGATTTCCAGGTCTGTATTCTTCTACATTTCCAGCCTGAGATTCTGGTATACCTAAACTAGATAATCTTTTAATACCAGTAGGTGCTTTTCCAGGCTGAGCATTATTCAATGTTTCTTGTAATTCTAAATTAAGATCTTTAATAATAGACTTTTGTTCCATAGGACTTTTTCTATCATCTACATTTCCATATAAAGGGCTAGTTCTAGTAAGAAGATTGACAATATTTTCTTGATGATAACCACGTCTAGGTCTATTTCCTTCTAGTAATGGAGTTAGACCTACTACTTCTCCTATAGCCGATTCAAAATCTCTAGTAGAACGTTCAAGACCTGTTTGAGATCCTAATGTTTTTAAAGGGGATATTTTTTTGTTGCCCTCCAAAACATCACCCATAATATCATATACATTCTTAGACTTTACATTATTCAAACTTCTTGCGGCATCATAAGCAGTAAGATCTAATTTTCTAAGACTTTCTATAAGTTCAGGAAACTTAACACCATCAGAATTGTCAAAAACATCATTTATACTCTTCATAAAATCTTCTGCTTTTGGTCCACCTGATTTTTCTAGTTCAGCACTTTTATTTACAGCAGCATTAGTATATAAATCTTTAATATACCCTCTAGCTCCTGTTGTATTAGGAATACCATCTTCTGTAGTTACTTTAGTCTTGGCTACAGAACCTATCATATCCTCAGAAAGTTCTTCAATTTCTCTTCTATTTCCAGCGTTTGGTCTAATACCTGCTTTTTTAATTCTGTCTATAAAATCCTTAGCTTTATTAGGTGAATTTGAATCTTCTAGTTGTTTATATAAAGCTTCGAATCCTGTTTCAAATGTAGCAAATTTAGGAAGCGATCTACTTGAACCATGTGTTGTAGTAAATGAAGCATCACCAGTAGTTGATACGTTGGCTGCTGGTATAGCTATATTTTTTACTAAACCTTCACGTTGAAGTTCTCTATTAGCTTCAGCATCAGCATAAGTTTTCTTGAATATATCTGAAACACCTTTGTCACCTCCAAAAGTTAATAAGATGTCCTTCTTCATTTCTTGGCTAACTTCCACGCCTTCATGTTTCTTTTGAATTCTTATTAGTCTATCTTTAGAGACTTGATCTACTGAACTTTTTTCTATCTCACCTATTGAAACAGTTTTTAACCATTGACCCACAAGTTCAGACTGTTTTTCAGATGACCCGGCTGCTGTAGCTCTATAATCTATGGCTTTTGCTTTATAATTAGAAACTAAGTTTGCCGGTGAAGAAGTATAATCCCCAGAAATTTTTTGTAAACGTTCCATATTAGCAACTTGCATAGACCATTGTTTATTACCAGGAGTTAAACTAAATGCTTGTGCAGGATCAGTTGAATTTGAAGGTTTAACTACTCCCCATTTTTTTTGAGAAGCTTCAAATTCCTTATCTAAGGTTGTAACTATTTGAGTTTGTAAAGTATGTAATGACGAAGATAATCTCTTAATATTATCTTCTGTAGCAGTTTTAATTTTACCTGCTTCTTTAGAAAGACTAGATACTGGGTCAAGAGATGTTACTTTACCGCCAGCTTCTGGGTATATAATTTGTTCTTGATAAGATTGATAAGCCGTAGGTTTATTCTTAGCTAATGCTTCCCTATTTCTTATTAATACTTCATTACTATCATAACCTTTAGTAGATTTACCCTTAATTGAGCTAATATTTTTATATATATCTGCAAGTTGTTTATTAGCAGCATCTGAATCTATGTCTACAGGTAATTTTATAGGTTTATCTTGACCAGTTAATATATCATCATGTAATTTTTTAAGATCTGGTACTAGTGTAACTGGAACTTCTAAATTATCTGGCAACGATTTTTGTAATGTGCTACTTTTAGCTATCAGATTAACTTGTTGTGTAAATTCTTCTGATGCTTTTATAGAACTAGGACTACTATAAATATCACTTTTACCTTCTTTAGGTATACTACCTATATTTTTAACTACGTTATCAAAATTTTTAAGTATATTTTCTACACCTTCAATTTTAGAACCGCCTCCAGATATTCCTTGTTTAAGAGCTTCTCTAAGAGACTCTAGTCCACTTGTTAATTTATTTATGTCATCAGATTGTTTAACTAAATTTTCAGCAGCATTGCCTATGTTTGTACCTTTTAAAGAATCAGATTTTGTAATTGCTGATGTAACTGCTGAAATAATTTCTTTTACAAAAGTTTGAGGGTCATCTTTAGCTTTTTCTTTGGTCTCTTTTACTGTGCTTTCTATTTTATTTTGTATATTATTTATAGCCTCGGTAAAATTTTTAATAGAGTCTTTACTTTCTGAAGGTATATTCTTAAATGAATCTTTTGCTGTATTAGCATGTGACATTAATGACTTAACATCCTCACTAATTTTTAATAATCCAGATGTTACAACCCCAATCTCTGAAGAATCTATTTTACCTCCAGACTGTCGCATAGATTCTATAGAACTTACTATTCTATTTATGTCTCTAAATAAATCTTTAATGCTAGAAGTAGCATCTGTAGTGGATTTTATAGCAGTAAAGGCAGATTGAGGAATTATTTTTTTGATAGCATCTGATATAGCAGTTGAGTCTATATTTATACCTTTTTCTGATAGTTTATCGGATGCTTTACTAGATAGTTTGTCTATACTATGGTCGTATGGAGTTTTATTAGACGGGATGTCATCAATTATCGTTTTTGGTCTACCATTAGTAGCCATTTTGATAACTTCAGATCCTAACTCTTGAAGTACACCTTTTATAGTACTATTAATATCATCATTAGAATTTACACTACCTGATTTACCAATAGTGTCTTTAATGGCATCTTTAATAGCATTAGAAATTACTTCTGCTTGTTCTTTTAAAATTGATTTAAATGAATCTACAAATGATGTTAATTCAGGAGCATCGTTAGCATTAGTTTGACCAGCTTTTCCAGCAAGGTTATCACTAATAATTCTAATAGAATGAGTAGACAATATAACACCTCCATAATAGAGTAAGAGTTAAGTACATCAATGTACTTAGTATAACACAAACCACTAATTATCTTCCTATGCCCGTCTAGTCCTTTTCTTTATATCTACTCTATTTTGAAGTTTTTGTGCCTCTTTTGGGGAGTCATATGCTATATCTTGGTATAATTCATGTGATCTTGTTACGATAACTTCTTCAGCATCAAATGCTGATAATTTACCAGAACGGCTGCTCTTGCTTCTATGTGTAGCATCATCTCTATTCCTTTCCTCATAAAAAACCTTCATATAAGCATCAAGAGCATCATCATCATCAATTACTAAATCTGTGGGTCTATCATCTGACATCATCTCATAAATATTCTGATAATAATTAGACCAATAAGCTAAATTTAATTGATCGGTTGTATAACAAGATGTAGGTATACCAAATAATGGGTCAGATGTTTTCATACTATTTACATATCTAATTCTCCAAATAACACTTCGAGCAATACTTCTTATGATTTTAGTTGATAATCCAGAATAAAATCTTAAGTATTTAAGGAGTATATTATCTTTAAAAGATAGTCTATTTTCTTTTAATGCATCTTCATAGGTGCGCCAAAATAAACTATTATCCTCATTAAATACACATCTACTACATATATAGAATGCTTTATCTTCTTCCGCGCGAGTTTCTGCGGATAAAAGTAACTTAGAACTCTTCTTTAATTCTATACGACGTATTTCATACTTAAGATTAGTGATGACCTGTTTTATTCTATCTTGATTAGCCTTTACTCTTGTAGTTTTTCCTAATAATACTTCCTGAGCTTCGAGTTGACTCTTAAATTTTTTAAGTTTAAGAGTCTCTTCGACTGAAATTAAATTTCTACTTTCAATAAGTTCTTCAAGTTCTTTTATTGGAAGTATACCATTATTGACAGCGCTTTCAAATGACTTATCGTATACTAAATTAGCTCGCTGTTTTATCTCATTACTAGGAAATTTAAAAACTAACAAGAAATCATCCTCGTAAGTATAAAAAATACCACTGAAGACCCTAACTAAATATTGTTCAACTTCGTCATAAGTTAGGCTCATATCTTTCTATTAATCGTCTTTCTTTTTGTTGGATTTCTTAGCAGGTTTTTCATCAACCTTATCTACAGGCTCATCAGATACTGCTGATAATACTTTAAGATCCTCAGATTCTTCAAATTCAACAGCATTAGCAGCTAATAGCATAGCGTCAGCTTTAGCCATCACATCCGTCTGAACCTCTCGCATAGCGCGAGCTTCTGGTGTATTATCTAGAAAATCTGAACTAAGACCCTGCAAATAAAGCATTATTTCAAAACGGGATCTAAGAGCCAATGATTGACTTTTTTCTTTTAAATAAATTTGGTAAGAGCTCCACACTTTACTTTTATCTTCTCTTGTAACCATAGAAGAAGTAAGATGTTCTAAACGAGCATCGTCTGAAATTTGTTCTGCAGTATTATTCATTGGACCATTTAATCTCTGATTCCATTGAAATAGTTCTTCACGGGATTTAGCAACTTCCATTGACAACTCCCTCTTAATATCCATGTCAGTTGTAGCTTCTAGCAATGCTATTTTATCACCTAACTTATGTGATAATTCACTAGCACGTTGTTCAAATTCTGGACCTATGATACCTCTTCTAGTCAGAATATCCATCATTTCTGCACTAGTAGTAATACCTTCAATTAGACACTGTGTAAATGTCTTACTATACTGCCAATCGGCTCCTCTAATATCTTCAGCCGTAGGTGGTTCAACATAATATTTTGTTTCTTCGTCGGGTCCTAAAAAAAATCTTCTTGCTTCCTTTTCTATATCAGCCATGTTTATATCCTCCGTTACCTTTTACTTTATTTAGTTTTTGATTGATTAACTACTATAATATCCTCTGATTGTGGAATAAATTCTACTGCATAATACTGTACTATCTTATTAACATTACGTATACAATTATTACCAACTCTCAAAATTTTAGATCTAAGAACCTTATAGGTATCTTGTGTCGAACATGCTACTTGAGCGTAATCCAAAGCCTGCTCAAATAACCTAGTTACTTCCTCTTCCAAATTACGTATCAATTTTTCCTTACTTTTTTCATTAGCTGCCATATTAATACCTCTCCTTGTTTAATAAGCGACCAGTTTCCTGGTCGCCTTATTTTAAATTTACATCAATTACGAAGAGTTACGAGCTAAAGAAGCAGCCAAAGCAGGTGTTAAATCACCCTTAACGACATACAAATCGTTAGTAGAACGGAACCCAAATGTTTGGGTAGCGTTGGCTTTCATATCTAAAGTCATACCCTCATCAGTGAACTTCAAGTGTTTTACTATAATAGTTTTAAGAGCATGTTCAGTATCACCTAATGCGTAAGGAGCAACACTCTTAATTCCATCATTGAAGTAATAATTACCAACTACACCATCAGTAGCAACTTTTCTACTAGCTCCAGTTCCACCACCAGCTTCCTCATCTGTCTGTTCAAATACTTTGATCATCAAAATAAGATCAGATTTGTTCATAAGATCAGTAAGACTGATATTATCAAGTGAAAAAGCATCATACTCAGATGATTTACCAGCAAACATAGCCCAGTTTTCAAGATCACCAGCAGTAGAATCTACTTTTAAGGTAATAGGAATTGGTACTGTAAGTGGTCTATCATAAGGACTAAGATGTCCAAGCTCCATCAAAGGCTCACGTTTAAGATCAGCCGTAATTGTACATCCAGTCAATCTCCAAACAGCAGAAGTATTAGCACCATCAATAATAGATACTTCAACCTGACCTTGACGAAGAGCACCAACATCAGAGTTAGCAGTACCAGTTAAAGGAGTAAAATAAGTGTTCATTGGCAATGAGTACTTATTTGCAGCAAAGATAATCTGAATTCTATCGCCAGCTGCTGGCATACTACCGCTTGGCATATAAAGTCTGTCTGTAGATGAATCATAAACAAATCTGGCAGCTGCTTGAGCCGAACCAGCAACTACTGCAACATTAGTCATGGTATCAGTACTTACATCGTACCAAGTTACTGCAGAAGCACCTACTTTAGACTTTCTTAAGAAAGCAAGTTCTCCAGTAGAAAGGGTTGGAATGATAGATGTAGCATCAAACCCATTAGCAACCATATCAATATAGGTATTAGTAATATCAGTACCTGATACTGTGGCTTCAATAAAGTTTACAAATGCTCCACCATTCAGCAACCACATTTTATTGTCGGTTTCTGCGCCAAAATTCTCAGTTGCACTAGCACCAGTCTTATACCCAAACTCAATACTATTGACAAAAACCTTATCCAAAAATAAAGTCTGGTCAATATTATTAGCCAAAGTACCAAGATCACACTCTGACTGTACTGGAGCCCAAATAGTAACACCTGGCAAATTTCCGCAAGAAACGGCAAAATCTGCTAAACAAACACCATGCAAATAATTAGAACCAGAAACAAGGTTTCCAGTCGTACTAGTAGCAGTCGCACCCATATCCTTTTTGATCGGTGGGACCTGTGCCAAAATAGCCAAAGTCTTGACATCTCCAAAATCATTGGTATTAAGGGTTACTGCTACCTTCGGGACATCATCCACAACATCAATGCTTACTGTTACTTTAGTGACCTAGAAATTTATCTCTAGGCGGGGAAAGTACTTCGACTCTCCCTCTCTACGTCTCCGTAGATGTTCAGACTATATCATCACCCACAAAGTGGGGTTCCGCGTGTAGTCGTTGAGGATCAAGTTTATAATGAATACATTTTGGTAAAATTTCTCTAACCTGGTATAAAAGATTTGAAGTAGCTTTACTATTAGTTAATTTTATTACAAATTGAGTTTTATCATGATTATATGGTATAATACTTATTCCACTATCTCCATAAAACTTTTTAACTGCCTGCATAAGTAATAATTGATCTTCATAAGAAAAACTATTTGTACATATTTTTCCATGACACACACCTCTAAATTTTGAGTTTGTGTAAAAAGATCCATCATCTGCTAATAGTATTGATAAAGCTAAAAGATCCAAATCCTCTATTATAGACTTATCTACCTTCTTTTTACCATTAATGTAATACTTACTATAGAATTCAGTTAATGTTGGATGTGATACTGTGTATGCTACAAATGATCCAGTACTATAAGAAGGAATTCCACAAATATTAACTTCTCCTTCTTCTGAAGTTTGATATATAGGGCGGCTAAATGGATTTAAAATTTCTTTTTTCCAAATTAAGTATTCCTTCTGTTTAGTGCAATGTTTAATAGTTAATTTAGCATTTTTACCATGTTTTGGAATAACCAGACCTCCGTCTCCAAGTATAGAACCAAGAATTATAGATTTTTGAATATCAGAAAAATCCGTATTTCTTATTTCATGAAAAATTGTTCTATTACTTTTAGGTCTATCTAACTTATATTTATTAAACCATGCTCTAACAGTTCCATAAGGTTTACTTAGTTGAACTGCCACTTTACCCATACTTCCAAATTCCAACATTAATTTTTCTAAAATATCTCTTTCTGGTATATCATTTTTTTTCATTATAACCTCTTCCCTGCGGATTTTCTCTATTTTATACATTTTTACTTCCAACATGTGGTTAAGTAGTATAAACTTAACGAGAAGTTCCCGCATATAGCAGAATTTTTATATAGTAATTACTTACTAAAGGATACCATTATGTCAATATCCAAATGTCCTAGTTCAAATACGTCCTCGCTCGTAAACGTAGTGGTTGTACCCAATGATTGTACACGATAAAGTACCTCACCATTAGCCCAAACACTTTGTGATGCATATATAATTCTATTTCGTGCCATAATTATTATTCCTCCTATCAATTTCCTTATTTAATTCGTTAACTAACTTTTTTTTACTGTTTTCCATTTTGTTACCTTTTTTTCTTTTTTTATCAGGTCGATTTAATTGAATTTACTACATACACAATCAAATAAACTGAGGCTAGTTTAAATAATGTGCTTTTCCTTTTCCAAGATATTCAAGACTTCACATCCTAAACATAGACTGTACAACATTTTACTAAGTTAACCTTAGTTTAATTTAAAGTTAACTGGTGAAGTCCTTAAATTTAATAACGTTCTTACATACTACGAGGTTAGTTTATTAATGCACTAATTTATAGTTCTATCATCGTATGAAAGCATATCAAAACTAATTTTAGATCTATAAGCATTCAAATCACTAAGTACAACACTATCCTGAGATCTTGTCATAACTAGTGGTAAATTAATATTCCTAGCACTTACATTATTAAATTGCAGATTACTTATATAAAAAACTTTACTTCTATCAAATAGATAGGTTAGTTTATTAATTGGGTCTGGTATCCTATCTAATAAATCTCGTCTACCATAAAATGTACCATCATAATCTATAATTGATCCAGATGGAAAATCATATATTGGACAACTTCTATTGTAAAATCCATCATATAGCACTTCAGATATATCATTTCGTTCAGCTGGGTTAGATGCAAATATATGTATATCAACCTTACGTATTGATTTCTTACCACCACCTAACTGGTATCCACTTTTATCGGTGCCTGTAACATCGATAACTACTACCGGTGAATTAGCTGCTTCTACAATAGCCCATTCATCTACAACGGATACATAATTCCATGTAAATGAAACTTTAGGGTCATTAAGTGAAACTTGTGATATAATTCTACCATCTACATAATCAATCATATAAGTTTTCCAATCAACCACTGCTAGACCAGAAGATGTAGTTTCATATACTATAACGCTATCACTTTGTTCAGGTGTTCCAAAAGCAGGATACCCATCACCATTTAAACCAGATACTGAAGGATATGGCTCACATGACGTACCACCACTTGGCACATCAAAATATACCCATCCTCTACCATGTTCTGTAGGAGATGGTTCTATATCAGAAACATATTCATATACATAAGAGGTTAAAGAACTAAAATCAGGCATAAGTTTAAGTGATGCATATTCTTCTTTTTCTGTGAACTCTCTAAGAATTATATCTTTTACATATAGATATAAACTTAAATCTTCTTTTCTGAGATTTTTCATAAATATTTATTAAGCTCCTTTGAGAGACTTAGACAATGATTTTGTAACATCTTCTATAGATTCTTCTACCCACTGGTCTATATTATCATTAACAAATTTTTCTCCTTCTTCTAATACACTGAATGATGACATGTTGGAAAATGGATATTTTATAAATAATTTTTTTAATCTACTTTCTATATTTTTTATGTCATCATTATATCTAACTAAAAAAACACTTCCTCTTAATGATTCTTGTCCTTGTATAAAATCTGAGCTAATAATACCTGTAGTAAAAATTTTCATATAATCTTCATTACTAATTTCTACATATGTACCAGCTACACCTTCAAAAATAGTTTGAATTATTTTTAATCTGCCCGAAAAATCAAATGTATCCATATCTGGAACGTGTAAATTCATAGTATCTTTTGTATCCTCAATATAGAAAAAACTATCTAGACTATTTACAAAATCATCTCTAAACAAAGTAGGATTAGTTTTACTCTGAGGATCATTTACAAGATTGGATAATTCATCATATCCTGTCATTATAATATCTTTAATTTTCGGTACTATAGAATTAAACTTTATAAATAATTTATCCTTTATAAACTTTTCTAAATCTTTTGATACACTAACTACTGAGTCAGCCATCAGTTGTATTCCTTAATTACCTCATTACTATTCGTTTTAGATTTATCTGTAACAAATGCTGTTACAATTAAAATAGCCTGACCACCAAGTCCTCGTGACAACGGAGGTCTATCAATCTTACAACTAACTCCATCTACTACTAAACTTGAACAAGTCCTAAATAAATCAAAGTGTTTAGTATCTGTTTTCAATTGTACAATCGTAGCTCCTTCCATACCCGCAGGCGTGTGAATATTTGAATTAGAAGATGAATTCCAAGTAATTAAGCAATTTACAAATACACTTCTTTCAGTTTCTATGAACCCATTACCTCTACATATTGGACACCTACCTACTTTGAACCACTTGTAACCCACTTGACCAGGGTTTTCTATATCATAGTTTATCTGTAGATCTTCTGCTTCGTCTATGGTCCACTTACACTTACCGCTAGATTTCCCAGTCAATTTATCAAAGTAACAATTGCTGCAAACAGATTTGATAGGCTGTTTGAATACTTGTATTTGCCTAGAAAGTCCATGTACAACATCTCTAATTGTTTTCTTAAATCTATCCTTGGTGATATTACTTATTCTATCTCGCATTAGACACTCCTAGAATAATATCTATTTTTAATTATTGCACTGTACCATGTAGTATGCCAATCACGATCTTTATTAGCTGATACATTACAACTATTACAAACTGTTATTAAATTACTTGGACTACAGTTTTTCTTGTTATAGTCTATATGGTGGATAGTTAATTTATCTGGTTTATTAGAATAACAATATGGATTAAGACATTTATTTCCATCTCGATTACGGATATCTTGTTTATACTCTTTATCCTTCCATATAGGACAGTAAGGTTCATAGGAAATACCACCTTGCCAATTTGGGTGACCTGATCCTGAATATTTAATAGAATGATTGATATTGCGGCAAGTGGGACATCTTTTTCCTTCATACCAATGACCCCAAGTAATATTATGTTCATGACCTTTAGAACATCTATAGTTTAATTTAGTTATAGCATTTTTATATTCTTCAGATAGTAAAATATAATCTTCTTTTTTAAGTGATTCTCTAATATAGTCTAAAATAGGTTTAGTATTTCCAAAACAAGTAATACATCTATGACCACGTTGCCAATGATTCCATTTTATACTGTGTTCATGACCTTTAGGGCATTGATAAGTTAATTTAGTACTATTATTAATATATTCATTAGATAATAAAATATAACCTTCATTATTGAATGACTTACTAACTTGTTTTAAAGTAAGTTTAGCTTTTCCAACACAATAAGGACATCTATTACCACCTACCCAATTACCCCAAGTAATATTATGCTCATGACCTTCAGAACATCTATAATCTAATTTAGTACTACTATTAATATACTCTCTAGAAACTAAAGTATAACCTTTACTTTTAAACGATTCTTTAATATATTCTATAGTAAGTTTAGCTTTTCCGGCACAATATAAACACCTATATCCTTGTTGCCAATCGCCCCACCTTATACTATGTTCGTGTCCTTTAGAACAAATATAATCTAATTTAGTCTTATTATTATATTCTTTAGAAATTAAAGTACATCCTTCATTCTCAAAAGATTCTTTTACAAACTCATAAGTTATTCTTTTAGCACCCATAGCATCTCCTAATCTATCAATACGCCCGTAATTTTGGATAACATCAAAATTTTAATCAGCTTATCTAGTCGTTTTTCCAAATCGTCTAATAATTTCTTACGAATTTCTAAACCCTTACTAGGATCATACGATGTTTCAGCATCTTTTACTATAGCACCATCTTCAGTTGCGTCCAACCATAACTCTTGACGAAGAATATCGATAGAAGTCTGTAACAAGTATGATTCAGTGTTAGCTGTAGCAGTAGTTAGTGGTGGAGGTGGTGGACAATTATCATACGCATTCATAAGTTGCATATCTGAATTTCTGAATGTATAGTACCATATGTCTATACCAGTAGGAATTTTTTTCTCTATCTCGGTAGCACACCCTGAATATGTGACACTAAAATTACAAATGTCCCCTATATACTCATCAAAGCGGAGATATCTATAGTCGCTAACAGAAGGATTAGAAAGGTCGTTATAATTTATTCCTCCCATAATTACACTTGCTGGCCAACCATTATAAGATAGTTCAAATGTCTGACTATCAGCATGTACAGACGCAATAGCGTCCTCACCATAAGACCGTCTTAGTCTAATAGGATCTCCAATTAAGCGACGTATTCTATCTATGATTAATTGTTGTTCAGCATTATACGCAATTTGTTCTGGATATAATGGATTATAGAACAAATCTCCGATTTCACCGAGGACCGGTTTAGACCATTCACTATAATAACTAGTGGTAGATGAGTAATATCTAGAAACATACCAGTCTGTTGCAATTCCAGACATGTCCTCTAGTATATAAGTAGATGATCCATAGGAAAGTAGTATAGGTCCTAGACCAGAAACAGTAGCGTATGTTCCAGCTTCGGTATCTGATTTCTGTACTTCTATTCTGTCGTACACATGCATTACTGTGTTTATGTCATCAACGGTGAATGTTAGCTTTATCATTTTATTTTTCCCCGAAAAAATTATTAGTTATAAATTTAGTAAAGAACGAGTTCTTATAACAGGTTTCAATGTCTTAGCATTAAATTTAACCTTGTAAATATCATCATTAAGATCTATACCATTAGCCATGAATCTAACTTTATAAGTAAAACTATCACTTTTTATTTCTGGAACCATATAATTAACTGCTTTAGGAACCACTATTATTTCTTCTGCATTTACGTCAAAACCATTACATGAGCAATAAACTATATAATTACCTGGTGTATTTATAATCTCAGTCTTTGTATAGATACCTGGAGTAGATATTGATTCTGGTAGTATTCCTGACATGGTAGGTACTAGTGGTATATCATCTGGTTGTTGTCTTACGTCATAGAACACTGTCTCCCCAAAATATACTCTGCCAGTATAACCATCTATAAGGGTAGATACTATAGGAAATTCTTCTAATATATTAACTCTAATCAATTTATTTTATCTCCAATTTACATTAAAGCTTAATTAGGCTTAAAATATTATTATCAGCTCTAATATATGATGGAGTACTAATACAACTTCCACAATTAGCATAGATAATAGATTCAGTTTTAACTATCTTAGGAATATGTGTATGACCGCAAATGACTAAATCAAAATCTCCAGTATAAAATGCTACTAATTTTTTCTCTATATCTATTACTATATCATCGTTAGTTAATCCTCTTTTCTTAAGTAAATTATTGTAGTAAATATTTCTAAAATATCCTTTTACATTCATACCAATACGTTCACCAATATAATGAATAAAGAAAAAATACTTAAGGTACGAAGAAGATATATCAAACTCATTACCATGAACTAAGATTACCTTTTTACCAAACAAGTCCATGGCGTGTTTATCTGTAATTATTGTATTAGGAAATATTTCTTTCATAATATTTATTTCTGGGTCATGATTTCCTATCAGTATAAGTTTTATTTTCTCACACTGATTAATTTCATATATAAAATCCTTTTTACTATCTATAGCAGTAGTGTAAGAATTTTCTTCCCACGTATCTAAAATATCTCCTAAAATAAATACTTCTTCAACGTCTTTATTATTTATTAAGTTGATAATTTCTTTATCTTTTTTAAATAATGGGCTACTTATATGTAAATCAGAAATAAATATTTTCATTTTTTTTTACACCGCCTCTACACAGATTTATTCCTATGTAAACACATAGTACATGCTACTCCCCAATCATGATCACCTACAGATGTATTAGTAGTTGCTATCATTTTTAATCTCATACCATTACCCATTTGATCAGTATCAGATGAATTAAGAGGTGTAAATCCTGAAGATAATAAATTAAAATGTCTTACAAATTCAGCTAATACTACTTCATAAGAAAACATGTTGTATCTTCCAGAACCACCATAATTAGGTCTTACATTTTCATATTTATGTGTAGTGGTATTATAATCAGCGTCCCAAAAAGTATTACTTGGTGATTGACCTAAGTCATTGGTTGGAATATAAACTAATCCTCCATAAGGACTAGTTAAATCACTTGTCACTTCTATATTTCCTGAACCAGGTGCTGTTGGTACTACTAAATATCCACCATATATCGCTTTATTTCCACCAACTACTCCAGAAACAGTAACAGTTCTAGGTACCATTTGTAATGATAATGTATCAAATAGAGCGTCTTTCCATGTTATATATCCTTCATGTAGAAAGGTTTCGTTTTCTGCTATGTTGTAGTCTATGTATTTTGTTATTACACTAGAACCACCTATTTTATGATCATATATAAATGCTTCTCCACCACCTACTTTTGTAATATTAGAGGTGATATCTCCTTCGCCCGACCAAATAATTCTTAGCCCCAGTTTACGAGATGTTTGATGTACTCTTAGTTTTCCAGATCTATCTCTATACTCTTCTAATAATTTTACAGGCTGTTCTACGATTGTATTTACAATACTTACTGGTGTATATTCAATATAATCATCTATTCCATCATGTAAAGCTATTATTCCATCTAGAGTTATTATTTCTTCATTACTTAGTTCGGCTTTAAAAAAAATATCCACGTTTGTTTCACTTCCTGATATATGATCTAAAGCAATCGTTATACTAGAAGCCGCAATCTCTCTATTCAATTTACTAGTATCATATTTGCCATTTAAAAACTTATCCATTGTATAAATGTAGTTAGACATTATTGTACCCTCCATATTTCTATTCTGGCTTTTTTAATATAACTTGTATAATTGCTATTACTAGCACAATATCTTAAAGAAATAGTATGATTGTCTGTGTCTAAATTAACTATACCAAATCCTGATGACGGTAAATAATCAGTAGTAAGTTTTGGTGCTGCATAATGATTCATTATGACAGTACAATCATCTACTATAACATCAGCAACGTAAGAATTACTAGTTCCACTTCTTCTCCATTCATAATACCAACCTATTCTATAAGTACCACCCACTAAATTATTAGCAGTTAAAGTCAACTTAATAATAGGACTTGTACTATTTGTATTAGATTCTCCCTCTGATACCATAAAACGATATTCTGAACCAAATATTGAAAACTGCCCAGATGGTAAACTATCAACATATCCTTTAGTAGCCAAATGTTCAGGTTGCGTTGGAGTGACCCCTAATACTGTAGAAGTAAAAGCTCGTGTACCATTGGATAATATATAATGGGTATGATCATCGTTACCAAGACCAGTAAGTCCACCATGATTTTTAATGATAGAACCAGACGTTGAAGTTACCAAGTTATCAACGACAGTCTTGCTGTAATACTTAGCGTCACCGCGAGCGTCAGTGTGGTATTGAGGATGATCGTCGTTACTAAGTCCAGTAAGTCCTGAGTGTGCCTTAATAATGGAACCAGACGTTGAAGTTATCAAGTTATCAACGACAGTCTTGCTGTAATACTTAGCATCACCGCGAGCGTCAGTGTGGTATTGAGGATGATCGTCGTTACTAAGACCAGTAAGTCCTGAGTGTGCCTTAATAATGGAACCACTAACTGTAGTTAATCCTGAATCAACGTATCCTTTAGTAGCTAAATTAGCAGAAGTTACTGGTATAACTCCAGATACTACAGACGTAAATGATCGTGTACCGTTAGCCAGAATATATTGAGTGTGTTCATCGTTACTAAGACCAGTAAGTCCTGAGTGTGCTTTAATAATGGAACCAGACGTTGAAGTTATCAAGTTATCAACGGCAGTCTTGCTGTAATACTTAGCGTCACCGCGAGCGTCAGTATGGTATTGTGGATGATCGTCATCACTTAAACCAGTTAGTCCACCATGATCTTTAAT